>ERZ777306.2047-NODE-2047-length-27693-cov-6.848252_pt1 | contig 27693 bp, 27 predicted proteins | sample MGYA00374966_ERZ777306 | MGnify/ENA primary metagenome ERZ777306 (study PRJEB29329, sample SAMN06343882) | mouse gut metagenome | isolation source: Mouse cecum | place: Austria: Vienna | collected 2014-11-15 ... | reverse complement strand
TTCTATTTCGGAAATTATCGAACAAAACTCTACCGGTTATGTAAATGTGCGAAATCAATGCAATGCGCCCACCTCCGGTTTTGTAGTTTACAATATAGATGGAATGGAGACGTTAAAAGAGGAGCAGCTTACTTCAGAAGTTTTTGATCAGACCAGATACAGCTCAACAAAGCTTCGTAATCAGAAAAATGTCAGAGCTGGTCAGCCTCTTTTTAAATTGATTACAGATGAAACATGGGCTTTGTATTTTCCCATAGATCGAAAGCTGCTTACGGAGCTTTCCGATATGAAAAAAATCCGTTTTCGTTTCCTGAAAGATAACCAGACTTTTACTGCGCCATTTTCGGTGATTCAAAACGGCGAGGAAGCTTTTGGTAAAATTTCTCTGGATAATTCTCTGGTGCGTTATGCGACAGATCGTTTTTTAGAGATAGAGCTTGTAATGAATAAAAAAAGCGGGCTTAAGATACCTTCCTCTGCGATTGTTGACCGGGCTTTTTACAGGATTCCTGAAGAATATGTCATCAAAAATGCAGATACAGACAAAGAAATTGCTTTGAAAGTCGAACATTTTGCAGGGGATGGTTCCTCAAAGGTTAGTTATATTACGGCAAACGTTTATCGGTACGAGAATAATGAGTATCTGATTGATCAGAAGGTATTATCGGAGGGCGACTACATTCAGCTGGAAGATTCCGCAAAGAGGATACAGGTGCAGGAGAAGAATCTGGAGACACTGCACGGTGTATACAATATTAATAAAGGATATGCCGTATTCCGTGAGATCACAGTGATTGATGAAAATGAAGAGTACTGTATTGTGGAGAGCAACAACGTATACGGTCTGGCGGCCTATGATTATATTGTACTTGACGCTTCGCTTGTGAAGGAAGATCAGATTGTATATTAGAGGTTGCGTTTGGACGTATCTTAGCGATGCACAGAAATAGTTGAGACAGAAATAGTTGAGATAGAGGAGATTATGATGATCAAGGACAATTTACAGGAAGTGGAACGGCGGATTACGGCTGCCTGCGAGAGAGCCGGACGTAACCGCGATGAAGTTTTGCTGGTTGCAGTGAGTAAGACAAAACCGGTAGAAATGCTGCGCTGTGCATATGATGCTGGAACGCGCAATTTCGGAGAGAATAAACCTCAGGAAATAAAAGAAAAATATCCGCTTATGGAAAAAGATGTGAAATGGCATATGATTGGCCATCTTCAGCGCAACAAGATAAAATATATCATCGACAAAGTCTGTATGATTCATTCCGTGGATTCAGTGCGTCTGGCTGAGGCAATCAACGAGGAGGCGGAAAAGCATGGAATAGTTATGCCGGTTCTTGTAGAGGTAAATGTTGCCAGAGAAGCGTCCAAATATGGTATTATGCCGGAGGAAACAGAGACATTTATCAGGCAGATTAGTGTATTTTCGCATATTTGTGTACAAGGTCTGATGACAATAGCTCCATTTACAGAAAATCCGGAAGAAAATCGCGGCTACTTCCGTGATTTATATAAATTATATGTTGACATCAAAGCCAAAAACATTGATAATGTGAATATGTGTAATCTTAGCATGGGAATGACCGGCGATTACGAGGTAGCAATTGAAGAGGGCGCAACGATGGTCCGTGTAGGAACCGGTATTTTCGGTGAAAGATTTTACAGCCTTACTTAAGGGCGGATGGGAGACTTTTTTATGGGAGTTTTAGATAAGTTTTTGAATGCAATGAAGATGAACGACGATGAAGGTTTCGGTGAGGATTACCTGGACGATGATTACGACGATTACGATGAATTCGAAGAAGAGAAACCAAAAAGACGTTTTCTAAACAAATATGAGGAAGAGCCGGAAGAGGAAGAGACAGGAAAACCAGTTACGTCATCCGGAAGCGCACCGCTCACGCCTGTAAAAATGAAAGCGAAAACTTCTGCCAGAAGTAACTCAAAAATTGCACCGATGCGTACCAAAAAAAGCAGTGGTATGGAGGTTTGTGTGATTAAACCAAAGAGCATGGAGGATGCACGCGAGATTACGGAAACGCTGCTTGAGGAATGTACAGTTGTCCTGAACATGGAAGGCCTGGATCTGGATGTAGCACAGAGAATTATTGATTTTGCATCTGGTTCCTGTTATGCAATTCATGGAAACCTGCAGAAGATCAGTAATTACATTTTTATTATCACACCAGAAAGTGTTGACATTTCCGGAGACTTCCAGGAAATTCTGACAGGTGCTTTTGATGTTCCTTCCTTTGGAACAAGATTCTAGTGGGACAAGGTCTGAACTATATAGATTTTATAATGGAAGGAAAGTCTGAAAGAACGGATTTTAATCTATGAGTGAGGAAGAGCTGCTGATCAAACGCTTTCAGGAATTGGCAGGTATGGCGGACCGAAGAGGTTTTGTCTCCTTTACTGATTTTCTGAATCTAAATGAACAGAATATTTTACACCAAACGATGCAAAAGTTTTCCTGGATGAAAGGGGAAACTTTTGGTGGTTATAAGGGAGCGGAGCGTCAGATTGCGGCATTTGTACCTGACGCTTTTTCGGGTTACGACGACTTTTCAAACTGGCAGGAAGACACCTGGGAGTATCCGATTGCCTGTATCCGGATTCGTCCGTTGCATGCAAAGTTTGCAGAAAATCTCGGACACAGGGATATTCTTGGCGCGCTGATGCATCTGGGAATTGAACGCAGCAAAATGGGAGATATTGCATTGTGTGGTGAAGAGTTTTATCTGTTCTGTTGTACTTCTATGGCAGAGTTGATCTGCCGCGAGCTTACCAGAATCCGCCATACCTCTGTGTGCTGCGAGATTTGCAGTCAGGCGGATTTTGTTTATCAGCCTGAGACGAAAAGTATAACGGGAAGCGTTGCATCCGTGCGTTTAGACGCAGTTATGGCACTGGCATTTCAGGCTTCACGTAGCAGCTTGTTGTCCCTGATTGGGGATGGCAAAGTCTTTGTAAATGGAAAGCTGATTACGACAAATGCGTATGCATTAAAGGAGATGGATCTTGTATCTGCCAGGGGATTGGGACGTTTTCGCTATATCGGTGTACTGGGACAGACCAAAAAAGGACGATGCATGGTCGAGCTCGAGAAATATATCTGAATAGGTAGAAATTGAGTAATGGTATTCCAAAACTCAGAGTAAAAGATTCAGCCGGAATCTGGCTGACATGTCAGAGAAGCAGCCAGGAGGATTTAAGAAAATGAAAAAGAACGAAGCAGTAACAAATATCACAGTAAAAACAGCCGGGAATGCACCGTACGATATTCTTTTCAGAGATTCCTTTGAAGCGCTTTCTGGCGCATTGGAGGCAGTGGGATGTAGTGGTCACCGGCTCTGCATTGTGACAGATTCTAACGTTGCGCCACTGTATCTGGAAGAAGTCAAAGAGCTGGCAGAGAAAGTTTGCAGTCAGGTAGAATGTTTTATTTTTGAAGCAGGAGAGCAGAATAAAACGCTGGCAACCGTTCAGTCTATTTATGAGAAACTGATTCTTGCCGGTTTTGACCGAAAGGATTATCTTCTGGCGCTTGGCGGTGGCGTAACCGGGGATATGACGGGTTATGCGGCCGCTACTTTTCTGCGCGGTATTCGGTTTATTCAGGTGCCGACGACGCTGTTGGCCCAGATTGACAGCAGCATCGGAGGAAAGACAGGAGTCGATTTCGATCAGTATAAAAATATGGTTGGAGCATTCCATCAACCGGCACTTGTATACATTAATATCAATGTTTTAAAGGCCCTTCCAGAGAAACAGTTTGCAAACGGAATGGCAGAGTTATTAAAGCACGGGATCATTTTGGACGCTGATTTTTACGAGTGGACGATTGCGCATATGGATGAAATTGAAAGCCGCAATCCGGAAATATTGCGTGCAATGGTGGCGAAATCTTGTCAGATCAAACAGTATGTGGTTGAGAAAGACCCGACAGAAAAAGGAGATCGTGCTTTGCTCAATTTCGGACACACGATTGGCCATGCGATTGAAAAACTAAAACATTTTGAGATGCTGCATGGGGAATGCGTTGCACTTGGCTGTGTTGCAGCTGCTTACATTTCCTGGTGCAGAGGCTTGATTGATGAGAATGAATTTTATGAAATACGGGATATGAATGTGGGATTCGGGTTACCGATTTCTTTTGATGGTTTGGATTCTGAGGCAATTGTGGAAGCAACCAGAAAAGATAAAAAAATGGATGCCGGCAAAATTCGATTTATTTTACTGAAAAAACTGGGACATGCATACATAGATATGACGGTGACGGAAAAGGAAATGCTGGATGCCGTTAATTTTCTGAATGCAGACGCGTAAGAACCAAAATAATTCTGAAAGGTCAGATACGGAGAAAGGCGGCAAGAAGATGGAATACCAATATGAGAACTGCAAAAAAAAAGGAAAACGGTGCATGTTTGGCGCACTGTCCGTTTTGTTGCTTTTGCTGTTTGACCAAATTACGAAATATTCCGCACAGAGCCTTCTTGCAGGAAAGAAGAGTGTTTCAGTTATTCCTGGTGTATTTCAGCTGTTTTATCTGGAAAACAGAGGCGCCGCCTTTGGAATGTTTGCGAACCGGCAGGTCTTTTTTATCCTGGTTGCTGCTGTGATGACGGCTGTTGCGGTATTTGTATATCTGAGATTGCCTCAGGAGAAACATTATTATTTGCTGCGCTGTGTCTGTGTTTTGATTGCCGCAGGCGCCGTGGGGAATATGCTAGACCGTATATTACATGGGTATGTAATTGATTTTTTATATGTATCACTGATTGATTTCCCGGTATTTAACGTTGCAGACTGTTATGTCTGTATCGGAGCTGCACTTGGCGTTGTGGCCATCTTTACCTTATATAAAGAGGATGATTTTAAATTTTTGAATCCATTTGGACAGAACAACCGATCAAATGGAAAACCAGATTAAAATTTGTATCCTCGATATTGGAATACAGATTTGGATCGAAATAGCGAACTTCAGATGGGAATAAATGAAACGAGGGAACAGTGGATAAAATTATCGAAGCATATAAATGGGAGCAGCCAGATGGCGACAGTAGTGTTTTTTTAATTACAGAACAGATGACTGGCCAGAGAATTGATCGTATTTTGGCAGAGCAATTTCCGGATGTTACACGTTCTTATCTGCAAAAGCTCATTCGTGAGAAGTGTGTAAAGATCAATGAAAAAGTGATAAAGGCCAGCGCAAAGCCGGCAATAGGAGACCGAGTTTCCGTGTTTTTTCCGGAAGCAGAGGAATTGCAGATTGTACCAGAGGATATTCCTCTGGAGATTTTATATGAGGATTCGGACCTGATTATTGTAAATAAACCAAAAGGAATGGTCGTTCATCCTGCGGCAGGGCATTACAGCAAAACGCTGGTGAATGCATTGATGTACCACTGTCAGAACAGCCTGTCCGGCATCAATGGTGTCATGAGACCCGGAATTGTTCACCGGATTGATCAGAATACGACCGGTTCCCTGATTGTCTGCAAGAATGATATGGCACATCAGGCGATTGCACAGCAGCTCAGCGTGCATTCGATTACAAGAAAATACCGTGCGATTGTGTATGGACGGCTGACTGAGGACGGTACTATTCGTACGACGATTGGTAGGCATCCCCAAAAGCGCAAGGAGATGGCCGTCAATGTCCCCCAAGGAAAGACGGCTGTCACCCATTATCACGTTCTGGAGCTGTTTGACAAATTTACTTATATCGAGTGTCAGCTGGAGACAGGGCGTACGCATCAGATCCGAGTGCATATGAAAAGCATCGGCCATCCAATTCTGGGAGACGACGTGTATGGTCCGTCCAAGTGCCCGTTTTCAGGTTTGCAAGGGCAGACGCTGCATGCTATGACAATTGGGTTCCTTCATCCCTCTACAAAAGAGTATCTCGAGGTGGAGGCGCCTCTGCCCCTCTATTTTACGGATTTACTGAATAAGCTTCGATCTGTCTGAGAACTGTTTGGCGAAACCAGATGTCAGGTTGTCGGTACACTGGATATTACAGATTTTGTCCGTTGTTTTTTTGGAACACGTACTTTCCAGGCAGGAAGTTCGCTGTTTAAAATAGCGGTAAACATGCGTTCTTTTGTCCCAGGGTGTTCGTGACTGAGCTGCACAATCAGATCTTTTGCGTATTCACGCTGGGTAAAACCGTCTGCAGGACAGGGATTTTTTGCAATCGGAAGGTGATACAAGTTCATAAAGCCTTTTACATCTGCCTCGTCTACGTAGATCAGAGGACGGATCAGCGTCAAATCCATCCGGTCCAGATAAGTAACCGGTGAAAACGTATGGATACGGCCTTCCAGGATAAGGGACATCAGGAGCGTTTCTACCACATCGTCTTTATGATGGGCATATGCAAGCTTGTTGCAGCCCAGTTCTTTTGCTTTTTCGTTGAAGGCACCTTTTCTCATTTTGGCGCACAGAGAACATGGATTTTCTTCTTTGCGTTCTTTAAAAATAATGTTGCCGATTTCCGTTTCAACAATTGTATAGGGAACGTCCAGCTCCTGGCAGAGTGCTTTTATTGGCTCCAGATGAAAGCCTTCAAAGCCGAGGTTGACTGTTATTGCCTCAATCGAAAAAGGGGCCGGATAAAAGCGTCTGAGCGCGCTCAGAGCATAGAGCAGTGTCAGGCTGTCTTTTCCGCCGGAAATACCGACCGCAATTTTATCTCCTGGCTGTATCATCTGGAATTCATCTATCGCTTTGCGTGTCAGGCTCAGCAGTTTCTGTAATTTCATGGAAAACTCCTTTTTTCACTAATATTTTTCTTTTTGTTTCGGCTTTTATCATAGCTGAAATAAAGGCAGATGACAACCATGAAAAATGAAAAATAAAGTATAATTGGTTGACCCATACGATGTTTTCAGGTAGACTAATTGTAGAATAGTATCATGGATTTTTAGGACAGGAGATAGGATATGAAATTAGTAATTCAGAGAGTTTCAGAGGCCAGTGTAACCGTGGATGGACGGACAACCGGTTCCATCGGAAAGGGATTTCTGGTTCTGATCGGAGTGGGACAGGCAGATACAAAGGAGGATGCCGATTTTTATATTCGGAAAATGTTGGGACTTCGCATTTTTGAAGATGAACAGGGAAAAACAAGCCTTTCTTTGCGGGATGTAAACGGAGAATTGCTTCTCGTATCGCAGTTTACCCTGTATGCCAATTGTAAAAAGGGAAACAGGCCAAGCTTTGTTGATGCCGGAGCTCCGGATATGGCAGAGGCACTTTATGAGTACATTATTGAAGAATGCAAAAAACAGGTGCCAGTAGTGGAATGTGGAGAATTTGGCGCAGATATGAAGGTTCGTCTCTGCAATGACGGTCCGTTTACTGTGATACTTGATGAAAGTATCCGGCATTAAAAAACATTTACAGGTAATTGCGGACAAGTTCGCAATCCGATACAAACAAGGAGGGAATTATGGACAATTTTACATTTTACAGCCCAACATATTTTGTGTTTGGCAAAGGAACTGAAAATGAGGCGGGTCATTATGTGAAACGCTTTGGAGGAACCCGAGTATTGCTTCATTATGGCGGAGGCAGCGTGATACGCTCCGGTCTTCTGGACCGCGTGAAGGCCTCACTGGAGAAGGAAGGGCTGTTCTGGGCAGAGCTTGGAGGTGTTCAGCCAAATCCGAGAAGCGGCCTGGTTTATAAAGGAATTGAGCTTTGCCGTAAAGAAAACATAGACTTTATTCTGGCTGTAGGCGGCGGAAGCACGATTGATTCATCGAAGGCAATTTCCATCGGAACACCGTATCAGGGAGATTTCTGGGATTTTTATGCCGGAAAGGCAGAAGCAAAAACATCGCTTCCGGTTGCCTCTGTGCTGACGATTGCAGCGGCAGGCAGTGAGGGCAGCGATGGTTCTGTAATCACGCAGGAAAACGGGATGTACAAACGCGGGTATGGCAGTGAGCTGATTCGCCCTGTTTTTGCAATCATGAATCCTGAGCTTACGATGACATTGCCGCCGTATCAGACGGCCAGCGGTTGTACTGATATCATGGCCCATGTTTTTGAACGCTATTTTACCAATACGAGAAACGTTGAGATTACAGACCGGTTATGTGAAGGGATTCTCAAAACAATCATCAAAGAACTGCCAAAGGTACTGGAAAACCCGAATGATTATGAAGCGCGTGCAAATATTATGTGGGCAGGTACTCTGGCACACAACGATGTTTGCGGCGTTGGAAGAGAGCAGGACTGGGCAAGTCACAATCTGGAACATGAGCTTTCTGCCCTGTATGACTGCGCACATGGCGCGGGTCTTGCAGTCATGTTCCCTGCCTGGATGACCTATGTGATGCGTCATGATGTGAACCGCTTTGCGCAGTTTGCCGTGCGCGTCTGGGGATGCGAAATGAACTTCGAAAATCCGGAAGAGACAGCAAAAGAGGGCATTGCGCGTACCAGAACCTTTTTCCATTCCATCGGAATGCCGACTTCTTTTGCAGAGCTTGGCGCAAAAGAGGAGGACATCCCGAAGCTGCTTGAAACGCTTCAGATTGAGGGCCGGACAGAGGGCTTCTTTATGAAACTCGGCCCAAAGGAATGTGAAGCGATTTACCATCTGGCTTGCAGAGAATAAAACTTCATAAATGAAAAAGCAGTCAGAATAAGTTGACGTAATAAAATTATGTTAACTTATTCTGACTAAAATCTAATATTATGATTCACGGAGTCGTACAGCAGAAGCTGCCTTTCTGCGGCGGTCTTCGTCCATGGCTGCATAATGCTTTCTGGTCGTATTGACATCTTTATGACCCAGTACATCCGCAACCAGATAGATATCCCCGGTTTCTTTATACAGGCTCGTGCCATACGTACTGCGCAGCTTATGCGGCGTGATTTTTTTTGTGGTCGTAATTTCACGTGCATATTTTTTGACCATATTTTCTACGGCCTGTACGCCAATTCTTTTGCGCTGGGTAGAATAGAAGAGCGCATTCTCATTTCCGGCTACCGGCGTGATATTTTCCCGAACTTCAAGATAGTTCAGAAGAGCTTCCTCAACCTCCTCGCCAAAATAAACCATCATTTCAGAGCCGCCTTTTCGGACGACACGGATTCCGCCGTTCTTAAAATCAATATCGTTTACATCAAGGCCAACACACTCGGAAACACGGATTCCGGTGCCGAGTAAAAGTGTGACAATGGCCAGATCACGTAACTTTGTTTTTTCATAATACAGTTTTTTCTGACCGGTCAGATGATCGCCGCAATGCTCAATATAGTCAAGCAACTCAGCCGTTTCGTCCGCATCCAGACGGACAATGGTCTTATCGTGGAGCTTTGGCATATCGACCAGAAGGGTCGGATTCGTCTTAATCATTTCACGCTTAAAATAATAGGCATAAAAACTGCGCAGCGCTGACATTTTTCGTTTCAGGCCGCGTTCCCCGTTTGTCAGAGTTTTATCGTCCGTCTGGTAGACTTTTAAATATTCCTGATATTCCTCGATATCCACAGCCTGCAGCTGATCAAGTACATCTACAGTCAGATCCGTGACAGACTTATTTTTAAAAACCGGATTCTCTGAGAAAAGAAATTGAAAGAAAATGCGGATATCGTAGGCATAGGAAATGCGGGTCCGCGTGCTGGTTGTCGGTTCAATGGCACGAAAATAATCCTTCGCAAACGGAGGCAGTGTTTTCAAAACCTCACGCAGACGAAGGATATTGTCGATGTTTACCTGTTCATGATAAGAAATTTGTTTGTCCATAATGCGTATCTGAAAAATCCCTTCCCATCTATTTGAAAAACATGTGTTTGTCGTATAGATGTATTTTAAATCAGTATACTACTGATCCGGGGATTTGTCAATGAATATACGTGTTTTATCGCTGCTTCCCAGCTTTTACAGATCTTTGAAAGAATAAATTACGGAAACAATTAAACTTCTATATGAATGCGGTTCAGATCGTTTGCATGCAGCTCGCCTTTTGAACCGACTACGCCAACCAGGTAATATTCCTTGGTAATCGGATCTTGCGTAAATTCATGAAGCAAAGCAAAATTTTCAATTTCACCGGTTGATCCAATATGCATACGCGGTCCTGTGCAGTGATAAATGTCGTCGCCGATCGAAATGTTTTTATCATCTACATAAGAAATCGGCAGATCTTTTTCAATTGCCGCTTTGATCTCCTTTTCCAGTTCGATCAGATTTACGTCAGGTTTTGTGTCAAACACTAAAATAAATCCATGCTTTACATCCCTGTGTGAAAAACGTGAAATCCCGTGTGATTCGAGGATATGGCCGCACAAATCTTCCGCAGAATGTACCATTTTGCGGTCGTGAATTGTGTGGAATACGCTCTCAGCGATATCCTGTGGCTCGGGGCCGAACATATTGGGCCGCGTGATAATAATCTCGCTGCCCACACCGATCAACAGGTGTGCATTTACCCCTAAAAGCGGATAAATCAGGTCAAAATGTTCCACCACAACGCGTTTTCCGGCATTGATTGCCTCTAAAATTGCATCCTTCAGCTGCCACATTTGCGTAAAGGCAGATTCAAAGCGAATATCAATATGATAGGTGTGCGGACTGTAAAAGGCCCCGGAATCCTGTGTCAGAATCGGAAGCGGACGTATGTTGACGCCTTCATCATCATTGGTCAGCTCAAGGCCGGGGAACATGCCTTTTACCAGCATGCTCTTCCCGGACCCGGCTTCGCCGACAATGCCAATCAGTTTATCAAAAGGGCTCAGATACTGCTGCGCGATCTGCATCCCGAGATCACTCATACGGGTACGCCCACGTGGAGCAAAATAAACGCTGTATAGATGATTTTGTTGCATTCGTGCAGAGTATGGCATAAGAATCCCCTTTCTATGTTGTCCTTCCTATTCTCCTGTTATTTTAAGAAAGAAAACGACTTCTGTCCAGAATGATTTCAGATATCGACTACAATATCAAGCAGCGGCGCATGCTGCTGGGCTCCATATACGTCTGTTTCGCCGAGATCACCGGAACAGATCGGGCGTTTGATTGTGACTTTGATTGATTTTGCCGGCTTAAATTCAATAATATTGATAATTTTATCCGGTGTAATTTTATAGAGATCGCAGATGAGCTCTTCATTGATTGCTCCGGCGGCGCATACTCGCTCAAAATCGTCAAATGTTTTGAACATAATGTCCAGAGTCAGCTCATAAGGGCCGGAGTTTTTACTGCGCACAACATCGGTAATATCGGTCAGTCTTGTTTTCATGGCACTTCTCTCCTCCTTAACCTTAAATAGAAACAATTTCGATCGGGAACAGGGCCGTCGGGTCTTCTGTCTCGATAATATGATACATGCTGAAGACGTAAACGCGTCCCGCATGGAAATCACTCGGTGAGAATGGGAAAGCCAGGTTGCCTGCTGTTGCGCGACGGCCTTCGTATCCATAATGCAGCATCGTGGAACGGGCAGATGCGCAGATTGTATCAGCCTGCTCCTGTGTCTCAGCCACTACCTCAATCACAATACCAAGCTCGTGCGGCTGTGCATCTTTGATCGGTTCCAGATCTCCCATGACGCCGTTTTTCCCGTATATGGTGAAATTCAGGCTGTATTTATAACCTTTATCCCGATAGTTGTCAGTAACGCGGTCACGAACACCCTGAACGATGTCGTCTATTTTCTGAATCATAATCGGATCGCGCGTGCCGGCTACGGACACGGTGCGATAACCGATGCATTTTGCACCCTCGAGTTTCACGGTGTATTTCGGAGCTGTCACATAACGGCTGCCTTTTACTTTTACTGTATTTTCCGAATCCTGCTCAAATGTGGTGTCAGTCAGATCAAGATGACCGCCCGGACCGGGCAGAATATACGGATTTGTTTTTTCATAAAGCGTATGTGCGGCCACGGACAACGTGGTACATTTGCGCACAGAGGACAATGGCTCTACGCGGAAATAGTCTTCTCCGAGATAGCCAAACATACAGTCAGAGCCGCTTCCAGGTGTTGCGCAGATGGATGCACATTCGAGAATTTTGCCAAGGTGAATTGCCAGCCCTTTATCGTATCCTTTGCGGATTGCCGGGGCTGCAAATACAGTCGGATCATAGGCACGTCCGGCTAGTACCACCTGCACTTCTTCATCAAGCGCTTTCATGATCGGTTCTACGCCCATCTGCCCCACAATGTGCGTCGTGCTTTCAATCTCCTCTTCCGTAAGCGGAGGCGCAGGATCAAGTGGAGTGATTTTCCCCTCTGCCAGCGCTTTCTTCATCTTTTCTTTGTCCATATCAGCGTGAATCAATGCCATTTTAAAATGCAGATCATGCTCTCTGGCAATCTCACGGATGATATCTGCGCACCATTCCAGATGCGGTTCCGCACCAGAGCCACCGGCTGTACCGATGACAACCGGGATACCCTCCCTGACGCCGGTGCAGATCATAATTTCCAGGTCACGCTTCACTGCGCCGCGGTCGGTAAAGGATACGCCCTCTCCCAGATAAAACGGTCCTGGATCCGTGGAACCTGCATCTACCGCGATCAGATCCGGTTTGCGTTTCATTCCCTCTTCAAATGATTCGATCGGAAATCCGTAGCCGAGAATGGCTGTGGCTGATAAAATTCGAAACTCTTCTCTCACGATGCCGCCTCCTTACTTTGATGCTTTTAATGCGCTGCGTACGGCAAGAATACGCTGCATTTCGTTGTAAACGATCATATACCCTTCATCTACGCCCATACCCGGCTTTGCCAGAATCTGATCCGGCTGCACGGCCATCGCAATATTTACACAGACCTGAGCTGATCGGTCGGTTTCATTACACGTGCCGCCCTGGTAAGCGCCAATTCCTTTTTCCTTGCAGTAAAGTACCGCTTCTGCAATATTATTGATACCGCCAAGATCCGGGGTCTTAATCTGTACCATATGGCCTGCCTTGTGATCTGCAAAATACTTGATATCTTCAAGTGTATTGCACCACTCGTCGGCTACCAGCTCCACATCAATACCACGCTCGTCAACAACACGTGTCAGCTCTGCAAGTGCTTTCATCTGCAACTCTCGGTCCTCGACATCCATCGGGCCTTCGATGCGGAGATGGAACGGCTTTGCAATCGCCTCAAGTTTTGCCAGATAATCAGCCATCGCTTCGTAATTATCGTTGCCGAATGCTGCACCGATGGTACCGTATACGTCAATATGGAATACCGGAAAATAATCTTCGCGCGTGCGAAGGGCCAGAACGCGGTCTCGCAGCCATCCTACGTACTCTTCCAGCAGCTCGCCATGCTCTCCCAGCTTTGTCTTTACGTTATTGATCAGAGCGTGTGGAAGGATATCTGCCTGCTTGATGATCATTTTGTCTGAATTTTCATAGCGGTTATCGCCGGACTGCGTAAAAATCGGAATCTCTTTCTCAGACACAGTAGTATCATATTCTTCGGCAATCACGTCGCACATCATTTTATGCTGCGCTTTTGCAACAGCGTCCAGAATCGCCTGTGTCACACCGTAACGGATGGCGGTATGGAATTTCTTTCCGGCCTTCTCCGGGTGGTCTACCATCTCAGCCAGGCGCCGGAAACTGTCTGCCTCCTGGCCCACCAGCATCGGTTTGATTTCTGTTTCAATAACAGGAATAAAATCCTCTGCCAGAAACAACGGGTCACGTCCGCCGGCTCCGGAATACTGAACCGCGGCGCAGTCACCGTAGGAAATCTGGCCGTCTTCCAGCACGAGCATAACAGAGATTGCCTCTCCTGCCTGCCGGATTGCAGTAAATCCGTCTGTTACAGGCGCTCCTTTATAAGCAGCGCCATCGGAAACAGCCCCTTTTTTAATGGCTCTTTGATCGTCAAAGAAAAATCCGGTTCTGCCTTTTGCGCAGATCACGTTTACAATTTTCATGATATTAACAACTCCTTTTCATGCTTACATTGTCCTGATGACGGGCATTTGCAAGCTCTATGTACTGTTATCATTTTTAACTATTTTTTGCTTTGTTGTTTGTCTTGTCAGCCTCTCGGTCTTCCTACAAGCCGGCCTTTGCTGATGGCATAAACATCGTCAATTGCCATCTGGAAAGAGGCTTTTCGCTTTTCAAATTTTGCTCTCTCTTCTATTTTTCCGTGATTGAAATCAACAAGCTCCTTTGTAAACGGTAGATTTCCCATTGTCAGAATGCGGACCGCTCCATTGTTGTCACGTACCGGAAGCATCTGACCTGCATTATAGCGGGACGGCGCAAACGGAACATCGAGTACACCTGCCTGGAATGCGCGCACTGTGCCAAGCGCAATATCACCTCCGCCGAGTTCAAAGCATTTATCCATAAGACATTTTGTCTCTGCTGTGATAATTTCTTTTTCTTCCTGAAGCGAAACTTCATCGACCGTCTGATCACGCAGCATGGATATAATCTGTTTTGTACAGCGCAGTCCCTGTGCATTTGCCTCCGCGGTTGGAATCCCCATCGCCTCGTGCGGTGTTTTCACGATCACCTTTGTTGCGTGAGAGAGAGCTGCTGCGGCACTTCCCCAGGAAATTACACCGAATGCCTGCGCTTCATCCTGCGGGAATCCGCCCATCCACTGATGTAAAACAGTAGTAACCGTTACGTCGGTGTAGCCGTACTGATGCAGGTACTCTTCGGTCAGAGTTTCCAGCGTACGAATTGCAGCGACATCCTGAATCAGATTCCCGCACTGACCATATCCGACTGTAATATTCTTAACACCCTGTTCTGCCGCCAGCAATGCTTCTATAATTGCAACCGTATGGGAAATACACGGCGGAACAAGTGTTCCGGTCAGGGGACCGTAAGGCTCACGGTTGATGGAAATGCCTGCCTCCTCATAAATGCCCGTCAGCCGGTCACAATACTGCCAGTCTGCAATGGTACGCTCAATCGGAACGCTTTTTGCATAAGGGATATTGTAGGAAATGCCGCCGCCTTCATAGCTCGTAAATCCTGCGGCGTAAACAATCTCCGTCAAAAGGCGTGCATCTGGCGTACCATGACGAATCTGAAGCGGTACGTCGATCGCGTCAATTACCTGGCGGCATGCTGAAACGCCGTGGTTGACAGCCGGAAAACCATTCAGCATGGATTTATCCGCTTTGATTGACTCTTCGATTCCGACTGCTGCTTCTTTATACCGGTTCTGACGCGTGTAGCTGTCAATCGTCGTCGGGAGTAGGTCTGCTCCGCCGCTGTTTTGCAGATGAGTCAGCAGTTCAATATGTTTCTGGATCAGCGGAACACCTGCACGGGGCTGTACCAGTGTCATTCTATTTGCTTTTGCCTCATTCAACTTTTTGCTGAAAATCTTTTTATCCGGCAGAGATTTGTGAAATGCAAAAGCTTCTTCCAGATTCACTTCCTGTCCGGTTGGCCACTGATTCAGGACGTCCTGGCGGATACTGTAAAATTCTTCATCCGCCAAACGTTTGTTTTTGATTTCCATTTAAGTTCCTCCTGTTATCTGGTCGCTCTGACCAGTTCTTTTTTCATGATCTTTAAAGCTGTATCCGGGTAATACTGCCCAAGCAGTCCCATTGCTGCCAGAATATAATTGCGGTCTACCAGAAATTCAGCGCGTACCGGGCGCAAAGAACCAGGGTAATTTGGGTCCTGCAAGCTGTGTGCTGCGATTTCTCCCGTTCGTTTTGTGTGAATGATCGCGCCTCCGGTGACAACGACATTTCGGACTTCGGTCAAATCCTTTCCGGCCTGTGAATAAGCAAGCCCCATCGGCGTATATACAGGCTCAAGCGTTCCTGCATGACGTGTCATCGCCGTCTCGACTGCAAGGGATGCCAGCGCAAAATCAAGCCGCTCCCACTCTTCATCGTTTGGAAGCTGTTCTGTATTTTCAGAAAGAAAACGAATCATTTCCTCTGCGCGCCTGGCATCAATTCCGGACAGTCTGCTGATACGCTCTATACCGGATGCTTCCACAATTCCCCAGATGCTATAACGCATTCCGATGTCACCTTCTACTGTTCGTTTTGCGTAAGGCTCCATCAGACCTTTGACAATCGTATTTGCCTGAACGGGTCTTCCGTCGGCAATCGAGTAAACATCCGTCGTCGCTCCTCCAAGGTCGATAGCCGCAAGCTCTCCGATTCCGGATTCGGATTCGGTTCCTTCTGCCAGAAGCTGCATAGCTGCCATCATAGCCGCCGGGGTCGGCATCAGGATACCCGAAATCAATTCAGTGGCTTTGCTGAGGCCCTTTGCCTGAATAATTCTGTTTAAAAAAATCTGGCGTATTTCCTGTTGTGCCGGCTCAATATTCAGTTCATTAAATTTTGGCATTACATTTTCACAGACATGTGTTTCCCAGTTTTCCAAAAGCTCCTCACATTCATCCGCACAGTTGCGGTTACCGGCAATTACGACAGGACAGAACGGCTCTGTCTGAGAAAGCTTTTTTGCGTTGCTCAAAATACATTTGCTGTTGCCGCCGTCTGTACCCCCCACCAGTAAAATCATATCAGGCCGACTTGCAGTAATCTCCGCAATATCTTTTTTTGTCAGCTCATAAGAATAGACCCGGATGACCTTCGCTCCTGCGCCAAGCGATGCCTGTCTCGCTGCTTCCGCTGTCAGCTCCGGCACCAGACCGCTCGTTATCATCCGCAACCCTCCTGCTGCTGAAGAACACGCATAACGCTCTGCAAAATCCAGTTTTCCGGTTTTCTGTTCCAAAATATTCAAAGCTTTCTGAAGGCCTTCCCCGATGTCAGTCTGCACTGTCGTATAGCTGCTGGCGGTTCCAAGCAGCACTTCCTGCCCAACATCGACGGCAGTCACCTTCGTATATGTACTCCCAAAATCAATCAGCAATACCGGTTTCATCGTACCCTCTCTTATTCCTCATATTCTTCGGGAGGCTGCACGTTCAAATCCTCATACAGTGCCTCGATTGTTGTTTCAGGTGGTGTGCCCGGTCCAAATACACGGTCAAAGCCCATCGCCTTAAAGCGTTTTTCCACTTCATCAAAAACCTGTTTTCCGACTACGATGTTGCCGCCCACGTAGAGCAAAATGCCTTCAAGCCCCGCCTCATTACATTTTTCACGCATACCGCGGCAGTCCAGCTCTCCATGCCCATACAGAGAAGAAACCACGATTGCATCAGCATTCGCTTCAATTGCCGCATTGATATACTCTTCCTGCGACACCATTACTCCAAGGTTGACACAGTTAAATCCCGCACCAGTAAATGCATGATACAAAATCTTATTGCCAACCGCATGAACGTCAGCGCCGATGACGCCCATGACTAAAGTTTTCTTTTCCATAGCACACCTCTTATTGTTTTGTATGAATAGTTATAATTGAACTATAACTTTATACTAATATATGATTCAATAGGTGTCAATATTTTTTTGAAACTTTTATTTTTTCTGTATTTACTGTATATTTTCCTCTTAAATTATGGGAATAATCTTTTTGAATTGATATAGTACAAATAGAAATTATTAAAAAAAGTAGTTTGATAGCAATAACCATTCGTAGATAAATGAATCGATTCCACCTATCAGATACATGCGTTTCAACCTCCGACAAGAATGCCCCTCCCAGGCTGCTGCCGTTTTCATTTCCTTTGCCGGAGCCTTTATAAATAGGTCGGATTTTCATTAGGCTTACCATGCTGTATCTTACCAAAGTAGAGATAGTTGCTCAGGAACTTATAGGAATCATATGGCTCATCCTCGAGGCCCAGATAATACTTAGTAAACAGGAAACCGCCTGTTCTATTCTTGGTATTCAGAGAACCGATGGCACTTGCGCTATTCTTCTCCACATTGTTATGTACAGCGATTACGCTCTGAGGATTGGACGAATATTCCTTACCACGAGCAATAACATACATCTCATTGTACTTTTCCCATCATCCGCGGCGCTTCGGCGCTTCTGCTAGTGCCTGCGCATCGGACGCCTGATAGCCAACCTGAGCTGTGTAACTGCGTACCTCTGACTGGAAGGACTCATTCAGCAAATCGGAAACTGCCAGATAAAAGCATTATTTCCGGACTAATTCGTATTATACATAACATAATTCATAATTTTATATTGTGACAAAACTCAGACAAAATTGGATAGAATTTAGATATCTTTGACTCAATCAAAGCCTACTATTCGTTTAACGGATGGTTTTTTTACAATTCTCGCCAAATCAGAATTAAAAAAACAGCCGGAAGAAAGTATTTAACTCTCTTCCAGCTGTTTTTCATGATTTTATATTACTCAGATAAAACATAAGGTGCTTCATTCACCTGTGCATACATCCAGTCAAGCACTGTCGCATTGGTGTATGCTCCATTCCATCCCCAGTGAGCTGCATAGCAAACGGAACCCGGAATGAAAGAAGTCATCATATCATTGGCTCCCATTGCTTCTGCTGCTGCAATCTGATCCAGAGCCAGCTGATCTGCCGCTGCGCCTCGCAGCTGTCCATTCCACATCAGTTCGCCTTCTTCTCCGTAACCATCATAAACAGGAATGCCATACTTTTCCTGTACATCTGCCGCACTGATTGCCAGACGCTCACCCTTTAACCAGGTATCAATGCCTTCTGCCGCTGTTCTGGAATTGTCTTCATAACCAGTGAACCACCAGCAAGGCATTTCTTCAAAGAACATGGCCATCTTTTCTGCTGCTACTTCTCTATCCTTATATATTTTATACGGATCATATGCTGTGGACATCTGAGCAGCAAACAGATCCATATGCGCCTCCATCATAGAAAGCATCGGTTTTGCACCGGAAGCCAGACCTACTGCATAGATACGGGAGGTATCTACATTGTAATCTGAGATAATTTCCTCAATGATACCGAAATATTTCTGCTGAAGCGGGCTTGTCGCAAAGTCCATATTTCCCCAGCCTCCTTCCGGATCACTTGCACATGCCAGAGTTACAACAAAGGACGGATTCTTTTCCTGATTTTCAGGCATTCCCCATACAACACAGTCCGGATGTGTAAACAATGCTCCACGGTATTTTCCTGTCCAGTCAGAGTAACCGTAATCACCTGCGGAAAAATGTACCACCAGCGGAAGGTCTGCCAGATTTGCGTCTTTGGCATCATATCCTTCCGGAATATACAGCAGATATCCGATATCTTCATAGTCAAAATATGTAAAATCATCTGTTCCTATACAAATTTCATTTGTTGTGGAAACAAAACAGCTATGATCCCCTACCGGAGCAGATGCCGGAATAATTGCGCCCGAGCAGGTTTCAATATCATTTACCTGATAGAACTGGAATTCCGGAATCTGATCCCTACGATTTGCAGTCGGGTTGAACGTAACGTAGGAAGTATAAGAGAAGTAGTTCTCGCTCTCCAGGCCCAGATTCAGGAACACGTACTTTCCTTTCACCTGCACATCATCCTTCTTGCCACTGTTATTTACATATACGGATACAATATCACGGTCGTTCGCCAGCATATACGTCACCGTTCCAGGATACTGCATATTCTGCGGAACGGAAATTGCCGGAATCTCCTCTGAGTACTCCAGTCTCAGCGCGGTTACCGTCTCACCCCACTCCAAAACCTCAGTTACAATGCTCGCCTCCACCAAATGAGGCCCCTGTTCTTCTGCTTCTGATGCGCATACATTCATTCGCAGAGCAAACATCAGCACAAACATAACCATCCATCTAAAACGCTTCATTTTTTCCTCCTGCTATTTTATTTTTTGTCTTTTGACCAATTTATTATAGCAATTTTCCACGTTTTTGAGATTTATCAAAATTTGCGTTTAGATTGTAAATTTTTGTTCTTCGAATAGATGCTGCCCTCAAATTTTTCAGCTGTTGTTTCTGATTCGGTTTTATAAATATCTTGCCGTTTGTACGCTCTCGATTTTCTCCTGTACATTTAAAAGGGAACCACCGTCGATCTGATAATTATAACGGATCACTGTTTTTCCCTGTTGTTCTGCTTTGCGGATCGCATCTCCTTCTGTACGGTTGCAGAACAGAAGGTAATCGTTCGGAACAATAATGACATCTTTGTATTCAAGGAAGACCTCAAGCTGTACCATGCTTCCAAACAGATACGTCTCCACATCTTTGCAGGACAGCTCCAGATTTTGCATACTTCCGCGGATAATGTTGGAATATGTCTCACTTGCACAGACAATACCAACAGATTTTCCGCTGATTAAAGCCATTTTGGCCACGGTTGGACCACTTGGCGCTGTCACAACCTGAATCAGCTTCTCTTTATTCGATACAACGCTGCCAAGCTGCGCTGCATGTGTGGAAGTTGTGACAATCAGATCAGCAAAATCATCCATAACGAATGGTTTCTTTAAAGCATCTGACAGAAGCAGCTTATGTGCTTCGATATTCGGAAAAACGGAAATCTGATTGATGATATTCGCCAGGGTTTCCGGATTGCAGTCAATAAAAATAATGCAGACATTATTATCGCGCTCCATCCGTTCACGAAGCTTCAGATTGAAAAACATCTGAATTTCCTGGTGCGAAAAGGAAAGGGCCTCCATTTCATCCAGAAGGTCTTCAATTGCGGCGATTGCCCGGGCTTTGGAGCTGCTGTTTTGTGTGGCTAGCTCCTGTACAAAGGTACCTCTCCCACGGGTCATTTTGAGCATGCCTTTTCGTTCCAATTCTTCATAGGCATGTTTTACAGTTCCCCGGGCAATACCTGTCTGTTCTGCCAGTTCGCGAACCGTAGGCAATTTCTGACCTGATGGAAGCTCACCGTTTTGTACTTTATCTGTAATCTGGCTCACCAGCTGCTGATAAATAGAAACGGAACTATTTTTATCAATGAAAAAATTCATACTATCACCCTCTGGATCAATTTTCCTTTCCTGCATATAAAAAGGCTTTTTCATGTATATGCTCTTACATAAATGCTCTCAATGCCACGATTCTGAAGCATTGAGAGCATGCTGATACCTATTATCGTACCGTTATCGTATAATCAATCGTATTCAGCAGATTGCCATCTACCGCATCATAAAATGCTACCTGGAAAGTAGTCTTTCCTGCTGCATAAAAGGTTGCATTAAAAGAACCGGAAGCATAGAATTCTGTAGTGTCAAAACCAACCATATTCGGATCTGTATTTTGAATGACTGCATAAGTGGCCGGCGTACCATCCATCATAATCTGGCCGGACGCAGTAGTTCCTGCTGTAATACCGGCAGATGTTTCGGATTTGTCAATATAGAAACCATACTCTGTTGTCTGAATGGTCCAATATGGCTCAGAAAGAGCTTCTGAGTGTGCGCTGCCATCGGTTGTCATAAGTGAATCCTCTGAGAGCGTTACGTAGTAATTGGATGCCTGACCGAGTGGCTTGCTCAGATACACTGTGATCTTTGTACCTTCTGTCCAGCTCTTTTCCATCAACTCTTCGGAAGTCATTGGCTGAATGAGAACTTTGGATGTATCATCGAATTCTACTGTTTCAAGTACAGAATAATCAGCAGAATTATTTACGGAAAGGGAACCTGTACCGGCTGTAATATCTGTTCTTGGAAGATAGATATTCAGCTCATTCTGGCCGGCAAAATAGGATGCATAGTTGTTTTCCGCAGATGTCATAGGGGCAAATACCATTTCTGACGTATAAATTGGCTGAGCAGTCTCATCCGGCGTCTCAACACCGATATCAAAGCCTCCGTCCAGCACACCGTCATCCGTATTCGGAAGTTCCGCGTCCGGAGCCTGTGTTTCCGGTTCAAGTGTAATTTCGCCGTCCGGAATCGGAGCCTCTGTATCCGGGTTCAGCGTGATCTCGCCATCAGTAGCCGGGGTCTCTGTATCCGGATTCAGTGTGATCTCGCCATCAGTAGCCGGGGTCTCTGTATCCGGATTCAGTGTGCTTCCACTGCCATCTGTAGCCGGAATCTCAGGATTCGGATCACTGTAGGAGTCTGAATTGAAAATCTCAAATCCGCTGCTCGGGTCCGTCTGTGCAGGAGCTTCCGTTTCCGGAACAGTCGTCGGATCTGTCGCGTCAATAATCACGCCGCCGCCAAGCGCATCATCGTTTGTCTGATTCAAAATACTGTCAGGAGCTGCTGTCTGAAGCGTCTCTGTTTCATCCTCTTCCGGATCAGACTCCTCGTACTCTTCATCGCCTTCCTGCTTTGCAAGAAGATCGTTCATATTGGATTCCACTCTTTCAAGTGTCTCCTTCATCTGCTCGTAATCATAATCCTGCTGAGCAATCTGGGTGAGAAGATCTCTGAGCATCTCGCGGTCTTCTTCACTGAGACTGATGTTTTGCTCGTCTGCTACTTCGTTAATAATAATATCAATGTCATTGTCGCTGATGACATCTCCCTGTATTACCTGCTTTTTGCTTTCATTAACGATTTCTGTTGCCTGAATCTGACCAATATTGTTTGCAATGTTGGTTGTAGTGATCAGCTCTTTTGTGGCAACTTCTTTTTTGGTCGTGTCGAGGTTGATGCCTACGGCTGTTTCGTATGCCATAATAATACCGGTGAGTGCTCCAGTACCGGATACTTCAAACGGAGCTGCCGCAAGTACATCACAGTTCACAACACCAGATGTGGAAAGGGTGGTGGCAATCATATTACTCGTAACCCATGAGAGGTTTGCTGTCTTTACCTGAATACCGCCTGAGTTTGTCGGACTGACAAGAGCACAGCTGTATGTACGTGTGCCAATCTGCTCAAGCGGAACGTAAGATCCGAGATGGTTTCTTTCATCCTGATTTGTAATGGTAAGTGTCTGGATATTCTGACCATTTACACCAAAATAATTTAAAATGGCTGTTCTCTGCTGGTCATTCAGATCTGCTCCCAGAGTCAGCACTTTCCGACCGTCTGCATAAACAGATGTAGACGGAACAGCTGCGGCCAGGCAGATTACGCTGGTAAGCACTGCTAAAAATTTTCTTTTCATATACTCTCCTCGCTTTCTGAGCTTTCTCTTTTCTGTGAGCCGATTGGCAAAAGCCCCGCTCTTAGGAAAGATTATAACACCAGTTGTCTGGTAAAACAAGAAAACAAAATGTATGGAATTATTAACCTTTTATTAAAGGAAACATTTGTTTGCTTTTTTTTGAAAGATATGATATACTGAGGGAAACATATGTACGGGAGGAAATACCATGTCCGATAGAAAAATTACAGCAAAGCAGGAAGAGATTCTGGCATATATAAAAAATGAAATTCTCAAGCGGGGGTTTCCGCCTGCAGTACGTGAAATCTGTCAGGCAGTAGGCCTGAAATCGACTTCATCTGTGCACTCCCATCTGGAGTCACTTGAGAAAAACGGTTATATTCGCCGGGACCCCACTAAGCCGAGAGCGATTGAGATTTTGGATGATTCGTTCCAGATGGTACGACGAGAAATGGTCAATGTGCCGATTATAGGTACCGTTGCTGCCGGCCAGCCAATTCTGGCTGAGCAGAATATTGAGGGCTATTTCCCTGTACCATCTGAACTCATGCCGAACGCGCAGAGCTTTATTTTAAAAGTAAAAGGCGAGAGCATGATAAACGCAGGCATTCTCAACGGAGACAGCGTCATTGTGCAGCGGCAGTCGACCGCACGCAATGGTGAGATGGTCGTAGCTCTCGTAGAAGATTCTGCGACGGTCAAAACCTTTTATAAAGAGGACGGATATTACCGTCTTCAGCCGGAAAATGACACGATGGAGCCTATTATCGTAGAGGATTGTCAGATTCTTGGAAAGGTATTCGGAGTCTTTCGATTTTTTAATTGAAGCAAAAAAACGGAACTGCCACAATCTGATGTTACGATGTGACAGTTCCATTTTTGGTTATTTATGCCTGGAATCTCTTCAATAATCCTTCCAGCAATGCCTTTGGCATTGCGATATGGAATCCTGCCGGATTCAGCATATATCCGTTGGAATCTTTAATTAAAAGCTTGGAAAGCTCTGCGAATGGCACAGACAGAGCCTTAAAACGATTGTCCTTGTTGAACTTGGCAAGTTCTGTGGCGTCCGTAAAAATCGGCTGCATAATCTCTTCTTTTTGATTCTTGAGAATCGGCAGCTTGTACTTTCGATTCTGTAGCTTCTCCGTATCACTCTCGGGTCCTTCAAGCAGCTCGATCGGTACGATATAGCGACTCTTTACCAGATTGGCGGCAAATTCTTCTTCCAGCTCTTTCAGATTTTCTTTTTCTTCGTTCGGAACCGGCCGTGCTGCTTCCTGCATAAAATACAGACCGGTAAGCTGAAGCTGTTCATTCTGAAGCGGCTGCTGTTCTTTTGGAAGCTTGGAAAAATCCGGTTTGCGGATAAGCTCAGAAAGCTCCAATGTTTCTTTACCGCCCTCTCCTACAAGTACAAGCTCGTTTACGCCAATTGTATAGAGCATGGAAAAGAATCCAAGGAAACTTGGGTTTAGGTATTTCATTCCTTTTAACAGAACCTTTTTTTCCGTGTATGGCTTCGCAAATTCCTGAAGCTGTGCTTCATCGTCAAAAATCCATACCTGGTCATTGAAGGTCTCCGGATCACATACTACGAGGGGCATATTTGTGTAAGCACAGTATGCGACAATCATGCTCTCTTTTTTCTGGATGCTTTTAATTAAAAATGTTTTATCCATAGCCATTTCTTTTCTCCTGTCATTCGTTTAATTCATCAATGGTGGTTTGTTTGCCGTCGCACCAGATGCGTTCCAAATCATAAAACAACCTGTTTTCCGAATCAAAAACATGCACGATAATATCGCCGAAATCCTGTAAAATCCAGTTTGCCGTGCGGTACCCTTCCGTCTGTTTTGCCGGATAACCAGCTTTGTGGAGCGCCTCATCTACATTGTCTGCAAGTGCTTGTACCTGATTACGGTTTGTTCCGGAAGCAATAATAAAATAATCCGCCAGAACAGAAACTTCCTCGATATTGATAATTTTAATATCGACTGCTTTTTTATCCTCAAGCGCGTGGTATGCAATACGCGCCATTTTTTTGGCTTTCGAATCTGTCATGTTATGCCTCCTTTTTTTCGACAAGCTCTTTATAATAATTATATGCTACAATGGTCTGATTATCAAGACAGCTTTTTTCTTTTTCGAGATACATAATGGTATCGCGCATAGTCAGATATACAGCGCGATCAATATCCCGAAATGCCAGAGAACGGATTTCAGGAAGATTGGCGGCTTTGTTCCGCATTGGCTCTATATAATCTGCAATAAAAATAATCTTTTCCAGTAGTGTCATTTCTGCTTTTCCGGTTGTGTGGAATTCAATCGCGCTGAGGATCTCCGGATCTTCTACATGATATTTTTCTCTTGCAATGTATGCACCGATACGTGCATGTAAAAGATAGGGGGATTTCTGCTCGATTTCAGAGACCGGAATGTTTTTCTGCGCACACAGCTTTAGTTTTTTTGTGTTTGGAATACATTTTGCGCAGTCGTGGAGAAGGCCAGCCACCTGAGTGCGCTCGATATCCTCCCCATGGCACATTGCGAGTGAGGCGGCCGTGTACATCACTCCGAGCGTATGATGAAAACGCATTTCATCAATATATTTTTTCAATTTTTTCTGCATTTTCACGAGATTATAATTGGACATGATACCTCATCCTTTGCGCATAATAATTGTTGAAATTATTCAGTATCCTGATAGATCTGTTTTATTTTTATATAGTCTAATACCGGATCTGGCACAAAATATCTGACAGACCGTTTCTGACGCAGGCACTCTCGAAGCTTCGTGGAGGATATATCAAGATTTGGTGTGCCAAGTAGAAAGATTCTGGAACCAAACTTTGCATGAAGCTCTTTCATTTTTTCCTGCATTTTTTCTGTTTCAAGCTGATCACGGACTGCAACTAAAAGAATACAGCTGGCACTGATGAGTTCCGGATGTTTCCAGCTGTCAAATGACATCAGGGAATCAGCACCCATAATAAAATAGTAATCTGTATCCGGGTGCTTTTCTTTCATAAGGCGCAGCGTTTCGCAGGTGTAGGTAAAACCATTTCTGAGCATTTCCTCACAGTCCAAGGTGAAATGTGGGTTATCGCGAATTGCAAGCGCCGTCATATCCAGACGTTCCTGGTCAGAGGCGCCATCGTGTCGATGTTTTTTGTGAGGAGGATTGCCGGAAGGAAGAAAAAGCACTGACTCAAGCTGAAACTGCTCATACGCGCATTCCGCCAGAATCAGATGTCCGATATGAATTGGATCAAAGGTTCCTCCCATAATACCGATACGGTGTCTTATTTCAGAATTCATGTGACTTCCTCTTACAGATTTGCTGTACGACCGGTAAATTTAGGCTGGCAGCTTTTATTTTTTTCCCGCTTTTGGCAACTCAATTTTTTTCTTATTCTCTTTGCCTTCTTTGTACAGAACAATTTTCTTTCCTATAACCTGAACAACCTGAGCATGAGTCCGTTCTGCCACTGTCTGGGCCAGTTCGTTCGGGTCGTCCAGACAGTTCTGAAGTACGCTGACCTTAATCAACTCCCTGGCATCCAGTGCTTCCTGTATAGCAGCTGTATTTTCAGGCGTAAGACTGGACTTTCCTATCTGAAAAATAGGGTCCATTGTCATAGCGAGACTTTTTAAATATGCGCGTTGTTTGCTTGTCATGATATCCTCCTTCGCGCTTTCTACTCTTTATAATAATCAAATTGAAGTCCATACATTTTTACAGTATCTCCGTCCTCGATGCCGAGCATTTCTAACTGTTCCAGAATTCCAAGGTCTTTGAGGAAGTTCTGGAAAAACCGGAATCCCTTTTCTGACTCAAGATTTGTATATCCGAGCATCTTTTCAATCCGCGGCCCTTCCACGATATAAACACGCGCTTCCTCCTCGGATTTTTGTACAGTAAACGGCAGATTTTCTCCGACGAGTTGTACTTCGGGATCGTATTCCTGCTCAAATACAATCCTCTCCTGTGGAAGCTCACGAAGCATTTGCTGTACATGGTATAACAGCTCTTTCAGGCCCTGGCCACTGACCGCCGAAATGGCGAATACCGGAATTCCCTGCGGTTCAAACACTTCCCGCAGCCGCTGTACCGGATCTTCCTCTTCGCTGTAAATGGCGTCAATTTTGTTGGCGGCGATCACCTGAGGCCGCTTGGCGAGTTCTTCTTTGTAGGCTTCCAGTTCTGCATTGATTTTTAAGATATCATCAACCGGATCGCGTCCTTCCACGGAAGCTGCATCTACCATATGAATCATGACACGCGTCCGCTCAATATGCCTCAGAAATTCATGGCCAAGCCCGACACCTTCGGAAGCTCCTTCGATCAATCCCGGAATATCCGCAATCACAAAACCGCCGCCATCCAGATCGACAACACCGAGGTTCGGCGAAAGTGTCGTAAAGTGATAATTGGCAATCTTGGGAGTTGCGTTCGTAACTCTCGATAGAAGTGTGGATTTTCCAACATTCGGAAAACCGACAAGGCCGACATCTGCAATCACTTTCAATTCAAGAAAAACTTCCAGCTCTTTGGATTCCTGGCCCGGCTGTGCATATTTGGGTGCCTGCATGGTGGAGGTTGCGTAATGCATGTTTCCGTTTCCACCACGGCCGCCTGTCAAAATGATCTGGCGTCTGTTTTCTCCGGACATGTCGGCAATCACCTGACCGCTTTGCGCTTCTTTGATTACCGTACCTTCCGGCACTTTCAAAATGATATCTGAGCCATT
>ERZ777306.2040-NODE-2040-length-27791-cov-16.119484_pt1 | contig 27791 bp, 24 predicted proteins | sample MGYA00374966_ERZ777306 | MGnify/ENA primary metagenome ERZ777306 (study PRJEB29329, sample SAMN06343882) | mouse gut metagenome | isolation source: Mouse cecum | place: Austria: Vienna | collected 2014-11-15 ... | reverse complement strand
CCGACCCTCTGCTTGTAAGGCAGACGCTCTGAACCAGCTGAGCTAAGCTCCCTTAAGTATGGCTTGGGACTGCAAAGGTAATTAAAAAATTCGAAACTCCAAAATTTTTCGCAATTTTTTTTAATTGCCGTTCGGTGCTTCGGAAGGAACTCTCAACCTCCACCTTTCACAACCCTCGCGCATCAGCGCCTGAACAAGGACTTGAACCTAGGACCCCATGATTAACAGTCATGTGCTCTAACCAACTGAGCTATTCAGGCTTTTCAATGAACTCGGAGACTTCGTTGTGTCTCGTTTTCGGTGTGCAAATATATGGCAAATTTTTATTCTTGCAAAATTTTTGTGCTTTTTTTTGCAAAAAAATATAACTTTGCAAAAGGATAAGATATGAGAACGATTCGTCACATACTGCTTACCACACTGGTTATCTGCCATTTGGGCGCTTTCGGGCAATCCACGCTGCAATTCGTCTCGAAAGAGTGGAATTTCGGCTCCATCCGGGAGGAGAGCGGCCCGATCGCCCACACTTTCGAGGCGACGAACCGCAGCGAGTACCCTGAGGTGATCCTCGATGTCACCTCGACCTGCGGCTGCACGAAGCCCCTCTTCACCCGCCGGCCCGTCCGGCCGGGCGATACGACGGCCGTCACGGTTCGGTTCAATCCCGCCGGGCAATCGGGCCTGATCGACCGGACACTGGTCGTCTACGGCAGCGGAAACCGGGTAATCGAGCGGTTGCGGATCACGGGACGCGTCGAGCCTCGCGCGCGCACGATAGAGGAAAGGTTTCCGATTGTCGCTGGCGAGGGCATCCGCCTTACGAACAACTTCCTCCCGTTCGAGACCCTGCCGCACGGCCGGGAGACGGGGGCCGAAATCGGCATCGCGAACGATTCGGAGTCGCCGCGCTCCATCCGGTTCGTCGGCGAGCAGACGAGCGGCCTGCTCGCGATCGAGGCTCCGGAGACATTGCAGCCGGGCGAGGAGGCGAAGATCCGGATCGTCTACCGCATTCCGGCCGATTGCAGACGTTACGGCACGGTGGAGGACCGCTACTCGCTGTCGGTGGAGGGTCGCCGGCTGCATGTCCGCATAGCTGCGCGGGGCGTGCTCACGGATGCCCCCCGGGCCGCCGGCACCGCGATACCGGTAGCCAGGCTGAGCTCGGGAGCTGTCCGGACGGGCGACCTGAAACGAGAGGGCGATAGCGGCTTCGTTTCGCTATCGCTCCGCAACGAAGGCGCGGGCGAACTGCGCGTCCGGGCCGTAGAGACCCCCGAAGGGGCGTTCTGTTCGCTGAAGGCGGGCATGCGGGTGGCGCCGGGCGGAGACCTGCCGTTCGAAGCCGGCATCGACCCCTCGGGGCGGGATTTCGGCGTCGCGAGCGAGCGGATCCTGATCGTCACCGACGACCCGAAGCATCCGGTGCTCCGGCTGCGGATCACGGCAAATATCATCGACTAAAAACCATATTCAGAAAGATATGTACAAAATACTCGAAAAACAACTGCTGGCCGAAGGCATCTACCGGATGCGGATCGAGGCTCCGCGCGTGGCGCGGGCCGCGCTTCCCGGCCAGTTCGTGATCGTGCGGGTCGACGAGCAGGGCGAGCGTATACCGCTCACCATCGCCGACTACGACGCCGGACAGGGGTGGGTCGACATCGTCACGCAGGCGATAGGCGTCTCGACCCGGAAGATCTGCGCCCGGGAGGCGGGCGAATTCCTGACCGACTTCGCCGGGCCTCTGGGCCGTCCCTCCGACTTCGTGAACGAACCGCTCGAAGAGGTGCGCAAGCGCCGCTACCTCTTCGTCGCGGGCGGCGTGGGCACGGCCCCGGTCTATCCGCAGGTCAAGTGGTTGCGGGAGCACGGCGTGGAGGCGGATGTCATCATCGGCGCCAAGACCCGCGCGATGCTCATCTACACGGAGGAGATGCGCGCCGCGGCGTCGCACCTCCACATCGCCACGGACGACGGCTCGGAGGGATTCCCCGGCCTAGTGACCGACCTGATCGCCGACCTGATCGACAACCGGCGCGAGCACTACGACGTCTGCGTCTCGATCGGGCCGATGATCATGATGAAATTCGTCGCCCGCACCACGGCCCGCTACGGACTGAAAACCATCGTTTCGCTCAACGCCCTGATGGTCGACGGCACGGGCATGTGCGGAGCCTGCCGCGTAAGCGTGGGGGGCAAGACCTACTTCACCTGCGTCGACGGCCCCGAATTCGACGGCCACCAGGTCGACTTCGACGAGGCGATGCGCCGTCAGGGCATGTACCGGACGCAGGAGCAGCGGGCGGCAGCCATCTACGCCGAGCGTGCCGCAGGACATCAATGTAAAATCGGACTGGACAAATAGAGAGCTATGGCAAACAAGATACCGCGCGTACCCGTGCGCGAACAAGACCCGAAAGTGCGGGCCGCCAATTTCGAGGAGGTCTGCTACGGCTACGACGAAAAGGAGGCGCTGCTGGAGACCACCCGCTGCCTGGACTGCAAGAATCCGCGCTGCGTGGCGGCCTGCCCCGTCAGCATCCGGATTCCCGATTTCATCCGCGAACTGAAGAACGGCCGGGTGGCCGCAGCAGCGGCCGTCATCGCGCGAGACAGCTCGCTGCCGTCGGTCTGCGGACGCGTCTGCCCGCAGGAGACGCAGTGCGAAGGGGCCTGCATCCTGGGCATCAAGGGCGAACCGGTAGCCATCGGCAAGCTGGAGCGCTACGTGGGCGACTGGGCGCTGGAACACGAACCCGAGGTGACGGCCGCCCCGCGCAACGGCCGCCGCGTCGCCGTGGTCGGCAGCGGTCCGGCCGGTCTGGCCTGCGCCAGCGACCTGGCTAAGGCGGGCTACGAGGTACACATCTTCGAGGCGCTGCACAAGGTGGGCGGCGTGCTGGTCTACGGCATTCCCGAGTTCCGTCTGCCGAAGACGCGGATCGTGGAGCGCGAGATCGACGCCCTGCGCCGGCTGGGCGTAACCATCGAGACCGACGTCATCATCGGCCGCACCCTGACGGTCGACGCCCTGCTCGACGAGGAGGGATTCGACGCCGTTTTCATCGGTTCGGGCGCCGGACTGCCCCGTTTCATGGGTATTCCGGGCGAGAACCTCAACGGCGTGATCTCGGCCAACGAATTCCTGACCCGCGCCAACCTGATGCGTGCCTTCGACGCCGACTACGACACGCCCATCCAGGCGGGCCGCAAGGTGGTCGTGGTGGGCGGCGGCAACGTAGCGATGGACGCCGTGCGCACCGCCAAGCGATTGGGTGCCGAGGCGACAATCGTCTACCGGCGCAGCGAAGCCGAACTCCCGGCCCGCACCGAAGAGGTGCACCACGCCAAGGAGGAGGGCATCGAGTTCCGCATGCTGACCAACCCCACCGCCGTGCTGGGCGACGAGCAGGGGTGGGTGCGCGGCCTGCGATGCGTGGAGATGACCCTGGGCGAACCCGATGCCAGCGGACGCCGCTCGCCCGTGGTGAAGGAGGGTTCCGAATTCGAGGTGGCATGCGACGTAGTCATCATGGCGCTGGGCACCTCGCCCAACCCTTTGCTGTCGGCCACCACCCCGGGTCTGGAGACCGACCGCCGCGGCTGTCTGGTAGCCGACGAGGCGGGCTCGACCACCCGCGAAGGGGTATTTGCCGGCGGCGATGCCGTTACGGGCGCCGCCACGGTCATTCTGGCGATGGGAGCCGGACGCCGGGCCGCCGAAGCCATCGACCGATACATTCAGAAAAAAAACGGAAAATAATGAAGCGAGTGCTTGCAATCGCACTGGCCGCGACGCTGTTCGCCGCCTGCGACGACGAACCCAAACAACTCGTCGGCACCATTTCGGACGCGACGATGAACGGCATAACGGTCTGCGGACCGGACGGCGGAGAACATCTCTTCCCCATCGAAGGGGCCGACCTGAGCGAGGCCAACGGACTGCTGGCGGGCTCGCCGGTCACCGTGGAGTACACGGGAACCCCCGAACGGGTAAAACGAGTGCTGAAGGTATCGACCGACGCCACCTATGCCGCCGCCGTGGGCGACTGGACCCGGCCCGACCCCATCGATGAAAACGGAGTGATGGGCATCCGCCTGCAAACCGGAGGGGCCGCGGAGTCGATCCGCATGGCGACGCTGGTCTACACCTCGTGGGAGCTGCTGGAGGAAGCGGGCAAAATCCGGCTCAAGGGCCGCAGCATCGGCAACGGACAAACCGTCGACTTCGAGGAGACGGCCGAGATCTCGGAACGGGATGGTCGCCTCACGCTGACGACCGACAACGGAACCTTCTACACCCGGGAACGTTAGCCGCCATGCGAATCTCGTCCGTTCTGCTCGCGGGGCTGCTCCTCGCGGCCTGCGGGTCCGACCGCATCACTACATTCGAGGGCACCCTCTCCGAGGCGCAGTTCAACGCCCTGACCCTGATCGGCGAGCAGGGTAACCCGGTCACGTTCCGCACCGAGGAGGCCGAATTCGAGTTCGCCGACAAGCTGGCGACGGGCTGCCGGGTGAAGGTCCTCTACCGGGGCCGCATCCGGGAGGGAAGCGCCACGGCCGTCCGGATCGAGGTCGACCCGACCTGCGCCCGCCTGCTGGGACGCTGGATCGAGGCGGAGGACGGCATGGGAATGGGCATCGAGTTCGAGGCGGGCGGCACGGCCCGCTCGATCGGCATGCAGACGCTGATCTTCACCGGCTGGGAGCAGCTGCCCGACGGCGGACTGAAGCTCAACGGCTACAGCATCGGCAACGGCAATACGATCACCTTCTCCGAGGAGTGGGAGATTCAGGAGCTGGAGCCCGACCGACTCACCATCGCCCAAAGCGACCTGACCCTCCGTTTCCGCCGCGAAACGGAGGAGGACGCCCTGGCCCGCGAGGAGCGCGAAGCCGCCGCCGCACAGCCGCAGAAGCGCTAATTGCAAAGCACCTGACAAGCAATCCGGCCGTGCGGGAACTCCCGCACGGCCGGATTGTTCGTTTTTATCCGCCGCCACCCCGAGCGAAACCGTTCTCGTTGTCATTCCGGGCGGAGCCGCAGGCGAAGTCGAGGAATCCCGACCGGCATACCGGCGTGAATCCTTGCGAACCGCAAGGACGAATGTTCAGCGATGTCGGGATCTTTCGACTGCGGGCCATACGGCCCTCCGCTCAACATGACATTTTTCTGTCATTCCGAGCGAAACGAAGTGTAGTCGAGGAATCCCGACGATGCACGGCGCAATCCTTTTGGAAACCGCAAGACGTTGCATCCTGGACAGACCCGGCGTCTTACGCCGGTGTCACCCCGAGCGTAGTCGAGGGGTCTCGACGGTCGGATCAGCGGGACCCCCTGCGGACCGCAAGGGCGGACGTTCCTTCAGGTCGGGACCTGTCGACTGCGCGTCTTCGACGCTCCGCTCAAGGTGACATAAAATAACGGGCATTTGAGATCTGCTCTCAAATGCCCGTTATTTTTATACAACACTCTGTTCCGAGGCTATTTCCGGAGCAGAAGCTCCACCCGGTCGGCGATCTCCTGCGGCTCGATGCCGGAGAGGCAGCGGTAGTCGCCGAACTTGCAGGGTTTCTTTCCGTAAACCGAGCAGGGGCGGCAGCTAAGGTCGCTGCGCTGGACGATCCCTTCGGTCGTGCATCCGTAGCCCAGAAATCCCATCTTGGGATGGGTAGCGCCCCACACCGAAACGACGGGGGTGGCGGTCAGCGATGCCAGGTGCATCACCAGCGAATCCATCGAGACCACGCAGTCGAGGTTGGCGATCAGGTCGATCTCCTCCTTCAGCTTCAACCGGTCGGCCACGGCCGTCACATTGTCGAAACGCTCCTCCTGCGCCTTCGCGAAGGCCAGTTCGCCGCCCATGCCGCTGTGGATGAAGACCCGGTCGTGCCGTTCGCTCAACAGACGGACCACCTCCGCCATGCGGTCGAGCGGATAGATCTTGCCCTGCTGGGCCGAGAAGGGGGCCACGCCGATCCAGACACCCCGCTTCTCCCCCATCGGATTGGGCCGCTCCGTGCGGAGGGCCGGAGCCGGATCGTCGAAGCGGAATCCCAGCCGGCGGAAGACATCGCAATAGCGTAGCACCGTGTGACGCAGCGGCTCGATGCACTCGGCGCTGCTGCCCATGCGGAGCCACTTGGCGAAACGGCCCTTGCGGATCGACCGCACGCGAATCCCGTGCAACCGCATCGAGAGCCGGAACAGCTGCGACCGCAGCACGTCGTGCACGTCGGCCATCGCATCCACCCCCAGCGCCCGCGCCTCGCGGGCCAACCGGAGGATGCCCCGCACCCCCTTGTGCTCTCCCTTCGTGTCGATGAAGAGGAAATCGACATCCACCCCCTCGAAGAAGGGGCGGAACAACTTGCGCGTCACGACGGTGATCTTCAGTCCGGGGTAGGCGTCTTTAAGCGCCTTCAGGGCATGCGGCAGCATCGCCACGTCGCCCATGGCCGACGAACGCATCACCAGCAGATGCCGGGGCAGACGCTCGTCCGCACTATTTTTTGGCATAGAGCACGGGGTTCAGCGACGGGTCGTTGTACATCTTCATCTGTTTGTAGACCTTCATGTACTTGCGTCCCGAAGCGATGTCGTCGAAGAGCTCCTCGATGGCCTGCGACAGATCGACCTGCTGGGTCTGCAACACCTCCAGCTTCTTGCGGCAGGCGGCGCGGTGGTCGTCGTCGACGTCCGTGCGGACCGTTTCGCAGTGCATGTGGTAGATCTTGAGCGCCAGGATCGAGAGGCGGTCGATGGCCCAGGCGGGGGTCTCGGTGTTGATGCGGGCGTCGGCCTGCGGGGTCACCTCGCGGTATTTCTCCAGCATATAGGAGTCGATGTACTCCACCATGTCGGTACGGACCTGATTCGACTTGTCGATCCGGCGTTTGAGGGCCAGCGCCGCAACGGGATCGATCTGCGGATCGCGGATGATATCCTCCAGGTGCCACTGCACGGTGTCGACCCAGCACTTCTCGTAGAGCAGGAAGTCGATGCTGCCGTTCGTATAGGGGTTGTTCACGGGGTGGTCCACATCGTCGAAACGGTGATAGTCGTCGATCACCTGACGGAAAATCCGGTTCGCATTTTCGGTAAACATATCCAAAGTCTTTTGTCGGTTTATAATTGTAAATTTCGGTAGAAAATTTTACCTTTGCTACCAAAGATTTAACAAAGATAATGAATATTTCGAAAAAAGCAATCTTTTTGCTCCTTTTCGTCACGGGCGCACTCCTTCAGGTCCGGGGGCAGAGCCGAACGGTCCGCCAGACGCTGGAAGAGTACGTGGCCCGCTACCACCCCATCGCCGTCGCCCACATGGAGCGCTACGGCATCCCGGCCAGCATCACGCTGGCGCAGGGCATTCTGGAGTCCGACTGCGGCAACAGCCCCCTCTCCCGCTCGTCGAACAACCATTTCGGCATCAAGTGCAAGAGCAACTGGACGGGCGAGCGGGTCTACCACGACGACGACGCCAAGGGCGAGTGTTTCCGGGCCTACCCCTCGGTGGAGGCCTCCTACGAGGACCACGCCGAGTTTCTGGACCGCCAGCCCCGCTACGACTCCCTCTTCTGCTACGCCGCCACCGACTACCGCAGCTGGGCACGCGGGTTGAAGGCCGCCGGCTATGCCACGGCGCCCGACTACGCCCTGCGGCTGGTGCGCATCATCGAGAACAACCGGCTCTACCTCTTCGACCGCGAAGGGGGCGAGCGGCTCTATGCCGCGGCCGCCGAAGGAGAGAGCGGTTTCGCCGCCCAGAGCAGCGTCGGCGAACCGGCTCTCGCGGCCGGAGGGGTCGACCCCGACGACTACCGCGTGACGATCAACGCCCACAACGGCTACAACGTCTATCGCACCAATGGCGTCTGCTACGTGCTGGCCAAGGAGCACGACTCGTTCGAGAACATCGGACGGCAGTTCCGCCTTTCGCCCCGCAATCTGCGCAAGTTCAACGACGTGGATGCCGATGCGCAGCCGCTCACGGGCGAGGTGATCTACATCGGCCGCAAGAAAAACGGCTGGGAGGGCAACGCCCGCCTGCACACCGCCGTCGAGGGCGAAACGCTCTACTCGGTGGCGCAGTCCTACGCCATACGGATCAAGTCGCTCCGCAAGATCAACCGGCTGAAGAGTACCGAGGTGCAGTTCGCAGCAGGCGACCAGGTAAAAATCAGAAAATAACACGTTCGACCGATCATGGACAACAACACGCTCCGGCAACGGATCCAAGAGACGCTCATCAAGAAATCGGCGCTCAAACAGAAAATTTTCGACAACACGTTCGCCATCTTCAACGAACTGAAGGAGACCCTGCTGGAGATGGCCTCGGAGATGGACGACGAACTGGAGGGCAGGCTCGACAAGCGGGTCCGCATCGAGTACCGCGACCGCGGCAAGTTCGAGACACAGCTGCAGATAGCCAGCGACCTGCTCATCTTCCAGATGCACACCGACGTCTTCGAGTTCGACGCGAACCACGCCATCTGGCAATGCCCCTACGTGCAGTCCGACCGCGACAACTCCTACTGCGGCGTCATCAATGTCTACAACTTCCTATCCGACTCGTTCAAGTACAACCGCAACGCCGACGAAGGCTACCTGATCGGCCGCATCTTCATCAACCGCGAGCGGTGCTATTTCGTGGAGGGCAAGCGACAGAACTCGCTGCGGGCCATCAATTTCGGCAGCCGGGAGATCGACCGCGGCGCCCTGATCGCCATCCTCGAGACGGCCATCCACTACGTGCTGAACTTCGACCTGCTGGTGCCTCCCTTCGAGGCCTGCAAGCGGGTGACCGTCGACCAGTTCAACACCCGCATGGACAACTCGAAATTCATCACGGGCAAGCGACTGAATTACGACTTCAACGTAGACGACATTTAAGATGAGAAAGACCATACTGCTTTTCGGAGCGCTCTGCATCGCGCTCTCCGCCACGGCACAGAGCACGGGCGAACGGGCCGCGGCGCTCTACGACCGCTATCACGCCCTGCGGAACACCGCCTCGACGGGCAAGATCGAGCCGGCCGCCGACGGCGAACACTTTCTGCGCCGGAGCGCCGAAGGGATCGAGATGTTGAGCTACAGCGACCCCTGGGAGCGCGAACTGCTCTACGCCGCCGACGGTCGGCAGATCTCGGACTACGCCGCAGCGCCGAACGGCGACCTGCTGATCGCCTACGGTTCGACCCCCATCTACCGCCACTCCTTTTCGGTGGACCGTCTGCTCTGCATCCGGGGCGGGGAGACCCTGGAGGTCTCCCCGGAGGTGAGCGGCAAGCGCGACGCGAGCTTCTCGCCCGACGGAAAACTGATCGCCTTCTCGAGCGGCAACGACCTCTACCTCTTCGATCCGGAGAGCCGCACGACCCGCCGCCTGACCGACGACGGCGCCTGGAACCGAATCATCAACGGCACGACGGACTGGGTTTACGAGGAGGAGTTCGGCTTCACGAAGGGCTACGCCTTCTCGCCCGACGGGCAGAAGCTGGCCTACCTGCGCTTCGACGAGAGCGAGGTGCCGCTCTTCGAGATGATGCGCTTCGACGGCCGGCTCTACAACCGGGCCTATGCCTTCAAATATCCCAAGGCGGGCGACCGCAACTCCACGGTGACGATCTGGACGATCGACCTGCAAAGCGGCGAAAAAGAGGCCGTCTACACGGGCCCCCAGACGGATCAGTATATTCCGAAACTGGGCTGGACACCCGGCGGCGAGCTCTATTTCTACCGCGTCGACCGGCGCCAGCGGTTGTTCGAAGTGGTGGTCGACCGGCCCGACGAACAGCAGGTGATCTACTCCGAGCAGTCGCCCCGCTACGTGGAGCGCCCCATCGGCCAGGTCCTGACCTTCATCGACGGCGACCGGTTCGTCGTCCGCGAGGAGACCACGGCGGGCTGGTGGCACCTCTACCTGCACAGCATGGTCAAGGGGCGCCTGAAGGCGCTGAGCTCCGGACCGTGGGAGGTGACCGCGCTCGTTCACGCCGACAAGCGCGGCGTGTGGTACCTCTCCACCGAGCGCTCGCCCTTGCGCCGCGACCTCTACCGCATCGACCTGCAAGGCCGCCGCAAGCAGCGGCTTACCGAGGGCGAGGGGTGGCACGCCATTCAGCCGGGAGCCGGCATGAAGTACTTCGTCGACAACTATTCGTCGGCCGTCGCACCCAACCGCATCTCCGTCCGCCGGGGCGAGAAGGGCGAACCGGTGCGCGACTTGGTGCTCAAGGAGAGCCCCGCCGACCGGGCATACGCCGCAGGCGAAGTACCGGTCAAGGAGTTCTTCACTTTCCGCAACGGGCAGGGCGACGAGTTGAACGCCTGGATGATCCTCCCGCGCGATTTCGACTCCACAAAGCGCTACCCCGTCCTGCTCACCCAGTATTCGGGTCCGGGATCGCAGGAGGTAGCCGACCGCTGGCGGCCCGACTGGACCGACCTCCTGCCGCTGGAGGGCTACATCGTCGCCTGCGTCGATCCGCGTGGCACAGGATTCCGAGGCGAGGAGTTCAAGAAGCAGACCTACGGCGACCTGGGCCGCCGCGAGGTAGCCGACCAGATCGACTTCGCCCGCTACTGGGCCGCGCAGCCCTTCGTGGACGCCGGCCGCATCGGCATCTACGGCTGGTCCTACGGCGGCTTCATGGCCCTGAGCTGCGCCCTGAAGGGCGACGGACTCTTCCGCATGGCGATCGCCGTGGCCCCCGTCACCTCGTGGCGCTACTACGACTCGGTCTACACCGAGACCTACAACGGTCTGCCGCAGGAGTTCCCGAAGGGCTACGACGAGAATTCGCCCCTCCATTTCCCCGAAAAGCTCTCGCCGAAGACCCGGCTGCTGCTGGTGCACGGCTCGGGCGACGATAACGTGCACCTGCAAAATACGATGGAGATGGCCCGCCGGCTGAACCGCGACGGAGCACTCTACGACATGATGATCTATCCCGACCAGAACCACTCGATGCTACCGGACGACGCTCGGAACATCCGGGTGAAGATGCTGGCCTATACGCTGGAGAATCTGTAGCGTGGAACACCGTCTCTGCTTCCTTAGCCCCGCGGGGCCGCTTACGCTCGTGGAGCGCGACGGCGCCCTCGTCGGACTGCGCTTCGAAGCGGAGGAGGATACCGATCCTTCGCCGCTGCTGCTGCGGGCCCGCGAGGAGCTGGAGGAGTATTTCGCCGGCCGCCGCCGGGAGTTCGACCTGCCGCTCTCGCCGCACGGCACCCCCTTTCAACGGCAGGTATGGCAGGCGCTGCGAACCATCCCCTACGGCTCGACCTGCACCTACGGACAACTCGCCGCTGCGGTCGGAAATCCCAGGGCAGCGCGGGCCGTCGGCATGGCTAACCACCGCAACCCCCTGCCGATCCTGATCCCCTGCCACCGGGTCATCGGCTCGACCGGCAGTCTGACGGGCTACGCCGGGGGAGTGGAGCGAAAAAGGCTGCTGCTGTCCATCGAGGAGCCGATCCGATAAACGATGCGGGCTGTCCGAATGAATCGGACAGCCCGCATCTTCCATAAACATACGCACTATTTGTTCTCTACCCGGTAGCGCTGCTCGACCGTTTTCCAGTCGATGAGCGGCCAGATGGCCTTCACGGCATCGGCGCGGCGGTTGCGGTAGTCGATATAGTAGGCGTGCTCCCAGACGTCGATGCAGAGCAGCGGCTTCATGTGGTAGCGCATCGGATTCCCGGCGTTCGACTCGCTGATGATCGAAAGACGTCCCGAATCCTCCTCGACGAGCCATACCCAGCCCGACCCGAAGAGCGAGACGCAGGCCTTGGTCATCTGCGCCTTGAAGGCCTCGAACGAGCCGAACCACTTCTCGATGGCCGTCATCAGCGGACCCGTGGGGGCGTTCTGCGGCTTGGGCGAGAGGGCTGAGAAGTAAAATTCGTGATTCCAGGCCTGGGCGGCGTTGTTGTAGATCGGCCCCTCGGCCTCCATGACGATATCCTCCAGCGGCATGCCGGCGAAGGGGGTATCGACGATCAGCTCGTTGAGCTTGTCGACATACCCCTTGTAGTGCTTGCCGTAGTGATACTCGATGGTCTCCGCCGAGATGGCCGGAGCCAGGGCGTCGTTCGCATAGGGCAACTCCTTCGCCTCGATGCGGACGGCGGTTGCGGTGTCGTTGTTGTTCATGACAAAACAGGTTAAAAAGGTGAATAAAATCGTAAACATGGCTGTCGGTAAATATGATTTTCACCACCAACGGAGCAAATCGGATGCCCCGAATGCGGGATTTTCGTTTTTTTTTCGTAATTTGGTATCCGATAAACCTTAAAACTTCCTTTTTATGAAACTACCCTATGCCGAACCCTACAAGATCAAGACGACCGAGGCGATCCGCACATCGACCCGCGAGGAGCGCGAGCAGTGGCTCGCCGAGGCGCGTTACAACCTCTTCAACCTGCGCAGCGACCAGGTCTTCATCGACCTGCTGACCGACTCGGGCACCGGCTCGATGAGCGACCGGCAGTGGGCCGGGATGATGACGGGCGACGAGAGCTACGCCGGCGCCTCCTCCTACTATCGCCTCAAGGAGACCATCGAGCGCATCTTCGGCATGCCCTACTTCCTGCCCACCCACCAGGGCCGCGCCGCCGAGAACGTGATCTTCTCGGCCCTGCTCAAGGAGGGCGACGTGGTGCCAGGCAACTCCCATTTCGACACCACGAAGGGACATATCGAGTTCCGCCACTGCTCGGCACCCGACTGCACGATCGATGCGGCCGCCGACACGCAGCTCGAAATCCCCTTCAAGGGCGAGATGGATCTGGAGAAGCTGGAACGGGTATTCAAAAGCCACCCGAAGGAGAAGATCCCCTGCACGGTGCTCACCATCACCAACAACACGGCCGGAGGACAGCCCGTATCGATGAAGAACATCCGCGAAACGGCCGAACTCTGCCGTCGCTACGGCATTCCGCTGCTCATCGACTCGGCCCGCTTCGCCGAGAACGCCTACTTCATCAAGACCCGCGAGGCCGGCTATGCCGACAAGACGATCAAGGAGATCGTGCGCGAGATCTACCAGTATGCCGACATCATGACGATCTCGGCCAAGAAGGACGGCGTGGTGAACATGGGCGGCTTCGTAGCTATGCGCAGCGAGGAGCTGCGCCGGAAGGCGATGACCTTCGGCATCATGTACGAAGGCTACGTCACCTACGGCGGCATGTCGGGCCGCGACATGGACGCGCTGGCCGTGGGCCTGGACGAGAATACGGAGTTCGAGCAGCTCGACGCCCGCATCCGTCAGGTGAAGCTGCTGGGCGACCTGCTCGACGAATACGGCGTACCCTACCAGCGCCCGGCCGGCGGACACGCCATCTTCATCGACGCCAAGAAGATCCTACCCAACCTGCCCAAAGAGCAGTTCATCGCCCAGACGCTGGGCTGCGAGCTCTACCTCGAAGCGGGCATCCGCGGCGTGGAGATCGGCTCGATTCTGGCCGACCGCGACCCCGATACGCACGAGAACCGCTACCCGCGGCTGGAGCTGCTGCGACTGGCTATCCCCCGCCGGGTCTACACCGACAACCATATCCGGGTGATCGCCGCCGCCTGCCGCAACATCTACGAGCGCCGCGACGAGATCACGAAGGGCTATCGCATCACCTTCGAAGCGCCCATCCTGCGCCACTTCACCGTGGAGCTGGAGCCGGTGAAGTAACTTCGCACACCGAAACATCAAGCCCCGGATATAGAAATATCCGGGGCATTTTCGTTGCAGATAACCATAAAAAAGGAGGGGCCGTCCTTTCGGACAGCCCCTCCCTGCATATCGGTCGACTAATACTCGATCTTAGCCAGACGCTGGTAGCCGTTGTAACGCCACTTGGCATTCTCCTCGGCGGCCTGGAACAGCTCGTTCGCCTCGGTCGGGAAAGCCTTCTGGAGCGAGGTGTAGCGAACCTCCTTCATCAGGAAGGCCTGGAACTTCGACCAGTCGGGCTCCTTCGAGTCGTAAACGAACGGATTCTTGCCCTGCTCCTCGAGCTGGGGATTGTAGTGCCACAGGTGCCAGTAACCGCACTCGACGGCCTGCTTGCCGATGGTCTGCGTACGGGTCATACCGCCCTTGATACCGTGGTTGATACACGGAGCGTAAGCGATGATGAGCGAAGGACCGGGATAGGCCTCGGCCTCCTTCAGCACGTTGAACAACTGCTGCTGCGAAGCGCCGATCGAAACCTGGGCGACATATACGTAGCCGTAGGTCATGGCGATGGCACCGATATCCTTCTTACGAATGCGCTTGCCGCTGGAGGCGAACTTGGCGACGGCACCCACGGGGGTAGCCTTCGACGACTGGCCGCCGGTGTTAGAGTAAACCTCGGTATCGACGATCAGGATGTTCACGTCCATGCCCGAAGCCAGCACGTGGTCCACACCGCCGAAGCCGATGTCGTAGCCCCAGCCGTCGCCGCCGATGATCCACTGCGACTTCTTCACGAGCCAATCCTTCATTTCAAGGATCTTCTTGCAGGCGTCGCAGCCGCAAGCCTCCATCAGGGGCAGCAGGCGAGCCGTCACCTCGGCCGACTTCGACGACGAACCGCGGTTCTCGATCCACTCCTTCATGACGCCCTTCAGCTCCTCGGAGCAGCACTCGCACTCGGCGATAGCGCCCTCCATGATCTTCTGGATGCGGTCGCGGAGCTTCTCGACACCCACATGCATACCCAGACCGAACTCGGCGTTATCCTCGAACAGGGAGTTGGCCCATGCGGGACCCTGACCCTTGGCGTTGGTGCAGTAGGGGGTGGACGGAGCCGAACCCGAGTAGATGGAGGTACAGCCGGTAGCGTTGGCAACCATCATCTTGTCGCCGAAGAGCTGCGAGATAGCCTTGATATAGGGGGTCTCGCCGCAACCGGCGCAGGCACCCGAGAACTCGAAGAGCGGCTGAGCGAACTGCAGGTTCTTGACCGACTTGGTCTTGTCGACAACCTCCTTGTAGCCCACCTTCGCGTTGCAGTACTCCCAGTTTGCGGACTGTGCGAGCTGGCTGTCCAGGGGTTTCATGACGAGAGCCTTCTCCTTGGCGGGGCAGACGTCCACGCAGTTGTTGCAACCCGTACAGTCGAGCGGCGACACCTGAATGCGGAACTTGTAGGCCTTGGTCTCGCCCAGACCCTGCTTCCACTCCAGACCCGATGCGGCGGCCTCTTCTTCGGTAGCCAGGAACGGACGAATGGCGGCGTGGGGGCAGACGTATGCGCACTGGTTGCACTGGATACAGTTCTCGATCTTCCACTCGGGAACGTTCACGGCAATGCCGCGCTTCTCCCAGGCAGCCGTACCGTTGTCCCAGGTACCGTCCTCACGGCCGTTGAAGGCCGATACGGGCAGCAGGTCGCCCTTCAGGGCATTGATCGGATCGACGATGTTCCGGACGAACTCGGGACGGGCGGCATCCACGGTGTGGGCAGCCTCGCGGACCTCGATCGAAGCCCACTCGGCGGGCACCTCGATCTTCTCGACGGCGTTGCCGCCGGCGTCTACGGCCGCATAGTTCATGTTCACGATATCCTCGCCCTTCTTGCCGTAGGACTTCAGGATGGCGTGCTTCATCTCCTCGACAGCCTTCTCGAACGGAATGACGTTGGCGATCTTGAAGAAGGCCGACTGCATGATGGTGTTCGTGCGCGAACCCAGACCCAGCTCGGCGGCGATCTTCGTGGCGTTGATGATGTAGAAGTTGATCTCGTTCTTGGCGAGGTATGCCTTCATGTGGTCGGGCAGCGTCTCGCAGGTGGTCTTGGCGTCGTGCACCGAGTTCAGCAGGAACGAACCGCCCCGCTTCAGACCCTTCAGCACGTCGTACTTGTCGACATACGAAGGCACGTGGCAGGCCACGAAGTCGGGCGTGGTCACCAGGTAGGGCGAGGTGATCGGGTTATCGCCGAAACGAAGGTGCGACGAGGTGTAACCGCCGGACTTCTTCGAGTCGTAGGAGAAGTAAGCCTGGCAATACTTGTCGGTCGAGCCGCCGATGATCTTGATCGAGTTCTTGTTGGCACCCACCGTACCGTCGGCGCCCAGACCGAAGAAGAGGGCCTCGAACGTACCGGGCTTCGCCAGCGAGATCTCCTCGCCTACGGGCAGCGACAGGAAGGTAACGTCGTCGTTGATACCCACGGTGAAGTGATCCTTGGGCTCGGCTGCGGCCAGATTCTCGAACACGGCCAGCATCTGTGCCGGGGTGGTGTCCTTCGACGACAGACCGTAGCGGCCGCCGATGATCATCGGACGGTTCTCCTTGTCGTAGAACATGTCCTTCACGTCCAGATAGAGGGGCTCGCCGTTTGCGCCGGGCTCCTTCGTGCGGTCGAGAACGCATACGCGCTTCACCGAAGCGGGCACGACGTCGAAGAAGTACTTCGACGAGAACGGACGGTAGAGGTGTACGTTGATCATACCCACCTTCTCGCCGCGGGCGGTCAGGTAGTCGATGGTCTCCTTCAGGGTCTCGCAAACCGAACCCATCGCAACCACGATGTTCTCGGCATCGGCGGCACCGTAGTAGGTGAAGGGCTTGTACTCGCGGCCGGTGATCTCCGAGATCCGCTTCATGGCGTCGGCCACCATGTCGGGCACGGCGTTGTAGAACTTGTTCGAAGCCTCACGCGTCTGGAAGTAGATGTCGGGGTTCTGGGCGGTACCGCGGGTAACGGGGTGCTCGGGATTGAGTGCGGCGGCGCGGAAAGCTTTCAGGGCGTCGCGGTCGAGCATCGAGGTCAGAGCGGCCTCGTCGATGAGTTCGATCTTCTGAATCTCGTGCGAGGTGCGGAAACCGTCGAAGAAGTGCAGGAAGGGCACGCGGGCCTTCAGCGACACGATATGAGCGATACCGGCCAGGTCCATCACCTCCTGTACGGACGAGGTGGCCAGCATGGCGAAACCGGTCTGGCGGGTAGCCATGACATCCTGGTGGTCACCGAAAATCGAAAGCGACTGGGCGGCCAGTGCACGGGCCGATACATGGAATACGCCGGGGAGCAGCTCGCCCGAGATCTTGTACATGTTGGGGATCATCAGCAGCAGACCCTGCGAAGCGGTGAAAGTCGAGGTCAGGGCACCGCTCTGCAGCGAGCCGTGCACGGCACCGGCGGCACCGGCCTCCGACTGCATCTCGACCACCTTGACGGTCTCGCCGAAGATGTTCTTGCGTCCCTGCGCGGCCCACTCGTCGACGAGTTCGGCCATGGTGGACGACGGCGTGATGGGATAGATAGCCGCAACCTCCGAGAACATGTAAGCCACATGAGCCGCAGCATAGTTACCATCACAGGTAATGAATTTCTTTTCTGCCATTTTTCTTGAAAAATTTTAGATTAGTTTGTATTTATCCGTATCGTTTTTTCAAATCTGCATAATCGCTTTGCAAAGGTAGCACTTTCCCATGAAACTACGATACCGATCCGCGAAATATTCTCGGAAAATTTATCGACAAACCGGGATTTTTTATCAATCCGCCAAACGGGAACGGAAAGGCCGGCCCTCCATTCAAGGAGGGCCGGCCTGCGATTCCGCCACCGAAACCCTATCGCTTCAGCCGCACGTACCAGCCGAGCTGATCCTCGGCCGGCGCTCCGTCGACCACCAGATAACGGTGCACCGTCGGGTCATCATCGTCCCAAGTGATATAACAGTTGAGCACGACCTCCGTCTTGCTGCCGTCGCCCCAGTCGACCGTGAACGGCTCGCCCTGATAATTCTCCGCAGGTGCGAACTCACCGAAAGAGATGCAGTAGCCGTTATATTGGCCCCATCGCAGACCGAACGGATTGGGCAAAAGAGCACGAACCTCATCCTCGAAAAGATCCAGCCCCTCGTTTTCGAACCGGACATACTCCTTTCCCTTGTAAATCACCTTCACCTGATCGAGCAGATTACCCTCGACCGACGGATCGAGCAGATTTGCACCTGTCTCGGCATCCTCCACGGCAAAATAGACCGAGTAGTTCCAGAAATCCCAAACAACATGCCCCTTGTCATCCTTATCGCATGCTGCGAAGCTGCACAAGCAGGCGGCAGCCAAAAGATACTTGAAAAACGTTTTCATAAATTCCAAAACTATTTATTTAATCAATAATGTCTATAAATATACGAATTATTATCCGATTACGAAAAATATTTTCATGAAAACATCGCATGTCCGAAAGGCGAAATCGGCAACGGCCGAACTTTACACCGAAAACGATTCGACCGATCATTCCGTACAGACGACATACGCTCCGAAACAGCCTGCGAGGCCGCCACCGAACCCTATCGCTTCAGCACGATGTACCAACAGTTGTTATAGAATCCGACGGGCGGAACGTTTCCGCTCAATATGGGATTATAATTTCCATCGAGAGCCGCTCTGACCGCCGGTATCCCATTAGCCTCCAGATAAGGGGTTTCGTAGTAATTCTCGGTAAATCGGAACTGCACCTCCGTCGTCTCTCCTCCGTCGCCCCAATCCACAGAGAGACTTGCCTCAAGTCCTTCCAAAGGGCAATCAAACTGGCCGATCGAAAGACAATACGGATCATCGGGACGCATTTTCGTATAATGTCCCCATCGCATCAGAAAGCGCTCGCGGGTTGCGGTATAAATGCCGATGCCGCTCTCTATGTCATATCGATACACATTCCCGTCATAGGTTATCCGGACATCCTCCAACAAACAATTTTCGACCTCGGGGTCCAGTAAATCCTCGCCGGTATCTGCATCGGTTACTACAAAGAATATCGTAGCCGTACGAGGTGACAGAGCTTCGTGCAGACACTCTTCTTTCTTTTTCTCGCATGACAATGCACTGCACATACAGGTGACTGCCAAAAGATATTTCAATAATGTTTTCATCATGTTTCATTTTTAAGTTTTAGTACCCTATCATGAAAAATTGTCTATCCAACAAACAATCCTCAACCCACACGATATCACCAGCTTCTTTATCGACAAAATCGAAATCCAACGGTCGGGTCGTATCGAATACGTGATGCGCATAATAGCCATCGCACTTACCTCCCCAACCGAAATTACAGTGGACCAAATTGACCGATTCTTCCGACAGCATGGTCTCTATATCTTTAGCTCCCGGCATAATCTGCGAATAATGTTTTGTTTCCCAGCGTTGTCTAATATAACTATCCCAACCATCTACCAGCCAGCCATGAGTCTTCTTGGTAGCAGTCTCTCCACGTAGATAAAACGGTTTCCTCTGCAAATAGACTGTTATGTAAGCATTGTAATAATTATATTCGACAAGGCCGGCTTCCGACCATCCCAAATTGCGCATTGTCTCAGCAATATCTTCTGCAAATGTAGGACTTTCTTCATCGGTATATGTTGTACGCAATGGTATTCCGACCACACGGCAAAACCAAGCGGCTTCATCCACATTCTGCATCAATACATTCCGATCGAACCCAATACCCTCTACGATCAGCGGATCAGGATAGGGTAATGCAACCATCAGTTGAGCGAATGCAATAGGGCCACAACCCGCCGGACAGTTACCGTCACTCCAATATTTCGGAGGACAAAATTTATTATACGGATCAACTTGTTTCCATTTCGTTTTCACCATCGGTTTGCAAAAGGTGCGATTAAGAATCGAATCCCGATAAGTCGTAGAGACAAGAAGAGCAGGAGGCTGGGACCTGTTGGCTAAAAGATTCCGAACTCCCGCCTCTTTGATCAGATTCGTCAAATATATCCGAATATCCCTCTCCGGATCATCCTCTTCGAGGCCGGCTGCGCGAGTAGCATCTGTTCGGAAAAGGTCTTCGGACGTCAATACCGTTTCATCCAAAATCGCGAAAACAGATGAAATCCGACGATCGGCTCCTAAAACAGCCGAACCATTGCCCTCACCGAAAGAAACCACGTAGAAGAGATTCTCCAAATCGGGAATATCGGCGGAGCGGGTCGTTTCGAAAACATCCGAAGCCTTTACCGTCCGGATCGAAAGCGGCTTCCGGACACCGCCCGCACGGGTTTCATCCGAACCGTCGATCTGCTGCAAAGCTACGGCAAGCGACTGCAGAGCCTCGGATTCGGGAACCGCATACGGCGATACCGGCTCGGGAACTTGAGATGACAATACGAAATTTTCATCCGCATCCCTCGTGCATGAAAGAAAAAACACCCACGCACTGAAAAGAAGGAAAAGTCGTTTCATAGGATAAAACTAATATTTAAGATATAATTATACGAATTTCCCTTCAATTACACAAATATTTTTCAATAAAATATCGCATGACCAAAAGTTAAATCGGAAGCTGCCAAAACCCTATCGCTTCAGCACGATGAACCAGCAATCGTTAAAGTAGCCGACGGGCGGGACGTCCCCGCCCAGTATGGGATTGTAATTTTCATCCAGAGCCGCAGTGACCGCCGGTATTCCGTTCGCCTCCAAATAAGGGGTTTCGTAGTAATTCCCGGTAAATCGGAACTGCACCTCCGTCGTCTCTCCGCCGTCGCCCCAGTCCACCGAAAAACTGGCCTCAAGCCCGTCCGGATCGCAATCGAACTTGCCGATCGAAAGACAATACGGATCGTCGGGGCGTCTTTTCGTATAATGTCCCCATCGCATGATAAAGCGTTCGAGAGTTGCGGTATAAATACCGACGCCTCTCTCCATGTCATATCGATACACATTTCCGTCATAGGTTATCCGGACATCCTCCAACAAACAATTTTCGACTTCGGGGTCCAGTAAATCCTCGCCGGTATCCGCATCGGTTACTACAAAGAATATCGTAGCCGAACGGGAAGGCGGAGCATCCTGCGGCCGCTCTTTCTCCTCTTCGCATGCGACAACACCGCACAGACAGGCGGCAGCCAAAAGATATTTTAATAATGGTTTCATTATGTTTTATTTTTTAACTTAATAACCTATCATAAAAAATTGTCGATCCAAGAGCAGATCCTTTACGGATGGAAAATCTCCAACTTCTGCATCAACAAATTCATCATCCAACGGTTGAGTTGTATCGAATACGTGATGTGCATAATAGCCATCACACTTGCCTCCCCAGCCGAAATTGCAATGAACCAAATTGACCGACTCTTCCGACAGCAAAGTTTCTTTATCTTCTCCTCCTGCCGTAGTCTGAGAATAGTGTTTTATTTCCCAGCGTTGCTTGACATAACTATCCCAGCCATCGACCAACCAGCTATGAGCTCTCCCTGCGGCAGTCTCACCTCGTAAATAGAAAGGTTTCCGCTGCAAATAGACCGTTACGTAAGCATTATAATAATTATATTCAATCATACCGGCTTCAGTCCATCCCAGATTGCGCATTGTTTCGGCAACATGCTCGTCAACTGTAAAACTTTCATTATCTGTATACGTGGTTCTTAATGGAATACCGACTACACGACAAAACCATGCCGCTTCATTATAATTTTCCATCAACACCTTTCGGTCGAAAACCTCACCTTCCACGATCAACGGATCGGGATAGGGCAATGCAACCATCAATTGAGCAAATGCAATAGGACTACAACCTGCTGGGCAGAATCCCGTCGAAAATACTTTAGGGGGACAATATATGCAGTATGGATATCCTTGATCCCATTTCGTTTTTACCATCGGAGCACAGAATGTCCTATTAACAACCGTATCTCTATAACTTTTAGGAACAACAACAAGAGGAGGACGGGGAATATCGATTAAAAGATTGCGAACACCCGCCTCTTTGATCAGATTCGTCAAATAAACACGAATATCTTTTTCTGGATCACCATCCCCTGCCCGCGTTAACTCTGAACGAGAAAAATCAGCTGCGGTCAGTTCAGTTTCATCCAAAATCGCGAAAACAGATGAAATCCGACGATCGGCTCCTAAAACAGCCGAACCATTGCCCTCACCGAAAGAAACCACGTAGAAGAGATTCTCCAAATCGGGAATATCGGCGGAGCGGGTCGTTTCGAAAACATCCGAAGCCTTTACCGTCCGGATCGAAAGCGGCTTCCGGACACCGCCCGCACGGGTTTCATCCGAACCGTCGATCTGCTGCAAAGCTACGGCAAGCGACTGCAGAGCCTCGGATTCGGGAACCGCATAGGGCGATACCGGCTCGGGAACTTGAGGTGACAATACGAAATTTTCATCCGCATCCCGCGTGCATGAAAGAAAAAACATCCACGCACTGAAAAGAAGGAAAAGTCGTTTCATAGTGGTAGAAATCAATAGTTACTCTTCACAAATATAAGAATTATCATCCGATTACGAAAAACATTTCCATGAAAACATCGCATGTCCGAAAGACTAAATCGGCAGCGGCCGAAAAAGAGGGGTGACGGCGGTTCGGATTTTGGAGATGAAAATCGTAACTTTGCAGCCAAAACGATACGACCGATGATTCCATACAGACGACATACGCTCCGAAACGGCCTGCGGGTGGCGGTCAACCGCGACCCGCTGTCGAAGCTCGCGGCCGTAAACCTGCTCTACTGCGTGGGGGCCCGCGACGAGAATCCCGAGCGGACGGGCTTCGCCCATCTGTTCGAGCACCTCATGTTCCGCGGCACCCGGCAGGTGCCCGACTTCGACGGCCCCGTGCAGCTGGCCTGCGGCGAGAACAACGCCTTCACGAACAACGACTACACCGATTTCTATATCACCCTGCCGAAGGACAACATCGAAACGGCGCTCTGGCTCGAGAGCGACCGCATGACGGGACTGACCCTTACGCGCGAGACGATGGAGACCGAGAAGCGGGTGGTGATCGAGGAGTTCCGCCAGCGCTACCTCAACCAGCCCTACGGCGACCAGCTGCTGCTGCTCCGCGAGCTGGCCTACACGCGCCACCCCTATCGCTGGGCGACCATCGGCCGCACCCCCGAGCATGTCGAGCGGGCCACCGAAGAGGAGGTCACGGACTTCTACCGCCGCTACTACCGCCCTTCGAACGCCATTCTGACTCTCTCGGCCGATCTGGAGGAGGAGCGCATGATCGAGCTGTGCGAGAAGTGGTTCGGCGACCTGCCCGACGACGGCACGTTCCGCCGCGACCCGCTGCCGGCCGAGCCCGAACAGACCGCCGCGCGGCGGTTGACCGTAGAGCGACCGGTTCCGGCCACGTCGCTCACGGTCGCCTATCCGATGGGGCCGCGGCTCTCGCCCGACTTCTTCGCAGGCGATCTGGTCTCCGACCTGCTGGCCGGGGGCGAATCGGCCCGGCTCTACGACGAACTGGTCCGCCGCCGTCAGCTCTTCTCGTCGGTCAATGCCTACATCACCGGGAGCGTCGACGCCGGCCTCTTCATCCTCACGGGCCAGTTGCTGGAGAGGACGGCCGAAGAGACGGCCGAGGAAGCGCTGCTGGAGGCAACCGCACGGCTCTGCGACCCGGCCCGAATCACCCCCTACGAACTGGAGAAGGTAAAGAACAAGTTCGAAGCCAACACCCTGTTCGGCGAGCTGAACGTGATGAACAAGGCGATGAACCTGGGATTCTACGAAATGCTGGGTGACCTGCCCCTCATCAACCGCGAGGTGGAGATCTACCGGTCGGTCACGGCCGAGACGGCCGCCGACTTCTGCCGCCGCACCTTCCGCCCCGAAAAAAGTTCCACCCTGACATACCGCGCCGCCCGATGAAACAACCCGCCATCCGCATCCCCTCATCGCTGGAGATGCCCCGCACCGAAAGCCTTACGCTCCGGAACGGACTGAAACTCTACACCCTGCGGGTCGACAACTTCGAAGTGGTCCGCATCAGCTTCGTATTCCACGCCGGATCGGTCACCCAGAACGCCCCTTTCGTCGCCGGCACGACGGCCAACCTGCTCGCCGAAGGGAGTTCGCGCCTGACCGGCCGGCAGATCGCCGAACAGCTCGATTTCTACGGCTCCTATTTCGAGGCGAGCCTCGACCGCGACTACGTATACATCAGCTTCTGCTCCCTGCGCCGCTATTTCCGCGAGACGCTGAAAGCCGCCGAGGAGATTCTCCTGCGGCCCGTTTTCCCCGAGCACGAGGTGGAGACCTACTGCCGCAAGCGTCGGCAGCAGCTGGCCGTGGAGCGCACGAAGGTCGACACGCTGGCCCGCGAGGCCTTCGCCGGGGCCCTCTTCGGTCCGGAACATCCCTACGGCATAGCCTACCCGGAGAGCGCCTACGACACGCTCGAACGCCGGAGCCTGACCGACCACTACCGCCGTCTCTACACGGGCGGCAACGCCATCGCCGTATGCAGCGGCCACGTCGGCGAGGAGGAGCTGAAAGCCATCGTCGAACTGGCCGAACAGCTCCCCGAGGGGAGCGCTCCCGAGTTTCGCTTTCCCGAGCCCGAGAGCCGTCCGTTCGTCCACATCGAACGCCCCGAAGCCCTGCAATCCTCGCTGCGCATCGGACGGCTGCTCTTCCCCCGCAACCACCCCGATTTCACGGGGATGCAGGTCGTCGCCACCGTGCTGGGCGGCTACTTCGGCTCACGGCTGATGCGCAACCTGCGCGAGCAGCACGGCTACACCTACGGGGTGATGGCCTCGGCCGTCAACTTCGACCGGGCGGGCTATCTCGCCATCGCCACGCAGGTCGGCGCCGAGGTAACCCGACCCGCCCTCGACGAAATCTTCCGCGAAATCGACCGGCTGCGCCGCGAGCCCGTGGGCGAGGAGGAGCTGACTCTGACGAAACGGATTCTGACGGGCGAAATGATGCGCATCCTCGACGGACCGTTCGGTATCGCCGACGTCGCCATCGAAAACATACTCTCGCACGAGGGAGAAGGGGCTGTGAACCGGCAGCTGCAGGAGATCCGCACCATCACCCCCGAACGCATCCAGTCCCTGGCCCGGCAATACCTCGATCCGGAACGGCTCGTCACGGCAGTCGTCGGCCCCACATTCCGATAAGGACGGGACCAACCGTGCGGTTCGCCTGGGCGGGATCATTCGGCTTCGGGAATTCAGACGACACCCGGCCCGGGGTGCCGGCTTACCGGAGGTCGCGACAGAATACGGACATGCGGCCGCCGTCCGAATTCGGAACCGTATCGAAAAGGGAAAAGCCGCACTTCTCCGCCACCCGGCGGGAGTTCCGGTTCTCTTCGCGGAGCGTGATCCAGAGCCGCCCGACGGAGAGCTCCTCCCGGCACCGGACGACGAGCCGTCCGACAGCCTCGGGGGCATAGCCTCGTCCCCAATGCTCCTCGCCCATCCAATACCCGATCTCGCGCTCGCCGGGAGCGATGCCCGTGTAGTGGTGCGCGGCGGCCGGCACCAGACCGACGCACCCGATCGGCTCCGCCGACCCTTTCCGGACGACGGCCCAAGTTTCGGGCTCGCTAAAGACGGTGCGGATCACCTCCGCACTCATCTCGACGGAGGTATGGACCGGCCAGCCGGCCCTCGGCCCGACCCGTTCGCTTCGGGCGCACCGGTAGAGCGCTTCCGCATCCGACGGCCGCCACGGCCGCAGGATCAGACGTTCGGATTCCAACATCATAGTCCTAATCAAAAAAAAGAGGACCCCGGCATCGACTGCGGGGTCCTTCCGTGTGACATATTCGGGAAACTACTCCTCGACCTTGTCGCCGTCGTAGGCCCACTTCACGTAGACCGAGCCCCACGTATAGCCTCCGCCAAACGAAGCCAGAATGAGATTGTCGCCCTTGCGGAGCGCGTTCTCGTAGTCGTAGAGGCATAAGGGAATCGTCGCGGCGGTCGTATTGCCGTTGCGGTCGATGTTTATCATACACTTCTCGCGGCCGATACCCATACGGCGGGCCGTAGCGTCGATAATGCGCAGGTTCGCCTGGTGAGGCACCAGATAGCGGATATCTTCGGACTTAAGCCGGTGGCGCTCCATCATCTCGACCGAAACGTCGGCCATGTTCGATACGGCAGCCTTGAATACGGCCTGTCCGTCCTGCGTCACGGTGTGCCAGTTGTTAGCCAGCGTCTCCTGCGAAGCCGGATAGCGCGAACCGCCCGCCTTCATGTAGAGGTGCAACTCGCCCGAGCCGTCGGAGTGGAGAATCGAATCCACCACGCCGAGCCCCTCCTTGTTGGGCTCCAGCAGCACGGCGGCGGCACCGTCGCCGAAGATACAGCAGGTATTGCGATCCTTGTAGTCGATAATGGACGACATCTTGTCGGCCCCCACGACGATCACCTTCTTGCAGAAGCCGGTCTCGATGAACTGGGCACCGGTCGTGATAGCGAACAGGAAGCCGCTGCAAGCCGCCGACACATCGTAAGCGAAGGCGTTCTTGCAACCCGCCTGATCGGCGATCAGATTACCCGTAGAGGGGAAAAACATGTCGGGCGTCACCGTGGCACAGATCACCAGGTCGATATCCATCGGATTGACATGGGTCTTCTCCAGCAGGTTCTTGATAGCGCGTGCACCCATATAGGAGGTTCCGAGCCCCTCGCCCTTGAGGATATGACGGGTCTTGATGCCGATGCGAGACATGATCCACTCGTCCGAGGTGTCCACCATCCGGCTCAGCTCCTCGTTAGTGAGCAGATAATCGGGCAGATACGCACCGACGCCCGTAATTGCAGCTGTAATCTTCTTCATCAACTCTTGTTTTTAATGTTGGAATACGCTCCTCAACCGCTCGGCCAGATCCGCCTGAGCGACCCTTTCGGTGGAGAGGATCATACTCTTGATGGCCAGCGGCGAGGATCCGCCGTGACCGATAACCACAGGGGCGTTGACACCCAACACGGGCGTTCCGCCCACGTTTTCGTAGTTCATCGCCTCCCAGAACTTGTTGTTTCCGCCCAGAGCCTTGTTGATCCGGTAGAGACCTTCGGCCATCTTGAGCACCGTATTACCCACGAAACCGTCGCAGACGATCACGTCCGCCACCTTGCCCGAGAAGATGTGCGAGCCCTCGACATTGCCCACGAAATTGAAACGGCCGTCGGCCTTCATCAGTTCGTGCGTCGCCTTGGCCTGCGCATTTCCCTTGGCCTCCTCCTCGCCGATATTGAGCACGGCGACGCGGGGCCGTTCGATGCCCAGCACCGCTTCGGCATAGATCGAACCGATCAGACCGTACTGCACGAGCACCTCGGGCTTGCAGTCCACGTTCAGCCCCACGTCCAGAATCAGGGCGGGGCGGCCGGAAGCCGTGGGGACCAGCGACGAAATGGTGGGACGGATCACCCCTTCGATCGGCTTGACGGCATACATCGAACCGACCATCATGGCGCCCGTGCTGCCGGCGCTGGCGAAACCGTGGATCAGCCCTTTAGCCAGGTAACCGAATCCGACCGCAATGCTCGAATCCGACTTCTGCTGGAACGCCTTGGCGGGATGGTCGCCCATCTCGATCACCTCGGTCGTCGCCACGATGTCGAAACGGTCGGCCGGACAACTCTCCGCAGCCAGAATGGCCCGGATCTTCTCTTCGTCGCCGAACAGGACGATACGGCTCTCCGCACCGAGCTCTTCGAGGGCCATGACGGCCCCTTTGACGGCTGCCTCGGGAGCGTAATCGCCGCCCATGGCATCAACACCAATCTTTAACATTTCTTCGCGGGTTGTTAGTTACACTGAAATGCGTTGCACGGAGGCATAACCGTCCGTGCAACCCTTGAAAAGCCTATTCAGCGGCCTTCTTCTCGATAGCCAGCTTGCCACGGTAGAAACCGCACTCGGGGCATACGCGATGGTAGAGCACCGATGCGCCGCAGTTCGAGCATACGACAACCGTAGGAATCGCAGCCTTGTAGTGGGTTCTTCTCTTATCGCGTCGGGTCGACGAGACTTTGTGTTTAGGATGTGCCATT
>ERZ777306.2037-NODE-2037-length-27825-cov-33.136514_pt1 | contig 27825 bp, 25 predicted proteins | sample MGYA00374966_ERZ777306 | MGnify/ENA primary metagenome ERZ777306 (study PRJEB29329, sample SAMN06343882) | mouse gut metagenome | isolation source: Mouse cecum | place: Austria: Vienna | collected 2014-11-15 ... | reverse complement strand
AGCCGAAAGTAATGGCAGGCTGTCTGGACAGCAACGCTTCCCGTAAGGCAGGCCGTTTCGTCCGTTTCTGCGATGCTTTCAACATTCCTTTGGTGACATTGGTAGACGTACCGGGATTCTTGCCGGGTACAGGCCAGGAATACAACGGCGTTATCCTGCACGGAGCCAAATTGCTTTACGCTTACGGCGAAGCTACAGTGCCTAAAGTTACTGTAACATTGCGTAAGTCTTACGGTGGTGCTTACTGTGTGATGAGTTCCAAACACCTGCGCGGTGATATGAACTACGCATGGCCGACTGCCGAAATCGCAGTTATGGGACCGAGCGGTGCCGTCGAAGTTATCTTCGCTAAAGAAGTGGCTGCCGCAGAAGATCCGAAAGCTTGCGCTGCCGAGAAAGAAGCCGAATACAAGAAAGCATTTGCAAACCCGTACAATGCCGCTCAATATGGTTATATCGACGATGTTATCGAACCGCGTAACACTCGTTTCCGTATTATTCGTGCTTTACAACAGTTGCAGACTAAGAAGTTAAGCAATCCTGCTAAGAAACATGACAATCTGCCTCTATAATTCTTAAAACAGGAAATGAATATGATTAATAAGAAAATAGGGGTATTGCTGCTGTTTGTCTTGCTCGTTTCATTCGGGGCAAAAGCACAGCGCGCTACCTCCATGCGAATAAATGAAGTGCTGGTCATCAATGAAGATAACTTTGTTGATGATTACGGCAAACGCCACGCTTGGATCGAGCTGTATAACGGCTCGGCCGGTTCGGTTAATATCGCCGGTTGTTTTTTGACTAACGACAAAAACAACCCGAAAAAATATCCGATCCCGAAGGGCGATGTTCTGACAGTCATCCCTCCTCGCCAGCATACTTTGTTCTGGGCAGACGGAGAACCTAATCGCGGTACATTCCATGTTAATTTCACTCTTGACCCATCAAAAGAAAATTACCTTGCATTATATGATGCTGACGGTAAAACTTTGATTGACGAGATCGTTATTCCGGCTTCACAAAAAGCGGATATCAGTTTTGGTAGAACGTTTGACGGACAAGGAGAATGGACTATTTTGTCAAAAGTTACCCCCAGCACCAACAACGTAACATTGGACTCTAACGAGAAAATCGAAAACTTTAAAGAAAATGACTCCTGGGGTATCGGTATGACCTTGACTGCTATGGCAGTTGTATTTTCCGGGTTATTCCTGCTGTTTATCATCTTTAAACAAATCGGTAAATTCTCTATCGCTGCCAGCAAACGTAATGCACAGAAAGCTGCCGGGGCAGCCGTTGTTGCTGACAATGCAGGTCAGGAATCCGGAGAGATCTTTGCGGCTATCGGTGCGGCTCTGTATGAAATGAGCGACGATAACCACGATATCGAACACACGGTTCTTACGATCCGCAAGGTTCAAAGATCTTATTCTCCGTGGAGCTCCAAGATTTACGGTCTGCGTGAAGTTCCCAAAAAGTAATTATCTCTAAAAACAAACAAGAATGAAAAGTTTTAAATATACTATTAACGGTAACGTATATAAAGTACATATCAACTCGGTAGTAGATGATATCGCTGAAGTAGAAGTAAACGGTACTCCCTATCAAGTAAAAATGGAGAAACCGGCAAAAAAACAGATGGTTACACTGAAACGTCCGGCCCAAGCTCCTACAACGGCAAGCGGCGATCCTGTAGTTTCCCGTCCGGTAGCCTCGACAACCAAAGGCGCTGTCAAATCTCCGCTGCCAGGTGTAATCCTGCAGGTTAACTGTAAAGTCGGTGATGCTGTCAAGAGAGGCCAGAATCTGCTTGTCCTCGAAGCCATGAAGATGGAAAATAACATCAACGCCGACCGTGACGGTAAAATCATTGAAATAAAAGTAAACAAAGGGGATTCCGTACTGGAAGGTGCTGACCTCGTCGTAATAGGATAATATTATGTTAGGATCAGTATTATTACAGGCAGTAGGTGCGACTCATGAAAGTTTTCTCCAGTTCCTGGGAAAAAACCTTGAGTTGTTCCTCACATATACAGGAGTCTACAACGCGACACCGGGTCATATCATCATGATCCTTATCGGTCTGTTGTTTATCTTCCTGGCTATTAAATATGAATTCGAGCCAATGCTCCTTATCCCTATCGGATTCGGTATCCTGATCGGTAATATTCCGTTCAAAGATGCAGGATTGCAGGTCGGTATCTACGAACAAGGCTCCGTACTGAACATCCTCTACCAGGGTGTAACCTCCGGATGGTATCCGCCGTTGATCTTCCTCGGTATCGGGGCTATGACCGACTTCTCCGCCTTGATCTCCAACCCTAAGTTGATGTTGATCGGTGCAGCTGCTCAGTTCGGTATCTTCGGTGCTTATATCATCGCTCTTCAGATGGGATTCGAACCGAACCAGGCCGGTGCTATCGGTATTATCGGTGGTGCTGACGGCCCGACGGCTATCTTCCTTTCTTCCAAGCTGGCTCCTAACCTGATGGGTGCTATTGCGGTATCGGCCTACTCTTATATGGCGTTGGTTCCTATCATCCAGCCGCCGTTCATGCGTTTGCTGACTACTCAGAAAGAACGTCTGATCCGTATGAAACCGCCGAGAGCCGTTTCTTCTACGGAAAAGATCGTCTTCCCGATCGTAGGTCTGTTGCTGACTTGCTTCCTGGTTCCTTCCGGTCTGCCTCTGTTGGGTATGCTGTTCTTCGGAAACCTGTTGAAAGAAAGTGGTGTAACGCGTCGTTTGGCTGAAACAGCCCGCGGTCCGCTGATCGATACAATCACGATCCTGTTGGGTATCACGGTAGGTGCTTCCACTCAGGCTACTCAGTTCCTGACATTAAACTCCATCAAGATCTTCGGTCTGGGAGCTTTGTCATTCGTGATTGCTACTTGCGCAGGTATCCTGTTCGTTAAGTTCTTCAACCTGTTCTTGAAAGAAGGTAACAAGATCAACCCGCTTATCGGTAACTCCGGTGTGTCTGCCGTACCTGACTCCGCCCGTATCTCTCAGAACGTAGGTCTGGAATATGATCCGACCAACTACCTTTTGATGCACGCTATGGGTCCGAACGTAGCAGGTGTAATCGGTTCTGCCGTAGCAGCCGGTATCCTGTTGGGATTCTTAGGATAATCGATTTATTCTACATAAAAAAGGCTCCGCATCAAATGATACGGAGCCTTTTTTATATCTATTCTTATCAGATATTCTGTTCTATAGTCATCGGATCCGTTTCAGGATTTGCCTCCTGTTCCAATGTCGTTCCAAAAAACAACCAGAACATCAACAGGATAATAGCAATCACCACTCCAATGATCAGCAGTACATTCGTTTTCTTTCGTCTCATGTCTATTCTTCAATTAGTTTGAAGATAAAACAAGACGAACCCTCGTTTGGTTTAACAAGGGTTTACTTTTGTCCGTGCGAAATAGTTTAGAAAAATTTAGTTTCCCAACACCTTATTCTTCGCAACCGTCGCCTGGAACTCTTTCAGATAGAACGGTTCGAAGTAAGCGGTATCTTCGAACCTGCCGGCGGCAAAGGCTTGTTCTGCCAGCGGAACCATGTTTACGGCGAGGGGATGGATGTCTTCGATGAAAATGGCGTTCGGAGAAGTGATGACCGGTTTGCATTTGGAAGCACCGTTACCAACGAAACAAACGTTGCCTTTTTCCAGGTAAGAAGCATATGTGCCGGCATCCACAATATCGGCAGCCGTCTCGCGGACAGGCTTCAAAGATGCATCGTAGATAGCTGCATAAACCTCCATCCGGCGGGCATCCAGCATGGCGCAATAGAGGCAACCGTCAATAGCCTTATTCTCTTTAATGGCAGTAGCAGCTATGATATCCAATGTATGAATACCGATCAGAGGAATACCGAAACCAAAACAAAGACCTTTAGCAACAGACACCCCGATACGCAAACCGGTATAGGAACCAGGACCGCTACTGACCGCAACGGCATCCAGCTTACCACCTTTCTCTTTCAGCACGGAAAGAGCTTCTTCGACAAATACGCCTAACAAGGCGGCATGCGAAGGACCGTCGAATGAGGCCTTCTCAAAAAGTACTTCACCGTCCGTAGACAACGCTACAGAACAAACAGAAGTCGATGTTTCGATATTTAATATACAGGACATAATTAATTGCCAATCTTGATTACGGATGCAAAAGTATAAAAACATAACTGTAATCACATGATCTAAATTGATTTTATTAACTATCTTTGCAATCTAATTTTTAGAACAATGATACAATCAATGACAGGATTCGGTAAGGTTACAGCCGAACTCCCTTCTAAAAAAGTAACCGTAGAAATAAAGGCTCTGAACAGCAAGCAACTGGATTTGTCTACCCGTATTCCTTCTGCCTACAAAGAAAAAGAGATGCAAATACGAAGTTTGTTACTCCAGTCGCTTGAACGTGGAAAGGTCGAATTTAATATATTCATCGAGTATATTGGTAAAGACACGCCTACACAGATCAACCTGGCTGCGGTGGAAAATTACTACACTCAAATCAAAGATATTGCCGACAAACTAAACATCGGACTTCCCGCCGACTGGTTCCAGACATTGCTCCGGATGCCGGACGTGATCAAGACGGAAGCCCAGGAAGTGAACGAAGAGGAATGGAACGTGGTTGAGAACGCAATCAAAGAAGCCATCCAACACCTCTGCGATTTCCGTATCCAGGAAGGCGCCATGTTGCAAAAGTTGTTTGAGCAGAAAATCGCCAATATAGGCCGCTTGCTTTCAGAAGTTGAACTCTACGAAAAGGAACGGATCGAAAAGGTCAAAACCCGTATCATGGACAACCTCGAAAAGATTGCCGGACAGGATTACGACAAGAACCGCTTCGAACAGGAGATGATCTATTACATCGAAAAGTTGGATGTAAACGAAGAGAAGAACCGCTTAGACAATCATTTGAAATACTATATCAGCACGATGGAAAGCGGACACGGACAAGGTAAAAAGCTCGGTTTCATCGCCCAGGAAATGGGACGTGAGATCAACACCCTCGGTTCGAAAAGCAACCATGCCGAGATGCAAAAGATCGTCGTCCAGATGAAAGACGAACTGGAACAGATCAAAGAACAAGTATTAAACGTATTATAAAACCGATATATGGCTGGCAAACTGATCATATTCTCCGCACCGTCAGGTTCGGGCAAATCAACTATCATCAATTTCCTGCTAAAGCAGAATCTGAACCTGCATTTCTCCATCTCGGCTACCAGCCGGGCCCCGCGCGGAACGGAAAAGGACGGAGTGGAGTATTATTTCCTTACGCCGGACGAATTCCGCACACGTATCGCGGCAGGTGATTTTCTGGAATACGAAGAGGTCTATACCGATAAATATTACGGTACACTGAAAAGTGAAGTGGAAAGACGGCTGGTAGGCGGCGATAACGTCATATTCGATGTCGATGTTGTAGGCGGTTGCAACATCAAGAAATTTTATGGAGACCGTGCCCTGTCGGTCTTTATCCAGCCCCCCTCGATCGAAGACCTGCGCAGACGCCTGGAAGGACGTGGCACGGATACTTCGGAGGTAATCGAAAGCCGCATTGCCAAAGCTGCGTTCGAATTGGGTTTTGCCGACAAGTTTGACGTTATCGTGGTGAACGACAAACTGGAAACGGCACAAGCAGAAGCATTGAAAGTGATAAAAGAATTTCTTGAGAAAGCATGAACGGTAAGAAATTATCCAAGAAGTGGCTATATACATTCATCGGTATAGCATTTGTTGCTCTTGCCACTTGTATAGCCGCTTTGTATTATAAGGAATATATCATTGCAACCGGTACCGGTCTGGTATTCGGTGCACAGGTCATAAACATCATCAAGTGGAAACGGGACTGAAAGAAAATACGGCAGGCAAACATAAAACCGGTATTTATTCAGGTTCGTTCAATCCGGTTCACATCGGCCACCTGGCATTAGCCAACTGGTTATGTGAATTCACGGAATTGGACGAAATATGGTTCTTGATCACCCCACACAACCCGCTAAAAGAGAAGGAAGAATTGATAGACGACCGACTCCGCTACGAGTTGGTAAAGAAATCTATTGCCGGCTATCCTAAATTCCACGCCAGCGACTTCGAGTTTTCCCTGCCTCAACCCACTTATACCATCAACACGCTCCGGGCATTGGAAGCGAGTTATCCGGATCGTGAATTCTACTTCATTATGGGTGCGGACAATTGGAAATATATCAACCGGTGGTTAGAATACGAGGCCATCATTTTCAATTATCCGATCTTCATTTATCCGCGCAAAGGATTCGATGTCGAAATACCGGCACTATATCCACGTGTAAAAAAGGTTGACGCCCCTCTGATCGAAATATCCTCAACCTTTATACGTGAAGCATTCGAAGCTGGAAAAGATGTCCGTTTTTTCCTGCCCGAGGCTATACGTAACCAGCCTTTTCCATTACAAAACAATACCTTTTAAGAACATAAAGCGTAAAGTCGCATACGTTTTTAGTCAATAAGTAAGAAAAGTTTTGTACTTTTGCGCCGTATTATACAAAATAATAGCGTAATGAATCTATTAGAACTGAGTGAACAGGAAATCATAAGACGTAACAGCATGGAGCAGTTACGCCAGATGGGGATAGAGCCTTATCCCGCAGCTGAGTATGTAACGAACGCATTTTCCAAAGAGATAAAAGAGAACTTTAAAGACGATGCAGAGCCCCGTCCCGTACGTATTGCCGGCCGTATCATGAGCCGCCGTATCATGGGAAAGGCATCCTTCATGGAATTGCAGGATTCAGAAGGCAGAATACAGGTTTACATCTCTCGTGATGACATTTGCCCGGAAGAAAACAAAGATCTGTATAACATCGTTTTCAAGAAGTTGCTGGATATCGGCGACATTATCGGAATCAAAGGTTTCGTATTCCGTACACAGATGGGCGAGATCTCTGTTCATGCACAGGAACTGACCGTATTATCCAAATCACTCAAGCCGCTACCGGTTGTCAAATATAAAGACGGCGTAGCTTATGACGGGTTCAACGACCCGGAAATGCGTTACCGCCAACGCTATGTCGACTTGGTGGTAAACGACGGCGTAAAAGATATTTTCATGAAACGCGCAACTGTTATCAAAACGATGCGCGCCGCTTTAGACGAAGCCGGGTATACAGAGGTAGAAACTCCGATCCTCCAATCTATCCCCGGAGGTGCAAGTGCACGTCCGTTTATCACGCATCATAACTCGCTGGACATCGGCCTCTATCTGCGTATCGCTACCGAATTGTATCTGAAACGATTGATCGTCGGTGGTTTTGAGGGCGTTTACGAAATCGGTAAGAACTTCCGTAACGAAGGTATGGATCGTACGCACAATCCGGAATTCACCTGTATGGAACTTTACGTTCAATATAAGGACTATAACTGGATGATGAGTTTCACCGAACAACTACTGGAACGTATCTGTATTGCCGTCAATGGCACAAGCGAAAGCGTAGTCGACGGCAAGACCATCAGTTTCAAAGCTCCCTACCGCCGTTTGCCGATCCTGGATGCCATCCAGGAAAAGACAGGCTACGATTTGAACGGCAAGAGCGAAGATGAGATCCGCGCAATTTGCAAGGAGTTGAACATGGAAATTGATGATACAATGGGTAAAGGAAAACTGATCGACGAAATCTTCGGCGAGTTTTGCGAAGGTACGTTTATCCAGCCAACTTTCATCATCGACTATCCGGTCGAGATGAGCCCGCTCACCAAGATGCACCGGAGCAAACCTGGATTGACCGAACGTTTCGAGTTGATGGTCAACGGCAAAGAAGTGGCGAATGCCTATAGCGAGCTGAACGATCCGATCGATCAAGAAGAACGCTTCAAAGAGCAATTGCGCCTGAGCGAAAAGGGAGACGACGAAGCGATGTTCATCGACCAGGATTTCTTACGCTCCTTGCAATTCGGTATGCCCCCGACGTCCGGTATCGGCATCGGCATCGACCGCCTGGTGATGTTGATGACAGGCCAGACGACTATCCAGGAAGTATTGCTCTTCCCGCAAATGCGCCCGGAAAAAACCGTAAAAAAGGATGCCGCAGACAAATACGCCGCATTGGGTATCGACGAAGCTTGGGTTCCCGCTTTGCAAAAAGCCGGATATATCACGACCGACACGTTGGCCGATGTCAACCCCAACAAATTGAGACAAGAGCTCTGCGAGATGAATAAGAAATACAAACTGGAATTGCAAAACCCCGCCGCCGAAGAAGTGGAGGCATGGATTGCCAACGCAGCCAAATAATAGAATAATACTATGAAGTTGCCCGGAAAAATTGCAATAATGGGAGGTGGTAGCTGGGCTACCGCCTTAGCCAAGATTGTACTTTCTACACAAGATAGTATTAACTGGTATATGCGTCGGCCAGACCAGGTGGAAGAGTTTTTGCTATTGGGACATAACCCCAGCTACCTGTCCGCCGTCAAATTCGATACCGACAAAATTAAATTCTACACGGATATCAACGAAGTAATCAAAGATTCGGATACCCTGATTTTCGCTACTCCGTCTCCTTTCCTGAAGCAACATTTGATGAAGGTCACGACCTCTATGCAGGATAAATTCATCATTTCGGCCATCAAGGGAATCGTGCCGGACGAAAATATGCTCGTAGCCGATTATTTTGCCGAATACTACAATGTTCCGATAGACAATATCGCCGTTATCGGTGGCCCATGCCATGCCGAAGAGATCGCACTCGAACGGTTGTCCTATATCACGCTGGCTTGTCCGAATATCGAGAACGCAAGAGCTTTCTCTTCCGTATTCAAGAACCAGTACCTGAACAACTCCTGCTGTAAAGATGTTACAGGTATTGAATATGCTTCCGTATTGAAAAACGTATATGCCATCGTCGCAGGTATCTGCCACGGCATGAAATACGGAGACAACTTTCTGGCGGTTTTCATCTGCAACGCGATCGAAGAGATGCGTAACTTCCTCAATGCCGTACATGGCCTGGAACGGGATGTGACAGATTCGGTATATCTCGGCGACCTGCTGGTAACCGCATATTCCCGCTTCAGCCGAAACCGTACGTTCGGGACCATGATCGGGAAAGGCTATTCCGTGAAAATAGCCCAACTCGAAATGGAGATGATTGCCGAGGGATATTACGGGACTAAATGTATCCGTGAGATAAATGAAAAATATAAAGTAAACATGCCGATCCTGGATACTTTATATAGTATTCTATACGAAAAGAAATCGCCGACTACCGCGATACGGCAGTTGACTGAAACATTTAAATAATAATGTAAATATGAAGAACATCAGTCTTAACATTGACAAAGCGCTGGGTACTGTAACGAAAGAACAGGTGTACGCTCAGGCGGCAAAGGCTAACGAATGTAACGCCACTTTACAAAATGGTAATGGAGCAGGTAACGATTTTTTAGGTTGGTTGCACCTCCCCTCTTCTATTACAGATGCTGAATTGACAGATATCGAAAATACAGCTAACGTGCTTCGCTCCAAATGTGAAGTTGTTGTTGCCATCGGTATTGGCGGTAGCTATCTGGGGACAAAAGCAGTAGTTGAAGCCTTGAACAATAGCTTCGACTGGTTACATACGGACCGTAAAAATCCGATTCTGGTATATGCCGGACACAATATCGGCGAAGATTACCTGTATGAACTTTGCGAAATCCTGAAAGGCAAACAATTCGGCTTGATCAATATCTCCAAATCCGGTACGACAACCGAACCGGCACTGGCTTTCCGTATGTTGAAAAAGCAATTGGAAGATGCCGTCGGCAAAGAAGAAGCCAAACACCGTATCGTTGCCATCACGGACGCTAAAAGAGGCGCTCTCCGTACGCTGGCTGATCAGGAAGGCTATAAGACATTTATCATTCCTGACAATGTAGGCGGCCGTTTCTCTGTACTGACTCCGGTTGGTTTGTTGCCTATCGCCGTTGCCGGTATCAGCATCCGCGACCTGGTTGCCGGAGCCGTATCGATGGAAAAAGCAACAGATGTAAGCGTTCCTTTTGCTGAAAACATGGCGGAAATCTACGCTGCTACACGCAACGAATTATATAAGAGCGGCAAGAAGGTTGAAATCCTCGCTAACTTCCACCCGAAACTCCACTACATCGCTGAATGGTGGAAACAATTATACGGTGAAAGCGAAGGCAAGGACGGCAAGGGTATTTTCCCGGCTTCCGTCGACCTGACGACCGACCTGCATTCTATGGGTCAGTGGATCCAGGATGGAGAACGTACGATCTTCGAAACCGTTATATCTGTTGAAGAACCGACTCACAAGGTGCTTGTCCCGACAGACGATGCGAACCTGGACGGCCTGAACTTCCTCGCCGGCAAACGTGTTGACGAAGTGAACAAGATGGCAGAACTGGGTACCCAGTTGGCTCACGTAGACGGTGGTGTTCCGAACCTGAAGATCACAATGCCGGAAGTAAACCCTTACTACATCGGCCAGTTGTTCTACTTCTTCGAAAGAGCTTGTGGCATCAGCGGTTATATGTTAGGTGTAAACCCGTTCGATCAACCGGGTGTAGAAGCCTACAAAAAGAACATGTTCGCCCTACTGAACAAACCGGGGTACGAAAAGGAAAGCGAAGCGATCCGCGCACGGTTGTAATTAATAAATACACAAGTTTTAGGCACGGATTTCACGGATCTACACGGATTAAGTTATTTTTCTTTCCGTGTTTTCCGTGTAATCCGTGCCTAAATTATATCTATTAATAAGTGAAATAAGCTCAGTCTTACATCCTATAGCGCAACCCTGCCATCGCCGTACCCATATGTCCGAAACCGACCTCCACAAAACCGGCGATCTGGCGGCCGACTTCGATTCCTATCGGGGAAACCTGATACATAAAGAAAGCCTTCGTAGCGGTTTTTTCTTCCGGGCGCGATTCGGTATTGATATAAGTGGCTTTTGTAGTTGCGATGGCGACTCCGGCATTTATACGGGAATAGAGCGTGATGAAATTATAGTTATACCAATTATATTTGAGGGAAGGACAAATGGAATGGAAAGAATTATAGAAATCTCCCACCAACTTCGTATCGCGGACAATCCGTTTGTCGCTGTTCGTATACGAATAGACAACCCCTAACCCGAGATTTTCATCCGGATAAAAGAGATAACTGATGTTCAGGGCGCCGAACTTGCCCTTATCATCAAACAAATCCGCACCGGTAGAGGAGGCCGGATTAAAATAGTCTTCATAATAACTCATCAAGTCTGCAACCGGCAGGCCACCATAACTTAACGATACCTCATGTTGCAAATCTGTCCAATTTTGGGCTTTCGCCTGATAACTCAGGGCACACAACACCGCTGCTAACAACAATAAACCCTTTTTCATACTCTTCTGATTTTATTGGTAATTATTATGGCCCGAACGCCGGGATACTTGTACCAAAGGTAAAAATTTCTACAAGATTTTAGTAACTTTGCAGAAGTTTTTTAAGCGTAAAAAAAGAAATGATTCAAGAAGCAATCGCTCGATATCTGCAAAAGGAGCAACAAACATCCCTTTCTCCCAAGGCCGTACTTTTCGATATGGATGGTGTCCTTTACGATTCCATGCGTTTTCACGCCCGTGCCTGGTACGAGACGGCCACCCGTCACCAGTTGATCTCCACACCGGAACTATTCTACCTATATGAAGGCCGGACCGGCGAAAGCACGATCAACGAACTCTATCAAAAGACTTTCCAACGCGATGCGACCGATAAAGAAAAGAAGGCCATCTACGAAGAAAAAGCGGTCTTATTCAATCAATATAATGACGGAAAAGCCATGCAGGGGGCTGCCGAAGTACTGAAAGCAGTGAAAGCCTTCGGTTTGCAAACACTCGTCGTAACCGGTTCCGGACAACACAGCCTACTGGATAAGCTGGAACATACCTATCCGGGCTACTTCAAACGGGAAAAGATGGTGACGGCCTTTGACGTAAAACTGGGTAAGCCCCATCCCGAACCCTATCTGATGGGCTTGGAGAAAGCAGGCGTCGAGGCCCATGAAGCCATTGTCGTAGAGAACGCTCCGATGGGCGTACAAGCAGGAGTTGCAGCCGGTATTTTCACTATAGCGGTCAATACCGGACCGCTGAACGACTCGGTATTGCTGGATGCCGGCGCCGACCTGCTTTATCCAGGCATGACGGCTTTAGCGGAGGATTGGGAGAATATTATGCTTGCGATCAAGGCCACAAAAGATAATAAAAAAAGATGGTGTTAACACACCATCTTTTCACAAATCTTTATAACGCAAAAACTCCTTATTTCACATAATCTGCCTTATTCAGGTAATCATAGCTCTGCTGGACGCTAGCTACCGGATCGTTCTGGGTATATTGTTCGACTTCAACATACCAGTCTTTGATATTGTTTGCATACATCTGGTCAAAGATAGGTTTGAAATTCATCTTGCCGCTTGCGCCGATTTCCTTCTCATCTTTGATATGGACTGCCTTGAACTGGCTCGGACGGTTCTTCAAGTAAGCAACCGGATCGCCACCGCCTTCCTGTACCCAATACACATCCATTTCGAAGAATACATGGTTCGGACTTACATTATCCAGCAGGAAGTCATAGATCAACTGGCCGTCGATTTTACGGAATTCAAAAGCATGGTTGTGATAACCGAATGCGATGCTGGCGGCAGCCGTTTTGTAACCAACAGTATTGAAATAGTCACAATACATCTTCAGGTCGTCCAAAGTCGTTTTGTCAGTAACCGGCATCCAAGGCTGAACCATATATTTGACACCTAATTCGTTATGAGCGGCAATAGCCTGATCCCACCAACTCATTACTTCTGCCTCTTTTTCTTTGGTAAACTCTTGTCCCAAGTGGGCGCTCGTGCATTTCATACCTAAGTCGTTCACTATCTTCTTGAATTCGGCGGGGGCCATACCGTAAACCTTGCCATTATCATAGCCGGCTGTTTCAAGATTCTTATACCCCATCTTGGAAGCTGTTTCCAAAACTTTCTGGATTCCTTCTTCTTTTACAAGGTCTCTTAAAGAATATAGCTGAAGCCCAATGTTCTTCGAAGACTCGGAAGCGGATGCTTTACCGGCACAAGAAGATAACAACTGAGGCATCACCATACCCCCTGCAAGCATTAACGAAGCTTGCTTTAAAAAGTCACGTCTGTTCTGCATAGTACTAAAAAAATTAAGTTTGCTTGAGAATTTTCACAAAAGTAAAACTATATTCGATGGATTCTAACATAATAACGTTAAAATGATCAAAACAGAGTCACAAAAAGTTCCTTCCTTCTTTTACCGTCTTCTTAAGAGGGCGGCAAAGGAGAATAAAAACCTGCTAAGAAGACGGAAGGATATCCTCTATATCTTCGCTAAGGGAACGGTGGCTACGGATAATTTGGAAACGGTAGATAATGAGGGCCAGTACGAAGTAGACGCCTGCTTGAATCCATAACGTATGATATTCATGCATCACCTCGCTAAGGGTTGCCCCGCAAGTATTGATACGGATGAATCCCTGGATCCCGGGCGTCGAGGGGAATAGATATCCGACTACCTGCCAGAACGGAGGGATCGCCTCTTTCGGCCAAGACACGCCGGAGATGAAAATCAGTATCACGGACGTAAAGACAAACACCAGCATAGGAGCTTCGCGAGTCGTCATAAAACCGGACAGGGTCATGGCAAAGAAAATCGAGGCAAACAGGTACGGCAGGATGAACACCAAGACCGTGACCGGATCTCCTACCTGAGGCAGGGAGAACAACTTCGGCACAATAGCCAACACCCAAATACAGACAACTACATATATAAGTATATATGTCAAAGACTTGCCCAGCACGATGCGCAACGTCCCGTTAAAATGCCGGCTAACCGGAACAAGGCAATGGAAGCGGTTCTTCTCACGAGCCGTCCCTCCCAACATACCGATGACTAAAACCAAAGTCTGCTGGATGACCAGGATCAGGATGGCGGGAACCAGGAAACTGGCAAAGCCATTCTGCGTATTGAAGAGAGTCACAGACTCATAGGGGATCGGATCAACCGTTATCTCCTCCTCTTTTACTGTCCCCTTAAAAGGACGGCGAGCGAGGGAGATTTCTTTCCCAAGATCGAGCGACACTTCCGTCGTTGCCAACAGGAACGCCTTATAAAACAAGAGGCTACTCATATCGCAATACAAGGGAAGCGTCGTTTGCTTTCCCGTATGCAAATCCTTACTAAACTCGGTCGGAAAATAGAGGATCCCGTAGGCCTCCTTCCTATCCAACATCCGCCGGGCCTCTTCCATGTCCGTCGAGACAGCGACCACCCTGACATCGGGCGTAGCGTTCACACGGCGAGTGAACTCGCGGCTCAGATAGGAGTCGGACTGGTCCACGACCACCATCTTCGCCTCATGCACCACTTCGTTATTATAAATAAAGGAATAGAGTAACGGATAGGCAAACGGCACCAGGAAAAAGAAGATCAGCACCCCCTCGTCCTTGAAGACATTCTTCAATTCGTCTTTCCAGATGTAAAAGGTATCCAGAATTCCTTCTTTTATTATATATCGTAAACGATGTTCTCTTTTCATTTCTTTCTGTTTTACGGAATATATTTAAAGTATAACAACGCGTTCTTCAGGTTCTTTCCGATCAAGAAAGGCAAAACAAGGAAACCCGTGAGCCACGCATATTCTGTCCAGCTATAGAAGAAAGGCCTTCCGTTCAAAGCCTGGTCCACATAGATCAGGAAATAGTGCCGGAGCGGGAACAAGTCAGAGAGTGCCTGCAACGTAGGGTCCATCCCTAACACCGGGAAAGAGAATCCGACGATAGAGAAAGCTATCATTCCGAACAGGCAGGCAAAACTCAGCCCCAGGCGGAAAGTCGGCAACACCCCGATCATGAAGATCCCTACCGCCTGCGAAGCGATCACCAACAAGAACAGAGCCGACAACATCGGTAGCCAACCACTATTGAGCGGAAACGAATTGAACCCGTATAAGGCGGCCGCATACAAGAACGCCACAGTCGTAAAGATCACCGTATAAGGTAATATCTTTCCTATAAGGCTCACCGTTAGCGAATTCCCGCCCATCGCCAACCATTCGCGCGCCGTCGAGTATTTGATCTCGGAGCCGATACTCATCACCGTCACCAGGAAGATCATCAATTGCAAAACACCGGGCAAGAGGGTGTTATTCAGATAGACCGAATAATTGAGCCACGGGTTGCCGATCGCATGTGTGTCGATCACAATCGGCTGGAGTTGCGCCATTATCTGGCCTTCGGTATAGCCATGCGCCAGTCCGGTTTGCAATCCGACCGAAGCGCCTGCCAGGACAGACATGGTTTTCATGTCCCGGAACAAGAGGGAGGCGGCAATGAGGTAGGTACCGTTCGTATAGAACGATAACTTAGGTTGCCGTCCTGCCGTCGCATCCACACCAAAGTCTTTCGGGATATAGAAGATGCCGTAAACTTTTCCTTCCTGCATTGCCCGGCGGGCTTCCTCGAACGAAACGGTTGTCTGCACGACCTTCGTTTGCTCGAAAGCATCCAACTGGCGTACCAAATTACGGGAGTTGGAAGAGCCGTCCATGTCTACCACCGCAATGGGCATATCGGTCGGCAAGCCCTCCTTCATCAACGAAAGGAAAAAGACCACACAAATAACCGGAGCCACCAACATACAGAAAAAGTAGACCGGTTTTTTGCAAATCCTGAATACCTCACGCCTGGCGATTTTGACAAATGACAAATGACAAATGACAAATGACAATTTGGGTTTGCTATTTATATCTTCATTTTCCATTCAAATTTGCTTTTATATTCTTCTTTTACCGTCCTCTAAAGGACGGCAAGTAAATACCCTTCTCTTTTGGAGGGCGTGTCAAAACTGTACTGTTCCCGCACTTGACACGGGGAGTTTGGCACACCTTCACAAGGGATGATTTATTTTCAATCTTCAATTTTCAATTTTTTAATGACAGACATTCCGGGGCGCAAGTCGGCTACCTTCTCCAGAGGGCGGGCACGCACTTCGAATGTCTTGGAGTCGAACTGCCCGTTCGTCTTCGTCGCTTTCCAGGCGGCGTATGTACCCATATCCTTCATATAATAGACTTTCAACTTGACCGGCCGGTTATCCAGCGCCGGGATAAAAGCATCCAGTTCGGAACCGATCTTGATGTCTTTCAGATGGTCTTCACGGATGCTGAACGTCACCCACATATCGTTTAGATCGGTGATATTCATGATAGGAGCACCCGTTCCGACCAGTTCGCCCACTTCTGGGAAACGTTCGGACACTTCACCGTCAATCGGGGAGACCAGAGCAGCTTCCTTCAAGTAGGATTCCACTTCAGCAACCGCTCCTCCGGCCTGTTGCACAAGGGCGGCGGCGGCGGCTTTATCTTCCGTACGGGCACCGTCCACAGCCATATCATACTGGGACTTGGCAGCTTTTTCGGTAGCAATCATCGCCTTGTAGTTGGCTTCCGCCTCATCGCGTTTCTGGGCGGACATCACCCCTTTGTCAAAAAGGTTTTGTACGCGTGTATATGATTTTTTGGCAATATCCAACCCGGCCTGCGCCTTCTGCCACATTTCGTATGCACCTGCTATCTCCTGCACGCGAGCTCCTCTGATAGCCTTTGCGTTCTGAGCTTCGGCAGCACGGCGTACAGCTTCCGCCTGCTGGAGCTTGGCAAGGACTTCGGGCGTATCCAGGAAGACAAGCGTGTCGCCCGCCTTCACCTTATCGCCCTCACCGAAACGGTACGCCTCGATCCGTCCGGGCACTTTGCCGGAAATACGGACTTGCGTAGCTTCCGCCTGCCCCATAATAATATCGTCCGGCGGTGTCAATAAAAAGAAACCGGTTAATGCGACTAATCCGACCACACCTAAAAATGTGATAAATGCAAGTAGCATGTTGTTGATCGAAAACTTCCTATTCTCGTTCATAAGAGTATGTATTTTGATTTATTTTTTAATTTCTAATTCTCAACTTTCAATTTTCCCATTGCTTTTGTCAGGTAGACTTCCGTCAGTTTCACCTCTATCTGCGCATCTATCAGGCTGGAACGGGCCGATACCCAAGCCGTCTGCGCCTGCATCAGGTTAAGTGCCGGGATTACGCCCTCTTCGAAGCCCAGATTAGCATGGCGGAGGTTCTCTTCCGCGTTCTCCATATTGCGGGTGGAAGCAGTTAGCTTCTTGTTCGCTTCGTTGACCTTGTAGACGGATTGGTTGACTTGCAACTCCACCTTCTCGCGGGCGTCCTGCAATTCCAACGACTTGATGCGTGTCTCGGCACGAGCCGAATTGCGCTTATAGCTTCCCTCCCACCAACCGGAAAGAGGCACTTTCACCATCACGCCGACATTGAACATCCCCGCAAATTCATTCTTGAAACCGTTCATGGCATTCGGGTTCGTAACCAGATAGTTCGCCATAAAAGCCACATTCGGCAACATATCCGACAATACGATCCGCTCCTTGCGTTTATAAATCTTAGTCGCCAGGTCGAGACTCTTCAACTCGTTACGGTTCATGAAAGCCTCGTTCACATCAGCGGCCGTAATGGACGGTTCCACTGGGAAATCCTCGATGTCTTCATCCGCCAAAGCAAGCGGCTCTTCCAACGGAAGCCCGCATATCTGGGCCAACAACATACGGGAGAGAGCGAGGCCGTTATCGACTTTCGTCTGTGCCATCTCGGCCTCGTTCAGTTTGACTTTGACGGAGAGGCCGTCGGCTTCGGTCGCCACTCCTTCGTTGATCATGGCCGTTATATCGTGATCGGTCTTGCGAAGCAAGTCGACATAGGCATCGGCCAGCTTCTTTTTATTCACCAGGGAAATCACCTGCCAATAGGTTTCATCGGTTTTATAGATGACATCCTGCAATTGCTGGTCATTCATCGACTCGGCCAGTTGTTTGGCATACTTGGTAATCTGATTGTAATTGATGATCTTCCCCCCCATAAACACAGGTTGTACGAGAGAAACGCTTCCCACCCAGATGTTCTGTATATCGAGATGTTGCAGGTCGCCCACCCCTTCCATCAACTTTCCAAACACCGGAAGCTGGGCGATCGGGCCAAGAGCTCCTCCGATAGAAGTGCCGAGTGCTCCCATATCCAGCAGATTGATATCTTTCTGGTTCCACATATACGCACCGATTGCCGAGAGCCCAGGGAAATATTTGGTGAAGGCAGCCTTTTTCTCATAACCGGCTATTTTAATCTTTTCTCCCGAAATTTTCAACTCTTTATTGTTCTGAATAGCCAGTTGACGGCATTCCTCTAACGTCAACGTACGCCCGGCGCTTGCATAGCCCGACGAAATCAGTAAAGCTACTAATACGACAAATCTTTTCATCTCTATCTTGTTTTATTCGGATTCTATTCTAAATACTCCATCTCTATGCCAAGACCTTATTGAAACTCAGCAAATATAAAGAATCCGGTGCAAAAGTATTGGTTCGCTTTAAATATAAAATTGAACTAATTCAATTAAGATGGAAGAAATAAGACTTTCTTTTTCAACTTGCAATACCAGGCATTACTGATTCCCATATAGCGGGCGATATATTTATCAGGAACCCGGTTGATCATCCAGGCATAGTTTGTGTAGAGGAACTGGATGAACTCTTCAGCTGTGGAGGAGAGACGGACGGCCAACAACACATCCAACTTATAGATGATCGTCAACATTATATTTTGGTAGTAGGAAGCAAACAAAGGGTAACGGAATGAAAGGCTCTCGATATGGCCACGGGAGAAACAAAGCAACTCGCCGGCCTCGAGCGCCTTGATCTCGAATTCGGAAGGCTGCTTGGTGAAATAGCCGATAGCGGAAAGAAACGGAAACATATTATCGGCCGCAAAGCCGGTGACACATTCGTTGCCATTCCCGTTTACATATAGATTGATGAAAAGGCCTTTGTTGATAAAATAGGCATCCTGGCACAACTCGCCCGTACGCAACAGGTAATCTCCTTTCTTCACGAAGATTACCTTCGCATGATTTTCCAGTTCGCCGAGAAAAGCTTCATCGCGGGCGAGGGCTTCCGGAAGATCGGCAAGTAGTCGCACGAAATGAGCATCCGTTTCCATCACTATTTTTCGAGTGTGAAGCTTTTACGACCGATCAGGTTGCCATCCGCAAATATATCGACCCGGTATGTGCCCGGAGAAAGAAATTCTTCGATATTCCAATACATCGTAACCGGCAATTCCTCACCGTCATATTCGACTAACTTCTTCATGGAGTAATTGATTTCTTTTCCTTCGAAGGTAAAGACATCGGCACGGCTCTTCAACAAAATATCATCGTCCGGCTTCATGATACGCACATAGATCGTCTTCTCACCGACCGGAGCCGTAATATTCTTGCCGATCCGGAAGTCCACGACGAATTGTTCCATCTTCTTGATCACCTTCGCTTTCTTTCCTCGGCCATTGACAGGAGTCACGTTGATACCCGTCGCATCCAGACGGCTTGCCAGTGTGACACGTTCCGTCAACTTCTCTTTTTCCTTCTTCAAAGTAGTAGCCGTAGAAGAAGCCTGTTTGTATTTCTTTACCGCTTCATTCTTTTCAACCTTCAGTTGTTCATTGGCGCGGTTCAAGGAGTCGATCTGCTCAAGATAGTTACGCATGATCTTACGCAACGTTTGCAATTCCTTTTTCAGGCGGGCAATCTCTTTCGTATTAGTCGCTTTTACGGTACGAAGCTCTTCCAACAGGCGCTGTACTTTGGCTTGTTCGGTAGAATAAAGACTCAGCAACGAGTCATTACCTATAGTAAATTTTTCTCCTTCATATTGAAGAGACATTTGGTTAAATTCATCCTCCAGCATCTCCTTATCCAGAACATAAGCCTGTTCCAACTCTTCCATCTGCTGCTTCTGGTTGAAAATATAATAAGCTGCACCAGCGATAATCAACAATAACACAACCACTGCCATGATCAGCAGTGACATTTTATTTATTTCTTTTGTTTCTTTCTTTTCAGCATCCATACGGTTACGATTAAAAATGAACACGCAAAGGTAGTATTTAATAAGTTGCTAAAAAAAGGAGTAACGGCTTATTATACTTTTTTTAAGAAAAAAGAGAATCATCATTTCGTGGCAGAAGAAGTCTCTTCTTTCGGAATCAGGGCGACCGCACCAAATTCATTTTTAAGCAATACGATCTTATGGACTACATAATATAAGGAATAATCTATCCCCGCTACAAGAAAACTTATCTACATAGGCATAAAAAACATCGGAGTGCCTATCAATTCTGTAATCAGTGCCAGTGATTATAAAATCAGTGCCAGCAATTATATAATCACAACCACTGATTATAAAATCACTGACACCGATTACAGAATTGGCAGGCACTTAAGAAAGAATTATTCGGGACAAAAACGGGTTTTTCTCTCCATAGAAATAAAAAATTGTTACTGCTGGATTTGGTGCGGTTGCCCTATTTCGGAATAGTTGACGCATCACCGTTACGAAAAGCGGTGTAATGGGGAGATAAGATCTCGACATCGGCCGCCGCAAACTTATCCTGGATATTCTGGAAAAGCTCCGAATATAGCTGGTTGAGCTTATCGGCATCCTTGATATAGGCATTAATCTGGTAAACTGGATAAAAGTCGCTCAAGGACGTTTCCAACACAAAGGGTTCCAGCTCACTACTCACGCCAGACGTCGCTTTTGCCGCATCGATCAACAATTGATGTACTTTCCGCCAGGGCGTATCATAACCGATCGTCACTTCTGCATGGATAATCAATCCCAGGTCACGCGCCGACTCACTATAATTAGTAGTATGGGATGACATGATAAATGAATTAGGGATTGTCACCAGTTCGTTTTTAGGCGTACGGATGCGGGTAACCAGCGTTGTTTTCTCGATCACGTTCCCAACGGTATCGTTCAACTTTATGCGGTCTCCCAATTTAAACGGCCGCATATAAGTAATCACAAAGCCGGCAATGATATTGCCGATCACCGTACTCGATCCCAACGAAACAATCAGGCCGACAAAGACCGACACCCCCTGGAACACACCCGAATCGGCCCCCGGCAGATAGGGATAAATCATTGCAACCATAAAAGCGTATAGCAGAAAACGGACGATATGATAGGTTGGCGACGCCCAGTCGGGATAAAAACCGGAGATCTTCAACTTCCCTTCAGCCACCTGATCCGTCATATATTTAATAATACGCACGACATACCGGATCACCAACACGATCACGATAATCGTAAAGAAATTGGGCAAATAATTGACAATGCCTTTTCCTATAAACTTGACTGGTTTCCAAACATAAGAGAAGAGTTGAGTCGCGAAATTCTTCGTTTCCGGGAAAATAGAGAACAAGATCGGGACCGAAAACAACAATTGCAATACGATTAACAACCAGCGTATCATATTAGCCAGGAAAATCAACAATTTCACCTGCTTGTCCGTATCCAGCAAATCATAGCCGTGGAAGGTGATCGACTTCAGCCGCGTCTCTTTCAGGGAAGCGATCTTCAACTTGGCTTTCCGGTATACAAACGAGGTCAGCCCGATCAATACGGACTGGACCAGAAGAATCGCCAGGAAATATAAGACACGCTTTATTTCCGAATCTTCCAACGACAAGGCTTGCATTTTTTTCGCCAAGCCTTCTTCCGCTTGTAGGAAAAAGGGAGATGAGAGCAACGATGCAAATAGAAAGATAACCCGTTTCATTTTTTTTTGTAATCTCTGTTGAATAATACTATAACCTGATGCCTCAAAAATGGTTCAAGTTTCGAATATTATTCCTACCTTTGTGGCACTCAATTAAATAATAATTTGCATGCACGAGAAACTTATTATTCTTGATTTCGGCTCGCAAACAACTCAATTAATCGGCCGTAGAATCCGTGAGTTGAATATGTATTGCGAGATTGTCCCCTACAACAAATTCCCCCATGATGCTACAGATGTAAAAGGTGTTATCCTTTCCGGAAGTCCCTATTCCGTATATGACGCCAATGCGTTCAAAGCTGACTTAAGTGAAATACGCGGTAAATATCCCGTGTTGGGAATCTGTTACGGAGCCCAATTTCTGGCTTACACATCCGGTGGAAATGTCGAACCGGCCAACTCCCGCGAATACGGGCGTGCCAACTTGTCGTATATCGACAATACAGACGAATTACTGAAAGGTATCCATGTAGGTTCACAAATCTGGATGTCCCACGGAGACACTATCACGGTCCTCCCCGAAAACTTCAAAGTAATCGCCAGCACGGACGATGTCAAAGCAGCGGCCTATCACGTGGAAGGCGAACAAACCTGGGGTGTACAATTCCACCCGGAAGTATTCCATTCGACCGACGGCACTAAACTATTAGACAACTTCCTGAATATTTGCGGATGTGCCAAAGACTGGACACCGGCATCCTTTATCGAATCGACCGTTGCCGAACTGAAGGAGCAATTGGGGGATGACAAAGTAATCCTGGCGCTCTCCGGAGGTGTGGATTCTTCTGTTACGGCCGTCTTGTTGCACAAGGCTATCGGCAAGAACCTGACTTGTATTTTCGTCGACCACGGCTTGTTGCGTAAGAATGAATTTGAAAACGTATTGAAAGATTATGCACACTTAGGGCTGAACGTAATCGGAGTCGATGCCAAAGAGAAATTCTACAAAGAACTGGCGGGTGTGAGCGAACCCGAAAAAAAACGCAAGATCATCGGTAAAGGCTTCATCGATGTGTTCGACGAAGAGGCCCACAAGCTGAAAGATATCAAATGGTTAGGCCAAGGCACTATCTATCCGGACGTAATCGAATCGTTGTCCATTACCGGAACCGTAATCAAGAGCCATCACAACGTAGGCGGCCTGCCTGCCAAAATGAACCTGAAACTGGTCGAACCGTTGCGCCTTCTGTTCAAAGACGAAGTACGCCGCGTCGGTATGGAGTTGGGTATGCAACCGCACCTGATCAAACGCCATCCGTTCCCCGGTCCCGGCCTGGGTATCCGTATCTTAGGCGATATCACACCTGAAAAAGTACGGATCTTGCAAGATGCCGACGAAATTTATATGTCGTTGATGCGCGAATGGGGCTTGTATGACAAGATCTGGCAGGCTGGAGTGATCCTCCTTCCGATCCAGTCCGTGGGCGTTATGGGCGACGAACGGACATACGAAAATACGGTCGCCTTGCGTGCCGTAACCTCGACGGATGCCATGACGGCCGACTGGGCACAACTTCCTTACGAATTCCTTGCAAAGGTTTCCAACGAAATCATCAACAAGGTCAAAGGCGTAAACCGCGTTGTCTACGACATCAGCTCGAAACCGCCAGCAACGATCGAGTGGGAATAAAAATCATAACGTAACATAAGACTAACTTAATATAATTTATAGGAGATAAATAATGAAGCAGGATATGATCATTATCTTAGATCTGGGTAGCCACGAAAACACGGTGCTGGCCAGAGCGATCCGTGCATTGGGTGTCTATAGCGAAATCTATCCGCACGACATCACGGTCGAAGAGCTCAAAGCGCTTCCGAATGTAAAAGGCATCATCATCAACGGCGGTCCTAACAATGTGATCGACGGTGTTGCCATCGATGTAAATCCGGGAATCTATTCGATCGGAATCCCTGTTATGGCTGCCGGCCACGACAAGGCTCTTTGCGAAGTGAAATTAGGCGAATTTGCCAATGACATGGAAGCGATCAAAGAAGCGGTAAAGCCATTCGTATTCGACACTTGTAAAGCCGAAGCGAACTGGAACATGACAAATTTCGTCAATGACCAGATCGAACTGGTAAGACGCCAGGTTGGCGACAGAAAGGTATTGCTGGCACTTTCAGGCGGGGTCGATAGTTCGGTTGTAGCCGCATTGCTTCTGAAAGCTATCGGCGACAAATTGGTTTGCGTACACGTAAATCACGGCCTGATGCGTAAAGGCGAATCGGAAGATGTCGTTGAAGTTTTCAAGAACCAGTTGAACGCGAACCTGATTTATAAAGATGTCACGGACCGTTTCTTGGATAAGCTGGCAGGGGTTGCCGATCCGGAAGAAAAACGTAAAATCATCGGTGGCGAATTTATCCGTGTCTTTGAAGAAGAGGCCCGCAAACTGGACGGCATCGACTTCTTAGCTCAAGGTACTATCTATCCGGACATCGTGGAAAGCGGTACGAAGACGGCCAAGATGGTTAAATCACACCACAACGTAGGCGGCTTGCCCGAAGATTTAAAATTCGAATTGGTCGAACCGTTGCGCCAATTGTTTAAGGACGAAGTGCGCGCTTGCGGCCTGGAACTGGGCTTGCCCTACGAAATGGTCTTCCGCCAGCCGTTCCCCGGCCCGGGCTTAGGAGTGCGTTGCTTAGGTGCTATCACACGCGACAGACTGGAAGCGGTTCGCGAAGCGGATGCCATCTTGCGCGAAGAATTCCAAAAAGCCGGATTGGACAAGAAGGTTTGGCAATATTTCACCGTTGTGCCTGACTTCAAATCGGTTGGTGTACGCGATAATGCCCGTTCTTTCGACTGGCCTGTTATCATACGTGCCGTCAATACGGTAGATGCCATGACGGCAACTATCGAGCCCGTCGATTGGCCAATTTTGATGAAAATCACGGACCGTATCCTGAAAGAAGTCAAAAACGTCAACCGCGTTTGCTACGATATGTCTCCAAAACCCAACGCGACAATCGAATGGGAATAAGATAAAAAAAGAGATATGCGCTATTGCCGCATATCTCTTTTTTTATTGAAGCATACTTTGTTTGCCACTATATTTGCTTCCAATCCATCATCAAACGATTCTCCGGATTTACATATTCACACTTACAGTATGAGTTCCCGAACCATATTCTTTGGCAACAGTTTCACCGGGAAGCGTGACATCGGCCGTAGCCCCTTCCGGAATGGTGAATGTCCACTGCCACGTATCACCTTCATACTTCCAGGCACTCTTGATAACTCCTGCCACCGACCGGTATTCGGCCGTAAGATGACCTAAACGACGATCGGGCACAGGCCGCATGATGATATGACGGAACCCCGGACACGAAGGATCAGCAGCAATACCCGCCGCAGTCTCCCACAACCATTCGCACACACAGCCATACGCATAGTGGTTGAACGAATTCATACCGCGTGGCCCCATGCCTTCCTCTATCATATAACTATTCCAACGTTCCCAGATAGTAGTGGCACCATTATCGATAGAATAGAGCCACGATGGATTTTTACGCTGGAAAAGAAGCTCATAGGCGATATCAGACATACCGTTTTCGGTAAGTGTAGCCATAAGAATGGAGGTTCCCAGGAAACCGGTCTGCAAGCAATTACCATGATCCTTAAAGTTCTGACGCAACCGGGATATCATGCGTTCTTTTGCAGCGCCTTCCATAATATTATTCTTCAGGGCAAACAGTGCAGGGGTCTGCATAGTATTCAAAATACCGGTCTTGAACTCACCATCCGGAGTAAAGAACTGCTGACGTATATAATCCCGTGCTTCATCGACCATTGAAGCATAACGTGCAGCGTCACGCCCTGTGGCATTAGCCATATCACGCATCATACCGGCATCTATCAACCAATAGCTGGCACACAAATAGTTCCAATAATCCACCGCCTCCGGCAGAGGGCCATTTGATGTGAAAGCCCGTCCACTGCAGCTCTCCAACGGTTCGTAGCTCAGCCAGTCGGCCCATTGATAATTGCCGTTTTCCTGCCTAAGCGCATTATGGTCATACTTCGTCTCTGCCACATGATTCATGAAACGCTCCATCGACTCCCAAGAATCCTCAATGACCTGTTTGTCGTCAAATTGTTTCCAGACAACCCATGGCACGATGATTCCGGCGTCCGCCCAACCAAGACGCATCATATCCTGGTCTCCGCATCCATATTGTGCAAAAGGAGCCACACCGGGATAACCCCCAAAAGGAGACTGGGTGTCGCGCATATCCTGTAACCACTTATGGAAGAAACGGCTCGTGTTGGCAAAAAACGTTCCGGCCTCGGCAAACACCTGTGTGTCGGCCGTCCAGCCCAAACGTTCGTTACGCTGCGGACAATCGGTCGGGACGGAAAGGTAATTGGACAATTGCCCCCAATAAGTATTTGAAATAAGTTGGTTCACCAAATCATTTCCCGTTGTAATACGGCCCGTTTCCATTTCCTGGGCGATAGAGGTAACGGGGACACTGCGTATCTGCTTGATGACAACAGGCTCCGTAACGGTAATCGAAAGGAAACGATACCCGAAGAAAGTGTTTTGCGGACGATAAAAGACAGGCTTATCTCCTGCCGCAAATGTGTAGTCAAGCATCATGCCCGTTTCGGGTATGCGCAGATTAAGACGGTGTACGCTACCTTCCGGACCATCCATGCCCCTGCTCTTTGCACCATTACCATCATTGAGCAACTCCGATGTCACACAGTGAAGCGTTGTCCCCTCTTTTGCCTGAAAAAGAAATTCCGGCACCGCGGCCGCATTCTGCCCGAAATCCACCACCAAGTTCTCACCCGGATTCACCAAGACGGCTTCTCCCTCTGCAAACTCTTTCTTGATGACGACCTTGCCATAAGCATCATCGTTCTGCCCGGTCACCTCTTGCCAAATATAGGCTTTTACAGGGGCAAGCGCCATATCAGAACGCATATAGATCTCCGCACCGTTGTTGGGACGTATTTTTCCTTGAAACTCACGATTCACTTCCGGTTTAGAGAGTCGTTCCGGAGTGAGAAAACCTTGCGCTTCACGGGCATCATAAACTTCACCGTCAAAAATGGCTGCATGTTTCACAGGTCCGGCTATACCGGCTTGCCACGTATCGGTATTCGTTCCCAAAAGACGTGTCGTACCATCCGCATACGTCACACGCAATACACCGCGAAATGCACATTTCGTACCATACATACCTTGATTGCCTGCAGGAGTGATGATTTTGTCGCCCCACCAACCGGGAGTCACCTGCGCTGCCAACTGATTCGTTGCTCCCGACTGTTTGTTAAAAGCCTCAGTGATGTCATACGTAAACGAACGTTTTGTTTTTAACGGATGAGTAAATCCCGGTTTGAGCACCTCTTTACCGACAAGATTCCCGTTGACATACAAATCATAGACGCCAAGTCCGGCTGTCATCCACTCTACCCGTTTCACCTTCCCCTCGTTGGTCAGAGTAGAGACGAACCAACTGGCTCCATCTGCCGCACGCGTACCATCATTCACGATGCCTGTCACCACAGGAGCATTCACTACTGAAATCCACTCGGAATTCTTCCACGCTTCATCATCAAGCGCATCGATCAATTGTCCCACATTTTGTTTGTCTGCAGGACTACAAGCTGCCAGCAAAACAAGTGCTGCACAGTAGAATGTTTTTTTGTAATTCATCTGTTTATATTATATAATGTACCGCCACATCTATATGAATTTATTCATTATTCGCAAATTTAAATATTAATCCTTAATTCCACAAAGGCAATCAGCCAAAATTCGGAAATGAAAAAGAGGTATGTGACAACAACACATACCTCCCTTACCAATCGCTAAATAGATTTACCGTTTAACCACTTTAACGACCCGATTCTCCATTCGGACAAAATAGATACCGGCCGGATATTTTTGCATCGGCACGGTACTCTGTCCGGATTGACATAGAATGACACTACACACTTTTCCGCTTACATCCAATATATAAATCGTTTGCGGCTTTTGTACCACCAAATGCAAATTATTGCTGTCCGATAAAACTCCCAAACAGCAGAGATAGGCTGCTCGACTGC
>ERZ777306.2028-NODE-2028-length-27962-cov-16.486616_pt1 | contig 27962 bp, 30 predicted proteins | sample MGYA00374966_ERZ777306 | MGnify/ENA primary metagenome ERZ777306 (study PRJEB29329, sample SAMN06343882) | mouse gut metagenome | isolation source: Mouse cecum | place: Austria: Vienna | collected 2014-11-15 ... | reverse complement strand
AGTATTGATTTTTCAAGGTTCAGCACACCAATCGGTGTGGGAAGTTTGAGTAATATAATATGAATATTAATTTTAAAATCAGAAGATGGAAGACAATGGGAGGGAAACATATGGAACGAAAAGCGGTTTTCTGGAAAATAGTATCGTGCATACTTTTATGTGCTCTGATTATAGGCGGTGCAGACAGGTTATCAATACAGGCAGAATCAACAGGCAATAAGGAATCAGAATTTATAGAAGAATGGGGTGATATGGCGGCAGAGGATTATTATGGGCTTTTGGAACAGAAATCTCAAATAGAAGCGATAGTGATGGAACGGCTGATAAACGATTACGGGTTTAGAACAAGTAAGGAGCCAGATGGAACTATATCCATGCCAATATTATCCCAAGTGCGTGATTTGCCGGTGACAGGGCAGCCTCCAAAATCATTATACATAATCTTTCACTATTCAGATAAAAATCCGCATGCCTATAGCTATAGCGGGATACTTGTGGATTATACCGATAGTAGCAGTGAACTGTTATTCTGTACGGATGAAATAGAAGGGGCAATTCCTACAACAACACTGATGGCGATATATGATTTAAAAATTTCGGATATTGATGGAAATGGGGAAGCGGATATTTTATTTCTCGCATAGAGACTTACCACAGTGACATATGGGGATAATCCAGGAATTTATTTTATGGCTGGACTACAGAAGAATGGTAAGTTTCAATTTATAACAAATGAATCGGAAAGAGCCTTGGGCAAAATTATTGCAAAATTATATTACGAACCGGATGCGAACAGGAAGATTGACAATATTTGGGGAGAACTGGAGGAATATTGGGGAGGGAAAACACATAAAACGGATGGACTGGAAGAAGAGAAAAGAGAACTAAAAGAATATATAGACATGAAGGAAGAATGCCTGAAAGATAAAATGCATATTCGTTCCAACTATAATGCGGAGGAACTGCTATGGGAATCTTTTAATGTGGATGATTACAGTGGGCTGGAAGGTTTGAAAGTCTATAAGGAAAGAGGTAAAACCAGTACGGCTAATACAGAATGGCAAATTGCATTATATATTTTCAATTATCCCCTGGAAGAGTTAGAGATGCAGGCTATACCTGACTTTTACCATAAATTATCGGAGGAATATGCAGAAAGCGGCGGCCTGAAAGATGTAAAGCTTCTGGAACTGGACTATGAAGACCAGGACGGAGACGGAACAAAGGATATCCGTATGCTGGTGGAATGCCAAATGAAGCCGGATGGGGAAATCAAGAAAAAATATGAGGTGATTTTTTATCAGGAGGCATCCCCTAAGAACCCTATGAAGAGGTTTGTCAGGACTTCGGAAAAGGAGATTATATAAGAAAATTGTAACATATAAAGTAGTATGTTAGATACAAATAAGGAAGAATACATGAAAAATAATCTGAAATGGAAAATTATTTCACTTGCATTGTTTAGTAGTCTTATTATTTTAGCCTTAAACTTTCATTGCCAAATAAAAGTAAAAAACCAGGAAATTGAGAATCTAAAAAAAGAAATGGAATATTCCAAGGAGGACAAGCTAAAGGGGCAGCCGGAAGTGGTGGAACAGGAGGAAAACCTGTTGTCAGGGCAATGGGGAGCGATGGCGGCGAATGACTGCCTGCAATGGGAACAAAGGCAGGAAAACCTGTTGTCAGGGCGATGGGGAGCAATGGCGGCGAATGATTGCCTACAATTGGAAAAAGGGCAGGAAATGGCCACAAAATACATATTTGAGGAATTAATAGAACGGCATGAGATGGGAAATGAAGATAATATCAAATTAATTGATACCTATAGCTTACAGGTGGACGGAAGTATCGGCGAACTCTACCTGGCCAGATGCAGGATAAAAACAATGGGTTCATATTGCGGTATTTTTATGGATTATGGTGAAAAAAGAAGCGAGGTTATTTTTCAGGCGGACGAAAGGATGGATGCCAAAAGCCTGGATGAATTTTATGATATGAAAATTGCGGATGTGGATGGAAATGGGGAGGAAGACATCATACTGTTATTGGGGGAACATCGGTCGGCAGGAGCCGTATATTATCTGCCGGATATTTATTGTATGGTAGGCCTGCAGGAAGGGGGAAGTTTCCATTTTGAAAACAACCATACGGCGGAATGGATAGAAAAAATTGCGGGAAGCCTTTTCTCAGAAGAAAATGACAACCGAAAAATAGATAACATTTTAAAGGAAATGGAGGATTATTTTGGCAAAGAAGGTTTGAAGGGAATCGAAGAGCCTGAAAAAGGGATAAAGGATTATATTGAGCGGAAAGAAAACCGGATTCTGGCCAAAGCGGACTCCCGTTCTTTATATTTCGAGAAGGAACTGCTGTGGGAGGCTTTTTATTCCAACGAGGGAAAAGATGTACAAAGTATAAAAGTATTTCGGGAAAGCGGTGAAAATGGATTCTCGAATAAGCAGATAGCGGTATATGTCTTGGATTATTGGACAGAAGAGATAGAAAAGCAAAAAATGCCGGATGTGTATGCTAAGTTACAAAAGGAATATTTGGAAAGCGGCGGCCTGAAAGATGTAAAGCTTCTGGAACTGGACTATGAGGACCAGGACGGAGATGGGATAAAGGATATCCGTATGCTGGTGGAATGCCAAATGAAGCCGGATGGGGAAATCAAGAAAAAATATGAGGTGATTTTTTACCAAGAAGCATCCCCTGAAAACCCTATGAAGAGGTTTGTCAGGATTTCGGAAAAGGAAATTATGTAAGGGGAGTTTCATTTCGGATACAATCAAACAAAAAGGGGTTTGGAGGCTGGAAATTGAGTAGAGAAAATATAAAAAAGTTTAATGTTTTATGTATGGTGATATGTTTTTTAATGATGATTTGTGGGGGGAGGTCTTATGCAATGGAATTGAATAGTGAGCAAAAAGCAAAGGAGGAACTAAGTCATCAAAGAGCAGCAGAATATGAAATGAATATGATTATAGAAATGCTGGATATAAAAAGATGGTGCTGGCCTTCCGCGGCAATGGATGAACAAGATATAGTGAAGGATGTTCCGCTAGGCAGATATTCACCGGAAGCATTGGCTCAATATATGAATGGCGATGAGACAATGGAAGTAGAAATTGACTATTATTATGGAGGATTCCGGCCGAAAGACAATTATGAAACGGTGCAGATATATAAAATTTATAAAAACGGCAAGCAATACAGAATCGGGTATGTAATATGGGGATTTGGCGGATATGCAGTTGAGAATAATGATTTTGAAAGAAGAGATGAAACAGGATGGAAGGAAGGGGATGGACTGGAAAAGAAAGAGCCGCTATCCTGTGGGAATAAAGCAGCAATGTTGGCCACACTGGTTCAAAGGGTGACATATAAAGAAAAACCACAATTGAGCCCTGACAATTTAGAAGAGGTAATGGAAACATTCCTGACAATAGGAAGCGAGAAAGAATTATTGCGCCTGGGGAAATTACCATTGACGGGAAGATTCCTTAACCAGTGCATAGACAGTTTTACTTACTTGGAAAATATAAAGTATATGTCTCAATTTAGGGTGCGTTTCTGGGGGATTGGAGAGGATGGAAAATTAATCTGTCAGTGTATAGTAGCCCCTGGAACAGAACGTATATTGATTGCAGGTTCGCCCAGCCAAGAGCACAGTGTATATCTGATAGAAATGCAATTGGAAGACGGACAGATAGATGATATGGAAATTACATTGATGGGGGTATATGACGGAGAGGGATGAATATATCAGTATAGAAATGGAGACAAAATGAAATATTTTTTAATGGGAACAGACGAAGCGAATTATATCCCTTATTATATCAATACAATCTCCAATATGCTGGAGACGAAAAAATTGGACGAGGGAAGAATATACCAGGCGCTGATTGTTGACTGCGGAGGGGGAACTACGGATTTGTGCGCCTGCCATTTTAGCATCAGGGATGACAGGATAGCATACCATATCAGGATTGATACGGCCTATGAAAATGGAGATACGGATTTTGGCGGGAATAATCTGACATACCGGATTATGCAGTATGTGAAAGTGCTCCTGGCGCAAAAATTCGGATTCCGGCAAAACGATGATGCTATGGATATTCTGCGGGAACTGGATATAGACGTGTTCCGCTATGTGGACAGGAATGGAACGGATAGGCTGTATGAGGCGCTGGAAGAGGCATACAACAGGGCGGAACAGTGGATTCCCACCCGTTTTAGGGAGTATGAGGTCAGAAGCCGGGAGGAATATTTTAAGGTGAAAAATAATTTTTACCATCTCTTTTTTCTGGCGGAGCAGGTAAAAAAATGCTTCTATGAGCAGCCCGGTATCCTGCGGGTAGGGATTGCATCAGAGCCGGGGACGGATGCGGATATCGTATGGGTGCGTGCGGACAAATGGAAAATGTCGGGGATTTCGTACTGGATGGCCGCCTGCGGCGGGAACAGGGAGAAATCGAATTATGCCGGTTTAAACTAAAGGAGGGTGCGGCACTGCGTACCGACTATAAAGACTTTTATGATATACAGACGGAATACGATACAGTGAACTTAGCGGATGCCACATGGTCATCCCCAGGCGGCCATACTCTGTCAAAGGAGATTACTGATTTTTTTGCAAAAAAAGTCCTGGAATGCGGCTGCGCACAGGAGGGCGATGTGCAGTTCGCTTATTTTCTGCTGCAAAGTAAGGAAGCGGTAAATTATCCTATACTTATGGATTATATTGCCCGTAAATCAAGGGGGAAGAAGCAGGGATGGCTAAGGAGGAAACGCCAGGAAGGGATGATGGGGGTGCTGTAGATTGCGTTGAGGTGTTCGGCATGCTGGCAGAGATATTGGATGGGATACGGCATGGGGGAGGCTGGAAAGGAAGAAGGGAGACGGAGGGGGAGGAGGGGATGATTGTTTGGGAATGATGGAGAAGGGGCACACAACAAACTCTTCTGTGGACATTTTAACTTTTGCGATATATTTCCGGAAAAGAGGGGATAGTACTGCTTTGTTTTTCAGATGTTTTTTGGTACAATATAAATGTTTATATAAGAGGATGTGCAGAAATGGGGTCAAATATGGGCATAGAAATTAAGTTAAAACATCGACAGTGTAAGATGCATTTGATATTGGAGCATAAGATAACTGTTATAGTGGGATTAAGTGGTACAGGCAAGAGCACAATGCATAGAGCGCTCACAGACAAAGATGCGACAACTCAGATTAAAGTAAGTGATACCAGATATCAAATAGAATATATATCAAACAGACAATCAGCAGATAATTTAATAGACAATAATAATGTATTTATCAGTTATAAAATATATTTAATTGATGAGGGCAGATTGGAAATAGATAATTATATAGCAAACGCAATTCAGTATAGCGCACATAGCTATTTCATTATAACATCAAGGACAAATCTAGGTAAACTAAACTTTGATATGCATGCGGTCAAAGAATTAGAAATGCAGAATAATGGGATTACTATTCTTAAAGATTATGTATTAACAAGTAGAAAAACAAGGAATGAATTATATAATATGGATGTTGAATCAATTGTTATTGAGGATGCAGGTAAAGCAAAACAATTTTTGAAGAACTACTTGTAATAGCTAAGAGGATATAAAACAAAGAAATAGAGCCATGAAGAAATGGAGTAAATTATGATTCATATTTTATTCGGAACAATAAAAAGGTCAACAGCGCCAAGACAATATATACATGATATAGATGGATTCTTTGATGGATATTTTTGCGAGCAATGGATGAATAATGAGTGGGCAGATAGAGTTTTAGAATTGATAGACAAAAGTATACTTATAGCACCCAAAATAGTAGAAAGCCCAATATTGGGATCTATATCTCATGAATGGATTTCAGGCGGAGCTAAACAGCTCATTATGATGAATTGTGAACAATACATAGTTTATGATGGGGATAACTTAGGAGATAATTGTTGGGAGTTATTGCTTGAACTTGGTCAAACAAAGGATATTATGATGTCGCTTTCATATTATCCAAGGTTTAGTTGGATACCAGGGGGAAAAGTGCACATATTGAACAGTGACATAACAGTAACTGATTTCAAATCATTTAATAAACTGCATTTAATGACCGAAGATAGGAATAGAGAATTCGATTTTTATGAAGTACACTGGCCATTTCCAATAGACATGACTAAATTTGCACTGGAAGAAATAGATTTTTAAACGAGGATGAAAAAGAGGATGGGGAAAAGCGGGTAGTGACGCCAAAATGCTACGTAGAAATGGGGGAATAGGAGGAAGCTGTTAAAAAGACAGCGGAGAAGATGGTGGGAAAAGCAGTAAGAAAATGCAGTATAGCGTTGATAGCAGGAATGGCAATTGGAGCCATGGTTTTTTGCGGTTCATCAATAGGCTGCCATATGTTAAGCGGCGGAAGGGTTTACGCAGCGGAAAAGGGAACTGACAGCAGGGGATATGCCGAGAAGCCGGAGCATTATATTCCGTTGCATATCCCTTTGGACGATTATACGGTAGGGCTGGGGGAGAGCCTTTGGGGAATTAGCGAGAGTATGCTGGGGGATGGCAGGCGGTGGGAGGAGATTGCCGTGCTCAACGGATTATCCGCCCCTTATCCGCTTCATCCAGGGCAAAACCTGTCGATGCCGGATAAAATATTCTATATGCAGAAACCGGCCAGCCAGAGAGGGGAAGGGTATTATCTTACCGATGAAGGGGCATTCCGGTTTCAAGATCCGGGGGTAGGGGAGTTAGGACCCTGCAGCCTGGATTCCCGTTTAAGCATTTTTATGGAGGAAGACAGCAGTGCGAGAGTGCTGTGGGGAATAGAGGATAATGAGATGGGGGAAGATGCGTGGGCAAAAAACTGGGATAGTGTATGCAGAAGTATGGAGCAAACGGCCAGGACGGTATTTAAAGATAACCTAAAAGATATTTTTTTTGAAAAATATAAGCTGGAAGACGGCAAAGAGGTATATAATATCTGCTGTTCTTTTTGGGATGAAAAGGGAGAGGGCTGGACGGTCAGTGCAGCGTACCGTTTCGGGAAAAAGAATCTGGTGGAATTCATTGGCATAGGCCCGGCCAGACACGGACCGGATATGGGAAAATTAACTTTATATACTGCGGCAACCTATGAAGAGTATGAGGAAGAAAGGCATATGGGATATGGGGAAAGGGATGGAACAGTCTACAGGGGGATGAGCGTATGGGATTATCCATGGCTGCACAACCCTTTTGTACTGGCCTATGAATGCGTCAATGACAGAAACTGGTTTCAGAAGAAGGAGTTAGAGACGGCAGAGGAAGACTACGCAATCCAGTGGAGAGAGCCCGTACTGCCTGCTGTTATTAAAGAAGCCTTGGATATAGAAGGGGATATCATGTATAGCGATGTGTTAAAGATTGAAGGACTGGAGGTCATTGAAGCGGTAAGGTTCGATTATTGCAATATCAATGGAGAGCGGTTTGATACAGACTGGAAGGATATTCCTAATGGAAATGCGCTGATACAGGATATTTCTATGTGCGAGAATCTATATTCTTTACGCGTTCAGATAGGGGATGTGTCGGATTTTTCACCGCTGGGGGAATTGGAGCGGTTGGAAGAACTGAAAATACAGGCAGGGCGTACAGTAAAGAATTTGTTTTTTTTGGATAAGCTGAATAACCTTAGAATATGCATACTGGAAAAGGCATCCCAGCAGACCTATGTGGATTCTTTGAGCGATAAGCTTTGGGAACAGACCTGCGAGGAAGAAGGATTAAGCAGCTTTCGGAAAGAATATGACGGGGAACCGGGGCTGGCATTTGAATATTTTGATTTCCGTGGGAGGACGGTTGGCCATGAATAATGAATACGATAATGAAAAGTTTTTTGAAGCATACGGGAAAATGCCCCGCAGCAGGGAGGGGTTAAGCGCTGCCGGGGAATAAAAAGCCAGGCGCTATGCCCTTCGCCGGAACATAGCGCCGTTTGCTTTTCATATTTATAATAGAGGTACGCCGGCTTTTTTCGTCTCTTCCATGACATTCTCCGGCCAGAGGGAACACTGGACCTCCCCGATATGCGCTTTGCGGAGAAAGAACATACAGATACGGGATTGGCCGATGCCGCCCCCTATAGTATAAGGAAGTTCTTCGTTAATGATTGCTTTCTGGAAAGGGAGGCCGGCACGTTCCGGGCAGCCTGCTTTTTCCAGCTGGGACAGCAGGGCATCTTTATCCACTCGGATACCCATGGAGGATAACTCCAAAGCGATATCCAGGACAGGATAATATACAATGATATCAGCGTTCAAAGCCCAGTCATCATAGTCAGGCGCGCGGCCATCATGTTTTTCCCCGGATTTGAGCAAATCGCCGATTTGCATCACGCAGACGGCCCCTTTATCTTTGGAAATGAGATATTCCCTTTCCTTCGGTGTTTTATCCGGATACATTTCTTCCAGTTCCCCTGTTGTGATGAAGAAAATATCATGGGGAAGTATTTCCTCAATATAATCATAGCGGATAGCCATATATTTTTCTGTTTTTCTTAAAACCTTGTATACTATCTTTACGATTTCTTCCAAAGTCTCCAATGTCCGCATCTCTTTGGTGATTATTTTTTCCCAATCCCATTGATCCACATAAATGGAGTGGATGTTATCGGTATCTTCATCCCGGCGAATGGCGCTCATGTCGGTATAAAGTCCTTCCCCTACGGAAAAACCGTATTTTTTTAAGGCATATCGTTTCCATTTTGCTAAGGAGTGGACGATTTCGGCCTGAGCTTCCCCCTGATCCTTTATGCCAAAAGATACAGGGCGCTCTACGCCGTTCAGGTTATCGTTCAGCCCGGATTGAGGGGTGACGAATAAAGGGGCAGAGACACGGAGCAGATTCAGGCGTTCTGCAAGAAGGCTTTGGAAAAAGTCCTTCACGGTCTTAATGGCTATCTGCGTGTCATGCAGGTTCAATGCCGGATGGTAGCCGGCGGGTATTGATAAATTTTTCATAATTATGTTTTGACTCCTTTCGGGAAGTTTGACTGTAATGGATTCAAAGGCTTTTTCATATGATATGCCCGTGAATCTTACTTTACTATTTAAACGCTTTTTTTAAAAGAAAGCAAGCAGAACAAATGTTTGAAAATGGTATTGCTATTAAGAAGGATATGTGATATGATAATACAAACATATGTTTGCAAATGGAAGATGGAAGGTTTTGAGATTTAAATAGATTGAAGCAGATTTTGAAGGAGCGCAAGGGGGCGGAGGCATTGGACGCGCATTAGCAGATATCATCAGAGGTGAAGGAGATGTTTTATAAGGTTGCGGAAGAAATGAGTATAAAGGAGAAGCTGGGTATCCTCACGGATGCGGCCAAGTATGATGTGGCCTGCACATCCAGCGGCGTGGACAGAAGAGGGGATGGAACAGGAATAGGGAATACGGAAAAAGGGGGCATCTGCCATAGCTTCAGCGCAGATGGGCGTTGTATTTCGCTGCTTAAGATATTATTTACTAACGAATGCATTTATGACTGTAAATACTGTATTAACAGGAAATCCAACGATGTGCCCAGGGCTTCTTTCACGCCGGACGAAGTGTGTGAACTTACGATGGGATTCTATAAGAGGAACTATATCGAAGGACTTTTTTTAAGTTCAGGGATATTATACAATCCGGATTTTACGATGGAGCTGATATATCAGACGATTTATAAGCTGCGGACAAAACATCGGTTTCAGGGGTATATTCATGTGAAGGCGATTCCTGGCGCAGACCCCATATTAATCCAAAAGACAGGTTATTTGGCGGACAGGATGAGCGTGAACCTGGAACTGCCCACCGCAGAAAGCTTAAAGCAGTTGGCGCCCAACAAGCACAGGAAGAACATACTGGCGCCCATGCGGCAGATTCAGAATGGGATTCAGGAAAATAGGAATGAACTGGTATTATATAGGAAAGCCCCCCATTTTGTTCCGGCAGGGCAGTCTACCCAGATGATTGTGGGTGCAACCAGGGAAAATGACTACCAGCTTATGATGGTGGCGGAAAGCCTTTATCAAAAGTTCGGGTTAAAAAGGGTGTTTTACTCCGCGTTTGTGAACGTGAACGAGGATAAAGATTTGCCCGCGCTTCCCGGCGGGCCGCCGCTGCTGCGGGAGCACCGGCTGTATCAGGCCGACTGGCTGCTTCGCTATTACGGCTTCCAGGCCGGTGAATTATTGAGTGAAGAAAGGCCGAATTTTAATGTACTTCTGGACCCAAAGGCAGACTGGGCACTCCGCCATTTGGAATTGTTTCCGGTAGAAATAAACAGGGCGGACTACCAGATGCTTTTGCGCATACCGGGAGTGGGGGTTAAGAGCGCCCAGAGAATTGTGAGGGCCAGAAGAAACGGAATGCTGAAATTTGAGGACTTGAAAAAAATAGGAGTAGTATTGAAGCGGGCCCTCTACTTCATAACATGCGGGGGGAGGATGATGTATCATACGAAAATAGAGGAAGACTACATCACCAGAAACCTCATATCGGTAAAAGAAAAGCTGCCCTTCGACAAAGACGGCCTAACCTACCGCCAATTAACCCTATTCGACGATGTAAATTTCCAACAGGGCGTATCTGGACTGTAGAATGTTCAGCCGGCAGGAAAGCGGAGTGCAAAGCCGTGTTTGTACGAGATTGGCAAGAAGGTTTATGGCTGAGGGAACGCCCGCATATGAGAGAAAGGGGCTGCAAGGCAGAGAAGGGCACCGAAGGGCATCGAAGGTGCGATTTGCGAAAGGAGCTGCAATATATAATATGGAAGAGAAGTATTTGATATGTGAAGACTCGTTAGAAGGGATTTTCACCGGCATTTATGATGCGTATGCGCTTGCGTTTGCGCTGCGGGAAGACCATAAGGGCATACACCTGCAGGTGGGTGAAGAGGATAATTTCCGCCTGTTTGCGGTTTATATCCGTGTGGAACCGGATGCCGAGAAAGCAGCCAAGGTGGCAAATACGATTTGCCGCCGGCTTGGGGAAGGAACTTATCTGGATATATGCAGGGCGTTAGCCAGTGAGGATAAGGGGAAAGGAGAAGCGATATATAAGACCATACTCTGCGGGCTTCAAATGAAAGACGGAAGCCAGGTGATGGGGAATCTGGCAAACCGGCATGTGCATAAGGTGTTTGAACTGGCCCGCCGTACGCGGAATGAGGTGCATCATTGGAAAGAATTCCTTCGGTTTCAGGAACTGGAAAACGGAATCTTATATTCCAAGATAGGGGCGGAAAATAATGTGGTGACATTTTTAGCCCCTCACTTTGCGGATAGGCTGCCTCTGTATGATTTTATAATTTATGATGAGAAAAGAGGGATTTTTGTTGTACATCCGAAGTCAAAAGAATGGTATTTAGTTACGGACAGTGATTTCGATGAGAAAAAAATAGGGGATTATTCGGAAAAGGAAATGGAGTATCAGGAACTGTTTACATTTTTTTGTCATAAAATAGCCATTAAAGAAAGGAAAAATTTAAAACTGCAGAAAAATATGCTCCCTTTGCGATTCCAAGAATATATGGTGGAATTTAGGTTATAATTATCAATATGCAGATATTCCAAGAAGAGCAAAGAAGTATTAATTGTAAAATCTTACAAAAGTTTTCCAGAATAAACAAGTCTATGAGGGCAATTCTTCAAATTAAATAAAAAAACTGAAAATTAGACCATTTTTGGACACAAAATTTATACTTTACATTTGCAAAAATTGGGATATAATACAATTGTAACCACAAAGAAAACGTTTTTTTCGAAATTAAGAAGAAAGGGTGATTTGTTATGAGACATAGAATTAAGTTGAGACCTGCTGAAGTGAAGGATTTTGTGGCAGCCGCATCAAAATGTGAATTTGATGTAGATATCGCTTATAATAGATATATAGTAGACGCAAAATCCATTGTTGGTGTTTTGGGATTGGATTTTAACCAGGTACTGACAGTTTCCTATTCCGGCTATGATGCTAATTTTGAGCAGTTCATGAATCGTTTTGCAGTTGCATGCTAATATTCTGTGAAAGCAGCTTTGAATGGGCTGAATATAGTTCTTAGCAGCGGATAGGTTACCGGTCACGGAGTGAACCGTAACACGGATATAGAGATTTGGAGTAATAGTTCAGCCTGCAACTGCGCACTTGCTGCGCGGTTAGCAGCCAATGAATTGGAGCAGCCGGGAATTCGCCCTTTTGCCGCAGGCAAACTTTAAAATGGGCGGATTCAGTGACAGTGAAGCCGGAAGGCTGAACTGTTACGATTTGAACACGGTTTCAGAATATTTGACTTCCCCATGAGAGATAGAGTAAACTATCCTTATGGGGTTTTTCTTGTTTGGGGAAGGAACTATGAATGGGATGGGAGAAAATATGGCGGCTAAAATGGAAATGCATATATCTGTGCGGGGATTGGTGGAATTTATATTGCGTACCGGCAATATTGACAATAGAAAAGCGGTTTCTCCGGAGAATGCCATGCAGGAAGGCGGAAGAATCCACCGTATGATTCAGCGGAGGATGGGGGCGGATTATCATGCGGAAGTTGCCCTTAAGTATTTTTATGAAACGGAGAACTATACGGTTACTGTGGAAGGAAGGGCCGATGGGATTATTTTTGGGAATGGCCCGCAGCAGGAGGAAGCCCCCTTGCTTTCCGGGAGCAGCGGATCTGGCGTTATCCTTGCGGCAGGGAATCAAGCAGCGGACGATACTGCAGCAGGGCGTTCAGGGCCGGACAATGCACTAACAGGATATTCGGTTATGTATGATAAAGCGGAAGGAAATACGAGACAAGAGCATCCGGTAACTGTGGACGAAATAAAGGGAACTTATCAGGAAGTCAAAAGGATGAAAGAGCCGGCAGCGGTGCACCTGGCACAGGCGAAATGCTATGCCTATATTTATGCCAGACAGGAGCATTTAGAGGGGATAAGGGTTCGGATGACTTACTGTAATATGGATACAGAGGAACTGAAATATTTCCACTATGATTATACTTTTGAAGAATTGGATGAGTGGTTTGGGAATGTGATGGAGCAATATCGGAAGTGGGCCGATTTCCAGTACCAGTGGAGGATAGAGAGACAGGAATCAATTAAAGGGATGCAGTTCCCCTTTGCCTACAGAGAAGGGCAGAAAAATCTGGTAACCTATGTATACCAGACGATTTACCACAGGAAGAAACTGTTTATAGAAGCGCCCACAGGAGTGGGCAAGACCATATCTACCGTTTTTCCGGCGGTGAAGGCGATAGGGGAGGGGAAAGGGGAGCGGATTTTTTATCTCACAGCGAAGACGATTACAAGGACTGTTGCGGACGATACCTTTCAGATTCTGCGGGAAAAAGGGCTGAAGTTTAAAACTGTAATATTGACTGCTAAAGACAAAATATGCTTTATGGAAGAGACAGAATGTAACCCGGATTACTGCCCTTACGCCAAAGGGCACTATGACAGAATTAACGATGCGATGTATGATATGTTGACTCATATGGACAATTTTAGCAGGGAAAAGATTACAGAATACGGAAAAAAGCATAAGGTATGCCCTTTTGAACTGTGTCTGGATATGAGTTTGTTTTCGGACGGAATTATATGTGATTATAACTATGTATTTGACCCTCATGTTTACTTGAAACGCTTTTTGGCAGAAAACAGTAAAGGGGAATATATCTTTCTTGTGGATGAGGCGCACAATCTGGTAGAGCGCGGGAGGGAAATGTATAGTGCCGTGATGTGCAAGGAAGACTTCCTGCGGCTGAAAAAAGTGATAAAAGGCTTGGACGGAAAAATGGAGCACCGGCTGGAAAAATGCAATAAGGAACTGCTGGCCTTAAAAAGGGAGTGCGAAACTTACCGGATTGAGGAGTATATTGAGCCGTTTGTGACGGCGCTGCGCCGCCTGCACGCTGCGATGGATACTTATCTGGAAGAGCATGATGGAGGGGATGTTTTTCATACAAAGGAAGTACGCGGGGAAGTTTTGGACTTTTATTTTGAAGTGTGCCATTTTCTGGACATTTATGAGAGGGTGGATAAAAACTATGTGACTTATTCCGAGATGAGGGAGGATGGCAGCTTTATCCTGAAGCTGTTTTGCGTCAATCCTTCGATGAACCTTAAGGAATGCATGAAAAAGGGGAGGAGTACGATTCTTTTTTCTGCCACGCTGCTGCCCATTGCCTATTATAAGGATTTGCTGGGGGCGGAAGAGGGGGACTATGAGGTATATGCCCAGTCAGTGTTTGACCCGGGCAGGAAGAAGCTCTTCATCGGCAGCGATGTTACCAGTAAATATAGCCGGAGGACAGAGGGGGAATATGATAATATCGCCCTTTATATTTATGAAATAGTAAGAAACCGATATGGAAATTATCTCATTTTTTTCCCTTCTCATGCGTTTATGCAGAATATCTATCAGCGGTTTGTGGAGTGTTTTGCAAAGCAGGAGGAAATGGAGTGTGTCATGCAGGAAGATTATATGGATGAAACATCCAGAGAGGAATTTTTACAGCGGTTTTCCGCAGAGGGGGAAGAAAAAAGCCTGTTGGGCTTTTGTGTGCTGGGGGGGATTTTCGGCGAAGGCATTGATTTAAAGAACGACAGCCTGATAGGGGCTGTTATTGTGGGGACCGGATTGCCGCAAGTATGCAATGAGAGGGAGATTTTAAAGAATTATTTTGAGGATGCCGGGGATAACGGTTTTGATTATGCTTACCGTTATCCGGGGATGAATAAAGTCCTGCAGGCGGCAGGAAGGGTAATCCGGACAGCCGAGGATGTGGGAGTGGTTGCCCTTTTGGATGAGCGGTTTTTAAACTGGTCATACCAAAAGATGTTTCCCAGAGAATGGGATGAGTTTGAGACAGTTACGGTGGAACGGATTGCGAAGCGGGTGGAACGCTTCTGGGATGAGTGGCTATAATACTAAAACCTTGCCTTTCTGCAGCCTGCGAATTTGGGCCGCTGGGCCAACTCTTTTTTATATTATAGGAAATTACGCCACAGCGTTGTAAGTCACCAGGAAAGAATGCGAAGCATTCTTTGGAGTTGGCCGCTGGGCCAACTCTTTTTTAGCTTTGCGAAACGACCCTTTGAACGCACAAATGGCTGATGTGATGGGAAGCCTTTCTCATTGGCCTCTCAGCCGCGCGATTTCCTCCTTATAGGGCGGGAGAAGCCGTGATGGATTTTCTTCGGAGGGGTAGTAGGGGGTCTCCAATATCTTTGGAATATCCGGGAAAGCAGGATGGTGTACTACGGCGTGAAGGGCATCAAAGCCTATGTATCCTTTTCCGATGTTGGCATGCCGGTCTTTTCTTGCACCGCAGGGGTTTTTGCTGTCGTTAATATGGAGCACCGAAACTTGCTCCAAACCGATGAGGCGGTCAAAATGATTTAGGACGCCGTCAAAATCATGTATAATATCATAGCCGCTGTCGTGCATATGGCAGGTGTCCAGACAGACGCGCAGTTTGTCATTGTGGATAACTTTGTCAAAAATAGCGGCCAATTCTTCAAAAGTCTTTCCGATTTCGGATCCTTTGCCGGCCATGGTCTCTAAGGCTATGCTGCAAGGGGTATCTTTGGTCAATATTTCATTTAGGCCCTCTGCGATTTTCTGAATGCCAACCTCCTCTCCGGCTCCTACATGGGCACCGGGATGAAGTACCAGTGTCCGGCTTCCCATAGCGGCAGTACGTTCAATATCCATAGCAAGGAATTCTACGGCAAGGCGGAAGGTTTCCGGATTGGTACTGTTGCCCAGGTTGATGATATAGGGGGCATGAATAACGGGGGATGCGATTTGATGCTCTTGCATAAATGCTCTGGCAGCATCAATATTTAGATCAGAAATAGGTTTACGTTTTGTATTTTGCGGAGCCCCTGTGAATATCATAAAAGTGTTGGCATTATAGGAATAGGCTTCTTTCGCGGAGCCCAGCATCATTTCTTTCCCTTTCATTCCTACATGGGATCCTATTTTCAGAGTCTGGTTCATTTTTTGATTGTACTCCTCTCATGGTTAAATTTTATATGCTTGCTGCAATAGTATAGCATTTATTTGATTTCTTGGCTATAAGGATTCGGTTTTATAAAAAAGTGATTGATAAGTCATGTGATATGACATTTATGTCATATGTGGATAACTATGTGGATTTTGGGGATTTCTTTTCGGATTGTGTCAAAACAGATAAAAAATGATGACAGTAGGTGTCAATTTTTATTTTATAAATAATAAGGGAAAAATACAAAAGTACTAATATAGTCAATGGCAGGCAGGGTATCAAATGCTAAAGCAAAATCTAAAGCAAATGCAGAATTTTATTTTTGGGTATGAAGATTGGGAATTATGTGATAGAATAGGAAAGTAATGTTGGAAGTTATTTGAAGAGTATGTAGGGAAAGGAAATGGTTATTAATATGTGGGCATATGAAAGTGTTTTTTATCAGATTTATCCGTTGGGGTTCTGCGGGGCTCCATTTGAAAACGATGGAGTGGTGGAACACCGCATACAGAAAGTGGAGGACTGGATTCCTCATATGAAGAAACTGGGCATCAATGCGATTTATTTTTCGCCGGTGTTTGAGTCGGATACGCACGGGTACAATACGAGGGATTATAGGAAAATAGACAGCAGATTAGGAACTAATGAAGATTTTAAGGAAGTATGCGAGCAGCTGCATGAAAATGGGATACGGGTAGTGCTGGACGGTGTGTTTAACCATGTTGGGCGCGGATTTTCCCAATTTCAGGATGTGGTCAGAAATAGGGAGAATTCCCCTTATTTAAATTGGTTCCATATTAACCTGGGAGGAAATTCCAATTATAATGATGGGCTTTGGTATGAAGGCTGGGAAGGAAACTATGACTTAGTAAAGCTGAACCTGAGAAATGAGGAGGTGGTAAGTCATATTCTCGACAGCGTAGGTTTCTGGATCGATGAATTTAAGATTGACGGGCTCAGGCTGGATGTGGCTTATTGCCTGGATCATGATTTCGTAAGGCGGCTCAGGGCTTTTACGGACAGCAGGAAAGAGGACTTTTTCCTTGTCGGGGAGATGCTGCATGGGGATTATAATCAGATGATGAATGAGCAGATGCTGCATTCCGTGACCAACTATGAATGCTATAAAGGGCTTCATTCCAGCTTTAACAGCATGAATATGTTTGAAATCAATCACTCCCTGATGCGTCAGTTCGGTCCGGAGAATTGGACGCTGTATAAGGGGAAACATTTACTTTGCTTCGTGGATAACCATGATGTATCCAGGATTGCCAGTGTGCTCGGGAATGAAAAGCATCTGCCGCTTATTTACGCACTTTGCTTTGGCATGCCGGGGATACCGTGCGTGTATTATGGGAGCGAATGGGGGGCAAAGGCCAATAAGAGCGAAGGCGACCCGGCGCTGCGGGCATGCTTTGAAGAACCGGAGTTTAATGATTTATCTGAGTTTATTTCCAAGCTGGCTAAGGCGAAGAAGGATTCGGAGGCTTTGAATTACGGGAATTTCCGCTCCGTTGTCCTGACCAATAAACAGTGTATCTTCGAAAGAAAGACGGATAAGGAAAGGGTGCTCGTAGCTATCAATGCGGATGCCGAAAGCTATACGGCACATTTTGATGCGGGCTGCGGTACGGCGGTGGATTTGATTACCGGGGAAGTGCATGATTTTGGGGGAGGAAGTGAACTGGCCCCTTATAGCGCCGCTTTTTGGAAAATGGAGAAGTAACCTCAGGTTTATGTCTGGCTGGTATTCATAAAAAAGATAGAAAGCCCTGCCTGTGGAAGGGGCTTGGCATATTGCACAAAGATCTGTGCAAATTGTCAGGCGCTTTCCACGGGCAGGGTTTTGCGGCTAAGAGCAAAAAGTTGTGCACAGGCTTAGCCTTTTGGGAGAAGTTTCCTGACAGAAGCAATTTCCGCCGAATCCGTCTCCCAGATTTCATATTCACTCATACCGGGAATACCCATGGAAACCGTGGGGTTGCGGAATTGCATCTGGCTTTCGCGTATTTTCTTGCCGGACATGTGGAAGGCGGTAATTGATGTTTTTTCCAGCAGTGTCTGCACGGCATTGCTGTTAATGCCGGCCCCGGCCATAATGGAGATTTTACCGTCCGCACATTCAGATAATTGTCCAAGAAGGTCAATGCCTTCTAAACAGGAGGGCTGGCATCCGGAGGTAAGTATAGTGTGAATACCAAGGGATTTGGCTTCCTCCAGGGCATGCAATGGCTCTTTGCACATATCGAATGCCCGATGAAGGGTGATGCTCATTTGACCGGCATGGTCTATTAAGCGGCTCATTGCATCACAATCCAGGCTGCCGTCAGATTTCAGGCATCCAATGACAATGCCTTCAGCGCCGGCTTCACGGAACATCCGGATTTCCTTTTCAATGATAGAAAGTTCATGGCCGGTATAAAGAAAGTCGCCGAAGCGGGGGCGGAGCAATACATGGATACGGATATCTGTGTGCTCCCGTATTTGCCGAAATAGGGCGAGGGATGGGGAGGTGCCCCCAATGACCAGGTTGGAACAAAGTTCCAGACGGTCGGCCCCGCCTTCTTTCGCAGCCAGTGCGGATTCTACGCTGTCCACACAGCATTCTAAAATATAATTTGTATCATGTTTTAATTTATTTTCCAAAATCAATCACCTTTCCGTTATTCGTGCATGGTTTGCCCCTATTCCTCCGCAGTTTTGTAACGAAGGGAAAATTTGTCTGCACCGCAGACATGACGTTCCTTATCGGCTTCCGTAATAATGTAATCACCTTGGCGGATGAAAATAATACCGCGCCTGTTCTGGATGAATGGGCAAACCACAGTACCGTCCGGGCGTATATGCTGGATTAGGTTATCATGACAAATCCAACCATTGGTAATGATTCTGGTATACAATTCAAAGCCGTCTTCCATCCCTTTTCCGATTTCATATTGTTTTGCATCCACAATTAAAGGGGTGCGTTCGTATTTTTGTTCCATATTCCACCTCATTTCTGTACTGTTTTATAAAGGATATACTTTTATTTTACATTAGCCGGAGACAAAAAACAACTATTCAGCAGAAATCAAATTTGTCCGTAAAAAAATATTCATATGACTATTGACAAAACAATATTATATAGTGTATAGTATGAAACATGAAAGCATAATATATGACGTATAATATTATAAAAATAAAAGTGAAAGAGAGTGAAGCAGTAAAATGAACCGATAATTATATGCAAACAGGAAAGGAGCAAAATTTATGGTATTTAATACAGGGGCAGCGCTGCTGGATGCAATCGTCCTGTCGGTAGTTGCTCAAGATAAGGAAGGAACCTATGGGTATAAGATAACACAGGAAGTGAGACAGGTTATTGAAGTATCTGAATCCACCTTATATCCGGTCCTGCGGCGTCTGCAGAAAGACCAATGCCTGGAGGCTTACGATATGGAGTGTGCCGGAAGGAACAGGCGATATTATAAGGTCACGGAAAAGGGGAGGGTGCAGCTTGCACTATACAAAAACGAATGGAAAAAGTATTCCGCGAAAATAAGCGGAGTGTTCGAGGGAGGGATTATATATGAATAGATTGGAATTTATGCAGCAGCTGGAAGCGCTTCTCTCCGATATCTCCCAGGGCGAGAGGGAGGAAGCCTTACAATATTATAATGATTACCTGAACGATGCCGGGGTGGAGAATGAGCAGGAAGTATTGGATGCGATGGGAAGCCCAGAGCAGCTGGCAAAGGTAATCAAAGAAGGGTTGGAAGATAACGGGGCAGAAGGGGAATTTACGGAAACCGGTTATCATAATGAAGCTTTTGAAAGAAAAACAAAGAATGAGGTAGTAAAAAAGGAAGAAAAGAAACGGTTGTCGGGAGGAATGATTGCCATACTCATTCTCCTGTGCATTCTGGCGATGCCCATGCTGGCCGCATTGCTGTCCGGCCTTTTTGGGGCAGGAATCGGGGTGTTGGGCGGTTTCATCGGACTTCTTCTTGGAACAGCCGCAGTGGGAATCGGGCTTTTCATAGGTGCCATAGTGTTATTAGGAATTGGGATTGGGGAACTGTTTGTCGCGCCTCTAATAGGGATGTGCCTTATCGGGGCAGGGATACTGCTGCTTGGTTTATCCATATTTTTTATCTGGATTACGGTTTGGCTGTGGGGCAGCGCACTGCCTTGGCTTATACGGAAGGCAGTCGATCTGTTTAGCAGGATACTTCATGGGAAGAGAGGAGAAAAGGCATGAAAAAGTTTACAAAAATATGTTTAATAACTTCTGTTGTGTTAGTGCTTTTGGGCGGTACGATTTGCATATTGGGCGCGATAAGCGGCGGATGGCGCATGATTTATGGGATGGATAGAAGCAGTGCCCTTTGGAGATTCGTGCGGAGGGTAGAAAACAGTTATGTGGCGGAGCGTCTGGGGTATATGACTTATGACATGACGGATGAAATCGTGCATGATGTGACGAAGGATATCAAAGATGAGATAGATGATGCCTGGGATGATGCCTGGGATGACGCCTGGGATGATGCAGAGCCTAGTTTACGTAATACAAGTGATGATATAAACGCCATAAAAGAAGAGATGGAACATGCCCGGGACGATATGGGGAGCATTATGGAAAATGAATTGATGAAGGATATTCCTCAAGGGGATGGGGATACCGGAATTGCTTCCTCCCAGGTACAGAACATGGACATAGAAATTGGAGGGGCGGCTCTTTGCCTTATGGAATCGGAGAATGACAACTTTGCATTGAAGATAGACGGGAAGGAAAAATACAGCTGCTATGTGTCCAAGGGAACGCTTCACTTGGAAGGTGGGAAAAATCATTTGACGGATAATAACAGGGAAAGGGTGTATTTTTATATTCCCAAGGGAAAAACATTCGATGAGGTAGAGATAGATGTAGGCGGGGGAATCATATATATTGGCGAATTGGATGCCCAGAAGGTGGATTTGACAGCAGGGGCAGGCATTATTTCCAGCCAAAGAATAGGCTGCCATGAATTGGATGTGGAAGTGGGGGCCGGAGAAGTGGTGCTGGATGGGATAACTGCCGACAAGATGGACCTCAATGTAGGGATGGGGGTTGCGTATGTCCAGGGAGGTATCGGAAGGGAAATCGATGCGGAATGCGGCATGGGCTCCATAGAGATGGAACTAGATAATGAGGAGACCGATTTTAACTATGAAATCGAATGTTCGGCCGGGGCAATTATGTTAGGCAGCAAGGCATATGGTGCGTTGGCGGATGATATCTATGTGAATAACCGTGCATCAGGAAAATGTACCCTGGAATGCTCCATGGGAAATATTGATGTGATTTTTGCCAAATAAAGAAAGGTTACTGTTTCGTTAAGGAAAATGGAAGGAGTAAGATTGAAAATTTTCAATCCCAAGTTTGTGTCTGCGCGGCATCCACAAACTTGCCAAGCACAAAGCCCAGGAAATGCCGGGCCACAAAAGCCGCGCAGAAATGGAGTAAAGTATGGAAGGAAATTATAAGAAATTAATAAGGTCAAAGGCCAACAGGATGATTTGTGGAGTATGCGGAGGAATTGGTGAATATGTGGGTATTGACCCTACGTTGGTAAGGATTATATGGGTAGTATTGAGCATCGCCGGGTGGGGAACCGGCCTGGTGGCATATCTCATAGCGGCGATTATTATTCCGGAGGAAGTGTAATGTAATGGATGGGATGGGCCACAAATCATGAAAATCAATTATCATAGGATTCAATTTTAGGGGCGGCAAAGCGGATAATGCTGTTCCGGCGAGGGGGCAATATCCCGCTGCTTGCAGCAGGGGTATTGGCCCTTGGACCGTACATGCCGAAGATGTGAAGAGAAACGTTCCCCAAAATCTGTAGTGGATGCGATGCTGAATGGGGAATTTGATAATTACTGGACACAGACGGAAACATATGATGCTGACAGTAATGAAGTATTTATTTCAAATGAGGAAGTACAGTCTGAATTTGACAGAGCGATAAGGTATAGTGGCTGAGAGGAAGTAGGGCAGGCGCTTTCGCTGTCAGAAAAATTGCAACAGGAAAATGGTGATTCATATGTTTAAGAAAAAGAAAATAAGTAAAATACCATTTGATGAGAAAACCCAGCGTCCGATTTTACGCTGCAGCATTTGTACAGGGGAACAGGTGGCGGGTTTTAAAGATATACAGACCGGAAAATTCCAGGAGGTAATGGTTATTAGGAATGACAAAGACCTGGATATTTTCCGGGAGATGTATGGAATTGGGGATGTGCCGAAAGAATATTAGGATGCGGGTAAACGTAACAGTTCAGCCTGCAACTGCGCACTTGCTGCGCAGTTAGCAGCCAATGAATTGGAGCAGCCAGGAATCCGCCCCTTTGCCGTAGGCAAACTTTAAAATGGGCAGATTCAGTGACAGCGAAGCCGGAAGGCTGAACTGTTGGTTACTGTTCACAGGTCAGGAATGCGCTGAACTGCGCATTCCGTGAGAAAATGTGCAGCTTGAAAAGCAAAAATCCATTTGCGAAGCAAATTTTGTATGGTTTTTTGCCTGTTACTGGAACGGAGTGAACAGTAACAACTGTTGCGGGTAAACCTATCATACAGCCAAATTATAATGGACTTTGCACCCTGAGCATGGTATACTAAATGTAACCAAACAACCGTTTTTTGCTCGGGAGGTGATAGGGATGCCAACAGGTGTAGAAGTAGCAAAAGCTGCTATTGATGATTTTAAAAAAATTCAAGAGTATATGCAGTTAGCAAAAAAGGAAAACGCCGTTGAAACATATGCTAAATTAAAAGACGAGTATTTATCATTAAAAGCAATTCTACAAGTATGCGGTGTAAACTTGACAGATATTGACAAGATTAAAGAATAAATAACCAGTAACTGAATAGTAAGCAGATCAGGGCGTAAGTCTATTATATATAGCTTACGTCCTTATGTTTATGCGCAGGGGCGCACAGATGAAATTGCTGCTTACGCAACATGCGCTCCGCGCGGCGAGTAGGGAGAAAATCTTCCCTGCGCAATAAAGTAGGTGAAAAAGGCCGGATTCGCGCTTTAGTGCAATGAGAAAAAGGGAAAGAATATGGGGGAAATGATGACAATTTTATTAGTAGAAGACGATTTAGAGATATGTACGATGCTGAAAAATTATCTGGCAACGGAGAACTTTACGGTGGTAACGGCCAATGATGGCAGGGAAGCTTGCAGGAAATTCAAAGAAGGGAACTTTGAACTGGTTCTGCTGGATTTGATGATTCCCTATATCAGCGGGATGGATGTGCTGCAATTTATAAGGAAGGAAAGTGTGGTTCCGGTGATTATCCTTTCTGCCAAGGACACGGATTCTGATAAAACGCTGGGGCTTGGGCTGGGGGCGGACGACTATATTTCCAAGCCCTTTTCCGTGACAGAAGTGCTGGCCCGGATTAAGGCGAATATCCGCCGGGCAACGCAGTACGGTGCGGCAGCCGTGAAAGAAAAGGAAGTGCTGACAGCGGGGGATATCGTGATGGATTTATCGGATTATACGGTGAAAAAAGCAGGGCAGGATATTGACTTAACCGCAAAGGAATTCGAAATCTTGAAGCTTCTTATGAAAAGCCCCAAAAAAGTGTATACCAAAGAACAGATTTATTCGCTGGTATGGAACGAGGCATATTTTGGGGATGAAAATGCGGTAAACGTACATATCAGCAGGCTGAAAAACAAGATTGAAGACGATTCCCGCAGCCCCAGATATGTGGTGACGGTCTGGGGAATCGGGTATAAGCTGGGGGAAATGCCATGAATAATGAAGCGGTGATTGTCTTTCTTATTTTATGTATTGTCCTGCTGATTGGGGCGGTAATTGGCCAGAAAGCAGTACTGCAGGCCCGGATAAACAGGGTGCTTTCACGGATGGCAGGGGAACTGAAAGAAATTTTAGATGAAGAGCGCGACAGTGCGCTTATGGTCTTTACCGACAACCAGGAACTGATGGCATTGGCGGGGCAGATTAACCGGCTGTTAGAGAAGCAGCGGAGAGCCAGGGCGGATTTTTTGCACTCAGAAATATCTTCGAAAAAAATGCTGTCCAATATTTCCCATGACATCAAAACCCCCATGACTGTAGTGCTGGGATATTTGGAAATTATCCGGCTGCAGGGCGATGCGAGCGGCGAAATGGTGAAAAAGGCGGAACAGAAGGCGCAGGATGTGATAGAGTTGATAAATCAATTTTTTACTTTGGCCAAATTGGAGGCTGGGGATATGGAAATCGAACTGACCAGGCTGGATATATGCGCCATATGCAGGGAAACGGTTTTAAGCTTTTACGAAATACTGACGGAGAAAGATTTCCAGGTGGATATTCACATTCCAAAACACGGGGTTTATGTGTGGGGCGACAGGGAAGCTTTGCAGCGTATTTTAAATAATTTGATTTCCAATGCGGTAAAGTATGGCGCGGAAGGGAAATTCCTGGGGATTGCGTTACGGGAAGAACAGGAAATGGTGCTGGTGGATGTGACGGACAAAGGGAGGGGAATTGACAAAAAATTTGCGGAAAATGTGTTTGAGCGCCTGTTCACCATGGACGATTCCCGCAGCCGACAGGTGCAGGGGAATGGCCTGGGGCTTACCATTGCCAGAAACCTGGCGCGGCAAATGCAAGGGGATATCCTGCTGGAAAGCATTCCATATGAAAGGACCACATTTACTTTACAGCTAAAAAAGATGACGGCCTATGGAAAAAATGTGCAGGACGAAAGAAATTCGTAAGATTTACGCAACAGTTTTGAAAATCGAAGGCATTACAATATATTTCAGTAAGGCGAAGGCAGTTCTGGAAGGGAATTGGCGGAACTGTAACAGCCAGTGAACGGACAGAGCCACAGAGAATTTACGGACGCCGCGCGGCCGGAAATTGCTCTGGAAAGCTTTTGGGAATAGGGTTCTGGAAGGGAACTGGCGGAACTGGAATAGAGAAAAAAGGAGGAACTAAAATGCCATATGTAATTCAAACGAATCATTTGACAAAAAGTGTTGGAAATAAGGAAATTGTAAAAGATATCAGCCTGCATGTAAAGAAAGGGGAAATTTATGGGTTTTTGGGTCCCAATGGGGCGGGGAAAACTTCGGTGATGAAGATGATTACCAATCTCTGGAAACCTACCGGGGGAAATGTGGAGTTGTTTGGGGAGGTTTTGACGCCCAAATCTTATGGGGTGCTGAAAAGGATGGGCAGCATCATAGAATTTCCGGTGTTTTACGGGCATATGACCGGCCGGGAAAACCTAAAAATCCACTGTGAATATATGGGGTATTATGCCCCAAGAGCCGTGGAGGATGCGTTGGAAATGCTGGAATTGACAGCAGACGCCGACCGCCCGGTGAAAAATTATTCCCTGGGCATGAAAGAACGGCTGGGAATTGCCAGGGCAGTTCTTTGCCGGCCTGAATTGTTGATTTTGGATGAACCGACAAACGGGCTGGATCCGGCAGGGATGAAACAAATCCGCAGCCTGCTTAAAAATCTGTGCGCAGAATATGGCGTGACAATCATGATTTCCAGCCATATCCTTTCGGAAATAGAAAGCATTGCCGATACGGTGGGTATCATAGCCAAAGGAAGGATGATAGAAGAAATCAGTATGGCAGCGGTGGAGGAGATGAACCTGGCTTATATTGAACTGGGCATAACGGATGTGAAACGGGCCGCTTTTGTGCTAAGCGAGAAATGCGGACTGAATAACTTTAAGATTATGGAAGGCGGGAAGATACGCATTTATGATAAAAAGGCAGTGCCAGGGGAAGTATCCAGAACGTTGGCGCTTAATGATGTGGAAGTAACGGAAATTGGGAAAAAAGCGGAAAATCTGGAAGATTATTTTTTAAAGCTAACGAAGACGGAAAATGGAAAGTCTGTAGGTGGAAAGTAGAGTAGAAATGGGATAAAGATTGAGAATGAAAAATTTTTGCTTACAAGTTTGTGTCTGCACGGCCTCCACAAACTTACCATGCGAAAAGCCCCGGCAAGGCCGGGTCACATAAGCCGTGCAGAAATGAGGAGAATGATGGGTAAATTAATGAGTTTAGAGTGGAAAAAGAATCGTGGGGCAAAGTATATCGCGAAAGCGGCAGGAATTACAGCTATTATTTTTCTATTGATAGTGTCAATGTCCAGGGAACTGGGCAGTCAGGAAACATTGGAGATGTATGGGAAAAGTATGGTGGATGCTACGGTAGAGTTATTTGCAAATATGTGTTTTATGCTTTTGACAAGCGTAATGCTTTCCACCTTTATTGTCGGAGCGTACAGGGATAAGATGATGGATTTAATGTTTTCCTATCCGATTAAGCGCAAGAAAATCCTGCTGTCAAAAATGTTGGTGGTGTGGGGATTTAACTTTATCGCATTGGTACTGTGTAAATTGTTTTGCTTTGGAGGCTTTGGGGTGGTAAAATTGTTGACCGGCGGCAGATTCTTTGGGGATTTTGGCATGGAAATATTTACGGATGCGGCCTTTTACGCCAATACGCTGCTCAATTCGGCAGCTATGGTGGGCATTGCCTATGTGGTGCTGCCCATTGGCCTAAAGCTGAAATCTTCCAAGGCAACGCTTGTGGCGGCATTCATAGTCATTATGCTGACCCAGGGGAATATCGGTTCTTATACCCTGTTCAATAACCTGCTTTTGTATGCCGCCCTGCTGATTTGCGCCGCCGTTTGCGTATTCCTTTGTATTTTCCGGGTAGAGACGGAGGATGTGGGATAGAGCTATCTTATGGCAAAAATCGGACTTTTCTTAATTTAATGATGTTGGGGCAAAAGGCCTGTCTGGCTACCGGCCCCAGCGTCCTCAGCGTCATTTAATAATAAAAAAGAATTGGCCCAGCGGCCAATTCCTATAATATAAAAAACAATCCCGATTTTTTCAGCGCAGGCCGTACCGCCATGTAGATTGCTACGGATACAATGGTGGAGGTCACCGCGTTGATGGAAGTGGATGCCACGTTCCAGGCCAGGGTGAGCTCTGCAGCCGGTTTGCCTAAAATGGCCAGTTTATAAAAATATCCGATAAGCGGGTCGAAAATTACGTTGAACAGCAAGCCGCCTATGGCCGCGATAACGGTCCATTTCCATACTTTCCGGTTATCCGTTTCCGTGGTGACATGCCCCAACTTGTGGGCAATGAGGCCCGTGACGAGGCCGATACACAGCTTAAGGAAAAATGTTTTCGGAGCATAAACAACGTAGATGGGGTCAAGCAAATCCCCGATAGTCATGCCGATAGCTCCGCCTAATCCGCCATAAACCCCGCCAAGCAGCAAGGCGCCCAGCACACAGACCGCATTTCCCAGATGAATGGAAGTGGCATCCCCGCCGGGAAGGGTGATTTTAATTTGCAGGAAGGTAAAGACCACATAGGACAGAGCAGCCATTACCCCGGTAAAAATAACTTTTCTGACATGTTCATTTTTTGTATTTTCATTATTCATATCGATATTCATATCCTTTCCATAACGTTAAAATTTATTATACATAGAAATGGCTTATATAAAAGAACCATTTTGGGATTTTTTGACCATGCCAGTTTGTGTCTATACTTTGTATCATTTTACATACCTCATTCCTTTTCAATTTTGTAGTGATAACTTCGTTTCTAATGTTGTTTATTTACAACATATTTGTAACAGTTCAGCCTTCGGCTTCCCCTGTTACGGAATCTGCCCATTCCAAATCGCCTTCGGCGAGGGGCAGATTCTTTCTTGGCTAAATTGACGTGCTTGTACGGACTTTGCAGCAAGTGCAAAGTCCTGGGCTGAACTGTTACACATATTTTCTTGTTAGTTGCATTTTTTGTTGTCATTTGGACATAATTATGCTATAATTGTGCCAAAGAAAGGAGTGAAGCACTATGCCGCT
>ERZ777306.2023-NODE-2023-length-28005-cov-6.629123_pt1 | contig 28005 bp, 20 predicted proteins | sample MGYA00374966_ERZ777306 | MGnify/ENA primary metagenome ERZ777306 (study PRJEB29329, sample SAMN06343882) | mouse gut metagenome | isolation source: Mouse cecum | place: Austria: Vienna | collected 2014-11-15 ... | reverse complement strand
CCACAATGCTAATCCAGGTCGAATTCGTAGGGCAGAGATTCTATCTCTGCCTAAATGTTCCTGGAGGTGAGGCCCGGCCACAGCGTGTCGAAGCGCGTGTTGTGCTAACCTGAAACGGTTTTCTGCAACCGGCCCCCGGGAGGCAACCATGATCAATGAGGCCATGTACGCGCTGGGCGACGAACCCAGCGCCATTCGCGAGCTGTTCGCCTACGGCCTGAAGCGCAAGGCGGAAATTGGCGACGACAAGGTGTTCGACTTCTCCATCGGCAACCCCAGCGTGCCGGCGCCGGCTGCGGTGAAAGAAGCAATCCTGGATTTGATGGAGGAAGACCCAGTGATTTTGCACGGCTATTCGCCGGCAGCGGGCGATCCGCAGGTTAAGCAGGTGATAGCCGACGCCATCAGCCGAAAGTTCGGCGTAACGGCCACCCCCGGTCAGCTGTACCTCACTGCCGGCGCCGCCGCCGGTTTGGCCATCAGCATCGCCGCCCTCACCCAGCCCGGCGATGAAGTGCTGGTGATAAGCCCTTACTTCCCCGAATATAAAACCTGGATTGAAGCGGCCGGCTGCACCATCGTGGAAGTGCCGGCGCAGGTGCCCAGCTTCCAAATAGACACGGAGGCGGTGGCCGCCGCTATCACCCCCAAAACCTCTGCCGTCATCGTGAACTCCCCCAACAACCCGGTGGGCGCGGTGTACACCCGCGAAAACCTTGAGGCGTTGGCGACTGTGCTGCGCGCGGCGGAAGAGCGTTTCGCGCACCCCATCTACCTCATCAGCGACGAGCCCTACCGCGAGATAACCTACGGCGCCGAGGTGCCCTACGTGCCCGCCATCTACCCGCGCACGCTGGTGTGCTATTCCTACTCGAAGGCGCTGTCGCTGCCGGGCGAGCGCATCGGCTATATATATGTATCGGACGCCATGCCCGATGCCCGCAACGTGGCGGTGGCGGTGGCGGGCGCTGGCCGGGCGCTGGGTTACGTGTGCGCGCCGGTGCTTTTGCAGAAGGCCATCGCGCGGGTGGTGGACGTGCCTTCCGACGTGGCCGCCTATGCCGAAAACCGCCGCCTGCTCACCGAGGGGCTGGCGCAGCTCGGCTACGAGTTCGTGCAGCCGGACGGCGCTTTCTACCTGTGGGTGCGCGCGCTTGAGCCCGATGCTCAGGCGTTCTCCGAACGGGCCAAGGGCTTCGAGCTTTTGCTGGTGCCCTCCAACAGCTTTGGCTGCGAAGGCTGGGTGCGCATCAGCTACTGCGTTTCCGCCGACACCATCAAGGGTGCCATGCCTGCCTTCAAGGCTCTCAAGGAAAGCTACGAAGGAGAATAACCTGGCCGGTGTGGGTCCGGTCGTTTGGCGGCGACCGTGATGCGGCTGCTGCTCGCGCCAATGTTTTTTGAAAATGACTGGATTTGTCGCCAATTCCAGCCATTTTCAGCGAAGGAGCGCTTTCGTAACGACCGTTTGCCAGTGCCGGCGCGGCGCGGTGCGCTTTTTTAAGATAGTGCCGAACAAGAAACCCGTACTGAAAGGGGAGGCAATGAGCTTCATCATTCGTTGGATTGTGACTGCCGTGGCCGTGGCCGCTGCGGTGTGGCTGGTGCCGGGATTCACCTTCATCGGCGGCGGCGCGGCGTGGGCTGGCATTGCGGTTTTCGCCCTCATCTTGTCGCTGGTGAATATCTCCATCAAGCCCATCTTGCAAATTCTCTCGCTGCCGGTGACGGTGCTTACTCTGGGCATTTTCTACCTCATCGTGAACACGCTTCTGCTCTACATTGCCGCTTGGCTGGCTAACGGGCTGTTCGGGGCCGGGTTCCTCATCGAATCGTTCGGCAGCGCCTTTGTGGCCTCCATCGTCATCTCCATCGTGAGCGCCATCGTGAACTCCATTGTGGGGGCCGATGCTTAGAAGCTGCTTCGCCGCCCTTGGCCGTCCGTTGCGGAAGGGTTGGCCGGTCGTTTGGGTTCGGAGCCCCTGGAGCCCGCTCGCGCCCCGAGCCCTCCTGACGAGCAGCGTCAGTCAGTTAACGTTCAGGTAATCGGAGTAAAAAATGCGAGGGCTCTTTTGCGCTATCGCAGCGCGGAGCCTATATTAAAGGAATGCGTTTAAATACACAGGAAAGGGGTTTCTATGCAAACCACGCATGCGAAAGCCATCAAGTACCTCGGCATCGCCACTATTGTGTTGGCGGCTCTTACGCTTTTGGGCTGTCTGGTTGGGATGATAGGCATGGCTGCTTTGGGCAGCTATATCCAGAACGCCTGCTCGGCAGTTGACTATGGGTACGGCTACGGCCACCACGGCATGATGTCCAGTGGCTCTTACTCCGATGTTGCTGGCATCATGCTGGGCACCGGCATCGCCAACGCCCTGTTCTTCTGGAAGCTGGCCTGCGCCGTTGTGGCCCTGATTGCCGGCATCATGGCGCTGCGCCTGAAGGACGCCACGGCCCACTCCTTGCGCACTGTGTTCATCTGGGCGCTGGTGGCGGCCATCTGCTCGCTTCTGGCCGGCAGCTTCATCACCATGACCCTGCTCATCATCATCGCCGTGTTCGCCGAGATGGACCGCAAGGCACTAGAAGGCGGCGCTGTTGCCGCCCCTGTGGCGCCTGCCACGCCGACGCCCGTGAATAGCGCCTATGCCGCCTCGTACGGCAGCGCCGTGCAGCCGGTAGCCGCCAGCGCCGTTGCTGCCGCTGCCACCGCGCCGGCAAGCCAGGCGGCCAGCCCCGCGGTGGCCGAGAACCAGGCCATTGCCGAAGAGGCCACTGCCGCTGCCGTCACCTACGAAGAGGGCGCCGCTGCCGTGATCGAGACCGCCGAAACCAAGGCCAGCGCTGCAGCCGCCACTGCCGAAAACGCTCATATTGCCGAAGAGGGCCAGGCTGCCGCCGACTTCTACCAGGACAACGCCGAAGCGGTGACCAAGGCCGCCAATGCTGCGGAAGCCGCCTCGTTCGAGACCAACCCCACTGCCCCCGCCGCCATGGAGGCCCAAGGGGAAGCGGAAGAGTTGAAAGCGGCCGCCCCGGTTGCCGGCGCTGAGGCCGTGACGGCTCCCGAGACGGTGGTCGAGGCCGCACCCGCGGGCGAGAGCGTGGTGGCCGAGGCGGAGTACGCCGTGGAAACCACTGCCCCCGCCGCTATGAAGGCCCAAGGGGAAGCGGAAGAGCTGAAGGCCGACGAAGCTGCAACCAAGCAGCAGGATTCCCCCGAACAGCTGTAGCGCCGAAAGGCGATTCTCCGGGCCGTCTTCAACTGATGGAGGCGGCCCTTTTTTGCGCCCCGCAGCCTGCCGGAAGGGTTATCATGGGCAGGCTAAGATTCTCTACTGGAAGGAGCACGCAATGGACGCGCGCGTACGTGACCTCATCAACCAACAGATCAACAAAGAACTCTACTCCGCCTATCTCTACATGGACATCGCGGACTATTATGAGGAAGAGGGCCTGAAGGGCTACGCCAACTACTACATGATCCAGGCGCAGGAAGAGCGCGACCACGCGCTGATCTTCCGCAACTACCTGCACGAGAACGGCGAGAAGGTGGTGCTTGACGCCATCGCCAAGCCGGACAAGGTGCTGGACAGCTTCATGGGCCCGCTGGAGATTGCCCTTGAGCACGAGCAGTACGTGACCGCGCTGATCAACGGCATCTACGAGGCGGCGCTGGAGGCCAAGGACTTCCGCTGCCAAACTTTCCTGCAGTGGTTCATCACCGAGCAGTTGGAAGAGGAAGACAACGCCGAGGACATGATCACCAAAATGAAGCTGTTCGGCGGCGATCCGAAGGGCCTCTACGCCCTGGACGCCGAGTACGCCGCCCGCGCCTACTCGGTCCCCTCGCCGCTGGCCGCCAAATAACATTTGGCGCCTCCTCGAACGGCACAACATTCTGCCTCTATGGAGAAGCCCCCATTCGGGGGCTTCTTGCGTATTTGCGGCAGCTGGAGGGCTAGAATAGCCCCTTGAGAAAATGCAGCACGCGCGCAAGGAAACCGGGGCAGAGCAATGCTGAGACTGGAGAACATTCGCAAATCCTACAAGACCGGCGATTTTGTGCAGGTGGCGCTGAACGACGTGTCGCTAACCTTCCGCGACAACGAGTTCGTGTCCATCCTGGGGCCTTCCGGCTCGGGCAAAACCACGCTGCTGAACATCATCGGAGGCTTGGACCATTACGATTCCGGCAATCTCATCATCGACGGCATCTCCACCAAGCAGTACAAAGACCGCGATTGGGACGCCTACCGCAACAACCGCATCGGCTTCGTGTTCCAAAGCTACAACCTCATCCCGCACCAAACCATCCTGGCCAACGTGGAGCTGGCCCTCACGCTTTCCGGGGTGTCCCGCGAAGAGCGTCGCCGCCGCGCCACCTCCGAGCTTACCCGCGTAGGGCTGGGGGACCATCTGCACAAGAAGCCCAGCCAGCTATCCGGCGGCCAGATGCAGCGGGTGGCCATCGCCCGCGCCCTGGTGAACGATCCGGAGATTCTGCTGGCGGACGAACCCACCGGCGCGCTGGATTCCGCCACTTCCATCCAGATTATGGATCTGCTGACCGAGATAGCCCATGATCGCCTGGTGATCATGGTTACCCACAACCCCGAGCTGGCCGACCAGTATTCCACCCGCATCGTGAACTTGGCCGACGGCGTGATTTTGGACGACTCCGATCCCTACACGCCCACCGCCGCCGAAGCTGCCCGCCAAGCGAAGCCGCCGCGGCGCACCTCCATGAGCTTCCTCACGGCACTCTCCCTTTCCTTCAACAACCTCATGACCAAAAAGGGCCGCACCGTCATGACCGCGTTCGCTGGCTCTATCGGCATCATCGGCATCGCCGCTATTTTGGCCCTGGCCAACGGCGTGAACGCCTACATCAAATCGGTGGAGGAGGACACGCTTTCCCTGTACCCGCTGCAAATCATGTCCACCGGCCTTGATATGACCTCCATGATGATGGGCAGCATGGGGCTGGGGGACGAAGGGGGCGGCGATGGCGGCCAAGAGGCGCAAGAGGGCCCGAACGACAAGGGCACGGTGCGGGAAATGCCCATCATAACTCGCATGTTCTCGTCCATCGGTGCCAATGACCTGGCGGCGCTGAAGGAATACTTTGACTCGGGAGAGTCGGATATAAACCAGTACGTGCAGACCATCGACTACACCTACGACGTGACCCCGCGCATTTTCCTGGTGACCGATGAGACGGCGTTGGCGGCAACGGCGGGGGAGGAGCCGAAAGGTGATGCCGGCGAGGAGGCGCCTGATGACGGGGGCGCCACCGATGGCGCCGAAGGGGAAAAGTCCCAGGAGAACCTGGGGTGCCGCCAGATAAATCCCGATGTTTCCCTGTCGCCGCTGGGCATCAGCAGCGGCATGAGCAGCAACTCCCTCATGTCGATGTCCATGTCCACCGACCAGTTCAGCCAACTTCTGGGAGACTCCTCCATCGTGGAGCCCCAGTACGACGTGGTGGCGGGCCATTGGCCCCAGGCCTACAACGAAGTGGTGCTGGTGCTGAGCGGCCAGGGACGCAGCTCCGATTACCTGCTGTACCTGCTGGGGCTTAAGGACTACAGCCAGCTGGAGGCGATGGTGCGCCAGTTCGCCAACGAAGAAGAAGTGGTGGTGCCGGAAGGGGAGACCGAGGTCACCTATGACCAGATCATGGCCACCAAGCTGCGGGTGGTGAACCCAGCCGACTTTTACCGCTACGACAGCGAGTACAAGGTGTGGGTGGACAAATCCGACGACGACGCCTTCATGGCGCAGCTGGTGGAAAACGGCGAGGAGCTGGTGATCGCCGGCATCGTGCGCCCCAATCCCGACGCCAAGGTGACGGCCCTTTCCAGCGGCCTGTACTATTCGCCCGACCTCATTACCCACCTGGTGGAATACGCCGAAGACACCACCATTGTGAAGGATCAGCTGGCCGACCCGAAGATCGACGTGTTCAACGGCCGCCCCTTCGACGAGCAGGAGGACGAGGGCAACGACTTCTCCATGGATTCCCTGTTCACCATCGACAACGAGGCACTGGAAAAGGCCTTCACCTTCGACACCTCCAAGCTTTCCATGGACATGGGCAGCCTGACCAACATGGACCTCTCCTCGGCGCTGCCGCCCATGGACAACATGGACTTCGGCAATTTCGACCTCTCCGGCATGGACATGTCGAACATGGATTTCTCGGGGCTGGATTTGTCGAAGCTGGACCTCTCGTCGGTGGACCTGTCGAAGATCGACATGTCGGATTTGGATCTTTCCGGTATCCAGGTGAACCCCGAGGACCTCTCCGATGCGGTGACGGTGAACCCGCAGGCGGTGACCGAGATGTCGGCGGCGCTGGCGGACGGGTTCTTCCAGAAGATGACCGACCCGGAGTTTCAGAAGGCTTACCTGGAGGCTTACCCCGACGGCGCGGGCAACTACTCCCTTATGATGCAGTACTACATGACCACTCCCGAGGCCCAGGCCATCGCGGCCCAGTATATGCCGCAGGTGATTGACACCTCGAAGCTGGGGGAGACCATCTCGCAGGTGCTGGTGCCGCAAATTACCCAAGCGGTGGCCACCCAGCTGGCGCCGAAGCTGGCCGAAGCCATCTCCACCCAAATGGTGCCGGTGCTGACCCAGGCCATTGCCACGCAAGTGTCCCAGCAGATGTCGAAGATGATATCGGAGCAGCTGGTGCCCCAGATTCAGCAGCAGGTGCAGTCCGCCATGACCACCTACATGAAGCAGGTGGCCGACGTGCTGGCCCAGCAAACCCAGGCAGCGGTGGAGGACGCCATGAGCGGCATGATGGACAGCATGGGGGATGCCTTCTCGGTAGACGAGGACGCCTTTGCCGATGCCTTCCAATTCAATATGAATCAAGAAGAGCTGACCGAGCTTTTCATGTCCATGATGCGGGTGGAAGAGGCCTCTTACGACAACAATCTGGGCAAATTGGGCTATGCCGACTTCGCCAAGCCTTCCGCCATCGATATTTACCCCAAAGACTTCGAATCGAAGGAGAAGGTAATCGAAATCCTGGACGGCTATAACCAGCAGATGGCTGATGCCGGCGAAGAGGACAAGGAAATCACCTACACCGATCTGGTGGGCACTCTCATGAGTTCGGTGACCACCATCGTGAACATGATCAGCTACGTGCTGATTGCGTTTGTGGCCATATCGCTGGTGGTATCGTCCATCATGATCGGGGTCATTACCTATATCTCGGTGTTAGAGCGAAAGAAAGAAATTGGCATCCTGCGGTCAATCGGCGCCTCGAAGGGCGACGTGTCGCGGGTGTTCAATGCCGAAACGGTGATCGAGGGCCTGGTGGCGGGCTTGCTGGGCGTGGGGATTACCGCGCTGGTGTGCATCCCCGCCAACGCCATCGTGTACGCGGTGAACGGGGTGCCCAATGTGGCGCAGCTGCCGTGGCAGGCGGCGGCGGTGCTGGTGCTCATCAGCGTGTTCCTCACCACGGTGGCGGGCCTCATGCCCGCATCCAGCGCCAGCCGCAAAGATCCCGTAGAGGCCCTCCGCAGCGAATAAGCTTCTGGATTACCCAGCCCCTTTTCGTTTCTGGAGGGTGGGTCGACCCGACAGGCCTGCGTTCAACGCTCCGTACGAGGGGAACTAACTCGCCCTGGCGGGCGAGTGGATTTCCCCTCTGCTCCGCTTGGCCGGACCTCGCTCCGGCCCGCCGGGTCGGCCCAGCCAAGAGGCCATCGCAGGTCGAATTCGTAGGGCAGAGATTCTATCTCTGCCTAAGCGTTTCTGGAGCGGGGGGGGAAGGGCGGCTACCTCGGTTCCAGCAGCGCTATGCATTCGGTGTGGGGGGTGTGGGGGAACATATCCACCGGCTGGATGCGGGTGGCGCGGTAGCCTTGGCCGGCGAATTGCTCTAAGTCTCGCACCTGGGTTTTGGGGTTGCAGGAAATGTAAACCACGCGTGCAGGGTGCAGGCTGCAGGCGGCGCGGATGAACTGGGGGGTAGAGCCCGCGCGGGGCGGATCCATGAAAATCACCAGCTCGTCAGCCGTGACAGGGGACGGGGATAATGTCATGATTCCCCCATCTCCCTGTGCCACGGCATGTTCGACGGGAGTTATGACATTATCTCCGTCCCCTGTCACGGTCTCTGCCAACTCTTCCATGAAGGCGGTGGCGTCAGCAGCTATGAACTGGGCGTTCTCTATGCCGTTGTGACGGGCGTTCTGGCGCGCGTCGGCGATGGCGCTTTCCACGTTATCCACGCCCACCACGCGCTGGGCGCCGCGGCTGGCCGCCACCAGGGCGATGGTGCCGGTGCCGCAATAGGCGTCGATGGCCCACGTGCGCGGTCCCAGCTGCGCCAGAGCCATTGCGGTGTTGTAGAGCACTTCGGTTTGGGTGGAGTTCACTTGGTAAAACGATTGCGATGAAATGCGGAAGCTCAAACCGCACAGGGTGTCCAGGATGAAGCCGGGGCCGTACAGCACCCGCTCCCTTTCCCCCAAGATGACGTTGGTTTGGCGGCTGTTGATGTTCTGCACCACGGTGGTGACGGCGGGCACGCGCCGCTTCAGCTCGCGGCAAAACGCCTTCGACGCGGGGAAGGCCTCGTCATTGGTGACCACCGTCACCAGCACCTCGCCGCTTTCGTGCCCCACCCGCACTACCGCGTGGCGCACGAGTCCGGTGCCGGTGTCCTCGTTGTAGGGAGTCATATCCCAGCGGGCCATGATGTCGCGGATGGCCAGGGTCACTTGTTTTGCGGTTTCGTTTTCCACGAGGCACTTTTCGGCGGGAATCAGCCGATGGGTGCCTTTCTCGTACATGCCGGTGAGAATTTCGCGGCGTCCCCCGCCGGCGCTGCCCTCTTTGCCGGTGCGTTTGCGATTGCCCTGCTGGTCGGCAGTGCTTTTTCCACCGCGTTGCCCGTGGCCCTGCGTCTCGCCTTTCGATTTGCGTCCTGGCGCATAGGGGGAAATTACCTTATCGCGATAGTGGTACGGGCAGGCCATCCCCAAAATAGGCTCCACCGGCACCTCGAGCGCCATTAGCGCGTACAGTTGCTCCATCTCGTGTTGCTTGCGAGCCAGCTGCCGGCTGTAGTCCACCTCGATGGCGGAGCACCCGCCACATCGGTCTGAATAAGGGCACCTCCGCGGCTGTTTGCCGGTTTTGCCTTTGGAGCGGGGGAGTTGCGCCTGCTTGGGGTTTTCCCGCTTGCCGTTATTGCCGCGGGATTGGTTTCCGCTTGTGCCGCGGCGGCCGTGGGGCCGACGCTTCGGTTCAGTCATGGGCGCCTCCGTTTTCAACACTAGGATTTTACCATCATTGATGGTAAAGAATCGGGAGGGCGCTGCGGCGACGTATTCCTTTCATGTGTGTAAGGGTGGGGGTTTCGGGGTGCGGCGAAGGCCCCGCTACTGGTGGCTTCCGCTAAAATGGCCCCATCGGTTCTAGGGTGTGCGGATGGAAGGGGATCGGCGACCATGAGCATGGTTTACATCGTAGAGGACGATGAGGCGCTGGCCCGTGAGCTGCAGAGGCTGCTGCGGCTGCAGGGCTATGAGGCACTGGTATGTGACAACTTCCCCCTGGCGGCCCAAGGGGCTCTGGCGGCCAACGCCGATTGCGTGCTGTTGGACCTCAACTTGCCTGGTGCCGATGGCCATGGCATCTGCCGCAGCATTCGCGAACAGTCCAGCGTGCCCATTATCGTGGTCACCTCTTCGGAAAGCGAATTCGATGAGGTGCTGGCGCTGGGGCTGGGGGCCAACGATTACGTGACCAAGCCTTATCGGCCTGCCGCCCTGTTGGCCCGGGTGGCGGTGCAGCTGCGCGGGGGCGCTTCCGGGGCTGGTGAGCGCATGGCCCATGGTGGTGTGGTGCTGGATGTGGCTCGCGGCACGGTAACGGTGGGGCAGAACAGCGCCGAGCTCACCCGCAACGAGCAGCGCATCCTTCAGCTGCTGATGAGCCAGCCGAAGAGGGTGTTCACGCGGCAGGAAATCATGTGCGATCTTTGGGAATCGGATGCCTTTATCGATGACAACACCCTTACGGTGAACGTCACTCGATTGCGGCGCACTTTGGCGCAGATAGGCGCGTCTGAGGACTTTATCAAGACTCGCCGCGGTGTGGGCTACTACTTGTAGGAGCGTGCGTTGGAAGAAAAGTACACGCTGGCCATATTTTTGAGAAGCCGCTGGGCTTCGGTGGCATGTGCGCTGGTGGCGCTGGTGCTGTTGTGGTTTTCGGCGGGGTTTTTGGGAGTGAGCGACGATGGCCGCATGATGCTGGCCGGGCTTGCGGGCTTTTTGCTTGCAATGGGGTACGGGGCGGACTACCTGCGGCAGCGCGCTTTCTACCGTCAGTTGCTGGATGCCTGTCGTAACATGCAAGGTCCCTCGCAGTTGTCCGCCTGGGTTCAGGAGCCGGAATTTCCTGAGGGCCGTATCGCCTTTCAACTGTTGGAGCGGATGGAATCGCAGGCCATCGCCCAGATTTCCCAGGTACAACGGCAGTCGCAGGACTATCGCAGCTATATAGAGCTGTGGGTGCATGAGACTAAAATGCCTCTAGCGGCGGCGCAGCTGATTGCGCAGCGGTTGCAAGGAGCCGACAAGTTGGAAATCGCCCGACAGCTGGATCGGCTGCAGGGGCAGGTGGACCAAGCTTTGTACTACGCCCGTTCCACCTCGCTTACCAATGACTACGTGATACGTTCGCTGCCGTTGGCCGCCGTGTGCCGCGAAGCGGTGAAGCGCAACGCCCGGCTGCTCATCGAGCAAGGGGTGGCGCCCCAGGTGAAGGTGGACGGCGACGTGGTGGTGCAATCCGATGAGCCGTGGTTGCTGTTCATTTTGGGGCAGCTGCTCACCAACGCCGCCCAGTACGGCGCCAAAACCGTGGTGCTCTCATCGAAGGAGGTGGAGCCGGGCACACCGCGGGGACACACTCGCCTGGAAGTGCGAGACGACGGCTGGGGCATTCCCGCCCAAGACGTGCCACGGGTGTTCGAGCGCGGGTTCACCGGGGGCAATGGCCGCAGCCGCGGTGGCGCCACCGGCATGGGGCTCTACCTGATAGCCATGATGGCCGAGCGCATGGGAATCGGGGTACAAGTGGCCAGCGAGGAGGGTGTCGGCACTCGTTTTTTGCTGGACTTCCCCCATTCTTGAGCGCTGGAGCGCCCGGGGCGCCCAATCCTTACAGAGCCGTAAGTGAACAGTAAGCCCCTTCGATGGCTGCCGTAAGCGGCAAGCCGTAGGATTTTCACTGTTGGACTTAGGGTTCGAGCAGAAAGGGAATCCCCATGCATACAATAATCCGTGTCGTAACCGTGGTGGCGATTGCCGGGGCGTTGGTGGCCCTGGCCACGACTCAGCTGCCGAAGACCATCAAAGTGGAGGGTTAAGCCATGACCGAAGTTTTCGCCCGCGCTTCCGCGGCCCATGCGGCGAACAGCAACCGCGATGCCCTTCAGGTGATGGCGGTCAAGAAGACGTTCGGCAACCGCGATAACCTCACCAATGCCCTCAATGGCGTTACGTTCAATGTGCAGACCGGTGAGTTCATGGCCATCATGGGACCCTCCGGCTCTGGCAAAACCACGCTGTTGAACTGCATTTCCACCATCGATCGCGTCACATCCGGCAGCATTGTGGTGGGAGGCCGTGACATCACCTCTTTCTCGCGGGGCGATTTGGCGAAGTTCCGTCGCGAAGAGCTGGGTTTCATTTTCCAGGACTTCAACCTTCTCGACACTCTCACCGGTTTCGAGAACATCGCGCTGGCCCTCACCATCAAGGGGGCTCCGGGGCGTCAGATTCCCGAGCGCGTGCGCAGCATGGCCCGCACCCTGGGGGTGGACGGCGTGCTGGACAAGTACCCCTACCAAATGTCCGGCGGCCAAAAGCAGCGGGTGGCGGCCGCCCGCGCCATGGTGGGTGATCCGAAGCTGATTTTGGCTGACGAGCCCACTGGCGCCCTCGATTCCCGCGCCTCGGCGGTGATGCTGGAAATCATGGAGCTGATGAACCGCGATTTAGGGGCCACCATTATCATGGTCACCCACGATTCTTTCGCCGCCTCGTTTACCGACCGCGTGCTGTTTCTGCGCGATGGCGAGCTGTTCAACGAGCTGCGTCGCGGCGATTCTTCCCGCGAGGAGTTCTTCGCCCGCATCATGGAAGTGACCACGTTCCTTTCGGGAGAGGTGGGTCATGATCTGTAAGCTGGCATGGCGCAACGTCCGCCGCTCGGCGCGCGACTACGCCATTTATTTCGCCACGCTGCTGTTCGGTGTGGCCGTGTTTTACGCCTTCAATTCCATTGGCAGCCAACAGGTGCTTTTCGATTTGAAATCTACTGCCACCGCTGCCCAATTCCGCACCACGGCCGACTTGCTCAATATGTTCTCGGTGGTCATTGCCGGCGTGCTGGGCTTTCTGGTGCTGTACGCCAACCGGTTTTTGGTGCGGCGCCGCAAGCAAGAATTTGGCATCTATCTGCTTTTGGGTATGAAGCCGGTCAGCGTTTCGGCCATCGTGCTGGTGGAAACGGTCATGGTGGGGTTGTTTGCGCTGGTAGTAGGCATTGTGGCCGGTGTCGTCCTGTCCCAGGGGCTGTCGTTTGTGACGGCATCGCTGTTCGATATGGTTTTGGCCAATTACCAGTTCGTGTTCTCCCAGTCCGCATTTGCGGGCACCATCGCCTGCTTCGCCGTGATTTTCATAGTGGTGGCGCTGTTCAATACCTTTTCCGTCAGCCGGTTTTCGCTGGTCAACCTTTTGCAGGCCGATTTGCGCAATGAGAAGATGTCGGTGCGCAACCCGTGGCTGTGCGGGGCAGTGTTCGTGGTGGCGCTGGGCATCCTGACGTTTGCCTATGTGAGGCTGCAGGAAAACGGCTTGGTGATGCTGGACGACCCGGCCTTCATTCAGGCCACTGTCGGCATGCTGCTGGGTAGCCTGCTGTTCTTCTGGTCGCTGGCGGGCCTTGTCATCAATCTGGTATCCCGTTGCCAGCCCTTCTATTTGAAGAAGCTGCGGCCCTTCACGCTCAGGCAGGTAGCCAGCCGGGTGAACACGGCGTTTCTCTCGCTGTGGGTCATCTGCGTGCTGCTGTTCTTCTCCATCACGTGCTTTTCTTGCGGCATGGGGCTTGCGGACGTGTTCACCCGGCAAGTCGATGGGGGCAATCCCTACAGCGCAACGCTGCGGGCGGCGGTGTGGACCAGCGATAGCGGGGCCAACGCCACCGACAACCCGCTCACCCGCCGTGCGGAGATGGAGGCGGAAGCGCCGGAGCGCCTGGCTCAGGCAGAAGCGGCCCAGTGGAGCATGGCCCAGGTGCTGCAGGCCGGTGCAGGGGACCTGTGGGACTCCACTGTGGGGGGTTGGGCCCAAATTGACTACATGACCAGCCCCGATTGCTCCTATGCGGCGATGGTCGACGTGCTGAAGCAAAGCGGTAAGGCCACCGAAGAGGACTTGGAAATGGTGTCCGGCGTTGAGGACAGCGGGATGCTCATGGTATCCATTTCTCAGCTCAATGACGCTTTGGTGCTTCAGGGCAAGCCGCCTGTGGTGCTTGAGCCGGGGCAGTACGTGGTGAACAACAACATGGATTCCATTCAAAAGCTGGTGGACATCTACGTGGACGAAGCCCCGGTTCTTACTCTGGGCGGACAAGAATTAGCCTGCGCCTCCGAGCCGATTGCGGTGCAGATGGAGGACAACACAATGCCCTCCTCAGGGTTTGTACTGGTGGTGCCCGATGAGGTGATTCAGGCAGCCTTCGATGCCGACGTCATACCCACAACGTGCTACTTGAACATCGACTATGCCGACAATGGCCGCACCGACGAGGAGAACCGTCTGGCGCTTGAGCAGATTATCGCTGCGGTGCAGCCGGCCTCCGAGGAAGGGTTCAGCCGCGGCGACGACAGTAGCTGGGCTGGCCGGTTGTGGCCGGTGACCAGCATGGCCACCCGTGAGGGCATGATTGCCCAGTCCCAGGGGCTGCGCATGATGATTACTTACCTGGCGCTCTACATCGGTTTTGTGTTCCTGGTATCCACTGCCGCCATCTTGGCCATCCAACAGCTGTCCAACGTGGCCGACTCCACAGGGCGCTACCGCACCTTGTATCGTTTGGGTTGCGACAATCGCCAGGTGTTCGGTTCGCTCTTCGTCCAGATTCTCATCTACTTCGCCACTCCGTTGCTGTTGGCGCTGTGTCATTGCGCCTGTGCCATCAGCGCGATGGAGGAAACGCTGTTCCGTTTGGCCAACGTGCCCATGACCGGGCCCATCGCGATGGCGGCGGCGTTTTTGCTGGTCATTTACGGCGGTTATTTCGTTATCACGTACTTCACCAGTCGAAACATGGTGAAAGGGGTGTTGCGGCAACCGTAAAAGCCGGCCTGCCACTTGCTTTGCCCGATGCGCCGCGCGCGCAGCCCAGCGCCCCCGCCTTCCCCTCCTTAAGGCGGGGGCGCGCTGCTATGGCGCGGCCTCTCGTGGAATCGCCGTGACGCAGGGGGAAAGCGCCGGGCGTTGGAGCGCGGGAATGCTACAATCAGGCGTTACGTTACGTCCCTTGCGCGAACGCCGCTACCCTGGTGCCCGCGCCCGAACAACGCGAGGTGTTCTCCATGACCGAGGCCTGCCCCGAGGCTTCCCAAACCGGCGCGCCGCAGCCGAAAGCCAGCGGCGCCATCGTTTCCCCTGTCATCTTGGGCGGCGACATCGGCGCCTACAGCCTGGCCCGCACGTTTCACGAGGCCTATGGCGTGAAGCCGCTGGTGCTCAGCCAGGCTAACAGCCACCTGTGCCACGACAGCTCCATTCTGGAGAATCGCGTGAACCCTCAGCTGGACAATGTGGATGTGCTGATGCAAACCCTCAAAGATGTGGCGGCCGAGAAAGAGGGCGAAACTCTTATGGTGCTGGCCTGCGGCGACTGGTACGTGCGCCTTTTAGTGGAGCACCGCGCCGAGCTGGAAGCGGCCGGCTACATCTTGCCCTACATCTCCGAGGAGCTGCTTAACCGGCTGGTGCTGAAAGACTCGTTCTACGAAATCTGCGAAGAGTGCGGCGTGCCGTATCCGAAAACGGCCGTGTTCGACACCCAGGCGCCGGTGGATCCGGAAACCTTCGGCCTCACCTTTCCGGTGGTGGCCAAGCCGGCGTCGTCGGCCGAATACCACTACGCCCAGTTCCCCGGCAAGAAAAAGGTGTTCTTCTTCGATACGCCGGCGCAGCTGAAGGAGATGCTGGACAACCTGTGCGCCAGCAGCTACAAGGGGAAGTTCCTGCTGCAAGAGTTCATCCCCGGTGACGACACCAACATGCGCATCCTTACCACCTATAACGATCGTACCGGCAAAATGCGCTTTGCCAGCTTCGGCCAAACGGTGCTGGAAGACCCGCGCCCCCAGGCCATCGGCAACCCCATGGCCATCATCAGCCGCGAGTGCGATGAAGCGGTGGAATGCGCGCGGCGCCTGACGGAGCACGTGGGCTACACGGGATTTGCCAACTACGACATCAAGGTGAACCCCGAAACCGGCAAGTTCGTGTTTTTCGAGGTGAACACGCGTCTGGGCCGCAGCAACTACTACGTGACTGCCGCCGGTGACAACACGGTGCGCTGGATTGTGGAAGATTTGGTGGAAGGCCGCGAATTCCCCGACGAGGTGCAGGTGGCCCGTGGCCGCAAGAGCCTGTACACGGTGTTGCCGAAATCGGTGCTGGTGGAGCACGTGCAAGACCCGGCGCTGCGGGCCGAGGTGCAGCAGCTGTTCGCGGAGGGGCACGCGAAGAACCCCATCAACTATCCGGCGGAAAAGCGGCTGGTGCGCAAGCTGTACCCCTACTACTTCGAGCAGAAGCAGAAGAAGAGCCTGCGGGAGTTCTACCGGTCCGAAGAGGCGCGCAAGAAGGCGCAAGCGGGGGAGGGCGCTGACGGCGCCGCGGCCGCAGCCGATGCCGCCGCGTCCCCTAAGGGCTACGTGACGGTGCCGCCGCCAGAGGCCGATGCACCGGAAGGCGGCGAGCGTCGATGACCACCAAGCTCGCGGGCGTTTTAGGGGGCACCGGCCCTGCTGCCACTGCTTACTTCTTGAAGCGGCTGGTGGACTTTACCGACGCGGAGCGCGACCAAGATCACGTGCGGGCCATCGTGCACAACGACACCGCCACCCCCGATCGCACCGACTTCATCTTGGGCAAAAGCGATGTGTCGCCGCTGCCCTACCTGGTGGAAGATGCGCGGCTTCTGCAGCGCTGCGGCTGCGACTTTCTGGTGATGCCCTGCAATACCGCCCACTGCCTGTTCGCCGAGGTGCAGGCGGCGGTGGACATCCCCCTCATCCACATGATTGAGGAGACGATGGCCCATTGCCGCGCCCGCGGGTTCAACCGGGTGGGGGTGCTGGCCACCGAAGGCACCGTGGCCACCAACATGTTCGGGCAGGCGGGGCGCCCGCACGGTGTGGACGTGCGCTATCCGGGGCCCGAAGGCCAGGCGGAGGTGGACCGCATCATCTACGATGCGGTGAAGGCGGGCCGCCCGGTGGCGCCCGAGGAACTGGGGCCGCTTTCGGCCCTGATGATGGAGGAGGGCTGCGATGCGCTGATACTGGGCTGCACCGAGCTTTCCGCCGCTTTCGGCGAGAACCGCCGCGCTTCGGGGGTGCCGGTGGTGGACCCGCTGGATGTGCTGGTGGTGCGCACCATCGAGGCGGCCGGGGCGCCAGTGAAACCCCGCGTTTTCTAGCAAACTTACCAGGAGGTTTATTCTATGTGCGGTTTTGTGGGCTTCTACGACGCCGGAACCGATTTCGACCACGCGGCGGTGGTGAAGGCCATGGCCGAGGCCATTGCCCACCGCGGCCCCGATTCGGAGGGCTTCTTCAACGACGAGCGGGTTTCGCTGGGTTTCCGCCGCCTGTCCATCATCGACCTTGAGGGCGCCAGCCAGCCGCTGTACAACGAAGACGACCAGCTGGTGCTGTGCTTCAACGGCGAAATCTACAACTTCCAAGAGCTGCGGGCCCAGCTCATCGAGGCGGGCCACGTGTTCAAAACCCATGGCGACGGCGAAGTGATCCTGCACGGTTTCGAGGAGTGGGGCGAAGGGCTGCTTGGCCGCCTGCGCGGCATGTTCGCCTTCGTGCTGTACAACCGCGAAACCGGGCGCCTGTTCATGGCCCGCGACAACTTCGGCATCAAGCCGTTGTACTACTTCGCCGATGGCGATGTGCTGCTGTTCGCCTCCGAAACCAAGGCGCTGCTGCGCCACCCTCATTTCAAGAAGGCGCTGAACCGCAAGCGGTTGGGCCATTACCTGTGCATTGAGTACCTGCCCGACGACGAGACCATGTTCGAGGGGGTGCGCAAGGTGCCGGCCGGCCACTGGCTGTCGTGGCAGGGGGGTGCCTGCGAAGTGGTGAAGTGGTGGGAGCCCAGCTTCTGCCCGCAGGAGGGGCGCACCCGCGCCGAAGAGGCGGGCCAGATTGCCGCGGCTTTGCAAGAGTCGGTGAACGCCCACGCCATCGCCGATGTTGAAGTGGGATGCTTCCTTTCCGCCGGCGTGGATTCCAGTCTGGTGGCCAACGAAACCTCCCATATCATGAAGGCCAAAACCTTCTCCATTGGCTACGGCGAGCAGAAGTATTCCGAACTTGAGGCGGCAAAGACCTTCGCCGATGCCATGGGGCTGGAAAACTACAGTCGTGGCATTGATGCGGAAACCTTCTTCGCCTCAGTGCCGGCGGTGCAGTACCACATGGACGACCCGCTGCCGAACCCTTCCGCCGTGCCGCTGTACCATTTGGCGCATTTCGCCGCCGAGCAGGTGAAAGTGGTGCTTTCCGGCGAAGGGGCCGACGAGCTGTTCGGCGGTTACCCGCTGTATCAGGAGGGGCTGGACTACCACCCCTACATGAGCGTGCCGGCGCCGCTGCGCAAAGCGGCCGGTGCTGTGGCCAGTCTGTTGCCGGAGGGCACTCACGGGCGCCGATTCCTCATGCGCGGCGCGCATCCGCTGGAGGAGCGCTACCGGCGGCTGGAGTACAACTACACGTATCCGGAGGCGCTGGCGCTGCTGAAGCCGGACGTGGCGGCCGAGGTGGAGGCCTGCGGTGCGCCATGGGAGACGGAAGCGCCGTTGTTTGCCGAGGTGAAGGCCCATTATCCGGGGGAGGGGCAAATTGATGAGGTGACCGCCATGCAGACGGTGGACATCCTTACCTGGATGCAGCAGGACATTTTACTGAAGGCGGACAAGATGTCCATGGCCGCCTCGCTGGAGCTGCGGGTGCCCTTCCTGGACAAAGAGGTGTTTGCCCTCTCCCGCACCCTGCCCACCGCCGATCGCGTGTCCAAAACCGAAACCAAATGCGCCCTTCGCTCGGCCGCTGCGGAAACCCTGCCGCCGGTGACGGCGAAGATGCCCAAGATCGGCTTTATCACGCCGCTGGCCCAGTGGATGCGGGAAGAGCCCTATACCACCATGGTGCGGGAGAAGATCACCGGCCCGGTGGCGGAGCAGTTCTTCGATACCGCGCAGCTGGGGCGTCTGCTCGACCAGCACGTGTCTGGCGAGAAGTCCAACATGAAGAAGATCTGGTCCATTTACAGCTTCGTGGTGTGGTACGAGCAATTCTTCGGCAACAGCGACCTCGCCGCCTAAGCGGTGCGGCGACCGGGACGGCGCACCGGCCTTGCGGTCGGGAGCGGCGCGCCGGCCTTGCGGCCTTGGGGGCGCGGCGGCTGCGGTGCCTGGAACGACGTTCTGGCTGGGACGATGCGGCCCTGGGGGCGCGGTGGCGGCTGGGGCGACGCGGACTTGCGGTCGGGAGCGGCGCCGGCTGAGCGTTGAGGCGGGAAGCGCGGCGTCCGAACGGGCACTTCCGTGGAGCTGCGCGGCGCACAGAGCAGGCGCTTCGGTAAAGGACCCGCGCCTGCTCTGTGTGCCGCGCGCTCATTTCCCGCAGCCGCGCACCTTTCAGGGCGGGGAGCGCGACAGAGCCTCAGCGCTTCGCGTACAAAACCGTCAGTTTTGTGCATGGAAGCGTCGGCGCTGCATGAAAATGACGGTTTTGTACGGACAACGAGCTCAATTCGATGGCTAAGTATCGTAAAGCGATAAAAGTCATGATTCATTTCGCGAAAAACCGTCGCAAAAGCACTGTATTTCGCTTTTGGAGCAGCTTGTTCCGTACAAAACCGTCGATTTTGCGCACAGAGTGCACCTTTGTGCACAAAACTGACGGTTTTGTACGGCTTGGGCCAACAAGGAAGGGGTGTGGGACATGAACAACCCATTGCGCTGCGAAGAGAACGGGCAAGAGGGGGTCGAGCAGTGCCGGTACCCTGGCACGGGCGCTGCTCCGGACGCTTCGTGCGCCGCGGACGCTGCTTCAGGCGGCCCTTCGTGCGGTGCGGGAGCTTCTTTGAACGCGCCGCTTGTGAGCAGGGTGATCGATACGATGACCTCCTGGCGCCTGACGGGGCTGGATACTCCGGTGCTGCTGATGGTGTCCGGCGGGTCCGACTCCACGGCGCTCGCTTACATCGCGGCAACCCTGGCCGATGCGGGGGCGTTGGGGCCGTGTGCGCTCTTGCACGTTCACCACCATATGCGCGGCGCCGAGGCCGACGGCGATGCGCAGTTTGCGGAAGCTCTTGCCGAGCTGCTGGGCTTTCCGTTTTTCCGCTGCGATATCGACGTGCCCCAGCTAGCGGCCGAGGGCCACGGCAACCAGGAGGCGGTGGCGCGCCGCGAGCGTTACGCTGCCGCACAGGAAGCGCTGGCCAGTTTCTGCCGCCGCCTGGCCGTTCCCGTTTCCGAGGGGCGCATCCTCACGGCCCATACAGCCGACGACCGCATTGAGAACTTCTACATGCGCTCCATCGTGGGCACCGGCCCCGGCGGGTTTCGCTCGATGCGCTACCGCAATGGGCTGGTGGCGCGGCCGCTTCTGGACCTTTCGCGCCAACAGCTGCGCGGTTACCTGGAAGAGAGGGCCCGCACCGGCCAGCCGGTGGCGCGCGATGAGGCGGGGGCCCTGTGGCGCGAGGACGCCACCAACGCCCATACCGACCGCTTCCGCGCTTATGTGCGCCATAAGATGGTGCCGGCAGCGCGGGAGTGGAACCCCCGGTTGGGCGAGGTGATGGTGCGCACCATGAACCAGATAGCCGATGAAGACGACATGCTGGAAGCTATGGCTCGCAAGATTGCCGAGCGCTGCGTGGAGCCACTGGGGGAGGAGCCGCCCGCCGCGGTTGCCGCCGCCGTGGGGGTGCCGGTGCAAGAGCGAGCCTTCCTGTTAAAGCCCGCCTTCGGGGAAGAGCCGCGTCCGTTGCAGAAGCGGGTGCTCTACCAGCTGCTGCGGGAAATGCTGCCGGCCGAAGCCCGCGTGCAGTCGGCCTCCATCGACGCCGTTCTGGCGGCGTTTGGCCTCGATGGCGCCCCTATCAGCGGATACGTGGACAACATCCAGGGCAACATTGCCGTGAGCGCTAACAAGAAGGGCGTGCGTCTCGAACCCATGGCCGTCTTTCGCGCCCGTCGCAAGCGGGGCTAGGCGTTGTCCTCGTCAAAAGGGAAGGAGACAACCGTATATTCGCAATGGTCCTCTTGACGGATGCGCCGAAGTGCCCGGGTATGGCAAGCGGGGGAAGCCTGTGGCAAACGGGGGACCAGGTGGCTCGCTTGGCGCGGGAAGGGTTGGGGAAGGCGTAACCCGTGGTTAAATAGGGGCGATCAAAAACACGAGCGAAGGGTTTTCCATGAGCGAAGAAACTTTTGAGAACGAGGCCGCTGCGGCCGAAGGCGCCCCGGGGGCGGGGGAGGCTGCCGCTGCCGAAGGGGCCGCTGCGGCCGAAGGCGTGGAGACCCCCGAAACCGAGCCGGCTCCCTTGCCCCTTACGGTGGTGCTGGCCAGCGGAAGCCCGCGGCGCCATCGGCTGCTGAGCGAGGCGGGGGTGAAGCACGTGGTGCGCCTGCCGCAGGTGCCAGTGGACGAAACGCTGGAGCCCGACCAGCTGGCCGACCCGGCCGAGGCCTGCAAAAAGCTGGCGGAGCGCAAAGCGGGTGCGGTGGTGCAAGAGCTGCTGGCGGAAAACCCCGTGGGGATGTTCGCCGTCATCGGCGCCGACACCATGGTGGTGAAGGACGGCCAGATTTTCGGCAAACCGGCCAACCTCTCCGACGGCAAGCACATGCTGCGGCAGCTCTCCGGCGCCACCCACAGCGTGATCACGGCGGTGTCGTTGTGGCTCATCTCCGCCCCCGATGCCGAGAAGCTGTCCATGGGCTTTCGCACCTTCGCCGATGAATCGTTGGTAACCTTCAAGTCGCTCACCGACGATGAAATAGCCGACTACCTGCGCAAAGGCGAATCCTTCGACAAAGCGGGCGCCTACGCCATCCAGGGGGAGGGCCGCCACCTGGTGAGCAGAGTGCAAGGGGCCATGGACACCGTGATCGGCCTGCCCGCCAAAAAACTGGTGGAGCAATTCCCCGACCTTCTGCAGGCGAAGTAGCCGCTGCGCTGCGTGCGGGCCTTCGCATTTTCGCATCTCTCAATTTTTCATGAAGCCGCAAGCCGGCTGCGGGGTTTTGCGGGCAAAACCCCTAGAATGGTGATGAACCATAAGCAGGAACACGGGCATTTTGGCTACGGATGAGTTACTAGTTTTTCCTTCGGGAATTGGGTGTGGCCGCTTTGCTTAGAATTGGGGACGAATTGGGGCTTTTGCGCGTGGCCGAAACCCCGCGAAAGGATACGCAGATGAACCTAGAAGACGACTTGGCCTACGAGCTGTTCTCGGAAATGGAAATCGCCGAGCGCGTTGCGGCGTTGGGCGAGGCCATCACCAAAGACTACGCCGATAAAGCGGACGAGGGCATCGTGCTCATTTGCGTGCTGCGCGGCGCCGCCATCTTCATGGGCGACCTGGCCCGCCAGATTAAGTTACCGCTGGAGATGGACTACATGGCCGTTTCCTCCTACGGCAACGGCACCAAAAGCTCGGGCGTGGTGCGCATCCTGAAGGACCTCTCCTCGTCCATCGAGGGCAAGCACGTGATTATCGCCGAGGACATTCTGGATTCCGGCCTCACGCTGAAGTTCCTCATCAAAAGCCTGAAAGCCCGCAAGCCCGCCTCCATCGAGGTGTGCACGCTGCTGCGGAAGGACACCCCCAACCAGGCGGACGTGAACTGCCGCTACATTGGTTTCGAGTGCCCCAACGAGTTCATCGTGGGCTACGGGCTGGATTACGCCGAGCGCTACCGCAATGTTTCCTGCATCGGTGTTCTGAAGCCGGAAATCTACAGCTAAGATTGCAACTGGGTATTTGAGCAAAGGCAGATCAATCATGGCAGATAACAACGAAAACCAATCGCCGCAACCACCGGCGCCGAAGGGCAATCCTTCCGGCCCGTCGGGACAACCGCCGGTTTCGCGCACCACGGTCATTTCCATCATTCTGTGCCTGATAGTGGCTTTCTTCGTGGGCAGCCAGTTCATGAGCTTCAATCAGCAGCAAAGCATGCAAACCGATGCGCTGCTCACTTCCGAGTTCGTGCAGGCGGTGGAGCAGGGGCGCGTGACCAAAGTGGTGTACGCCGCCAGCGACTACACCGTTTCCGGCACCTATTACCCGGCCGCTACTGCTGGCGCTTCGGCGGCCGATGCGTTCAACGGCGCCTTCGACGCGCTGAATGCCCGCATGGCCACCCAAAAGGGGCCCGACGGCAAGGCGCTGGGGGGCGTGGCCACCGAGGCGCTGTCGCCGGCTCAGCTGGGCAACCTGCACAACTTCACCTCCACCTACGTGGGTTCCGACTCGCTGGGGGAGATGATGGCGGCCCATCCCGACATCCAGTACGAAATCCAGCTGCCCAACCCCTTCCTGGCGGTGCTCACCTCTATCCTGCCAATTCTCATAATCGGCGCGCTGCTGTTCTTCTTTTTCATCCAAATGCAGAAGGCCAACAACTCCCAAATGAGCTTTGGCAAGAACAAGGCGAAGAAAACCCTGGAAGAGCGACCGGATGTGAAGTTCGCCGACGTCGCCGGTGTTGACGAGGCGGTGGAGGAGATGCAGGAAATCAAGGACTTCCTGGCCAATCCCGCCAAATACCAGTCGATGGGGGCAAAGATCCCCCGCGGCTGCCTGCTGGTGGGCCCTCCCGGTACCGGCAAAACGCTGCTGGCCCGCGCAGTGGCCGGCGAGGCGGGCGTGCCGTTCTTCAGCATCTCCGGCTCTGACTTCGTGGAAATGTTCGTGGGCGTGGGCGCCAGCCGCGTGCGCGACCTGTTCAAGGACGCCAAGGAAGCGGCGCCGGCCATCATCTTCATCGACGAGATTGACGCCGTGGGCCGCCAGCGCGGCACCGGTTTGGGTGGCGGTCATGACGAGCGCGAGCAAACCCTGAACCAGCTGCTGGTGGAAATGGACGGCTTTGAGAGCAACGACTCGGTAGTGTTGCTGGCGGCCACCAACCGCTCCGACGTGCTGGACCCGGCGCTGCTGCGCCCCGGCCGTTTCGACCGCCAAATTGTGGTGGACACCCCCGATGTGAAGGGGCGCGAGAAGATTCTGCAGGTGCACTCGAAGGACAAGCCCATCGGCTCCGACGTGGATTTGGCGAAGATCGCGAAGATTACCCCCGGTTTCACTGGCGCCGACCTGGCCAACCTCATGAATGAGAGCGCGCTGCTGACCGCCCGTCGCGGCAAGAAAATCATCACCATGCGCGAAGTGAGCGAGTCGATGGAGCGCGTAATTGCCGGCCCCGAGCGCAAGGGGCGCGTGCTGAATGAGCAGACCAAGCACACCATCGCCTACCACGAAAGCGGCCATGCCTTGGTGGGGCACCTGCTGTCCCACGCCGATCCGGTGCATAAGATTTCCATCATCTCCCGCGGCCGGGCGCTGGGCTACACCCTGTCCATCCCCGACGAGGACAAGGTGCTGAACACCCTGGGCGAGATGAAGGACGAGCTGGCGGTGTTCATGGGCGGTCGTGTGGCGGAGGAGATTTTCTGCGACGATATCACCACCGGCGCTTCCAACGACCTGGAGCGCGCATCCAAGATGGCCCGGGCCATCGTTACCCAGTACGGCATGAGCCCGCTGGGTACTCAGGTGTTCGGCCAGCCCAACCATGAAGTGTTCCTGGGCCGCGACTACGGCAACACTCAGGATTATTCCGAGGAAACCGCCCGCCGCATCGACGAGCAGGTGTCCATCATCATGAAGGAAGCCCACGACCGCGCCCACGACATCCTGAGCGCCCGCAAGGACCAGATGGACCTGATGGCCAGCGTGCTGTTGGAGCGTGAGACGGTGGAAGGCGAGGCTTGCGAAGCCCTGCTGGACAACAAGTGGGACGAGTACCTGGCCCGCGAAGGTGACATCATAGCTGCCAAGGAAGCGGAAGAGGCGGCGGCCCGCGCTAAAGACGAGCAGTTGGCCAACCCCAACTGGCGCGAAGCCGAGGTGGAGCCGGGCGACCAAGACGCCAACGGCCCGTTCCGCCCGGCGGCGGAAGACGCCGACCGCAGTGACATGCCCACTCAGGCGCAGGTGGACACGGAGATTCACCGCGAGGACGTGATGGACTCCACCCCCGACGCCCCGGCGCCGCCGGATGGCGAAGACAAGAAGTAGCACCGTCGAAAGCCCCCGGAAACGGGGGCTTTCTTGTTCTGTTGGCCTGGCGGCAACCGGAACTATTCGGCGTTGCAGCGCACTGCGGCCACCCGCCCTTGCCCTTTATGCCTTACCTTCGCGTACCGAGGTACGCTCAGCCGGCCTTCAGGGCGACTATGGATCACATGCCTCGCTCGCACGCCGGATCTACGAGGGGGCAATGAAGCCTGCGTTGAGCGGCGGATGGTTTCGTGGGGAAGAGGTTCCATCTCTTCCTAATCTTACTGCTTTACTTGCCCATTTAACACGTGCTTGGCAGACGGCTTGCCCGATGCGTTATTTCTCCGCCTGCCGTTCATCGGGAATTCTCAGGGCCTGTCTGGTTTACCCTTGGTAGACCAACGGCAGAAAGGCGTTTTATGTTCTGGAAGTGTTCCACCTTTGAATTCGACACCCGCGTGCCTGTGGTGATGGGCATCTTGAACATCACCCCCGATTCCTTTTCGGACGGCGGCAGCTACCTCAAGCCGGCCGATGCGTTGTCCCATGCCTTCAAAATGCTGGAGGAGGGGGCTCACATCATCGATGTGGGCGGCGAATCCACCCGCCCCGGCGCCGCCCCGGTGGCGCCTAAGGAGGAGTGGGCCCGCATCGGGCAGGTGGTGGAAACGCTGGCCCGCCAGGGGGTGTGCGTTTCCGTGGACACGCGCCATGCGGAAGTGGCGGCGAAAGCGGTGGCGGCCGGTGCCTCCATCGTGAACGATGTTTCCGGCTTTCGCGACCCGGCCATGCGGGCGCTGGCGGCGGCGGGGGATTTCGGCTGCGTGGTGATGCACATGCCGGGCACCCCGGAAACCATGGCGTCCCAGGCCCAGTACGCCGATGTGGTGAACGAGGTGCGCGACTACCTGGCCCAAGCGGCAGCCAGCCTGGAGGCAGAAGGGGTGGCGCCTGCCCGCATTTGCGTGGATCCAGGCCCCGGCTTCGGCAAAACCCCGCAGCAGACCATCGAGCTGGTGCGCAACTTCCAGGAGTTCCGCCATTTGGGCTACCCGGTGATGGCGGCGTTGTCCCGCAAAAGCTTCATTGGCTACGCCTACAAAATCGACGACCCGATTGAGCGCGATGAAGCCTCTGCGGCTGAGGCGCTGATGGCGGCCGAGCTGGGGGCCACGGTCATTCGCACCCACAATGTGGCCGCGACGGCCGGGGCGCTGCGCGGCCTGCGCCCCTTCGCCATTTTGGGGCTGGGGGCCAATGTGGCCCTGGTGGCCGAGCCGGGCGAAGAGGACGAAGGGAAGGTGGCCCAGCTCAACCACGCCATTAGCCAGCTGTGCCTGCTGCCAGACTCCCAAATCATCGACATCGCCCCCTTCTATAAAAGCAAGGCCGCCTATTACGAGGACCAGCAAGATTTCGTGAACACGGTGGTGCTGCTGCGCACCGGGCTGCCGCCGAAGGAGCTGCTGCCCTGCCTGCACGCCATTGAGAACAGCCTGGGCCGCGTGCGGGAGATCGAGAACGGTCCGCGCACGCTTGACTTGGACATCGTGGATTACCAGATGTATGTGGTGGACACGCCGCAGCTGACACTGCCACATCCGCGAGCTGTCGAGCGCGATTTTGTGGTGAAGCCGATCCAGGACATTTTGCCGGGGCATGTGCTGGCGGACGGCACGGCGGTGGATGCGGTGCTGGAAGAGCAGCGGTTGGGCCGCGCATGGCGGCTGCAGCGCCCCGGCGCAGGGGAGTAGCCCCCCGACACGCCCCCTAACTCCCTGTGAGCTCAAAGGAAAGGATGACTGTTGCTGGATTTTCGTCTCCAGGTGCTGGAAGAGGTGGATTCTTCCAACAGCGTGGTGAAGCGGGCGCTCGAAGACGGGCAGCCGGAGGGGCTGGCCATTCAGGCGCGACGCCAAACTGGCGGTTATGGACGGCAGGGGCGCGGCTGGGCCAGCCCGGAGGGCGGCATGTACCTCTCGCTGCTGCTGCGGCCGCAGGTGCCGCCTGTTCAGCTGCCCACTCTCAGCCTGGTGACGGGGCTGGCGGTGCGGGAAGCGCTGCGTAGTTTGGTGGTGGCCAAGGAGGCCCGGCGCATCGTGGTGAAGTGGCCCAACGATGTGGTGTACGACGGCGGCGCTTCGGAGCCGCCCGCCTTCGATGCGACTGGCGCGGCCGACGCGGATGGCGGTGCCCTTGCCGTCGAAGAGCGTTTCGACAAAGCGGCGTTGCGCAAGATGTGCGGCATTTCGCTGGAATCCCACGGCGGCGGCATCTGCATTGGCATCGGGGTGAACGTGCTGTCCCCGGCCTTCCCGTCGCCCGTCTCCGGCAACCGTCCCCTGTACCTGGCCGAGTTGGGCTTTGGCCACACCTGCCAGCAACAGCAGGCAGTGGACGAGGTGGCCCATGCGGTGCTGCGGCAGTTCGCCTGTCATTATACCCAGTGGCTGGCGGAAGGGTTCGCCCCCTTCGTCGCGGCATTTTCCCAGGAAAACCCTCTGATGGGCAAGCGGGTGGAAATGGTGGACGTACAAGGCCGCCCGCTGGCTTGCGGAACAGTACAAAGCGTAGATGCCGCCGGCAATCTGTTGTTGCTCACCGCCGACGGCTCCCGCGCGATGGGTTTCGGCGAAGCTCATATTCTCTAAGGCGCTGAACGGGCGGGCGGTTCAGGCCCTCTGCCCTGGGGGTGCCCGTTTGCTCCGGCTTTATCTGGCGGTGCAGGTGTCTGCATGGTGTCCGTTTGCGAATAATCTCCCCACTGTGGAAAAAAGACAGGCCAGCGTGCAGGTGCGGGGCACTACTATGGAGAGGTTTCACTCCAGAAGAGGTTTAAATATGAGTACGCAACAGCCCCATACCCTTGTGCCCTCGGACGGCCTTGAGCCGGCCGAGGGCACGGCGGCGCCCGCAAACGGCGAAGCACCTTCCGGCTCTAGCCGGCCCGCGGCCACTGGCCCCCGTGGAGGCAACGAAAAGGTGATCCGCATGGGCACCGCTTCCATCCCGCGGCTGATTACCGAATTCGCCATTCCGTCGGTGGTGGGCATGGTAGTGAACGGCTCTTACAACATCATCGACTCCATGTTCCTGGGCCACGCCATGGGGGAGATTGGCCTTTCGGCGGTGACGGTGGCCAACCCCATCATGATCGTGTTCATGGCCCTCTCTATGCTGGTGGGCAACGGCGGCAACGCGCTGGCGGCCCTGCGGCTGGGGGAGGGCAAACGGCAACAGGCGGAAGTGGCCCTGGGCAATGTGGTGACGCTGTGCCTGGTGCTGTGGGTGCTGGTGGCCGCCATGGCCGCGTGTC
>ERZ777306.2022-NODE-2022-length-28024-cov-5.384569_pt1 | contig 28024 bp, 21 predicted proteins | sample MGYA00374966_ERZ777306 | MGnify/ENA primary metagenome ERZ777306 (study PRJEB29329, sample SAMN06343882) | mouse gut metagenome | isolation source: Mouse cecum | place: Austria: Vienna | collected 2014-11-15 ... | reverse complement strand
CCTGGCCGGGACGCTGCGCAGGGAGCCGGGCTTCTTCCCGGCCTATCATATGAACAAAGAAAACTGGATCACCGTGGCGCTGGATGGCAGCGTGCCGGAGGACAGGATCAGGCTGCTGCTGGATGTCAGCTACGACGCCGCCGCGCCCAAAGGGAGAAAAAAGAGCGGAAATCCGACCGGCTGACGGCAGTGAAGACCGTCCCGTGGAGGCGGGCGTATGAGTCATGGCAACAGCGCTTCAGAATGCGGATAAAGCCATGGGAGGCGCCGGATGGTCAGCGGGCCCTTCGACACCTCCCATACTGGCGCGCTGCTATGCAGCGTCTGCGAACCGTGTGGTTCGTGTGTGATTGAAAAGGGCGTGCCGCAGCATTCTTTTTCCGCGGCACGCCCTGGAAAACTTATGATGATTGACGGGATGGCAGCGCAGGCCCCTTATGACTTCTCCGCATCGAACTTGGCTTTGATTTCTTCATTGACGATGGCGCGCATGACGGGAATGACACGCAAATCCTCTTCTTGAATGCCGAGGGTTTCAATATCCGGCTTTTCACCGCACTGCGGAAAATTAACCAGCCAGCTGCCATGGACACACCTTGAATCACAAATCCAGCCATTCATGCCTTTGTGTACGCCCCAGCGGGCGTATTTTTCTTTTTCGACAATCAGTTCGACGCAATCCATTTCCTTCATGACTATTTCCCTCCATAAGGCGTTGTCAGTTTTATGGTTCCGAAAGGTCGTGCTATCCAACCAGAGATAAAGGAGACCATGCCATCACCGCTCTTGCGAGGAAGTTCAATGCGGATGCTGATCCGCTGCCCGTTATGATCCAACTTGCCAAGGGTATAATCTCCGGCAACGTACTTGGCTCGTCCCTGACGATCTATTTCCTGCCGCAGCCAATGCGCGTCTTCCTCGGCATATCCCCAACTGGCAAACAGTTTTTCCTTATGGTGTGTGTATTCGCCTTTTGTGTTAAAGAGATAGGGAACATATTTGCTGTATTCATTGATGGTTTCCGCGCACAATGCTGCATATGCTTGCGGTATTGGTAAAGGCGTACAGTGGCAGTGGATGTGGTGTGGTATCCTGGGGTGAAGATCTGCTGCAAACCAGCATTGGTCAAGGGCCAGACACGTTTCACAGTGCGTCATCCCCTTAGTGTGATGATTCCATTGCATCCACATGGTGTTCGTCGTGCTTTCCTTCGTGGCTTTCATGAAGACTTCCCTGCATCGATGGCAAACGCTTGTTTACATTATACACCATGCCGCTGTATTTGTCAGGAACAATTGTTCCCTATTCGTTCTAAAGGATAAAGTCTGCCCATGCTTTTATTGGCTACTGCCGATTCGAGGCTGCCGGGCATCGTCATGGACGTCCTTTGGTTGGTGACAGCCTGCCCTCCGACGCCTCCAAAACTTTGATGACACACCGCGGCAACAGCATGTTGCTTGCGCGGCGCGTGAAGCGGTGCTATCATAGCCATGGAGGTGGTCAGAACAATGGATACGAAAAGTGTGATCCTGGAACTGCGAATCCGGAACGGTTTATCCCAGGATGATCTGGCGGAAAAGGTTTATGTGACCAGGCAGGCGGTATCGCGCTGGGAAAACGGCGAGACCGTGCCCAACACGGAAACGCTGAAGCTGCTGTCCAAGCTGTTTGATGTTTCCATTAACACGCTGCTGGGTTCGCCCAGGCAATTGATCTGTCAGTGCTGCGGTATGCCGCTGGAGGATGCCGCCATCAGCCGGGAGCCGGACGGCGCGTTCAATGAGGAATACTGTAAGTGGTGCTATGCTGACGGACGGTTCGCCTATGCCAGCATGGAGCAGCTGACGGACTTCCTGGCCGGGCATATGGCCAGCGAGCAGTGGCCGCCGGAGCAGGTTCGGGCCTATTGCAGGGAACAGCTGCCCAAGCTGAGGCACTGGGCCAAGGCTGAATGACGGCCGGTGAGGACGGCTTCGCATGGACGGCAACGGCTGATCGATGCTTTGATGAAAGGAGACGCTATGCTTACCAGGAATGAATGGCCGGTTTTGGAGTTCGATAACAGCCCGACGGCCAAGTTAAACCCGATTGATTTTGTAAAAGAGAAGTTTGATACCAACAAAATGGTGATAACGTTTTTCCCGGAGGTTATACGAAGGTTGGAAATGGTCGGCCTGATAGCGCAGGAACGAATCATTCCTGGCGAGAATCCGGTGGTTATCTATCGCTTTGAGGCGCAGCCCGATGTGCTGCTGGCCCCCGGGCAGGTGGGCTGCCCTGCCTGCGCGGGCAATCTGGATCTGTTCCATGCCATGGGCATTACCAAGGTGATGTTCTGCGGCGGAGGCGGCGTCCTTGACCCTGATATTGAGGTCGGGCAGATCCTGGTGGTCGACGGCGCAATCAGGGATGAAGGCTTTTCCTATCAATATATTGCGCCGTCAAGGGTCATTGATACGGATCCTGCGCTGACCGACCGCATCAGCCGCTATCTGGAGGAAAACGGCGTCCCCCATCTCCGCGGCCTGACCTGGACCACGGATGCGATCTTCCGCGAGACAGCCGACCGCATCAGCCGAAGAAGGGCGGAGGGCGCAAAAATCGTGGAAATGGAGCAGGCCGGATGCATCGCCGTGGCACAGTTCAGAGGCTTTGACTATGGCGCGCTGATCTATGGCGGAGACGACCTTTCCGGAGAAACGTGGTCCGATCGGGGCTGGCGGAGCCGGGAAGGCATACGATACGATTTGGTGACACTGTGCGCGAAGCTGGCTGCAGTCATCTGATGATCAGACGAGGATTCCCCTATTTAAAATATCATCCCGCAGGCTCCACAGGCCCGCGGGATTGGCTGTATCTATACATATATAAATGAAGGAATCCGATTAATCCATGGCGGCTTCGACGCGCTGGATGAAGTCGGCGACATCCTGGCAGACCTCGTCCCGGTTGGTCTCGTTGAACAGCTCGTGCCTTGCGCCGGGATACAGCTTCAGGTTCACCTGCTCGAGCCCGGCTTCCCGGAACTGCTGAGCCACGCGCTCGACGCCCTTGCCCATACCGCCGATGGGGTCGGCATCCCCGGAAATCATCAGCAAGGGTAGCGTCTTGGGGATGCGCTGCAGGGGTTTGAGGTCGGTCAGCCGCCACAGACCGCGGAACAGTTCGCGGTAGCCGCTGCCGGTAAAGGGAAAGCCGCAGTAGGGATCCGCAATGTACCGATCGACCTCCGCCTCGTCCCGGGAAAGCCAGTCAAAGGTTGTTCGACTTGGGGCGAAGGGGCGGTTGGAGCCGCCAAAGGCCAGACGGTCAATCAGCGGACACGGCTTGCGCGCGCCGCCCAAAAGGCAGACCAAGTTGGCGGCCAGAAGCGCCGCCGTCAGCTTCGCTTGGCTGAAATAGCCTGTGCCGCAGAGGATGGCGCCCGCAAGGCCCTCCCCGTGCTCCCGCAGATAGCACCGGGTGACGAAGCTGCCCATGGAATGCCCCAGGACGAAATAGGGGACGCCGGGAAAGCACGCTTGCGTCCGCTGGCGGAGACGGTGGACGTCGTCGATGAGGTGCTGCCAGCCGTCCTGATCGCTGAAATGTCCCAGGATGGCTGCCTGCGGGCCGTGGCCCAGGTGCGTATGGCCTGTCACGGCAATGCCCTGGGTGTTCAGATGGCGGGCCAGACGCTCGTAGCGGTCGATATGCTCGGCCATGCCGTGCACCAGCTGCACCACAGCCCGCGGCTGGCCACCAGGCAGCCAGAGCCGACCGTCCAGCGGATTGCCGGCTGTGGAGGAAAAAGTAAAGGCATCCGTTTGCGTCAAGCTGATCCCATCCTTTGATCGTTATCCTTCGATTAGTATACCCCAAACGCCGGTTAAACGTCAACCTTTTCAAAAAATGGTGAAGACGGCCTGCTTTGCCACCGTAATCGTGAACAGTCTGTAACATTTGCAAATTTCTGTTGCATCCGGGCGTAAATCGTGTCATAATGGTCGGGAGCCTGCGCGGGACGCGGGTGGAAGAAAGGATCCTGTACCATGAAGAAGTATGCTCCCTGGGTGGCTGCGGTCGTCGCCCTGATCGTTGTTGTGGCGCTGCTGCTGGTGCCGCAGCTGTCGGGCAAGGACAACGTCACGCCCGCAAGCACCACCGCCACCGCTACCCCTGTCCCCGAAGCGACCGAGGCGCCCACGGACGCGCCCGAGGCTACCGATGTGCCGGCAGCGACGGACGCTCCTGAGGCCACCGATGCGCCGGAAGCCACGGATGCTCCCGAGGCTACCGATGTGCCCGAGGCCACGGACGCTCCCTCTCAAGCGCCCACCCTCGCGCCGGAAACCGTGCTGGCGAGTCTGAACGGCCAGAGCATTATCTATCAGGATGTGGACGAGGTCGCCCAGAGCCTGATGTACAGCTACGCTCAGTATGGTTATGATTTCAGCTCTCCTGAAATGCAGAAGAGCCTTTATCAGATGGCTATGCAGTACGTCCTTCAGCTGAACATGATGGAGCAGAAGGCCGTTGAACTGGGCCTGGATACCATTACCGATGAAGAAAAGGCTGATCTGGAGAAGGAAGTTGCCGAAAACTGGAACAGCCTGGTGGATCAGTATGTGATCTACTACGGCGGGCTGGCCAGCGACGCCACCGACGAGGAAAAGGCCGCCGCCCGGGTGAGCATTATTGCCGACCTGGAGGCCATGGGCTATACCGAGGCTGCCATGCTGGAAAACACCCTGGACAATGTTAAGCTTGACAAGGTGGAAGCCGAGGTAGTCAAGGGCGTTGAGGTGACCGACGAGGAGATCGTCGAGGCCTTCAACGAGCAGGCCAAGAAGGACGAGGCCGACTATGGCGAGGATATTGCCACCTATGAGTACATGACCAACTATTATGGTCAAGTGTCCTATTATCAGCCTGCCGGCTATCGCGGCATCACCCATATTCTGCTCAAGGTGGAGCAGGAACTGCTGACCAACTATCAAAACCTGGTGGCCAAGCTGGAGGAGCAGCAGGAGGACGAGGAAGCCGCCGCGACGCCTACAGACGCCGCTTCTCCCACGGATGTGGCCGAGGAGCCTGTGACCCAGGAGCAGGTGGACGCCGCCTATCAGGCGATTCTGGATTCCGTAGCCGATACCATTGCGGAAATCAACGGCAAGCTTGCCGAAGGCGCGGCCTTCGCTGACCTGGTGGCGGAGTATGGCACCGATCCGGGCATGGAGCGGGAGCCTTACAAGTCCGAGGGCTATGCCGTGCATATGGACAGCATCATTTGGGATCCCGCCTTCGTGCAGGCGGCCTTCTCGGTGGATAACGTGGGCGATGTGGCCGAGCCCGTTGTGGGCGGCTATGGCGTACACATTGTCCAGTACACCAAGGACATCCCCGCCGGTCCCGTTGAACTGACGGATGAGATCAAGACCGCCCTGCGCGAGGCTCTGCTGGCGACCAAGGAGGCCGAGCTGCTCAACAGCACCATGAACGCTTGGCTGGAAAGCGCTGAGCTGGTCTACACGGCGGAGGGCCAGGAATATCAGCCCCCGGTCGCGGAGTAATATTCGGTAATCAATGGCATCAAGTGCGCCCCCGCATGGCTGAACGGCCGTGCGGGGGCGTTGCTTCTGTCAGGGAAAGCGTCGGAGGCCAAGGTCCGTGTTGAGCCTACTCCCTGTTCACCAGCCTGGCGAAGGTGACCCACCGCGTCGCTACCTGAACCATCAGCAACGCGGCCATCAGCAGTACGGCGGAGCGGGCAAAGGGCATCCACCAGCCCATCATGGAGCAGATGGAAAAGACCAGTATCAGCGCGCAGTACAGACCAATCATCAGCTGGTACGCCGTGCGGCCGCTTCGATCCCGCAGCATGGCCAGGCGCTCATCCTTCTGGGCGATGCGCTGCGCCTGCTGCCGCTGCGCGTATTCAGCCTGGTGTTCCGGCTGTGTCCAGTGAAAATAGAGCCAGATCATTTTGATGCCGGGAAGGGTGCCCGCGCCTGCCAGCCCCCACAGCAGACCATCCAGCCGCGTTTCCGTCCAGATCGCCAGGGCCAAGCACACCAGGCCGACACCGACATAGGCAAGGCCCGTATATAAGATAGACTTTTTCATGGCTGATCCTCCTCATCATAAAGAAAGATATCCTCGATTGTCAGATTGAAGTATCGCGCCAGCTTGAAGGCCAGCAGGATGGACGGGTTGTAGCGCCCGCGCTCCAGGGAACCGATGGTTTGACGGGAAACCTCCATGGCCTCGGCCAATTCCTCCTGACGGATACCGCGCTCACGGCGCAAGACCTCCAGGCGGTTTCGCATGCGGTCACCTCCTTGTGTTATGAATGGAAAGCTTGCTTTCCATAACGGAAGCATAGCACAGTCGTGACGCAATGTCAAGCTAATTTTCCATCCGGGCAAAAATTTTCCCCGCGCCGCCGAAGGGAGGGCGGGGCGCGGGGATCGATGAGATGTTTCTTTTGTTGGCACTATGCTGCTGTCCAATGAGGCGGTTTTTCTTACCAGGTCATGAACCAGGTGGAGATGTAGCCCTCGGTGCCGTCCACATCCACCTTGCACCAGTCGCGGCCATGCTTCAGAACCGTCACCTTGGTGCCCACGGGCACGGTGCGGATGATCTGGGCCTTCAGGCTGGGCTCCTTGCGGAAGTTGACGATCTTGCCACCGTTGACGTTGATGAGGGTGGCGGTGTAGGGCTTGGTTTCGGCGGTCTCATCGGTGGTCTTGAGGAACTTGGCCATCATATAGCCCACCTTGCCGTCCTCAACCTGCACCTTGTACCAGGTCTTGTTGCCGCCCAGGATGGTAACCTTCACGCCGTTGCGATAGTAGGCCAGCACCTTGGCGTCCAGAGAAGCCTCGGCGCGCAGGTTCAGCACCTGGGTGGCCTTGGGGTTGTTGACCACGGCTACCTTGCCGGTGACGGGCTTGGTGTCGTCGGGCTTGGAGGCGGTGCCGAAGTTCAGGTACTGGGTGGACATGAAGCCTTCCTGGCCATCCACCGTGACGCGGCTCCAGGCGGAACCCTTCTGGATGACGTTCACCTTGGTGCCGGGCTTGAAGCTGGTGATGATCTTGCCGGAGAGGCTGGGCGCTTCACGCAGGTTCAGGCCAATGCCGGTGTTGGTGCGGATCGTGGCGGTGCCGGCGGAGCCCGTCGTGTCGGTGTTGAGGTACTTGGCCATCATGTAGCCGGTCTTGCCGCCCACATTGACTTTGTGCCATTCATCGCCCTTTTCGACGATTTCCACCAGCGTGCCGGTGGGGTACTGGCCCAGCACCTTCGCGGTGAGGGAGGCGGTTTCACGCAGGTTCAGCGCGCCGCCCTTGACCAGGGCGCTCTGGGCCGCGTCCGCCAGGGACAGCATGGGGGTGAGAGACAGCGCGGCGGCAGTGGTCAGGCCGGCCAGCCGCTTCAGGGTCGTGTGCTTCATGGGTATCTTCCTCCTTTGCTTGCTGCGGGCGGCTCTTTCCTGGCCGCCTACACCCATCCAACGGGGCAGGGGATGGCTGTATTGCTGATAGATTTTACCATGAAAGGTCGCGAGGTATGCCAAATTCCACATGATGGGAAGGCCGCCATGGAAAGCGCTGGCTTTGTTTCGCCATGCCGTGGCGCTTTTTTCCATGCCGCCGTAAATTTACAAGCTTTGCTCAAACCGCCCCTGTACACAGCAGGCGTTTTGCGGTACAATAGAGTTGGTTCATAATATGCACGGCACGGCCCTGCAATGACATGAAGGAGTTTGCCATGTTCAAACGAGTGATAAGCCTGCTGATGGCCCTGACGATGATCCTGTTCAGCCTGTCTGCCCTGGCACAAGGCGCGGACGCCCCGGCCCAAGACCAGACCGGCGACGCGCTGACCATGGACGAGCTGGAGGCATGGGTGGAGGGCTACAAGGCCCGGGCGATGCAGACCCAGCCGCTCAATAACCCCAATGACCCGGCGGCCTTTTCCGAGGACGGGTATGCTTTCATTTATGATTTTGCTACCCTGTACATGGATTCTCCGGTGATGAGCGAGGAAAGCGTAGTGCGCAACCTGGTGGTGACCGACGCCATGGAGGAAGGGCCGCGGGGTACCCATGTGGACATGCAGCCTTCGGAAGTGCTCGGCGCCTTCTATCATGAAAACGAGAGCCTGGTGGGCGATCGGGGCTTCGCGGCTTTGTATCTGAGCGACATGATGCCCGCGGGCGCGGCCTGGGCCTGGGTGCAGCGGGATGGTCAGCGGCTGATGGCTATCCAGTACGCGGTGCAGGAGCGGGCGGCCACGGGGGCGGACGGCTATACCGACGCGGGGCTGATCTACACCCTTCAGGATAACCTGGTAGCGGCTATTCGCGCCTATGGCCTGGACAGCCGGGTCAGCGATGATGATGTGCTGGACAGCGTGTACGCCGTCAAGCAGGTCTTGGAGGCCTCTACCTATGTGCAGGTGCCCACCAGCATCATTGGCACGGATCTGGACGCCTTTGACGCTGACGATCTGCTTTTCTCCGGCATGGATTTCCTGTCCCTGACCCCCGATAACGCTGAGGCCAGTCTGGGCGCTTGCCTGGAGGATGATTGGATGGAGGATGACAACGGCGAATATATCCGCACGATGCAGTTTGCCAACTGCGAGATAAGCTTCATTTATGATGCCCAGAAGCAAAACCCGGTGATTGACCTGATGTCCATCGATAGCGACAGCATGGAAGGCCCGCGGTCGGTACGCATTGGCGATAGCTTTTCCAGCGTGCTGACCCGTTTCCGCCATAGCGAGGGCGGGTTTGACGGCGTGTCCACCGAAATCCTGTATGGGGCGGAGGGGCAGCCGGCCTGGGGCGTTGCCAATTATGGCGACGACGCGTCCGCTACCCTGCGCTATGGTCTGCGGCTGGCGGACGGCCGCGAGGTTGTGCTTTATATGACCTTTAACCAGATGTATCTCAGCGAGGCCCTGATCTACATCAATGACTGAGGCGCGTGAAGCCGAAGAAGGCCGCCGCGCAGAAGGCGAGCCTGTCCCCAAGCCCGGGGAAGCGCCGGAGAACCTGCGGGCGCTCCGACGGCCGTATGGAAAAACGGCGTGTCCCTTCGGGCCGCTGAAACGGAGGGGGTTCGTCAAGGCGCTTCCCGCGCGGTTTCGCCGAATATTCCTGTATTACATAAGCGAACGGCAGGGCGCTTGTGCCATAAGCGACCTGTGCATGCAAACCATTGACCAAGCGACGCGGTCGCTTGGCTGATACCCCCAAAGGAGGTGCAGCCCTTGAGGATCGACCTGACCTGCCCGGCGGAATGCTGGCAAGCTCAAATGCCGAAGGCGGAGGAGCGCGTCTGCGATGTGACGCTGTATAATCTATCGGACAAGCTGATGATATCCGTGGAGGCGACGCTGGTTCTTATGTCGCCCTCCGGTGAGGAAGCCGGGCGGGTGGTGCAGCGGTTCCACGACCTTCACGGCCTGCCGGAGAAGCCCTTCGCCCTGGCATTCCCTCTGCCGGAGGATGCCCGGGGGATGTCCGCCGAGGTCGTTGTCGAGAAGATCTGGTTTGACGATAACAGCGTATGGCGGCGGGGCAAAGCGCCTTTGACCGACTATCAGCCCAACGCCCTGCCCAACAGCCCCGCTCTGGAAAGCCTGCGATTCATTGCCGGCAAGGATGCGGTGGGCTATCCCGAGGAGCAGGAAGGGCTGTGGATGTGCGTGTGCGGCCGCCCCAATCAGAGCGGCAGCCGCATCTGCATCCGCTGTCACCGTAATCGGACAGAGGTCTTCGCCAACCTGACCCGGGAAGCGGTGACTCATGCCACGGAATTGCGGGAGCGTCAATTATCCCTGAAGGCCAAGGCTGCCCGGGAGGATGCCTCTCGCCTTCAGGCCCAGCGGGAAAAGGAATATGAGGCGAAAATGCGCCGCCGCCGCCGCGTGATTATCGGGACATCCGCGGCTGTCATATGCGCTGCCGCCGTGTATGGCGCTGTCTTCCACCTGGCCCCCTACCTGCGCTACCGGCAGGCGGTGGACTGGATGGAGGCGGGCAGCTATCAGGAGGCCATGACAGCCTTTGCCGCCATGGACGGCTATGGGGACGCCGAGGCTTCCATGGTGCGCTGCCGCTACCTGGATGCTCAGGCACGGCTGGATACGGCTGATGAGGCCGAACTGACGGAGCTTCGGGCTGTGCTTGCTGCCCTGGAAGATTATGAGGATGCCCCTGAGCTGGTGCGGGCGGCGGATTACCGTCTGGCCGGACTGCTGCTGGAGGGCGGAAGGGTTGACGAGGCCCGGGCGCTCTATGTGACCCTGGGGGATTTTCGGCAGAGCGCAGATCAGGTGCTGGCCTGCGATTATCAGACGGCTGCCGGGATGCTGGCGCAGGAGCGCTACGACGAGGCCTTCGAGGCTTTCACGGCGCTGGGCGACTATGGGGACAGCGCCGATCAGGCCCGGGAAGCGGTGTATCGTCCGGCCCGGGAGGCGCTGAAGTCTTCACAATGGGACACGGCGCTCGCGGAGCTGGCGCGGATTTCCGGGTACAAGGACGCGGACGCGCTGCTTCGCCAAGCGGAATACGGTAAGGGCGCGCAGCTTCGGGCCGCGGGCAGCTATCAGGAGGCCGCGGGGCATTTTCTGCGGGCTGGCGAACATGAGGATGCCGGACAGCTGGCCAGCGACTGCTTCTATCAAGCGGCGGACGCGGCGATGGTTGCCGGCGACCATGTGCTGGCGGCGGAGCTGTTCGCTCAAATCCCGGATTACCAGGATGCCGAAAGCAAATGGCGGCAGTGTACCTACAAGCTGGCCTCCGACGCGCTGCGTGACACGGAGTACATCCGCGCCCGGGCGCTGCTGGAAACGCTGCCCGAGGATTATGAGGACGTGGCGACCCTGCGGCTGGAGGCGGTGTACCGCCCGGCTCAGGCTGCCTATAACCGTGGCGACTATCAGGCGGCGGTGGACGGGTACAGTCAGCTGATGGATTATCGAGACAGCGCCAAGGAGCTGCGGAAGGCTCGCTACCGTCTGGCAGAGGCGCTGCGGGAGCAGGGCGATTACCAGGGGGCGCTGGATCAGTACGCGCTTCTTGGAGATGACGAGGATACGGTCAGCCAGATTCGCCAGACCCGATATCAGTTGGGCGCGGCGAAGCTTGCGGCGGGGAGCTACCAGGAGGCCATGGATATTTTTACGGACCTGGGCGATTTCCGGGACAGCGGCGCGAAGCTGAAGGAGGCCGCCTATGGTCAGGCCAACGCGCTGCTGGAGGCTGGAGCCTACGGCGACGCCCATATCCTGCTGGAGGGCCTTGGCCGTTATGCCGATGCCCAGGACAAGCTGTCCCTGTGCGGTTATCGTGAGGCCTGCGCTTTACGAGATGCCGGGGACAAGGCGGAGGCTGCCGCGCGCTTTGCTGCCTTGGGCAGCTATGAGGACGCCTGGGAGCAGGCGGAAGCGCTGTATTTCACCATCGGCCAGGAGGCTGAAACGGCAGGCAGGCCAGATGAGGCCGTGGGCTACTATCAGCTGATTCCCGGACACGCTGAGGCGGCGAGGCGGGCCGAGGCGATCTACGATAACCGCTACGCCTTCACCCAGGCGAATGTCCAGGCGGCCATGGACGGCAAGCAGTACGCTCTGGCCGCGGCCATCCTGCTTCAGACGGATTTGACGAACCTGCCGGACAAATACGCCGGGCTGAGCAGCCAGCTGAAGGAAGCCTGCTATCAGGAGGCCTCCCGGCTGTACGCGGCCAAGCGGCCCTACGCGGCGCTGCCCTACTACCAATTGATTCCGGGCTACCGCAATGTGGATGATGTGCTGGGCCGCAGCTGCTATCTCATCCTTGGACAATGGCAGGGGGCTGAGGGCGAAACCTACACCTTCCTGCCTGACGGCACCTGCAGCCTGAACGGCGAGCCGCTGTACTTCGCGGTGGATACTTACGCCATGGAGACCGGCACGGCGCCCGACGCGCTAGCCCTGACTCACAAGGTATCGGCCATCGACCAGGACAGCCTTACCCTGCGGGACATCCGCGACGGCGGAAACACCATCGTCCGTCTGAAGCGGAATGAAGCGTATATGCTTCCCGCGGTGTCGCCCAGCCTGCCGCCTGTGCCGACGCCCGCCCCCACCGCGACCATGATGCCCACCACCACCCCAGCGCCCCAGGCTACGCCGGAGGCGGCGATTCCCCTCCCGGCAGCGACGGACGTGCCGCCGCAGGACACGGCGCTGCCTCTGCCCACGGTGACGCTGGATCCTTCGGATTCCTTCCGGGTGGAGGACGAGTGAGGAAAAATCAGGGCAGGCAGCGGGCACAAGCGGTTTCCACGCGGCGGAGGGCTGGAAAATCCCAGTAAAAATGTTGGCTTGTTAAGGAAAAGTTCTTGACACTGTAATATTTCTGTAATAGAATGTATTCATCGGAATATGCGCGGTCAGACTCTTGGCAGATGCGCTGATCCGCGAATGAAGACTGAGGTGAACCGATCATGACGCAGGGCTGGAAAAGAATCATGGCTACTGTGGCCGCACTGGCGCTGATGCTGTCCTTGCTGCCTACGCAGATGCTGACCCGGGAGGCCCAGGCCGCAGGCACATACGGTAAAACCACGGCGACTGTGCGCGTTCGCAAGAAGCCCAGCACAAGCGAGGAGTACTGGTTCAAGCTGGAGGCGGGCTTTGTGTGCACAATTAAGGAGACCGTCACCTCCGAGGGGAAGAACTGGTACAAGGTTGATACGCACCATCCCGATCCCAACAAGGATCGTACCTATATCGGATATATCCAGGCGGATTTCTTCACGCCCCTGACGGCGGACGAGACGGCCGCGTGGGAAAAAAATCCGGTGCAGGGCCAGTGGAACGGAACCGTCAGCACACCCACGGATACAACCGGTTCGGGCGGAAGCTCGGGGAGCGCGCCTGACGCCGACACCACGCCGCCGGCGTCTTCCAGCATGCTGATGGGCCAAATTAACGCCGGCGGTGTAAATTTCCGCTATACGGAAGGCGGCAAGGTCATTTCCCGTCTGGATCGCGGCACCAAGGTGGAGATTTTGTCCACCCCTTCGGTGATTGACGATAAGCACTGGTATCGTGTGCGCTACGATGGCCGGGAGGGTTACATTCAGGCGCCCTTCATTACGGTCACGGGCAATGTGACGGTGACGCCGCCGCCGAACATCAGCGATGGCGGCAACTATGGTTATGTACGGCTGATTCTGTCCTCCGCCAATTTGCGGCTGACCCCCGGCGGAAAGATTGACGCGCAGTGGGAGCGCAAGGGCGAAATGCTGCCTGTGCGCGGCCCCGCCATCAGCGAGGGCGGATATTACTGGTATCCCATCACCTTCGGGGGCAACGGCTATTATGTGCGCCACGACTGCGTGGAGTATGTGCAGAGCGACGGCTCCGTATCCGGAACGCCGGAAACCGTGACGCCTCCGCCGGTGACGGCGGCCAGCTACCTGATTACGGTTAAGGCTGGCGTCAATCTGCGCCTTCAGCCCAGCGGCAACAGCGTCACTCAGCTCAAGCGCGGCGTTGTGGTCACGCAGCTGTCTCAGCCGGTGGCCAGCGGCGGCTACAACTGGTATCTGGTGCAGGTGGATCAGATTCGCGGCTATGTGCGGAGCGATTGTGTGCAGCCCTGCTCTCAGACGGGCGGCCCCACCACGCCGGTCGCTCAGCCCACCGCGCCCGTGACCAACGCCCCCAGCAGCTATGGCTATGTCAAGACCACGACCACCAATGTGAACCTGCGTGCCAAGCCCGCTGGTTCCTCCCAGACGCAGCTGGACAAGGGCGTGGTGCTGCCGCTGCTGAGCAACCCTGTCCGCAGCGGCAAGTATGATTGGTATCATGTCCGTACGGCCTCGGGTCTGACGGGCTACCTGCGCGGGGACTGTGTGACGCAGTGCAATGCGGCCGGCGGCGCGCCGGATACAACCCTGCCGCCTGCCACCGACGTAACGAATGCGCCCAGCCTGTCCAAATACGGCTACGCGATGATTAAGTCTGACAACGTAAACGTGCGCAAGTCGCCCAGCGGCGACAGCATTGGCCGGGTGCACAAGAATACGGTGTGGCAGATGACCGGCAACAGCGTGACCTATAAGGGCTACACCTGGTATCCCATTACCACGGGAACGCTCAGCGGCTATGTTCGCGGCGACCACAGCTTCAAGCTGTCTGCGGAGCAGGAGCGGAGCTACCTGGCCGGCAACGGCGTCCCCGGCGGCAGCGACGGCATCGTGACGCCGCCCACGACCACCGTCATGTATGTACAAACCGTTGAGGACAGCGTAAACCTGCGGGCTTCCGCTTCCAAGGACGCCGCTTCTGTGGGCATGGTGCCCAAGGCTACGGTGCTGGCCTATAACGCGCAAAACACCGTGGGCGGCAGCCTCTGGTACCGTGTGGTGTATAACAATACCGAGGTATGGGTGCTGGGCTCCTGCGTGAAGGTGATGACCGACGCGGAGTATCAGGCTTACCTGGCCTCCAAGCCTGCGAACACGCCGCAGAAGGAGGTTATCCTGGGGTATGTGAAAACCACCACGGGCGGCGTCAATCTGCGCACTACGGCTAACGGCGCCAATATTCTGGGCCGGATTGACAAGGGCGTGGTGATGCCTTACACTCGCGAGCCTGTGACCGCTGGACGCTACACCTGGTACTATGTATCGACTTCTCTGGGCTATGGTTATCTGCGCGGCGACTGTGTGACGGTCTGCGATGCCAATGGCGGCGCGGCGCCGCTGCCCAGCAAACCCATTGTAACCACGGGCCCCGGTTCTGGCCAGGAGGCTTCCTACACCACGCTCCGCCGCGGCTCCAAGGGCGACGCGGTGAAGAACCTGACCACTGAGCTGAAGATTCAGGGCTTCTATACCGGCAGCATCACCAGTTCCTATACCTCGGCGGTGGAAAGCGCCGTGAAGGCCTTCCAGCAGGCCAAGGGCCTGGAGGTTGACGGCATTGCTGGTTCCAAGACGCAGCACGCGCTGTACGGCACGGTGCCCATCGGCTCGGGCAATGTCAACAATCTGGACATGGTGCTGTACCAGGCTGAAAAGATCGACTGGTACACCGGCGGCATTCAAACGCTGTGGGCCAAGGGCGCCAACTATAAGGTATATGACGTGAAGACGGGCATTGTCTGGTGGGCGCATCGCTGGGCTGGCGGCAGCCACGCTGACGTGGAGCCTCTAACGGCGGCGGACAGCGCACGGCTGTGCAAAATCTACGGCGTCAGCGACCCTGACGACATCGCCAAGAAGAATATGTGGCAGCGTCGTCCATGTCTGGTGACCATTGGCACCCGAACCTTCGCTTGCTCGCTGTATGGCGTACCGCATAACTATCCTGATGGTGACACCATCGCGACGAATAACTTCAAGGGCCAGGTGTGTATCCACTTTACCAATTCCAAAACCCATGGCGGAAACAAGGTGGATTCTTACCATGCGGAAGCCATTGATTACGCCTGGAAGAACGCGCCCAACGGCTACAAATAAGGGCAAATAGACACTTTCCAGGTAAGCGGAGCCGCCGCACGAACAGATGCGTTTGTGCGGCGGCTTTTCTTGTATAATGAAAACCCCCGTTTCGAGCGGGGGTACAGGAAAGCTTATAGCTATGAGTCCAAACGTATAACTTAGTAATGAGCAAAGGCCTGGCAGCCATAGCCAGAATAGAGAGGAGAAATACGAATGGACAAGAATAGTTAAGCACACATGGCGTGGAATTGCAGATACCATAGATTGTTTGCCGCGAAGTATAGGAGATAAATAATCTATGGAAAGATCAAGGCAGAAGTAGAGAAGGTACGAAGGACGCTGTGCGAGAGAAAAGGAGTAGAAATCATAGCGGCAGAAGCATGTCCAGACCATATTCACATATTGGCGAGTATACCGCCCAAGTATAGCGTATCGGAAATGATGTGGTATCTGAAGGGAAAAAGTTCACTGATGATATTTGACAAGTTTGCAAACATGAAATACCGATACGGAAACCGCCAGTTATGGTGCAGAGGATACGATGCGGATATAGTCGGACGCAATAAAAAGGCGATCGAAGCGTATATCCACCATCAACGGGCGGAAGACAAACAATACGAGCCAATAACGATGAAAGAATTGATTGACCCGTTTACGGGTGAGCCGGTGGAAAAGGGCAAGTAAACTAAAGCCCCTTTAGGGGCCGCTATATAGCACCGGCGCGGCTGGCGGGTCTTCAGAGCGCTTTAGCGCTGCCGGTACCAAGCCCTTATAGGGCTTAGTCAAACCACCGGCTTAGCCGGTGGTCATGATTTCACAGAGCTTTGTCCTCTAAGGATTTGGACGAGGGTGCCTGCTCTATCGAGATAATAACGGGGCGGCTCGATTGAGCAAGCGCCATGTCCGACCATAGTGAGGCTCGCATCCTGTGAACAGCCATAGGCCGCCGTTAGCTTGGCCGCTCGCCGCGGGGGTCGCGGGCAGCGGGCGTCCGCAGCAAAAACGCTTCCTGGTTTGGATAAAAAAACCGGCTGCACAGGGACGGATACCGTCGAAGAACGGATTTGTCCTGAATGCAACCGGGTTTTTTACGCTGATGCGGCTGGCAAAACATCTGGTTAATCTCTTGGCGCGTGCTTCCAAAGGCATGATGGCAAAGCAGATCCGCCCGGCGCCGAGCAAGCCGATTTCATGGGCGGCTGATATTTTGCGCGCGGAGAAAGGCCTGGCGGCGGGTTGCTGCGCTGCATGCTCATGTGGCGTGGCGGGATGACCATCCAGCCAGCAGCGCAGCCGATTCGGTCCGCATGTGCGACGCGAAACAGCGACGCGCTGCGCGGGCAGGTTCATGTCAGCATCCGCCAGTCTTTGGTTCGTTTGATCGGGAGAAGGCGCAGCTTACATGCTGCCAGCTCTGCAGGAACACCCTGCGCAGGCCGCCCGCTTGTTCCGCGCTTCATCCAGGACAGCTCCGAGAAAAATCAGATGATCCTCCCGGTCATAAAGACTTATGCTGACAGCGCCCCAAGGCATTGGGGCTGGGACTTCAGCACCCTTCGCGCTAAGCGCCAATGCCTGTCGATACGCCTTTCTATGCTGTCTGCGATGAACGTCAGGCATATGTACTGATGCTGCTTGTTCTTGCTGAACCGTCGCCGTCAATGGCTGGCGGGGTTCCTTCTGCGAAAAAGAACGGATGAACGCCGTCCTCACTGCCCTTTTCCATATCAAACAGCTGCTGATAAAGCGTCGCAAGCCTGACGATATCATCGGTCAGCAAGCCGTCTTCCAAAAACGGTCATGCAAGAATTTCCTGCGGCTGCGTTTACGCATCCACCCTGAAGGCATAGATCGTTGTGGTATCGTACTTTTCGCCGGGGCGGAGCACAGTGGTGCCGGGGAATTCCGGGTGGTTGGGCGAATCGGGGCAGTGCTGGGTTTCCAGACACATGGCGCTGTAAACGCCGTAGTGCGCGCCCCCCTTGCCGCCCTGGATGTCGGTGGTGCAGGCGGAGTACAGCTGCATGGCGGGCTGGTCGGTGATGACCTCCATGGTGCGCCCGGAGTCCTCGTGATGTACGCAGGCGCACAGGCCCATGGCCTCGCCCTTGCGCAGGACAAAGTTGTGGTCATAGCCGCCGGCCAGCTTCATCTGGGGACAGGCGTCCATGGCGTCCAGACCGTCCGCCATCAGCAGGCCCTCGCGCATGTCGAAGGGGGTCTGGCTCACGGGCATGTACGCCCCGGTGGGGATCAGCCCGGCGTCCACCTTGGTGATGACGTCGGCGTCAATGTACACGCCGTGGTCGCGGATGGTGCCATGGTCGTGCCCTGCCAGGTTGAAATAGGTATGGTTGGTCAGGTTGCACAGGGTGGCCTTGTCGGTGGTGGCCTCATAATGAATGCTGAGGTTGCAGTCATCGTCCCAGGTATAGGTTACGGTAATGTCCAGGTTGCCGGGATAGCGTCCCTCGCCGTCAGGGCTGACGCGGTGGAAAACCACGCTGTCCTCGCCGTCAGCGGAGGCAGTGGCAGCTTCCCACAGGAAGGAGGAAAAGCCGTGGAAGCCGCCGTGGAGGTGGTTGACGCCGTTGTTGGTTTCCAGCTGATAATCCACGCCGTCCAGGGTGAAGCGCCCCTTGGCGATGCGGTTGCCATAGCGGCCCACGGTGTCGCCCATGGAGCCGTGATGGCCCTCGTAGCGATCCAGGGTGTCAAAGCCCAGGGCCACATCGGCCAGCCGGCCGTCCTTGTCCGGAACAATAATAGAAACGGTGATGGCGCCGAAGTCCGTCACGGTAACAGACGCGCCGCTTCGGTTGATCATGGTGTAAAGGGTAGCGGCCTGACCCGCCTTGGTCACGCCGAAGGGCTTGGTGGTAATGGCCATGCAAAGAGCCTCCTTGTGATTTCTTCTGCGCCCATTGTACCGCGGATGCCGGGGCTGGTCAATCGGGATTTTCGGGGGCGAGGGGGGATTTTTCGGGATGTCAGTCCTTGTCCAGCATAGGCCTGAGGAACTGACCGGTGTAGCTTCCCCTGCAGCGGGCGACGGTTTCCGGCGTGCCGGCGCAGACCACCCTGCCGCCCTGGTCACCGCCTTCAGGCCCCAGGTCGATCAGCCAGTCCGCCACCTTGATGACATCCAGATTATGCTCGATAACCAGAACGCTGTTGCCCGCGTCCGCCAGGCGCTGTAGCACATGAATCAGCTTGTCCACATCCGCCATGTGCAGGCCGGTGGTGGGCTCGTCCAGGAGGTAAAGGGTCTTGCCGGTGCCCCGGCGGGAAAGCTCTGTGGCCAGCTTCACCCGCTGGGCCTCGCCGCCGGATAGGGTGGTGGAGGGCTGGCCCAGCTTCACATAGCCAAGGCCGACATCGTAAAGGTTTTCCAGCTTGCGCAGGATGGGCTGGTGGTTTTCGAAGAAGGCCATAGCCTCCTCCACGTTCATTTCCAGTACCTCGTAGATGTTTTTGCCCTTGTAGGTGACTTCAAGGGTTTCGCGGTTGTAGCGCTTGCCCTTGCAGACCTCGCAGGGCACATAAATGTCCGGCAGGAAGTGCATCTCGATTTTCAGTAGGCCGTCGCCGGAGCAGGCCTCGCACCGCCCGCCCTTGACGTTGAAGGAGAAGCGATTCTCCTTGTAGCCCCGGGCCTTGGCCTCGGGGCTCATGGCGAAGATCCTGCGGATGAGGTCGAACAGGCCGGTGTAGGTGGCGGGGTTGCTTCGGGGGGTGCGGCCGATGGGGCTCTGGTCGATGCAGATGATCTTGTCCAGCTGCTCAATGCCTTCCATACTGCCGAACTTCCCGGGACGGGTTTTGGCCCGGTTGAGCTCTCTGGCCAGATGCTTGTGGATGATCTCGTTCACCAGACTGGACTTGCCCGAGCCGCTGACGCCCGTGACGCAGCACAGCAGCCCCAGCGGAATCTGCACGTCGATGTTTTTCAGGTTATGCTCCTTCGCGCCTCTGATGCTCAGGAAGCCCGTGGGTTCCCGACGGGTGGCAGGGACGGCGATCTTCTTGGCGCCGGAAAGATACTGGCCCGTCAGGCTCTCCTTGCAGGCCTTGATGTCATCCACCGTGCCCTCCGCCACAATGCTGCCGCCATGGATGCCCGCGCCGGGGCCCACGTCCACGATCCAGTCCGCGGCGTACATGGTATCCTCGTCGTGCTCCACCACGATGAGGGTGTTGCCCAGGTCGCGCATGCGCTTCAGGGTGTTGATGAGCTTTTGATTGTCCCGCTGGTGCAGTCCGATGGAGGGCTCGTCAAGTATGTAGAGCACGCCCATCAGGGAGGAGCCGATCTGCGTGGCCAGGCGGATGCGCTGGGCCTCGCCGCCGGACAGCCCCCCCGCTGCCCGGGATAGCGTCAGATAGCCCAGGCCCACGTCGATGAGGAAACCCAGCCGGGCGTCGATCTCTTTGAGAATCTGCGCGCCGATCATGCGCTCCTTTTCCGTCAGCGTCAGGCCGGAGAAGAAGGCGCGGGCCGCCGTGATGGACATGTCGGACACCTCGGCCAGGTTCCGGCCATTCACCGTGACGGCCAGGGATTCGGGCTTCAGCCGCCGTCCTCGGCAGACGGGACAGGATTCCTCGGCCATGTATTCCTCATAGGCTTGCTTCATGGCGTCGGAGGAGGTCTCCCGGTAGCGCCGCTCCAAGGTAGGGATTACGCCCTCAAAGGGGGTGGCGTAGGTTCCCTGCCCGTGGGCGCTCTCATAGACGATGGTCAGCTTCTCCTTACCCGTGCCGTAGAGGATGGCCTGCATGGCTTCCTCCGAAAAATCAGAAACGGGCGTATCCAGGGTGAAGCCGTATTTGTCCCCCATGGCGGTGAAATACTGGGCCGCGATGCCCGACGTGTCTGCGGTGTTAAAGCCCATGGCGTTCAGCGCGCCCTTGCGCAGGGACAGGGACTTGTCCGGGAAGAGAATGTCCGGGCTGATCTTCATCAGCGTGCCTAGGCCGGAGCAGTTGGGACAGGCGCCGAAGGGACTGTTGAAGGAGAACATCCGGGGGGTCAGCTCCTCAATGGATACGCCGCAGTCGGGGCAGGCGTAATTCATGGAGAAAAGCAGTTCTCCCTGGTCGAACAGGTCGATAATGACCAGGCCCCCCGCCCTGCCCGTGGCGGTCTCAATGGAATCGGCCAGCCGCTGCTGGAACTCCTTCCCCGGCCGGACGATCAGGCGATCCACCACCAGCTCGATGGCGTGCTTCTTTTTTTTGTCCAGCGCCGGGGTGTCGTCCAATTCGCAGAGCTCGCCGTCGATGCGCACACGGACGAAGCCGCTTTTCCGAGCGTCCTCCAGCACCTTGGCGTGCTCGCCCTTGCGGGCCCGTACCACCGGGGCCAGCACCTGCAGCCGGGTTCCCTCGGGGTACTTCATCACCGCGTCCACCATCTGATCCACTGTCTGCTGGCGAATCTCCTTCCCGCACTCAGGACAGTGCGGGATGCCGATGCGCGCCCACAAAAGGCGCAGATAATCATGGATTTCCGTCACGGTGCCCACGGTGGAGCGAGGATTCCGGCTGGTGGTCTTCTGGTCGATGGAGATGGCGGGGGACAGGCCCTCGATGCTGTCCACATCGGGCTTTTCCATCTGGCCAAGGAACTGCCGGGCATAACTGGACAGGCTTTCCACATATCGCCGCTGGCCTTCGGCATAAATGGTGTCGAAGGCCAGGGAGCTTTTGCCGGAGCCGGAAAGCCCCGTGAACACCACCAGTTTGTCCCGGGGAACCGTCAGGCTCACGTTGCGCAGGTTATGCTCACGCGCGCCCTGAATTACAAGATTGTCGTTCATGCTTTTCCTCCTGCGGCCCATGATCGGCTGAATCCCGGAGGGGACAGGCCGCCTCCATAGTGTACCACAAACCGATTTTTTTCACAAGGCGAACACGAACAAATGTTTTATAATTTGTTTGCCATATTGTCTGCGGGTTTGATTTCTGCTATACTATGGCGTATAGCCATGCAAAGGAGTGTGATGGATTGCGGTTGAAGCGTTATATTCCTTCCGCCAGCCGTATACCGGAGCTGGACGGACTGCGGGTGCTGCTGGTGCTGATCGTCAGCTGGTATCATATCTGGCAGCAGAGCTGGCTGACGCCCGCTGTGGGCGGCTTCTCTCTGGATTTTCTGGTGCGCTCAGGATATATGCCGGTGGACGGCACCATCCTGCTCAGCGGGTTTTTGCTTTTCCTGCCCTATGCGCGGGGCAGGATGGAGGGTGCGCCGCTTCCGGATCGGCGGGCGTTTTATCAGCGGCGGATCATGCGGATTGTTCCCAGCTTTTATTTCATCACCCTGGTAATGCTCTTTGCCGTGGCGCTGCCCTGGGGGCTGTACGTCACGCCTCAGGCCATGGTGAAGGATGTGGCGACCCATTTTACCTTCACCTTTACTTTCTGGCCGGATACCTACATTGCCACGCCCATTGGCGTAGCCAGCTGGACCCTGGCCATTGAGATGCAGGCGTATCTGCTGTATCCGTTCCTGGCGCGCGCCGCGGTGAAGCGCCCCGCCCTCACCCTGACGGCCATGACCGTCGCTGCCTGGGCCTGGCGCGGCTGGTGCCTGTGGGCGCTGAAGGACTACTCCATGGTGGTCAATCAGCTGCCCTCCTTCCTGGATGTGTACGCCCTGGGAATGCTGGCGGCGATGCTCTACGTCCGGGGCGTTCATAGCTACAATCGCTTGCGGGAAAAGGGCCTGCGGGCCATGTGGCAGGCGCTGGCCACCCTGGCGGTATGCCTGTGCGTGGCAGCGACCATTCGCGTGCTCAGGGCCCAGGCGTCCTCGGCTGGCTATGCCGCCATCCAGGCGGGGCAGATGCTCCGCCGTCCGCTCTTCGCTCTTTGCCTTGCCGGGCTGATGCTGAGCCTGCCCTTCGCCATCCGCCCCATTCGTTTCCTGATGGGCAACCGGGTGATGAAGGAATTGGCGGCGGTGTCGATGAATTATTACCTTATCCACCAGAACCTGGCGGTGCACCTCAAGCGACTGGGCATTCCGCCCTCCGTCAGCGACACGCCCAACATGGCCGCTGAGACCGCCTGGCAATATCCCTATACCTATCTGTGCTTCGGACTGTCGCTGCTGCTGGCATTCCTGGTTACCTACCTGGTGGAGAAGCCCTGCGCGCGGCTGCTGAAGCGCTGGTTCGATCAACGAAATCAACGGAGGAAAACAACCATGAAAGATCCCCGGATGGTTACCCTGGCCCATAATCTGGTGAATTATTCTTGCGCTGTCCAGCCCGGTGAGAAGGTCTGGATTGAGGGCACCGGCATACCCTCGGAGTTTATTGCCCAGCTGGTGGAGGAGACCTATCAGGCGGGCGGCATCCCCTTTGTAACCCTGCGGGATCCCAAGGTGGAACGCGCCCTGGGCATGGGCTACTCGGAAGAGCAGCTCACCTGGCTGGCGGAGGGCGATGGCAAGCGCATGAGCGAGTGCCAGGCCTATATCGGCGTGCGCGGCGGCGACAACATGTACGAGACCGGCGATGTACCCGCGGAACGCAGCGGACTCTACGCCAAGCTCTACTCCGCCAAGGTGCATGGTCAGATCCGCGTGCCCCGGACCAAGTGGGTGGTGCTGCGCTACCCTACGCCCTCCATGGCGCAGCAGGCGGGCATGAGCACCGAGGCCTTTGAGGAGCACTTCTTCAATGTGTGCAACCTGGACTATGCCAAGATGTCCCGGGCCATGGACGCCCTCGTCACGCGGATGAACAATGCCGACCAAGTGCACATCACCGGCAAGGGAACCGACTTGACCTTCTCCATCAAGGGCCTGCCGGGCATCAAGTGCGACGGCAAGCTGAACATCCCTGACGGCGAGGTGTTTTCCGCGCCGGTGGTGGGCTCCATCAACGGCGTCATCACCTACAATACCCCCAGCCTCTACCAGGGCAAGGTCTTTGAGAACATCCGCCTGACCTTCAAGGACGGTTATGTGGTGGAGGCCTCCTGCAATGACAGCGAGCGTCTGAACAAGATTCTGGACACCGACCCCGGCGCCCGGGCGGTGGGCGAATTCGCCATCGGCGTGAATCCCTACATCACCGAGGCAATCAAGGATACGCTGTTCGACGAGAAGATCGCGGGGAGCTTCCATTTCACCCCCGGCCGCTGCTATGACGAGTGCGATAACGGCAATCAGTCCGCCATCCATTGGGATCTGGTGTGCATCCAGACCCCGGAATACGGCGGCGGCGAAATGTACTTTGACGGCGAGCTGATCCGCAAGGACGGCCTGTTTGTTCCTGACGACCTGAAGGCGCTGAACCCGGAAAACCTGAAGTAAGAAAAGCTGGTTTTTACGGACTGAAAAGGAGCCTGTCCCCTGGGAGGTGAAGGGGGCAGGCTCCTTTCGATTTGCCAATGGTCTGATATACCGAATTTTTCGGTGTATGTCAATGCTAAATGATAAGGGGTGATATACGCAAGAAGAAATGGAAAGGGGTGCCGCTATGCCTCATGAATCGTCGCATCTGAGAACTGCGGCATCTGTCCCTTCGTCTGGATGAAGCGTTCCTTCGGAAGCTGGAATATGTGGCTGGTTATGAGGGCCGGTCAATGAACAGCACAGGGTTCAGCTGGTGCGGCGGTATTGGTTGATTTTGAGGAGAAGCACGGCGCTATTGAGTTGGAAGATAAGATGGAATCATTCTGAGGATAAAGTGATGGGGAAGAGCCCTTGTATACTTTTTTCTGGAGAAGGACAGGCCCTTGGCAGGGCTGCGGAGCTTGTTTGGTTGTACTTCCTCCACGGAGAAAGTAGCAAAGAGGATTGGGGGTGGCTGAGTTTAACCTGCATGGGCAGCCGATCCACCATTCGGCAATGTCGCGGAGACGCAGGCGCTGTCCCCGCTCTGTGCCTCATTGGAACTGCGTACCGCTTCATCCGCCACTGGCGGCGCGGTACTCCGTTCCCCCCACCCCCCCCCGTGGCATAGCATGGAGCGCGTGGCTATTATCAGTCACCAGCTAATTGTGCCTCGCAGGGGCGGTGTTCCAACTCCCAAAAAACAGGCAAGTGTGCTTCAGCAACAAGGCTATCGTCTGGTCTGGCTCGGTAGCCCCGGTTGCACATGGGACTGGAACCGTTGGAGTCAGAAGGTTATGCTTTGCATTGGTGCCATAGGAACAAGTACCAAACAAGGCTCCCGATCCTTATGATACCATATAGGATCTCCCTTATAGGGGCAGGCCCCGAAGGATTCCGCAGGGCGATCGGAAAGACCTTTGGTTGCCCCGCAGCGCGAAAACCCGCAAACAAAAAGCGCCCAGTAGTTGCACATGGGGGAAATACCCTTCCACTACGAACGGTACCAGTCCCATGTGCAACCAGGTCTACATACTTAAACCAAACGACGGCTTTGCTGCTGAAGCACACTCGCTTGCTCTAATGGAGTGGGAATACCGCCCCTGCGAGGCGGTATTAGCCGGTAGCTGCTTATGGCTCCGCATGTCATGCTAAGGATGGGGGGCCTGGGGGCCGCCACTCATGCAGGTTAACTTTGGCGGCCCCCAGACCTCTTTGCTACTTTCTCCGTGGAGAAAGTAGAGCCTTTATCATGCGCTGCCCTGCAAAGGGCACAACTATTGGAAAAAAATGTGTGCTGCGGGGATTCCACATCATCCGTCACGGCGTTCCGCCGTGACACCTTCCCCCTTGGGGAAGGTAGAGAGAAAAACTTTTTTTCAGCAAAAAGAGCGGCAGCCCTGTAAGGGCGCAATCATCTCTATGGAGAGAGAGCACATTGAGGCCGCAAAGCAGGATACCGCCTGCTGGCGCCTTATTCATACACCGCGCGGCTGCCGCCGATATAGGGCAGGCGGCTGTAGGCCATGACCAGGTTGGCATGGCCCACGCGCTGGCGGTCGATGCGCAGGGGCACCGCCACGGGACGGATGTGCATGCCCACCAGGGTATCGCCGATGTCGATGGCGGCGTCGGCCTGAACGTTCATGGCCAGGGCTGGATGCCGGAGCAGCTTCCAGGCCGCAGCGGGGACACTGCCGCCCGCCTTGGGCTGAGGGATGGCCCGAACCTGGGTCAGCCGCCCCGCCGTCAGCACCTGCTGCTCCAGGACGATGGCGCGGTTGAGATGCTCGCAGCACTGGAAGGCCGCGTCCAGGCCATGGCGTTGGCAGGCGTCCAGCATGGCTTGGGCGATGACCTCGCCCAGTTCGGGCACGCTGCCCTTGCCGATGCGCGCGCCGGCCACCTCGCTGGTGGAGCAGCCCAGGACAATCAGTCCGCCGGGCTGAATCTGTCCGGCCTCCGCCAGGGCGTCCACCGCCTGGGTAAGGGCTTCCTTGATGTCTTGACGAAGAGCTTCCTCCATGGTTCATTCCTCCTGTGTGTGCTGGGAATCATCGGGATGGAGCGCGTTGCGCAGGAAGTCGATGGGGTGCTGCAGCACCTCATCCAGCACGTTTTCCGCGCCAATGGTCAGCAATTGACCGACCATCCGGGCAATCATTTTGGCGGTTTCCGGGTCGATGTCCCGGGCGGCGGCCAGCATGGCGGCGGCGCTTTTCAGCTTATCGGCGCTGATGTCGCTCAGGGTATCCGCTCCTGTGGCCTCCAGGATAGAGAAAATCGTTTCCACGAATGTCCGGCGCTGATCGGGGGTGCTCTGCTTCAGCCACGCATGCAGGGTATCGTCGATCACGCGGCTGGCGGCGTCCACCTCGCCCAGTTCATCAAAGCGGGGGCCGACGAGCTGCCAGCTGAAGGAATCGTGCTGCAAAAGCCCCACGGCGTCGGAGCGCACCACGGTGTAATCCGGGTGATCGGTAATCAGCAGGCCCACCACCGAGGACTGGGGGATGAAGGCGTGAAGCACCGGACGGATACGGGCATAGCCTTGGCTGGCCATGGTATCCGCGTCCAGGCCCGGGCCATCAAAGCTGTATACGCCCAGCAGCTGCCTTTGGGTGACGGGAGAGGCATGGGCAGCCGCGTAAGCAGCCAGGTTGCCGCCCTTGCTGTGGCCGACGACGTAGAGTCCGCCCGGTGCGCGGATGGCGGCCCGCTCCAGGTAGGTAACCGCCTCCATCTGTGCTGGAACGGGGCTTTCAAAGGCCATGGTGAAGTCCTCGCGCCAGCCCACCAGGGTGGCGTCCGTGCCCCGGAAGCATACGCAGCGCTGCCCGCCCGGCAAATCGGCGGTGACGGCGGAAAATTGAATGCCGCGGGCGTCATCCACCGTGTTGACGAAATCATGCAGGCGGATGTGGCCGAAGCGAACCGTATCCGCCATAGTAAAAATCAACTGATGCCACTTGGCGTCGTATTCACCTTCGGGTACGGAATCCTCATCCATGTCGGCGGCGATGTCCGTCAGCAGCGCGCCTTGCTCGGTGGCAGCTGCGTCAGGAAGGTCGTTGTAGCTGAGGTTGGCCAGGAGCAGGGCGTCAATGGGCGTCCAGGGCACGGCGGCAAAGCTCTGCTCGCCGCGCCAGGTGAGGTAATCAAGAATGTTTGCCATCATGATCCTCCATGAAAATCCGTCATCCTCGGGGATGCAAGGGGTTATTCAGACCATTGGCAATTTCGGGGTGGCACAGCCCTTCGGCTTTATTCCGGCATCGGCACCCCTCTTTGGGACATGAAAACGGGATGGTTCCCGCACTGCTTCATGAGAAAGAGCTTCCTTGCAGAGCTTCCCGGCGGGCGCCGTTCGAGGTCGGCTTTGCCCCAATGGCGAGAACAATGGTTCAATTCCCGCGGGTAGTCATTGCTTGACTTGATGTCAGGGGATGGCCGGGCACGGCGATCGGGGAAGTCCTGCAAATGCGGCTAAGCGGCGCAGCTGCTTTGCCGATGCCCTGGGTTATTCCAAATCGCCGCTTTGCTTCATCTGCTCAAATTCCTCCCGGGAGATCAGGCACATCCGGGGCTTCGCGCCGTCCTTGGCGGAAACGATGCCCCGGCGCTCCATCTCGTCCACCAGCCGTCCGGCCCGGGCGTAGCCGACCTTGAGGCGGCGTTGCAAAAGGCTGGTGGAGACCTGGCCGTCATTCACGGCCATCTCGATGCACTGGGCTAAAAGGGAGGAATCACCGGAGAGGCTGTCGGCGGCCTCAGCGCTGTCGGCGGAAGCCGGGTTGGCCTCCTGCTCCAGGTGCTCCAACTGTTCCAGTACGTCGGGATCGTAATCCGCTTCGCAATTTTCGCGGATGAAGTCAGTGATACGGTTTACCTCGTTGTCGCTCAGGAAGCAGCCCTGGACGCGGATGGGGGTGAACTCACCCGTGGGCAGGTAGAGCATATCGCCCCAGCCCAGCAGCTGTTCCGCGCCCACCCGGTCCAGAATGGTGCGGCTGTCGATGAAGCTGGATACCTTGAAGGCGATGCGGCTGGGGATGTTGGCCTTGATGAGGCCGGTGATGACGTCCACCGAGGGACGCTGGGTGGCCACCACCAGATGGATGCCGGCGGCGCGGGCCAGCTGGGCGATGCGGCTGATGGAGAACTC
>ERZ777306.2018-NODE-2018-length-28103-cov-8.663078_pt1 | contig 28103 bp, 22 predicted proteins | sample MGYA00374966_ERZ777306 | MGnify/ENA primary metagenome ERZ777306 (study PRJEB29329, sample SAMN06343882) | mouse gut metagenome | isolation source: Mouse cecum | place: Austria: Vienna | collected 2014-11-15 ... | reverse complement strand
CACTTCACAGCCAAGCGACTGCAGCGTCACTGCAATACTCCGACCGAATTTTCCTGCTCCAAATACCACATACTGCTTTTTCATATGGTGCCATCCTTTCTGAAATCAAACATCCCTATCCTACCATAATCCGTTCCTCCGGCAGCTTTCTCCCGGCTTTTGTTTTCCCGATTTTCCCTGCAAATAAAAGTACCAGAGTTGTCGGGCCAATGCGCCCCATATACATAAGAAGAATCACGACCAACTTGCTTGCCGAAGACAGAGACGGGGTAATCCCCACAGACAGTCCCACTGTTCCAATGGCAGAAGTCACCTCATACAACGCATCCATAAGTCCGACCGGCTCGAACAGCAAAATAGCCATCGTTCCGCCGAGCAACGCAACAAAAGCAACGATCACCACAGAAAAAGCGGTCCGCACATTCAGAGCCGGTATTTTTCTGCGGCAGTACTCCGTATCCGGATTTCCTTTTAAAACAGACCAGCAGGTCAGAAGCAAAATCATAATCGTCGTTGTCTTCACTCCTCCGGCCGTTCCTCCCGGAGAGCCTCCGATAAACATTAAAATGCAGGAAAGAAAACGAGACGGTTCATAAAATGCGCTCTGCGGAATTGTAAAAAACCCCGCTGTCCTTGTTGTCACAGACTGAAACATCGCCGCCATCCATTTCTCGCCCATCCGAAACGGCCCCAATGTAGCGGGATTTGAATACTCCATACAGAAGAACCCGATGGTTCCGCCCAGAACAAGCACCAGCGTCATCAAAAGCGCCAGCTTTGTATGCAGCCGCATTTTCTGCATGCAGCGCCCAAAAGAAAATTCACGTCCACGAATGCGCTTTCCGGTCAGCAGCAAATCCTGCCAGACCGTAAATCCAAGACCGCTGGCTATAATCAGTCCGATTGTCGTAAAATTTACCAGCGGACTTGTCTGATAAGCCTGTAGACTGTTCTCTCCCAATATATCAATCCCGGCATTGCAAAAAGCCGAAATCGAATGAAAAATCGAATACCATACGCCCCGGAAAAATCCAAACTGCGGCACAAACTGCAGTGCATAAAAGAAAGCTCCGATTCCCTCTGCCAAAAAGGTTCCGCACAAAACAAATTTCAGCATTACAACGAGGCCGCTTAATGTATTCAGATTGTAGCTTTCCTGAATCACCACACGGTTCCGGATTGTGATCTGACGCCTGAGAATCAGAAATGCTCCCATTGTACACGCTATGATTCCAAGCCCTCCAAACTGAATCAAAAGCAGAATAACCATCTTTCCAAGCAGTGTAAACTGTTCTGCCGGAACAACAGTCACCAAGCCGGTGACACAGACAGAAGTGCATGAGGTAAACAATGCATCAATAAAATTCAGCCATTTCCCATCCGCATTACAAATCGGAAATGACAACAAAATTCCTCCCAACAAAATAACAGCCGCAAAGCCAAAAACCATCATCTGGGAAGCCGTCATATGTTGTTCCATTTTCCGGGTGATTTTTTTGATTCGTTTCAACTGCTTCATTTCTGTATAATCCCTCGCTACTCTTTCCTGCCTGCTCCGTATATTCTCTGACGCACGATTTCGTATGCCAGCACGCCGGCTGCCACGGAAGCGTTCAATGAATCTATATTCCCTTTCATGGGAATTGATGCCGTAAAATCACACTTCTCTTTTACGAGACGGCTGACGCCGCTTCCTTCATTTCCGATTACAAGCCCGATCGGCCCGGTCAGATTCTGGCTGTACATCGTCTCAGCTCCCATATCTGCGCATACAAACCAGATTCCCTCTTTTTTCAGCTCTTCAATCGTATTGCCAAGATTCGTTACACGTGCCACCGGGGTATAATTCAATGCACCTGCTGAGGTTCGCGCTACGGTCGCCGTCAGCCCTGCGGCATGGCGTTTCGGTATAATGACGCCGTGTGCTCCTGCCAGATTCGCGGTTCGGATAATTGCTCCGAGATTATGCGGATCTTCAATATCATCCAGTAAAAACAAAAAAGGCGCCTCATCCTTTTCTCTGGCAGCATTTAAAATATCCTCCACAGAGGCATACTCGTATGCCGCAGCCATCGCAATGACCCCCTGATGCTTTCCGGTTTCGCTGAGCTGATCAAGCCGCTCCTTAGACACAAAATCAATCAGCGTATCGCGCTTTCTTGCCTCCCGCTTGATCGTCTGAATTGGACCGTCCTGACACCCGTCCTGGATCAGAAGACGGTCGACTGCCTTTCCGGAACGGAAAGCTTCCAGCACCGCGTTGCGTCCTTCTACTACACGTCCCTGTGCAGCTTCCCCCTCCTGTGCGTTCGGCAGGTTATGATAGGATCTCTCTTTCCCGATTCTTTTCTTTTCTTTGTTCGTATATTCTTTGTTCGTATATTCTTTGTTCCTATATTCTTTGTTCCTGTATTCTTTGTTCTCGAATTTCATAGTTCCCTTTCTCCTGCGCACTGCTCTTATCTAAAACGTTTCTTCAGCGTCTTTCCATTCGCTCCGTAGCCCATCATTTCTGTCCGTTATATTTTTCCCAGCGCCGCAAGTCCCACAGCCACCAGCTCATTCATCCGGGCAAACTCCCTTTTCAGATACAGATAGCCGATCATCGCCTCAAAGCCCGTGGCTTCCAGATATTCTGTCATACTCGCATTTTTAGCTTTCGTATAAGGCTTGGAATTGCGGCCGCGGCGATACACTGCCGCCTCCTCGTCCGTTAAATGCGCCTGCAACGCTTCTATCATGTTCGCCTGCGCTTTCGCACTGACACAGGCTGTTACCCTCTGATGCAGCTTTTGGGGCTGACAGTTTCCTTTTTTTACAAATATTGTTCTTATGATAAGCTCATACGCCGCATCCCCTATGTAAGCGAGGGTCAGCGGCGAGTACATATTCCAGTCCTTTTCAGAGAGCCTGAATGTTTCATTCAGGCTCTCGTCAAAAGATATTATGCTCTTTTCCATTTTACTCCTTCTCTCGTATCAAGAAGCGTAATTCCCTTTTCCAGCAGTTCCTGCCGGATCTCATCGGCGCGTGCAAAGTTTTTGGCCTTTCTCGCTTCCTGTCGTTCCTCGATCAGCTTTTCGATCTCCTCATCCAAAAGCTCCTCCTTCACCTCTGCAATGATTCCGAGAATATCACACAGGCGAATAATCTCATCGCGCACAGCGTTTACAAAAACTTTTGTGTTGTCCGTATGCACACTGCTGTTCGCATATTTTACAAGCTCAAACACTGCGGCAACTGCATCTGCTGTGTTAAAGTCATCATCCATTGCCTCGTCAAACTTTGCTTCAAAGCCTTTCACATTTGCCATCTCAGCCTGCTCGGACGGCGTCATCTCTTTGTCAACTGCCGTTTCCGTCATATAGCCCAGATTTGATACGGCATTCCGGATACGCTCCAGAGCGTTTTTCGAGGATTCCATCAGCTCCGCGCTGAAATTCAGCGGACTTCTGTAATGCGCGCTCAACATGAAGAAACGCAGTACCTGCAGGTCGTATTTTTCACCGATCTCACGTACAGTAAAGAAATTGCCCAGCGATTTCGACATCTTACGGTTATCAATATTTAAAAACCCGTTGTGCAACCAGTATTTTGCAAAAATTTTGTTGTTACAGCACTCGCTCTGCGCGATTTCATTTTCATGATGCGGGAAAATCAGGTCTTCACCGCCTGCGTGAATGTCAATCTCTTCACCGAGGTATTTTTTCGCCATCACAGAACACTCAATATGCCACCCCGGACGCCCGTCGCTCCACGGAGATTTCCAGTAAGGCTCTCCCTCTTTTTTCGGCTTCCACAGTACAAAGTCGAGCGGGTCCTCTTTCTGATCCTCCCCGGTTACGAGCAAAGAACGGTTGCCGGAGCGCAGATCTTCCAGATTTTTGTGCGACAGCTTTCCGTATTCGTCAAATTTTCTCGTCCGGAAATAAACGGTGCCGTTTACATTGTAAGCGTAGCCTTTCTCAATCAACGTGGAAATCATCTCAATCATCCCGTCGATCTCCTGAGTTGCCAGCGGATGCGTCGTAGCCGGTTTTACATTCATATCCGCCATATCCTTTTTGCATTCCGCAATATAACGCTCTGAGATCTCCTGCGCCGTCACGCCTTCCTCGTTTGCCTTCGCAATGATTTTATCATCCACATCCGTGAAGTTTGATACATAATTCACTTCGTATCCTTTATGCTCCATATAGCGACGCACCGTATCAAATACAATCATCGGGCGGGCGTTTCCGATGTGAATAAAATTGTAGACCGTCGGTCCGCACACATACATGCTCACCTTCCCCGGTACCAATGGTACAAACTCCTCTTTCCGCTTGCTCTGCGTATTATATACTTTCATCCGCTTTCCTCTTCTTTCTTAAACCGCCCCGTCCAGACTCCGAATATGCGCCGGATCTGTAGACACCGCCAATGCATCCTCTTTGCAGGCCTGATGCGGTTTCCATTTCTCTGATTCTAAGTCTATGCAAATTCCGGTTCTTTGTCAATTCTTTTCTGACGCGCCCGTATTCCCCTCCTGATAATGCTTTCTGCACAGCGTCGTATAGCGGTCGTTGCCGCCCATAACGATCTGTTCTCCCCTGTAAATAACCTCTCCTTTTTCATTAAGCCTCGCGTTGCATACGGCTCCCTGTCCGCACCAGCAGACAGTTTTCAACTCCTCCAGCACATCCGCCCACGCCAGAAGCCACTTACTTCCTTCAAACAGATTCATCTGAAAATCCGTACGCAGCCCATAGCAGATAACCGGAATTTCCAGATCATCCACAATATGAAGAAAAAAACGAATCTCTTCTTTTTGGCAAAACTGCGCTTCGTCTACAATCACACAGTCATACGCACACAGTTCCCCGTCCGTCATCCTGCACATATCCTCCACAAAGATGCATGCGCTCTCAAGCCCTATTCTGCTCCGTACCACCGCGCCATCCCGCGTATCAATCCTCGGCTTGGCCAGAATTGCTTTTTTCCCTCGCTCGTTATAATTGTATTTTACCATCAGTGCATTAGCCGTTTTCGAGCTTCCCATCGCCCCATACCGAAAATACAATTTCGCCATCCTATTCTCCTCGCGTTACCTTATTTAGATTTAGATTATTTAGAATCAAAACAGATAAAGTCTCATACAACTTCATTTATATATACTCGGTCAGCATCCCAATCACTACAAAAAACGCCTCCGCACGGAGCCTTTCCCATGAGAAGCGGTTTCATTTGTATCTCCTCCAGGAATAATTCCGGCTGACAGCCAAAGACTTTGCAACCATCCTCTGTTCCCACATACCGCAGGAGCGCCTCTGTACCCGCCTTCATGTACTCCGGGGCCAGAATCACTTCCCGCAGCTCCAGCTGTTGACCATCCTCGGCAGAGGTACAAAAGGTTCCGATGATCTCCACGCCCGGTGTCTGCATTTCGTTCTGTGCCTCCCTCTGATTGGGATTTCCTATTCCATCTTCCTTTTTATGAATAAGAATCATCACATTGCCGCCCTGACACTTCTGTTCCGCACTTAGCCGCTCATAATAGGCTGCATCCCGATAGATAAAAACATCATACTGTTTTTGCAGTATTCCATTTACAAAATCTGCCAAAGCCGCATATTCCTTCTGCTGAACCGGGCGGCAGCAAACTTCTCGCGGCTCTTCCGGTTCGCAAACGAACCGGTCCCCTTTCTCCGCAAAAGAATGCAAATCTGCCGCCAGAATACGCATCTTCGATGACAAAGCCCCCCGCAGTACCCCGCACCGCTGTCTGCTGAAGAAGCGATATCCAAGAGGCGCATAAATCTGTTCAGCCGCTGGCATCAAAAATGTAAAACATTCGCCGTTTTCTGCCATGTCCTGTTCGGCCAGCTCCAGAAGCGCTCTCATCAGGCCCCGGTGCCGATACGGTTTTCGCGTAGCCACTGCCACAATATAATGCAGCCTCTGCACCGTTCCTCTGACCCATACCAGAAACGGATTTGCATGCACCATGGCCTGAATTTCCCCTCCATCCTCTGCCACATAGATACGGCTGTCACGAATCTTCCATTTATAATAATAATCTACAAACTTCTTATCATCCTCTGAAAATACTTCCTCATACAAGCTCCGCGTTTTTCCATGCTCCCATGGCTCCAGCCGTCTGATTTCCATGATCCTATACCTCTCTACGTCAAATTTCTGTCCCCTCTAAGTCTGAATGCGTGATCTTTACTCAGTGATCCTTCGAACAGCCATCACAGCCTGCGCAGCCCTCCGGCTGCATTCTGCTGTCTGCCACTGCGTCCATAAGCGGCTGTAAAAGGCAAACAGCCTGCGCTGAAATTCCTTCTCCCGTTCCGGTAAACCCGAGCCCTTCCTCCGTTGTAGCCTTGATATTTACACGGTCTTCTGAAAGAGACAACGCCTGTGCAATGTTCGCACGCATCTGATCCATATATGGAAGCAGCTTGGGGCGCTGTGCAATCACAGTCGCATCAAGATTCTCAATCACAAAGCATCGCTCCTCCAGAAGTTCTGCCACCCGTTTTAGAAGCACCATGCTCGAAATCCCACGATACTGCTCCTCATGATCTGGAAAATGCTTTCCAATATCGCCGAGCGCAGCCGCTCCCAAAAGCGCATCCATCACTGCATGCACCAGCACATCCGCATCTGAATGCCCCAGAAGCCCCCGCTCAAACGGAATTTCCACCCCGCCAAGAATGAGCTTTCTTCCCTCTGTCAGTCGGTGCACATCATATCCCATACCTACACGCATAACCTTTTTCTCCTTTTCTCCCGTGTTACCTTTCCTTCCTGAAAGGATTTGATTTCTTTGTAATAGAATACCCTGTTCTACCGTTTTTAGCAACCAAAAACCCCGCAAGACCTATTTTAACGCATCTCTGTCTGTTCCAACAATCTCCGTCTACTATAGGTAAAATATATAACCTGCACTATCCCATACTAATTACACAGATCACTATTCAAGTCTTTTATAATTTCAGCCATCAACTATTGCCTTACAATTAGCAGCTAATAAAGAATATAAAAAAATCAGAAAGCTTTGTGAAAAGCTTTCTGATACTTTCTTCAATAGCGGAAGGGAGATTTGAACTCTCGACACCACGGGTATGAACCGTGTGCTCTAGCCAACTGAGCTATTCCGCCATAGCGATATATATGGGGCCTATAGGGCTCGAACCTATGACCCTCTGCTTGTAAGGCAGATGCTCTCCCAGCTGAGCTAAGACCCCATGTAATGCGAGCTGTTTCTCAACTCGCTTTGCTATTGTAATATAGTTTTCTTTAAAAGTCAACCCCTTTTTTCAAAAATTCTACAAATTTTCTAAAAAAGTTTTTGATCAAATTCTGCGAATCTCTGTCTTGGCTTTTCTTCGTGCCAATTCTTCACGCCATTCAACCCGATAGACAAGGCCGTGAATCACAAAGCTCATCATAACACCACAGACTACATCAATGACAGAATGCTGATCCAGCATCACGGTCGAAGCGCAGATTAAAAGCATAATCACAAAATGCACAGTGATCGTCAGCTTTCTGTGCTTTAGTTCTTCAAGACTGCACACAGCTTGGAAAATCATAACTGTATTCATTACATGAATCGACGGACAGACGTTGGTCGGTGTATCAATCGCCCGCAGCATGCTGACCATATTGTAGAAGAACCCGGTTTCATGTGGGCTGGATGCCAGCCGCAGGTTCAGCCCCGTCGGGAATACATAATAAATGACCAGGCAAATCGTCAGTCCGGAAAATATCATGGTACAGAGTTTAGAATAATCCTTCCATCCTCTGCGTTTAAACCAGATAAAAGCGCCACCGACGTACGGAAACCAGAATACATACGGTATAATAAATGCTTCACAAAATGGAATCATCTCATCCAATTTACAGTGAATAATATATTCCGGCTCTACATTTTTCTCAAGCCAGAAGAATACACTCATGTAAAATACCAGGTACATGAGCGCCATCACATACGGATGTTTTTTAAACCAATTCCTGATGCTCTCTGTTCTCATACTGCTTCTCCCCATTCAGTATCGGCCTATGATGGAAACCACTACCCTTTAACGGCTCCCATCATAGCACTTTTTATTTTACCTATCAACCGCAATTATTTACTAACTTTTCCGAGTTTTTTACTTTTCTTTTACATAATGACCAATTATCGGAGAATCTGATGTGTCATAATCCTCCTCGCTCGTGACATCAACATCCAACAGATCATTGTGAATCGTGAAGATCACGACATGATGATCATCCCCATAGTACACAGCCTGGGATTCTTTGATGTTCGCAATACCCGAGATTGTCGCCTCTGCAAATGAAAAAGAAATTTGGGTGTCGTCAAGCTTCTTCAGCGTAACCGTTTCGTTCTCCCCAACATACGTACCTGACCAGCCGTCATTTACCTCTGTACTTTCCTCTTGGGCCGGATCGACCGGATCATTTTCTGCTGATGCAGCATCCTCATCCGAAATCACGTCTCCAAGCGGCTCACTTTCATTTGCCACTGAACCATTCGCTCCGGCAGTATCCTGCGTACTGCTTTCCGACTGCCCAGTTCCCTGTGTACCGCCCGCATCTTCTCCTGAAAAAACATCCTGATCTCCGGTCGTATTCGATGTCTGATCAGATGTAATCTGTCCGCCTGAAGTTTGTGTACCTGTTCTTGACTGCGCACCCGGATTTGTATTTTGTACACCAGATGGCTGCACACTGCCCTGTTCAGAAGATGTACATCCAGCCAATACTATCATTCCTGTAATTGCAAGCGCAAGCGTCAATAATGCTTTTCTTTTCATAGTCAAAATCTCCTTTCATGTTACCTGAAAGCAGGTTCCCCGTTGCGTGTATTCATTCTAGCACGTTTCATTTTCTTTGTCATAGACTTTTGTTTTTCTTAAGAAAAACATAGGTTTTCCCTTGCTTCTGTATTCCCTGCCTGTGGCCAAACACTTCTTATAAGACACAGTATGATAACGCTGCAGCTTCCGGCGCGCCGTTTCCTCATTTTCGGAAAAATACGAAAGCAGGTTCCGGCAATTTACTATTTTCCAGTCATAATTTCCAATATAAGTCATATAGCTGCTCCACCAGTAATCACTGATTCTGTGTACGTATCCTTTTTCCAGGGGGATTCTGTGAATCTGACGGCAACTATCCGCAATTTCGTCCAGTGAACCAAGTTCTGCTGTGATCTCTTCGCCAAAAGCCGGAACTGGAATACATCCAAAACGTCCGGGAGCCTGATGGTACAGATATACATAAGAGCGTTCCGCTCTGTGCATCCCGTCCAGTACAATCTCCTGACACGGGGCCTCTATAATAAAATATGCCTGTTCATCCATAATACAGAACGCGTAAATCTGCCATTCTTCTTTTCCCTGAGTCTCTGCAACAACATCCAGAAATCTCTTCTTGTTCCTCTCATCCGAAAAAATATAACGACTTCCCTGCACAACATGATAATAAACTTTCTCAGAAATTTCTTCTTTTGTCATTTTAACTCCTTTTCTTTGTTGCATTTTTCTTTGTAAACCTTTTCCTGTTAGACCAATTCCGGATTCGTTCTGCCGCAAATGCTACCATATCTGCCTCCTCCCTTCAACAAAAATTGACAAAGAGTGTCTTAGTCACACATTCTAATATAGTTCGCGGTAACGACCACATTGCAAAAAAACGGAATGCAACAAATCTGTTACATTCCGCTCTTCCACAACTTTTCCCCTGAAATTTTATTTCATCTGCTCTACAACTAAGCTCCGTTTAAACCGTCAGATGCCTGAAAATGCTGTCCATATGCCTCACTGTACTTATTCACACGCCCAATAATTCGGTCAGCCTCTGTGCCATCGACCACGGTAGGCTGATAATTATTATATCCATCCACAGAACTGATCTTACACGGAATAATCTCCACATTTTGATCTGCTATAACTTGATCCTGGCCTACCCTGAATGTCTGACGGAAAATCATGGTGTCTGTATCTGACGGCGAACTGTTGCCGCCAAAACAGAAATTCCCCAGGCTGTAGACAATGTATTTGCCGTTATAATACTCAATTCCCTGGAGCACATGCGGATGATGCCCTACCACCAGGTCCGCACCACAATCAATGGCCAGATGCGCCAGTGCCTGCTGCGTATCATCCGGCTCAGTCGCTTTCTCACTACCCCAATGAAAGGCTATAATTACAAGCTGGGCGCCGCCCTCTTTTGCGGATGCAATTGTTTCCCTCACCTGATTTTCTCTGGCCATTCCATCATTCAAAACATAAATGCCAATAAATGCAGTCTGAATACCATTGATCTCACGCAAAACAATCTCATCCCCAATACAATAATCAATACCAGCTTCCGTCAGATAACGCTTTGTATCAGAAAGACTTTTTGCTCCATAATCACTGCTGTGATTATTTGCCAGCGTGACAACTTCCACAGAACCACTCTTCAAAATCTCTGTATAAGAAGGGTCGCCTTTGAATGCATACTGTTTTGCCTCCCTTGTCGTCTCTGTGGTAAGCGTTCCCTCCATATTGGCAAATGTCACATCATCATTGTCCAGAACTTCCTTTACATTTCTGAAAAAGTATGCATGCCCGTTTACCGTATCAAACGCATTAAAGCTTGTTGTTGTATTAAAATTTTCATCTGTGCCAAGCGTACAATCTCCAATCGCGCTGATTGTGACGGTCCGCTCATTACTGACCTCTACCGTGCAGGAAGCTGATGCTACTCCGTCTGCACTGACTGTAATAACCGTCGTTCCTTCCCCTACTGCGGTTACAGCACCTGCACCATCCACCACTGCTACTTCCGGGTTTGCACTTTCAAACCTTAAATTATTCAGCAAAGCGCCTGCCGGACTCTCCTGATACGGCAAATAACGTGTTTCTCCTGGGAAACATGACAACCTATTTGTCTGCAACGTTAACTCATGGGCTGCCTCTGTTGTAGTCTCCAAAATGGTACTCCTGTTTCCAGCCTCATCTTGCGCATAAAAATAATAGGTCGTATGTGGTTCAAACTGGACAGGTTCACTGTATTTATGATAAATAGGAATTCGAAAGTAATCATTGTCCTTTACCGAAGCATAAAAGACCCCGGAAACACCTGATCTTGCATCTGCAGCCATCACTTTGATCAATGCATCTTCTCTAGTCACATTCACAGAGGGCGCCTGTGCATCCAACATTGGCACCTCGATTTGTGCCGTCAGAACCCCTTTCTCTGTCGTAACCTCCGCTTCCAGCAGATAATCGGATGTCTCCACAGTAATCTGTCCCTTCTCATCCGGTATGTATTCTTCGCCCCCGATCAAAACGCTGGATACAGATGTCCCTTTTGCCCGAACCGAAAGCACGATCGGGTAAGAATTGCTCCACGTCTGCGGCTCACTTTCTACAGTGACCACCAATCCGGATTCCGCAGTAACATGCTCCGATTTTCGTTTCTCTTCCAGAAAAGAACGGATTCCATTTATCACAAGCAGTACCATGAGCACAACAAAGATCAGTCCGGTCCCAAGCATAAACAACTCTCTTCGGCTGATTCCCCTTTGTTCCAGGTCTTTCATAAACGAGGAAACTCTGCCTCCTGACTGTTCTCGTGTTGCCTTTATCTCGGGCTTTTTCTCCAAATCTTCCTCAAGTCCCGCTCTATCTCTTTCCCCGGAAGATATGCCCGACCGGCCTCTGCCAAGCAAACGGTCAAGCACCTGCTCATCCGAAGTTTTTTTCTGCTTTTCTGAAACGCTGTCGTCTGTCTCAAATGACTCAGAGGACATATGTTCTGGACTAGCTGTTTTTTTGACTCCTGTTTTCAGTTTCCGTTTTTTCTGTTCCTGTTTGGGTTTCTCTTCTTTCTTCTTTCGCAGACCTGACAAAAGTTCAGACATCCTGTGTGCACCTTCACCCAAAACCTTCTGCACTGTCTCTAGCTTCCGCCCCGTCCGCTTATCCGTATTTTCCTTTCGAACATGGCCTTTTTGACCATCTGCGTCTTTCTCCGCAACCTGTTCTGCACTTTCGTCCAATCTTTTCTTACGTGTCTCCAAAGGCTCTTCTATCTCTTCTTCTGAATCCAGCCCTGCTCTCTTTTTTGCTCTCGTTTTTTCAGCATCTGCCTTCGGCTCTCTGCGTGTACGCGGCTTTCTGTCCTTTTGCCCGGAATGCGGTTTCGGAGAGTCCGCCTCTGGCGTACTCTCCGCTTCCCGTCTTTGCAGCGCTTCTTCCGGCTCTTCGCCGTTTTGAACCGCTCTTATGATTTCCAGCAACTGGTCGGCATTCTCTGCCTTTATCTTCTTTTTCATTATTTAAAGTATGCTACTCCTGACTCAAAAATTTTCAGGTCCTGTTCTCCGTAGATGTTAATTGCCACGGACTCTCCGCGCCGCTCCGAATGTGCCATTTTTCCAAATACACGTCCGTCCGGGCTTGTAATGCCCTCAATTGCAAAATAAGATCCGTTGATATTCCATTCTTCCTCGCCAGCACAAATATTGCCGTCCGGATCACAGTACTGCGTTGCAACCTGACCATTTGCAAACAATTTTTGCAGCCATTCTTTGTTCGCCACGAAACGGCCCTCGCCATGAGAAGCTGCATTCGTGTATACGCTGCCAAGCTGTGCACCGGCCAGCCATGGAGATTTGTTGCTCACTACTTTCGTATATACCATTTTGGAAATATGGCGTCCGATCGTATTGAACGTCAAAGTCGGTGAATCTGGTGTCTGCCCTGTAATTTCCCCGTGCGGTACCAGACCAAGCTTGATCAGGGCCTGGAAACCGTTGCAGATACCGAGCGCCAGACCGTCTCTTTCATTTAAAAGCGCCATAACCGCTTCTTTTAGCTTCGCATTCTGGAATGCTGTTGCAAAAAACTTTGCAGAACCGTCCGGCTCATCACCCGCGGAAAAGCCGCCCGGGAACATAATGATCTGCGCCTGGCTGATTGCCTTCTCAAATTCTTCCACAGACTCACGGATGTCCTGCGCGCTCAGATTGCGGAATACACGGACATCCACCTGCGCTCCGGCCCGCTCAAATGCCATCTTACTGTCATACTCACAGTTCGTACCCGGAAATACCGGAATAAATACATGCGGCTTTGCCACTTTATTTTTGCACACATAAATCTGATTGGTACAGTATGTGCCGTCCTGTGTTTCCACCCGGTTTTTATCATCTTTAGAAGCAAAGAAATAAGAAACAGCCCCGTCTGCCGGTTTTCCGTCAATATCCAGTCCGCCGCCTACTGTTGGAATGCCGGATTCTGTTTTGAATACGCGCTCCAAAGTTCCCTTCCATGCCAAAAGCGCTTTGTCCACAGGAATTTTCACATCCCTGTATTCAAAAATACCCTGGTCTGTCACTTCACCTATTACCGTATACGTAATCGCAAGCTTGTCTACTGCTCCGTCCGGTACCTCTGCGACAATGTCTCCAAAGCCTGCCGTAAACAGGTCGCGCTCGTCCACATGATGCTCCACCCGAAGCCCCATTCCATTTCCAAACGCCATCTTGGAAATGGCAGCTGCCAGTCCTTTTCCATCCAACGCATACGCAGAAATAATATTTCCCGCCTTGATATCCTGATGGAATTTCTCATACTGTTCTGTAATCTGACTGTATACCGGCAAATCGTACTCATCTTTTTCGATTCGCAGCAGAACGAGTTTGCTTCCTGCCTTTTTCAGTTCCGGCGTAATAATTGTCTTATCGCTCGCAATATCCACTGCAAAGGACACAAGTGTCGGCGGCACATCAATTTCATTGAAGGAACCTGACATACTGTCTTTGCCTCCAATGGACGGCAAGCCAAAACCAAGCTGTGCGGAATACGCGCCAAGCAGTGCCGCAAACGGCTGGCTCCACCGCTTCGGGTCCTCTGTCATCCTGCGGAAATACTCCTGGAAGGTAAAGCGAATCCGCTTGTAATCGCCGCCATTTGCCACAATCCTTGCAACGGATTCCAACACTGCATAAACAGCTCCGTGATACGGGCTCCAGCTTGACAGATACGGATCAAAGCCATAGCTCATCATCGTAACCGTATCTGTTTTGCCCTCCAGGACTGGAAGCTTCGCCACCATAGCCTGTGTCTCCGTAAGCTGATACCGGCCGCCATACGGCATAAACACAGAACCAGCTCCAATAGAACCGTCAAACATCTCCACAAGGCCCTTCTGGGAACAGCAATTCAGATCACTTAAGGTCTCCAGCCATTTGCTGCGAACATCTGCAACCGCTTCTCTTACAAAATACTTTTCCTCGCTGGACGGCATTTCTACTGTAACTGAGGTCTCCTGATGCGCACCGTTCGTATCCAGGAATGCTCGGGAAATATTGACAATCTCCTTATCTCTCCAGGTAAGAACAAGCCGCGGCTCCTCTGTCACTACAGCGACCTCTACTGCCTCAAGGTTTTCCTGCGCCGCATACCCCATGAACTCCTTCACGTCCTTCGGGTCCACGACAACTGCCATCCGCTCCTGCGATTCTGAAATCGCAATCTCCGTGCCATCAAGGCCCGCATATTTCTTCGGAACCTCATCCAGACAGATCCGAAGTCCCGGCGCCAACTCGCCGATTGCCACTGATACGCCGCCTGCACCAAAGTCGTTACATTTTTTGATCAGTTTGCTGACCTCGGGACGGCGGAACAATCTCTGAATTTTCCGCTCCGTCGGAGCATTTCCTTTCTGAACTTCCGCACCGCAAACTTCGATGGAGGCCTCTGTGTGCACCTTCGAGGACCCGGTTGCGCCGCCGATTCCGTCACGTCCAGTTCTTCCTCCAAGCAAAATAATGATATCGCCCGGGTCTGAATTTTCACGGATTACGGCGCTTCGCGGAGCCGCTCCCATAACAGCTCCGATCTCCATACGCTTCGCCACATAATCCGGATGATAAATCTCTTTTACATAGCCGGTCGCCAAGCCGATCTGATTTCCGTAAGAACTGTATCCATGCGCAGCCTCACGCACCAGTTTTTTCTGCGGCAGCTTTCCTTTGAGCGTATCTTTCACAGACACCGTCGGATCAGCCGCACCAGTCACGCGCATCGCCTGATATACGTACGTACGGCCAGAAAGCGGATCACGGATTGCGCCTCCCAGACAGGTAGCGGCGCCGCCAAACGGCTCAATTTCCGTCGGATGATTGTGCGTCTCATTTTTGAAATTAACAAGCCACTCCTCTGTTTTGCCGTCAACTTCCACCGGAACTACGATACTGCAAGCATTGATCTCATCCGATTCTTCCTGGTCCTGCAATTTGCCTTCCTTTTTCAGTTTGCGCATTGCCATCAGCGCCAGATCCATCAGGCAGACAAATTTATCCTCTCGCCCTTTGAAAATCTCCTCACGATCAGCAAGATACTGCCTGTACGTACCCTCAATCGGTTTCTTATAATACCCATCCTCAAATGTTACATCTTTCAGCTCCGTCGAGAATGTCGTATGACGGCAATGATCTGACCAGTAGGTGTCAAGGACACGGATTTCTGTCATTGACGGATCACGCTTTTCTTCTTTATTGAAATAATTCTGAATATGCTGGAAATCTTTGAAGGTCATGGCCAGATTCAAAGAAGTATAGAGTTTCAAAAGCTCTGCCTCCTCCATCAATCTGAATCCGTCAAAAGTAATGACATCTGCCGGCTCTTCAAATTCTGTCACCAGAGTCTCCGGCTTTACAAACCCTGCTTCTCTTGAGTCAACGGGATTGATGCAGTGGGTCTTAATGGCCTCAAACTCCTCTTCTGAAATATTCCCTGCCACTACGTAAGAGGTTGCAGAACGAATAATCGGCTCCTCATCCTCTTTTAAAAATCTTACACACTGTACAGCAGAATCTGCCCTCTGATCAAACTGTCCAGGCAGAAATTCCACTGCAAATGCCTTTTCATTCTCTGCCATCGGAAACTCTTCTTCATAAAGAACATCCACCGGAGGTTCAGAAAATACAGTACGGCATGCATCTGCAAACACCGTATCTGAGATATTTTCTACATCATACCGGATCAGTACCCGGACATTCTCAAGCCCTTCCACGCCGAGATAACTCCTGATCTCGTGCGCAAGCCCTTTTGCTGCTACTGCAAAGTCCGCTTTTTTTTCGACATAAACTCTTCTTACCTTACTCATCCATAACCTCCTGGCTTCCGCCTGTGATTTGTTGTCTACGCGAATTTTAACACAAGTGACACAGTCTGACAAGTTTCATGCGCAGTTTCTCGAAAGTTATTACAAGAACTATTTTGTAATTTCTCTTTTGTTATTCCTGGAATCCTTCGCAGTTTGTTGAAAAGGACAGGGATCATACCTGCCGTTTCCAGAAATGTTCCGCCTTCCCGCGCACTGACCTTAACGTACAGTAATCAAAATTCTCCCACTCAGCCGGAAACATGCTTCGGTAACGGGACGACTGAAACCGCTCATCCAGCAGCAGAATGACTCCCCTATCTTCCTCCGTACGGATCACACGGCCGGCAGATTGCAGAACCTTGTTCATCCCCGGACAGAGATATGCATAGAAAAAACCATCCTGTCCACGCCGATCATAAAACTGTTTCAGTATTTCCCGCTCTCTGCACACCTGGGGCAGCCCGGTGCCCACAATAACAGCCCCAATCAGACAATCGCCGCGCAGATCAATTCCCTCTCCGAAAATGCCGCCCATCACGCAAAAGCCTGCCAGCCCACGCTCGTGCGGTTGTTCAAACTGTTTCAGAAAATCTTCTCTTTCCGTCTCATTCATCCCTGTTTTCTGACAGAGCAGACAAACCGGCTCACCTTTTTCCTCTGTCAGCGCTTCAAACTGTGCCGCCACCTCCTCCATCATCCGGTAGGAGGAAAAAAAGGCCATGTAATTGCCACGCTTCACCTCAATCAGCGCCAAGATATATTCCGCCATTTTGCGGTATTCCTGAACACTCCGACTCGTATATCGGCTGCTGGTGTCCGTGCCGATCATGATCCGCCTTCTGTCCGTGGAAAACACAGAATGCGCATAGATCGCATAAGCATCCGGATTTTCACTCAGCAGGCTTTTATAATACTGAATCGGCAAAAAGGTTGCGGAAAAATAGATCGTGCTTTTCCCCTTATCCAGACATTTTTGAAGATTTTCGGAAACATCTACACAATATAACCGGATTTGAAAACGTCCGTCCTCGCACAGCTCCGTATAAATAACGTAATTCTCGTTTAAAAGGTCGCAAGTATCCAGAAAACGCCGCACCTGAAAATACAGTTCCAGCGTACGTTCATTTAAGGAGGTATCTCTGGAATCCTCCAGAAAATCTTCCATTATACCGCACAGATTCATCAGATAAATCGGAAATGTCCCAATATCAGAACGGATTTTTATCTCCTCACATTCCCGCTTCTGTTCCAAAAGCCAAGTATTACACCGATTAAGCGCGCGAGACATCTTATGGCTGTGCGGTGCGATCACTTTTTTCAGTGCCAGAAAATCTTCCTTATATAAAGCAGCTGAAAACATCTCCCTCGCGCGCTCCACGAGATTATGTGCTTCATCAATCAGAAACAGATACTCTCCTTTTACGCCCTCTCCAAAAAAACGTTTTAATTTCGCCCGGGGATCAAAAATATAGTTATAATCACAGATAACCGCGTCTGCCCAAAGCGATACATCAAGGCCAAATTCAAACGGACAGACCTGCCACTTCTGTGCATACGTTTCAAGCACAGACCTGTCAAATACTTCACAGCCCGAAATCAAGTCGAACACTGCGTCATTGACGCGATCAAAATGCCCCTTTGCATACGGACATGCGTCCGGATTGCATTCCGTTTTCCCTAAAAAGCAGATTTTCTCTTTCGCAGTCAGTGTAATTGACTTCAGCCTCATCCCCTGTTCGCGCAAAATCGCATACGTATCCTCCGCCACCGTTCTTGTGACAGTTTTTGCAGTGGCATAAAAAATCCGCTCTGCAAGCCCTTCCCCAACAGCCTTCACTGCCGGAAAAATCGTTGATATTGTTTTCCCGGTTCCGGTCGGCGCCTGAATAAAAAGCGTCTTTTTGCGCAGCATCGTGCGATAGACAGAAGAAGCTACCTCCTTTTGTCCTTCCCGCCACGGGAACGGAAATACAAGCTTCTTCAGAGATTCCTGCCGCACTTTCCTCCATTCTTTCTGAAGTTCCGCCCATTTCTGATACCTGCCTGCCACATCCAGGAACCATACCTCCAGCTCTTCCACAGAAAAATCCTGCCGAAAGCGCTTGATTTCTTCACTTTCCAGATTGCAGTAGGTCATCTGTACTCCTATTTGCAGGAATGCTTCCTGCTTTCCATGAATGTACGCATAACACTTCGCCTGCGCCAGATGAAGCAGCGCCGGCTCCTGCATGAGAGTTACATCGCGGTATACGCCCTTTATCTCATCAATAACGGTATAGCTTCCTTCGCCACAATGATCTGCCTCTTTTGTGCTTTCTTCCGTAAAAATGCCATCTGCCCGCCCCTCCACAATAAGCGTATAGCCATCTCCCGGGATCTCTATGGAAAGCGGAACCTCTGCCCGGTAATTGCTTCCCATTCGCCCCTGTATTTTCCGGTGGATGCGGCTTCCGGCCTGCATGGCCTCCTTCTCCGCAAATCCGCCCCGCCGGCTGTCGATATCGCCCGAGCGCAGAATAAACTCTACCAGATTCCGGACAGAAATCCGGATTTTAATTTCCTGTTCCATCAAATCCTGCTTTCCTCTCCTGCGTTGAACCAATACAAATCTATAATAAAATTTTCAACTAGGTATGTTTTCCTACATTGTAGCCATCTACTGTAAAAAAAGCAAGTAAAGGAACTGAAACAAATCCGATTCCTGTTGCTTTCCTTTCCCTAAGAACAAAAGTGTGCTTCGCACACCTCGCGAGTCAATAAATTTCAGAGCACAGCTTTTGTTCCGCGCGCGAAGCTGCGCATCCTGCCGGGGGCTTTTATCGTATAGGAGACAAAGTTTCCTATACGATAAAAAAGAGGCTTCCGGCCTTTATGGCTTCGGAAACCTCTAAAAATTTATGCAACAGCAAACTTATTCAGCACATGTTCGATGGAGCAGTCCTCCTGTGCATATCTCACTGTCAGCGTCTGAGTCAGATCAAGGCTCATCACACCCATGATCGATTTCGCGTCAATAACCACGCGGTTGTAAGATACATCTACGTCATACTGACACTGTTCAGCCGCTCTCACGAATTCTGTCACATCATTTACCGCATTCAGTCGGATTTTTTTCTCCAACATCCAAATCCCTCCTTGTGATGAAAACCCTTCAGATCAGCTAAATATCTTAGACCGCTCTGTTCCTGATTGATTTTCCATATTATTACATAACCAATTTTTCCCGTCAAGAAGCGATTTTATACATTTTCCAAACTGAAAATTATATTTTTTGTGCTTTTCGCAGACAAATTTTTCTCGTTTGTGCAGATAGCCTTTCCAAAATGCCTTTATAGCGCGGACATTCGTCTTTCTGCCGTTATCCCTCCGTCATCCAGCGGCGGAATTTAAGCGGCCAGAACTGGCGCTGCAATCCGCGGTTTTCCCTGGCCTCCACAGAAATACTCCTGCAAAATCCTTTCCAAAGCTCCTGCATCTCCTCCTCCCGAACTGCAAGCTGATCCTTCGCCACCTCGTCAGGACTCGTATCCCGCAGAATAAACCAGGGCCTTTGTTTCCCGTGAATCAGGCAGTCGTTGTGTCCATTGTCGTAAATCATAAAATTCTCATTCGGAAAACGGTCGGAAAAATGCTCCCCGATCAGAGGTAAAACCTGATTCTCTGCCTGAATCTCAGAAAACAGGACGCCGCTGTCCAGCTCCCGAAACCGTACAAACTGAAAGTACCGGTGCGCCTCATTCCCAACCTTGCGTGAAAGTTCAAAAACGCGACAGACATCCCTGCTTTGCAGATTCCATATGACATTCTGCGCCTCATATTTTGTGACATTTGCGGACATGCCATGCACAATCACGCGATAAATACAGTCTGCCTTCTCCGGATATGCTGACAATGCTGCCTGATAAATCACCCGGTAGGCATCCTGCCCCATTTTAGAGCGGACAGAACGCGCCACTTTCGCTGCCTTCTGCGCATCTGTTTCCACCTCCCGGTATTCGACAAACAACTCCAAATCCATCTTCTCCCTGAGACGCAGCGCCACAGCCTCATGCCCGATTCTGCTGTCCCATGCATCATATACGCCCGTAAAGATACCATCCACACTATCCTCACACTGAAAAATCACCATGTAAAGTCCCCCCCTAAAATCTGTACTCCCGCATTTCCCGGTTAACGCACTTTTTCATACTGCCTTTTCTTACCTGCTCTACTCCAAATTTTACTGCCAAAACGTACTATCCCACGTCTTTCCTACTACTGGGCATCCCTCTGACTATACTCCTCCGATTCACGCGAAATGTCTCCGTTTCACACACCAGCCTGCAAAAGCTGCTGCGGCACTTCTCCGAACACCCGGTCATCATCAAACAAGGAAAGCTGACGGTAAGTGACTGTCTCCGCCGGAGTACGGCTCTGGCTGTACATCAGATTCCGCAGAATAAAATCTTCTTCTATTTTTAGAGGATACATCTGCCTGCCACTGCATGTAATAAAGTAAATGGCCCGCTTCAGCACCACACCCGCTCTCTTTAAATCCGCGAAATCCAAACTGCTGATTCTCCTCGCCTTTATTATCCGCTGTGCGGACTTCGGACCGATCCCCGGTACGCGAAGCAGTGTATAATAATCCGCCCGGTTGATCTCCACCGGAAACTGCTCCAGATGAGAAAGCGCCCAGTCACACTTCGGGTCCAGAAACACATTAAAATTCGGCCGCTTTTCACTGAGCAGTTCTCCTGCTCCAAACCCGTAAAACCGCAGCAGCCAGTCTGCCTGATAGAGCCGGTGTTCACGCAGAAGCGGCGGTCCTCCCGGCAAAGCCGGAAGCTCGGCGTCCTGATTTACCTGGACGAAAGCAGAGTAAAATACTCTTTTCAGCTCAAATTTCTGATAAAGCGATTCTGCGACAGATAGAATCTGATAATCATTTTCCGGCGTGGCCCCGATAATCATCTGCGTGCTCTGTCCGGCAGGCACAAACTGAGGCGCGTTTTTAAATAACATCAGCTCGTTTTTATGCTCTTTGCGTGAGAGCTGTACCTGTCTCATAGGAGCCAGAATCTTTTTCCGCGTCTTATGCGGGGCAAGTCTGCGCAGACTCTCCGCAGTCGGAAGCTCCAAGTTCACGCTCATGCGGTCTGCCAGGAACCCTGTCTTTTCAATCAGTTCCTGCGGGGCTCCAGGAATCGCCTTCACATGAATATACCCCTCGAAATGATACTCATGGCGCAGCTTATAAAGCGTCTGATACAAAAGCTCCATCGTATAAGACGGGCTCTTTAAAATCCCGGAGCTTAAGAATAATCCTTCAATATAATTCCTGCGGTAAAACTCAATCGTGAGACGACAGACCTCGTCCGGGGTAAAAGCTGCCCGCTCCACATCATTGGAAGAACGGTTCACACAATATTTGCAGTCAAACACACACTCATTGGTAAATAAAATTTTGAGCAGCGCGATACAGCGTCCGTCTGCCGAAAAGCTGTGACAAATCCCTGCTGCCGTGCAGTTGCCCATACCTTTTCCGCTGCCTTTACGGTCTATGCCACTGGAAGTACATGCAACGTCGTACTTCGCCGCATCTGACAGAATTTCCAGTTTTTTATAAAGGTCCATATTTTTTGCAATTTCCATACTGCTACGCCCGCCTTTTTTCGAATACACGTTCGAGAACGTCTGTTCTAATTATAGCACAACAAATGAATTTTGCAAGCCCCAAATATTTCTAAATACGTTTGCATTCTCTATTTTTCTTCTCGGATTTGATTCCGGTACTCCGACGGAGCCTGCCCAGTATACGACTTAAATGCTCTGGAAAAATTTTTCATATCCATGTATCCCAACTCCTCCGCGATCTTACTCATCTTAATATTGGAACTGCAAAGCAACTGCTTCGCCCTGCGCATCTTATACTGCAACACATAATCCTTGAAATTAATGCCTACCTTCTCTTTAAACAGAATACTCAGATAGTTCTTATGAATATTGCAGGCATTTGCCACTGTATCAAGAGAAACATTTCCGCAATCCTGCGCAAGCATTTTGTCTGTAATATACTGCACCGAATCGGCACTGCCGGCCATCGGCCGAATCCCCTCCTTTTCCATACGTATATCGGCAAAAATTGCGCTCTGTTCCAGAATCCTCTGTTCAAACTCCTCGCGCCTGATATTTTCCAGCTCCTGCTTTAACAGCCCCACAAATTCCGGTTGCTTGATCGGCTTGAGTACATAGCTAGAAACACCAATGTTGATTGCCTCCTGCGCGTAATGAAATTTGTCATAGCCGCTGATGATGATCATATGCGGATGATAGGTCTCACGAAGCCTGCGGCAAAATTCCAGCCCGTTCATTTCCGGCATCTCCACATCTGCAATGATCAGCATCGGTTTTTCCTTTACCGCATATTCCAACGCGTCAACAGAAGAGGTAAAAACAACGCGCTCCAAACTGCTGTCAACCATCTCAATCAGCTTTCCAAGCCCTTCCAATACCCATTTGTCATTATCCAGAACCAGTATTTTCATCATGCGCCTCTCTTTCTGTCAAGTATCCGGCAAAATCTGCTGTGGCAGGTATACCCTGGCCAGGAGTCCCTTCTCCTCCTGATTTTGCAGCGTGATTCCATATTTTTCTCCGTAAATCAGTTTGAGCCTCTCGTCAATATTTTTCAGGCCATACCCGTTTGTACTGGAATTCATGCCCGATACCGGCACCTCTTCTTTTCCGTAAGATGAAATGCCAGAACCATTATCTTCCACCGTGATCATCAGAAACTCCTTTTCCGCAAACACACGTATGACCAGATGCAGCTCGGAGGACACAAACCCATGCAAAATTGCATTTTCTACAATGGGCTGAAGAATAATGCGCGGAATCACTCCATCCGAATACGCGTCATTTACCTGTATCTCATACGAAATTTTATCATTATAAATAAATTGTTCCAGCATCAGATAATATTCCACCTGCTCCAGCTCATCCTGAATCGAGTGAAACAGCTTTCCCTGATTCAGAGTCAGACGGTAAAACGCAGACAGGCTGTGAATAATGTCGCAAATCCTGCTTGTCCCGGAAAGATACGCCATCCAATTAATGGAATCCAGCGTGTTGTACAGCATATGGGGATTGATCTGGGCCTGCAGCGAATCAAGCTCAATCTTTCTGTTCTGATCCTGCGCCTCCATATTTTCCCGAAACAGCGTGTGGATTCGAATCCCCATCTCATTAAAATTCTGGGCCAGATAAGTCAGCTCATCTGAGCCGGTTAACTGTATCTCTCCATTTTCAGCCGGAAGTTCATCCTGCTGCATAGCCGTCACGAGCTGATTAATCGGCCGTATAATGGACTGCGATACAAAAAACGTCACTAACACCAGAATAACAACAAGAATTATCCCAATCAGAATACACAGATAAATCTTTTGCGTCAGTTTGGAAATCATGCGGTCATAATTCGTAAAGATCATCAGGTTCCATTCCAGAGGATTTGTGACAGATTTTGAGACAAGATAATTCGTGCCGCCGATCTCCAGTACGCCCGCTTCCTGATCCGGCAATTCTTCCAGCACTGTTCCGAGTGTCTCCTGTTCTTCCGGGCACAGCTTGGCGGACACCAAAAAATCATCTGCTGTGCGCACCACGATATTATAAAGAGACTCATCTAATCCCATGGCAATCTTTTCGATAAACAGCTCCGGATCAATGGATACAAAAAGCGATCCGATCACATTGCTGTACAGCTTTGACTTAATCTGTACGCCAATGACGATTTTTCTTTTTTCCTCTTTCTGAAGTACCGTATTGTTCTCCATCACACAGTTTCCGAAGCTGACAATACGCTTCCCCGACTCCTGCATCCGCCTCATAAACTGGCTGCTTTCCAGTTTTCCGGAGGTAATATTATCCGGGAAAGAGATAATGGAAGACTCCGTGCCTGTCAGCTCAATCGAATATAAATCATGATTGTCCGCAAAATATGAAAATATATCGCCCGATATCTCCGTAGAATAGTGGGACCAGTCATTTGTCGCAATTACTTTATTGTAATTGTTCACGGCAGAGACAAGCGAGGTTTTTGTGCTGAGCGCATTGAGCGGCGTGATAATTGATTCAAGATATACGTTTAAGTTATATTGAATCATACGCTCAACCATTTCCACATGTTCCCGCTCACTCCCTGTAATTGTCGAATACGCGGTAATACTCAGTAACAAAATAATAAAAAGACAGGTAATTGCAGGCAGCGCAACCGAGCTGATCAGCAGCCGTTTCGTAAGGCGGACCTTTCTGAGAAGCACTGTAATTCGTTCCTGTATCCATCCCGTAAAACCTGCTTTTTTCATGCTCATAACCTCCCCGGTTTCTTCCCATTTTATCAGAATCTTTTTGGATTATCCAGAAACATAGTCACATAAAGCCAGTACGGATGCAAATTGCAAGAGCCCTGCAATATTTGCATCCGTCGTAAGCAGCCGTATTTTAACAAATTTTTATTGCAAAAACTCTTTCACACCGTTTACAATCCCGTTGTGATCTAACTGATAATACGCAAGTAGCTCCTCGTAATCCCCGCTTGTTTTTGCATAATCCAAAGGCAGGCCCATCCGTTTTACCATAACATTGGCCAAATCGGACAATTCCTCCGTAACAAGAGAACCCAGTCCGCCGCAGACATAATGTTCTTCAACGGTAATCACCCTGCCTGTCTTTGCCGCAGATCTGCGAACAAGCTCCCGGTCAAGCGGCACTACGGTCGGCATCCCGATCAGCTCGGCTGAAACTCCCAGCGCCTCCAGCTCCAAAACCGCTTTTAATGCGCTTCCTGTTGTCGAGCCTGTCGTAACAATTGTAACATCCATACCTTCCCGCAGCAGCTTTCCCTTTCCGATTACAAACGGTTCCTGCTCAAAGATCTGCGGTATTTTCGGATTTCCGATTCTCATATAGACCGGCCCTTTGTAGGCAAGCATCGCTTTTACCGCTTCCTGAATCTCTCCCGGATCAGAAGGGGCAAGGATGGTTATTCCCGGTATCAACCGCATCAGGCCGAAATCATCCAGGCTCTGATGCGTGCTGCCAAGATCCGAATACGTAATTCCGCAGTTACGTCCCACCAGCTTTACATTCTGGCGCATATAGCCGATATCATTGCGGATCATCTCATAGGGACGGCAGGTCACAAAGGGAGCAATCGCGCAAAATACAGGAATTTTCCCGGTCGTGGCCATTCCCGCGGCAGCTCCCACGACGCCCTGCTCCATGATTCCGCACTCAAAATAACGTTCCGGATACTTTTTCATAAATTCCCCGAATCCGGAACTTTTTCCGCTGTCTGCTGAAAAAACAACCACGTCCGGATTGCTTGCCGCCGCTTCTGTGACGGCCATTCCGAATTCCTTTCTTGGGTCAAATAATTCACCAATCATTGTTTCATCTCCTCCAACTGTTTCTGCAGCCCTGCGATACGCTCTTCCATTTCAGCCTCCGCCTGCCGCAGCAGCTCTTCTGACGCATTCCAGAAATGGAAATCCGTCTGATTTTCCCCGAACGAAAGCCCCTTGGCCTTTACTGTTTTGCAGATAACTGCCGTCGGTTTTCCCTTTTCCAGAGGAAGCTGTTCCAGTACGTTCAAAATCTGCTCCATGTCATTGCCGTCAATTTCCGTAACAGCCCAGCCGAAGTCACGGAATTTGCAGTCAATCGGTTCCATGCTCATAACCTCCGTGACGGCTCCGCTGATCTGCAGGCCGTTGTTATCCACAAATACGACCAGATTGTCCAGGCCGAATTTTGCTGCAACCGCCGCGCCTTCCCAGTTGGAGCCTTCCGGCAGTTCTCCGTCTCCGGTCACTACAAACACTCGATACGCTTTTTGGTCAAGTTTGCCCGCCATGGCCATGCCTGCCGCAATCGAAATTCCATGTCCCAGCGCTCCCGTATTTGCCTCAACGCCGTTTAGCTTATGCATATCCGGATGTCCCGGAATCAGACTGCCCAGTTTGCCGTATGTATCTAAAATTTCTTTCTCAAAAAAATCCTTTTCTGCAAGCACGCCATACTGTGCCAGACATTTATGGCCTGCCGACAGAAGGAACCGGTCGCGGTCCGGATTTTTTGCGTCGGCCCCGTCAATGTTCATTGCATGGAAATACAGGGCCGCAACAAGATCAATCGCCGAAAATGCGCCTCCAACGTGACCATGGCCGCCTGCCCGGATCATACGGATTACATTTTCTCTGCACCGTTCCGCTTTTATCATAAGTTCTATTGCTTTTCTCTTGTCAGACATGATACACCATTCTCCTCATACTCATTGATACGGGCTACTTTTGCGGCCGAGCGGCTGTTTGGGTCAAACGTTACGCTGAGATATTCTTTTACCAGACATTTCGCAAGCTCGATGCCGATCACCTGCGCTCCCATAGTAATGACATTCGCACAATTGCTAAGCTGCGCACGCTGCGCCTGATAAACGTCGTTTACCAGAGCCGCGCTGACCCCCTTTACTTTATTCGCCGCAATACACACGCCAATTCCTGTCCCGCAGATCAGAATTCCTCTGTCACACTGGTGTCCGGCAACTGCTTCGCCCACGCGAATTGCAGTGTTTGCGTAAATCACGTCGTCGCTGCCAAAATCCACGGTCTCATGGCCGAGGCTCTCTACAAATGGAATTAACGCTCTCTTAAATTCCTCCGCATTCGGGTCACATCCTATTGCAATTTTCATTGCGTTTCTCCTTTCTGCTCCTTCCAGTCTCTTATGAATTCTTTATGGCTCCTCACATACGCTTCCGCCTTTTCCATAAAGCTTTTCCCGCAGGCCTGCACCGGCTTTCTCGGCATTCCTCCGTGATAGCCCATGAGATTCATGACTGCCTTTACGCCCGCTACGCCTGCCTTTCCACCCGTTTCCTTTGCAGCCTCCTTCAACCGCCGCATAAAATCCTCCGACGCCGTCTGATCCGCTTCCCGGATGACCCGGTAAAATTCCACACACGTTTCAGGAAAATAATTGGCCGCTGAAAGAATCCCGCCTTTTCCCCCTCTTTGCGTGCAGAGGAAGAAATTATTCAAAGATCCGGCCAGAACCTGAAAGTCATCCCGTCCGCCCACACAGCCCATGTACGCGCTCATCATATCCGGCGAAGTATCTTTGATACCCGCAATATTCGGATGATCTGCCAGAATGCGCAGCGCTTCCGGCGAAATCCGCACGTCGTTTACAAAGCCCGGCGCACAGTAGATCAGAATCGGATATGGGCTGAAATCGGCAATTGCCTGATAGTAATCGATCAGCGCATCGTCGGTCATCAGGTTTTTAAAATAGCCGGGCGTCAATACGGATAAATAATCAACCGCTGTCCGGGCGTCTGCCACGCGCCGGATAAATGCAAGCGTCTGATACAGAGATTCTCTTCCAACCCCCGCGATCAGAATTTTATCCGGCGCTTTTACCTCCGCTGCCGCCTGTATGACTGCAAGCGCTTCCTCATCGCTTAAAGAACGAAATTCCCCATTGCTTCCCAGCGCCATATATCCTCCGACGCCTGTCCCGTTCAGCTTCTCATAGTTCGTCTTCAGCCAGTCCAGCCTAAGCTCCCCCGTTTCGTCAAACGGGGTGACGCAGGGGACAATGATTCCTTCCATTTTTTTCATCCTGCTTTCCTCGCTCTCCTGCCTTCCTGATTTCTGTTCCCATCATTCCGGCATTTGCTTTAAAATCGGATCACGGCCTTTACCACTTCATTCTTTTTGTTTACCGAATCCTCAAATGCCTGCTGAATGTCTTCGAGATCGTAATCATGAGTCGCAACCTTCTCAATCTCAGCCAACCCGCTTTCCACTACGGCAACGCTTGCCGGAAACAGATTCACATACCGGAACAGGGAACGGATCTCAAGCTCTTTTGCCATAATCTGCCCGAAGTTAAACGTAATTTCC
>ERZ777306.2014-NODE-2014-length-28147-cov-7.841272_pt1 | contig 28147 bp, 31 predicted proteins | sample MGYA00374966_ERZ777306 | MGnify/ENA primary metagenome ERZ777306 (study PRJEB29329, sample SAMN06343882) | mouse gut metagenome | isolation source: Mouse cecum | place: Austria: Vienna | collected 2014-11-15 ... | reverse complement strand
AAATGACTTGAACTGACGGGAAATGAATGGTAACATACCCAGACAGCCTGGCGTATGGGTGTTCCGGAGGAAGGAGGACGCGATGATCAAGGGAAATCTTTACGAGAGAAACGGCATTTATTACGCTGTAATCAGTTACTATGAAAATGGGAAACGGAAGCAGAAATCCGTTAGCACGAAGCTGCCCGGCCAAGGGGAACAAAAGAAAAGCAACGGAGTTTTTGGAGGGGTTGAAGCAGGAATATGAGAAAAAGGAACAGATGGAAAATCTCGAAGGGGACGGCATTTTGTTCGTTGATTTCATGGAGGAGCGGTTCAAAACGATCCGCCCGACCATTGAGCGGGCGACCTATGGGAGCTATGAACAGCTGTATAAAAGCCGTATCAAACCGCATTTTGAAAAGCTGAACCTGACGATTTCGGAGGTGAAGCCGCAGCATATTCAGGCGCTTTATGATGAAATTTTGAACGAATCCTGCGGACTTGGTGACAAGGCCCAAGAAAAACCGGCACATTGCGCAGTATTATGCGAAAGAGGAAACGGCTGCCCTGCTGGAAATGGCGAAGGACGGCCCAATCTACGTCCCGATTTTGCTGGCAGCATATTATGGCCTGCGCTGGAGTGCGGTGGATTTTGAGAAAAAGACCTTGATGGTCAACCACAAGGTTGCCCAAGTCAGGGAGGACGGAAAACCCATTGTTTATGCGGAGGACAAGTTGAAAACGAAGTCCAGCTACCGGATGTTGCCGCTGGTCCCGTTTGTGGAAGGAGAGCTTTTGAAGCTGAAACAGTGGCAGGAGGAGCGACGGAGGGTGTTCGGGAAAAGCTATTCCAAGGAGTATCTGGATTATATCTGCGTAAACGAGAAGGGGGAGCTGTTCAAGCCGAACTATATCAGCGGGCGTTCCAGCTTTCCCACGACTGCCGACATCTATTCACACATTGATTTCAGCGCGAAGCTGCAATCAGCGGAGGCGATCGGGAAGGCGTTGGGTTGTTAAAGAAAAAAACCTCGGGGCTTTGCCCCGAACCCCACTGGGGCATCATGCCCCAGACCCCGATTTCCAACCGCATTCCATGCGGTTGGGGGAAAAAGAAAAATCCTGCTAATACAGCAGGATTTGAGAATACGGAGACGGTGGGATTCGAACCCACGAGCCCCGGAGGGCTACCTGATTTCGAGTCAGGCCCGTTATGACCACTTCGATACGTCTCCAGATATCAGCTGTCAGATTTTCAATCTGGAAAGATTCTGTGTAGCTTTGGCTATTATATCAGGTCGTTTGGAAAAATGCAATGGGTTTGGCAAAAATAAATATTCTGTTGAGAAATGCGGGGTGATAAAAAGCGGGTAGCATTCCCTTTGGGCTATGTTTGAAGGAGCCCTCAAATGGAATGTTCCCGCACTTCTCACAAGCCGGACAACAGCAGCTGTACCGTTTGAATTATTCTTCCATAAACTGCTCTATAAATGCTGCTTCACTGAGGATTGGCACACCCAGATCCCGTGCCTTTTTATTCTTAGCAGATTCTGAATGCACATCATTATTGATTAGGAAATTTGTTTTTTTTGTAACGCTGCCTGTCACTTTCCCGCCGCCCTGCTCGATGAAAGCCTGCAACTCCTTTCGGTTTGTAAAATGCTCCAAATCTCCGGTTATAACGAACGTTAAACCGGCAAGCGGACTGTTGTCCTGTTTTTCTTCCGGTTTACGCAGGGTGAGCAGCGGCAGAACTTCCTCCAGCAGGAGCAGATGCTCTGTTTCCTGAAAATACTGTGCGATGCTGTGTGCAATGACTGCCCCAAACCCGTCAACCTCCGCCAGTTCTTCTTCTGTCGCACTTTTAATCTGCGCGAAATCATATCCGCAGTGGGCACAGAGCAGTTTTGCATTACGCAGACCGACATGGTTGATTCCCAGCGCGTAAATCAGGCGCGGCAGGTCGCTTTCCTTTGCCTTCTCAATGGACTCAATCAGATTAGTGTAAGATTTTTCACCAAAGCCCTCCATTTCACAGATTTCTTCGCGGTGCTGTTCCAGCCGGAACAAATCCGGATAGTTTTCCACAAACCCATGTTCCAGAAATTTTTTCAATGTTTCTTCGGAAAGCCCTTCGATATTCATTGCGTCCCGCGAAACAAAGTGGCTTAAAGCCTGTATCCTCTGTGCGCTGCAATTTGGATTTGTGCAGTATAACGCTTCGCCGTCCCGCAGTTTCCGTACCTCCGTTTCCCCGCCGCAGACAAAGCAATGATTTGGAATTTCAGCTGTGGAAATTTCCCCTGTCAGGTTTTCCGCAATCTGTGGGATAATCATGTTTGCCTTATAAACTTTGATTGTATCGCCGATGCTTAGCTTCAATTCCTTCAAAATGCTGACGTTATGCACGCTGGCGCGGCTTACCGTAGAGCCCTCCAGCTCCACAGGGTCGAACACTGCAACCGGGTTCATAAGCCCTGTGCGGGAGGTGTTCCACTGTATTTCACGCAATGTGGTTTCTGCCATTTCGTCCGCCCATTTGAACGCAATGGAATCCTTCGGGAATTTAGAGGTACGCCCAAGGCTTTCGCTGTAAGATATGCTGTCAAACGTCAGCACAAGCCCATCGGACGCAATATCATTTCCTGTGATGCGTTCCCGAAACCATTCCACAGCCTTTGCAACAGTTCCGGCTGTCACCAGCCTCTGTTCAACTGCCTCAAAGCCCAGCTCTTTCAGCCAGACCATATTTTCCGTTTTGCTGTCGGAAAGCGCCCTGCCTTCCGCACTGACAAGTGTAAAGGCATAAAAGCGCACGTTTCGCCCTGCGGCAATTTCACTATTCAGCTGGCGCACTGTTCCGCTGCAAAGGTTACGGGGATTTTTATATTTTTCATCATCGTCCAGCGCATCATTGATGCGACGGAACTCGCTGTATGGAATCACACCTTCGCCGCGCAGAACAAGTTCGCCGGAAAAGGGGATTGTAAGCGGGATATTCTGGAACACGCGTGCGTTGTGGGTCACGTCCTCACCGACTTCGCCGTTGCCGCGTGTAACGGCCTGCTCCAGTATGCCGCCGCGGTATTTCAGCACGATAGTCAGCCCGTCCAGTTTCCAGGAAAGTATCCCTGTTTTATCGCCCAGAAAGCTTTCCAGCTTACCCGTTTCCTTTGTTTTGTCCAGCGAAAGAATCGGGCTTTCGTGCCGTACCTTTTCCAGATTGCTCAGCACGGTAAAACCGACTTTCTGCGTGGGGCTGCTGGCAAGAATTGTCCCGGTTCGTTCTTCTAAAGCCGCCAGCTCGTCATACAGGCTGTCATATTCCTGATTGGACAAAATTTCCCTGTCCTCCTGATAATAGGCTTTTGCGGCGGCGTTCAGCCGCTCCGTCAGTTCTTTCATTCGCTCCATATCTGCCATTTTATTCACTCCTTGGCTTATTCGCTTACCTTAATGAGTTTGGAAAGCCTTGCCATGAATTTTTTTGTCCCCTTCGCGCCAAAGGAAATCTCGACCTCGTAATCCGCGCCGCCGGGCTGTATGGAAACCACAGTTCCTACGCCGTATTTCGGTGCGCGCACCTTGTCGCCCGGTTGGTAATCGGGGATAAAATCCTTCGGTGCGGGCATGGTTTTCTGTGCGGCAAAAACAGCTGTCGGCGCGATGGTTTTATTCCGCCCGGGGGCAGGGGTCAGGCGCATACAGTTGCGCATTTCGTATTTTTTCGCCATTTCGGAAACCTGCCTTGTAGGCATATCAACCAAATCGGCAGGTATTTCCTTCAAAAAGCGGGAAGGTGGGTTATACTGTGTGATGCCGTGCTGCATACGGTTTTTTGCGTGTGTCAGAAAAAGTTCTTCCTTTGCACGGGTGATGCCAACGTAGCAAAGGCGGCGTTCTTCCTCAATTTCCTTTTCCCCGCCGTACATGACAGCGCGGTAGCCGGGGAAAATGCCTTCTTCCATGCCGATGATGAATACATAGGGGAATTCCAGTCCCTTCGCGCTGTGCAGCGTCATCAGGGCGACTGCCTCCTCGCCTTCCTCGTAGCTGTCAATATCTGCAACGAGTGCGACTTCTTCCAAAAAGCCCGCCAGTGCGTCTTCCTGCTCGGGGTTAATCTTATCGTATTCCACAGCCTTATTCACAAATTCGTCGATGTTCTGAATACGGCTAATGGCTTCATCTGTCCCTTCGTCCAGCAAAAGCTGCAAATATCCTGTCCGCTTTACAACTGCGTCAATCAGTTCACCGACTTTCAGCCCGCCCGCGTCAGCCCGCAGGCTTTCAAACAGATTGTAGAATTCGCGGAATTTTGCCGCACGTGTTTTCAGCTCTGTGATTTCGTCCAGATGCTCCAAAGCTTCATAAAGAGAACAGTTGTTCCGTTCCGCAAACGCCGCAACCTTATCCAAAGAGGTTTCGCCGATGCCTCTGCGCGGAACATTGATAATACGCCGCAGGGCAATGGTGTCCGAAGGATTCGCGAGTACCTTCAGGTAAGAAAGGATATCCCTGATTTCCTTTCTCTCATAAAAACGTACGCCGCCAAACAGCCGGTAGGGGATGCCGCGCTTGACAAGCTGGTCCTCTACTGCGCGGGACTGGTTATTCGTGCGGTAAAGCACGGCAAACTGATTCCGTGTTTTGCCCTGCGCCGTCATTTCCTGTATTTTTTCTGCCACAAAACGGCATTCGTCATATTCGTTATCTGCTTTATAAATATGCAGTATACTGCCGCTGTCATTCTCAGTCCAAAGCGTTTTGTCCTTGCGGGTCTGGTTATTGTGGATAACGGTGTTTGCGGCTTCCAGGATTTTTTTTGTGGAACGGTAATTCTGCTCCAGCTTGATTACGACCGCGCCGGGGAAATCCTTTTCAAAATCAAGGATATTGCTGATGTTCGCGCCGCGCCAGCCGTAAATGCTCTGGTCATCGTCCCCCACAACACAAAGATTCTGGTATTTTGCCGCCAGAAGCCGCACTAGTTCATACTGGCTGGTATTTGTATCCTGATATTCATCTACCATAATATAGCGGAAGCGTTCCTGATATTTGTCCAGCACATCGGGGCAATTACGGAACAGCAGCACGGTTTTATATATCAGGTCATCAAAATCCAGTGCGTTGTTTTCCTTCAAAAGCTGCTGATAGATGCGATAAGCCCTGGCTACGCGGGACGCGCGCAGGTCGTCTGTGTCAACGGTTTTAGCGTAATCCTCCCAGCTGACAAGCTCCTCTTTCAAACGGCTGATGGCGGCAAGCGCACTCTTTACGGAAAAGGATTTATCCGTTGTGCTGAAATTCAGGCGTTTGAAAGCTTCCCGCATGACTTTTTCCTGGTCGTCGGTATCGTAAATGGAAAACTGGTTGTCATAATCCAGATGATGTATTTCCCGGCGAAGTATCCGCACACAGGCTGAGTGGAACGTGCTGATCCATACATCTGCCGCGCCATGCCCGGTAAGTGCGTCAACGCGTTCGCGCATTTCGCGGGCGGCTTTGTTCGTGAATGTTATAGCCAGAATGTTCCAGGGCTTTACGCCGGTTTCCAGTAAATGCGCCATACGGACAGTCAGTGCGCCGGTTTTCCCGCTCCCTGCGCCAGCCAGTATCAGCAGAGGGCCCTCTGTCTGCAAAACAGCCTTTTGCTGCATATCGTTCAGTTGTTCAAATCCTATCATGTTTTCTACTCCTGTTCTTTTTGCTTCTTAAAAACATTGATACCGCGGGACGCTGCCCCGCACCCTGCCCGCTTTTTTTCGGAGAAAGCGGTGCAAAGAACTTTGTTGAGGAAAACTGCGTTTTCCAGGGAAAGTATATTTTAGAATATCCGAGGCTTTTTTCCCAGCCGTATGAAATGTGGCTGGCAGCCCCGGGCCAAGGGAGCGTGTGCTCCCTTGCAGGGGATAGGGGACAGCGTCCCCAAGGTCTTTTATTTACGCAAAAAAATACTAGGGAGCTCCTGTTTTTCCCCGAAAAAGGGGGCAGAGGTTCCCTAGCGGCAAATCCACGCAAGCTGTTATACGGCTTATTTCGTCTGCGGTGAGTCACCTTTCTCCGGTTTCCGTATTCTTCTGTTCCTGCTGCGCCTTTACCCGTTTGATAGCCAGCTTGTACCCGTCTGTGCCATAATGCAGACAGCGGTTGACGCGGCTGATAGTTGCCGTAGACGCACCTGTTTTTTCTGCAATTTCCACATAAGTACACTTCGCGTCAAGCATGGCGGCAACCTCCATGCGCTGCGCGATGGCCTGTATTTCGTTGACTGTGCATAGATCCTCGAACAGCAGATAGCACTCGTCAATGGTTTCCATGCTGAGGATAGCCCGAAACAGCTTATCCGTCAAGTCGCTCCTGATTTTTTTATTCATACGAACCGCCACCTTTTCCCTTTGCTTCTGATTATATGTTAACATACTAAAGCGTTGAAGTAAAGGGCTTTCCGTTTTTTTCGGGAAATTATCTGTGTTTCAGATGCTTCTGTATTTCTTCCGGCTGCGTATTCAGTACAAGTCCTTCCGGAAAACCGATTTTTTCCAGAAGTGCAACGGCATAGAAAACATCGCCGATTCCGGTATAAAAATGTGCATCGCTGCCCAGCAGTATATGCTGTCCGTTCTCCATGCAGAGCCGCAGGAGCTTTTCAATGTTTTCCCCGCTGCCATCGCGGAAACCGCCCGGCACTAAAGAGGCGTTATTGATTTCCAGAAGCGTCCCCGTTTCAGCTGCAACGCGGAATACTTCCATATAGTCTACATCATATCGCGGGTCGCCCGGGTGCCCTAAAATGTCTATATAGGGATTTTCCATTGCCATGCAGTATGCGCGGGTATTTTCCTTCCTGCTGCCAGGTGTGATGCAGGGAGTGTGCAGGCTGGCGATGGCAATATCAAGACGGGAAAGCGTTTTTTCGTCTAAATCCACAGTGCCGTTATAATCCAGAATATTCAGTTCCACGCCGCGCAGTATCCGCACGCCGCGCAGTTCCTGTGGGATGACATTCAGGTTGGCAAAATAAGCATGGCAGGTCGTGTTCTGCATGGCGGGCGCGTGGTCGGTCAGCGCAAGAAGGCGCAGCCCCTGTTCTGCCGCCCATCGCGCATTTTCGTCCACAGTGCTGTATGCGTGTCCACTGGCAATGGTATGGGTGTGAGTATCGGCTAAAATCTTCATAGCTGTTCTCCTTATCCTTTTTCTTCTCTTCTTTGCTGATAGTATACCATCTTTTTCCGGAAAAACGCAAGCGCAGCATAAGATTCCTTTATATTAGGAAATGACTGCTTAGAACCTATCTGTAAATTATCTGCGTACATCCTGCTTCATCTTTTCCGGCAGCCTTTGTTGCTTTTCCCTGCCGTACCAACCGGTACGCCTGCAAAAAAGCTCCCTGCCTGCCGAAAAATCTGACTGTGTAATCTGTACGTATCTTATTTACGGATAAGTTCTTAATATGCCGGAAAACGAAAAAGGTTCATTGTGCTTTTTGCATAAAAAACAGCATGAAATACAAAAGAAAGTTGGCTTTACTTTAGCGTATTAGTGTGATATCATAATGAAGGAAAAAGGGAGGACATACCTTCCAGAAACAAAAATAAAAGAAAAAAAGGGGACGGAAAAATGAAAAAATATCTGGCTTTATTTTTAACAATGGCAATGAGTGTAACAATGCTGGCAGGCTGCGGCGGTGGAGAACAGCCCGCACAGGATAACGTGGAAACTCCTGCAGACAGTGCAGAACGCACCACATTTACAATCGGCTTTGACGCGGAATATCCTCCATATGGCTACCGCACAGACGCCGGCGATTATGAAGGCTTTGACATCGATCTGGCGCAGGAGGTCTGTAACCGCCGTGGCTGGGAGCTTATAAAACAGCCTATCGACTGGAACACGAAAGATATGGAACTGAACAGCGGCTCCATCGACTGTATCTGGAACGGTTTCACCATGACAGGACGTGAGGATTCCTATACATTCTCCGAGCCTTATGTAGACAACAGCATTGTATTCGTAGTATTGGCGGATTCCGATATCCAGACAGCGGCAGACCTTGCGGGCAAGGTTGTTGTAACACAGGCAGATTCCTCCGCGCTTTCCGCACTGGAATCTGAGGATAACGCGGAGCTGACAGCTTCTTTTGCGACACTGGAACAGATTGCGGATTACAATTCCGCCTTCATGAATCTGGAAGCCGGCGTAGATGACGCGATTGCGGTTGACATTGGTGTTGCGCAGTATCAGCTTCAGTCCAGAGGTGACAAATTCCGTATGCTGGAAGAACCCCTTTCCACAGAACAGTATGCAATCGGCTTCAAGCAGGGCAATACGGAATTGCGTGACCAGGTACAGGAAACACTGGACGAAATGCTTGCCGATGGTACATTTGATGAAATCGTTGCAAATTACACAGATTATAACCTTGACCAGATGGTTTGCTTAGGCAAATAATCTGATGATGCAGGCGGCGGGACGATAACGCCAGGACGGCGGAAACTATATGTTTCCGCCGCCTTTTCTGCGTTTCAGAGCCGGACGGTGAGAATAAAGGCAGATGAAAGGCTAGGGTGTGATTCTATATGATAGGTATTGATTTTTCGCAGGTTTGGGGGATTTTGGGGCAGCTTGGCGAAGGCATGGGCGCATCGGTAATGATTTTTGCCCTGACGCTGCTGTTTTCCATGCCGCTTGGCCTGCTGGTGGCATTCGGGCGCATGTCAAAGTGGGCGCCTCTGCATTTTTTAGAAAAAGAGGAAACGAAACAGCCTGTGAGTCTGGGCGGGAGAATCAAAGCGGCAGTCCTTGGATTTAAGCCGATACAGTTTATTGTGAAAATTTTCATTGCGATACTGCGCGGCACTCCGCTGATGCTGCAGCTCATTGTGGTGTTCTATGGACCGTATTACCTTTTCGGGATGCAGCTGCCGAGGTCGTACCGCTTTATTGCGGTGCTGATTGGTTTTTCTGTTAACTATGCGGCGTATTTCGCGGAAATTTACCGTTCCGGCATTGAGTCGATTCCTGTTGGGCAGTATGAAGCGGCGGCGGTGCTGGGGTACAGCAAAAGCCAGACATTCCGCAGGATTATATTCCCACAGATGGCAAAGCGCATCGTGCCGCCGGTTACGAATGAGGTAATCACGCTGGTAAAGGATACCTCGCTGGCGTTCGTGCTGACGTATGAGGAAATGTTTACCATCGCGAAACAGATTGCCGCAAAAGAAGCGTCAATTCTGCCGTTGTTCGTTGCAGGCGTGTTCTATTTTATATTCAACTTTGTCGTAGCCTTTGTGATGGAGCGTATCGAAAAGGCAATGAACTATTACCGTTAAGAAAGGAGGGCATATTTATGATGGTTTTGGAGATTAACCACTGCAATAAAAAATTTGGCGATAATGAAGTGCTGAAGGATATTTCCCTTTCTGTTTCGGAAGGGCAGGTTGTTTCTGTTATTGGGCCCTCCGGCTCCGGCAAGTCTACGCTTCTGCGCTGTGCGACTCTGCTGGAAACCATGGACGGCGGCGATCTTGTTTACCTTGGGGAATATGCCGCGAAGGCAGACGCGGAGGGAAAGGCGGTCTATTCGGATAAGGAGAGCCTGAAAAATATCAAAAAGAATTTCGGATTGGTATTCCAGAATTTCAACCTGTTCCCGCATTATTCTGTGATGCGGAATATAACCGAGCCGCCGATTTTGATAGGGAAACGTCCGAAAGACGAAGTGTATCGGGAAGCGCGCGTACTTCTGGAAAAAATGGGGCTTTCTGATAAGGAGGACGCTTATCCTTTCCAGCTTTCCGGCGGACAGCAGCAGCGGGTATCTATTGCGCGTGCGTTGGCGATGAAGCCGAAAATGCTCTTTTTCGATGAACCGACTTCCGCGCTTGACCCGGAACTGACGGGCGAAATTCTGAAGGTCATAAAAGACCTGGCGGCGGAGCATATGACGATGGTGATTGTAACGCATGAAATGGCGTTTGCTCGGGATGTATCCAATCATATCATATTCATGGACGGCGGTGTAATCATCGAGGAGGGCGCGCCGCAGGACGTAATCAACAGCCCGCAGCAGGAGCGTACAAAGGCTTTCCTTGGACGTTTCCAGCAGTAAGGGGTGGGAAGCATGGAAATTGAATTTATCAAAACCAGTCCAACGCAGAACATGACGGTATTGGTGAAAACGCCTGTGCCGCGGGAAAAACAGCTTGCACTTGCGGAACGGCTGATTGCATATGACAGTGTATATGCGGAACAGGCAGGCTATATAGAGGAGCCGGAAAACCCGCAGGCGGCAAAACACCTGCAAATGATGGCAGGGGAATTCTGCGGAAACGCGTCACTTTCGCTTGCCGCATGGCTGGCGCAGAAAGACGGGCTTGCCGCAGGCGAAACGCGGGAATATCTGCTGGAAGTTTCCGGCACGGAGGGGCTTGTCCCCTGCGAGATTACAAGGGAAGAGTGTGGCTTTTTCGGTAAGGCAAAAATGCCTCTGCCTGAGAGGATAGAGGAAAGAACGTTTCGCATGGAAGGGGAGGAACTTCGGCTGATAGCAGTTGTTTTTGAAGGAATCACGCATGTTATCGTTCCGGCGGGGCTTTGGAAAGAGGATACGGAACGGAAAGCCGAAACGGCGGCGAGGCTCTGGGCGGAGGAACTGCCGGACGGCGCGGCGTTCGGGCTCCTGCTTTTGGATGAAAATGAGCATATGCTCAGACCGCTTGTTTACCTGAAAGGGGTCAGCATGATTTGGGAACGCGGCTGCGGCAGCGGAACGGCGGCTGTGGGTGCATATCTTGCATGGAGAAATCGGAAAGCGGTTTCCGTGGAACTGCAGCAGCCCGGCGGAAAAATGCGGGCAGAAGCCGGATATCAGGATGGTGTAATTCCTGCGCTGTATATCGCGGGGCATGTATCGATTGTGGCGGAAGGCATTGCTTTTCTGGAAGGATAAGAGGAAGTGCGGAAAGGGAATTTGCTGAAAGGCTTACTAAAATGTATACGTTTTAATAAGTGACAATAAAATACCATCGACCTAACGATACCACAAAATATTGTGTTTTTCAACATTTTATTTTGTGGTTTTTTGACGTTTTTTCGCTTTTTTGAAAGATATACTTTGTGGAAAATGTAAAAAAATGGAGGTTGTTTATGGGGAAATTCAAATTGCCCGAGAGCAGGCAGAAGATGTGGAACGATGCGGTAAAAATAGTGATGCTGGTATTGGTGCTGGCAATCGTATTTACGGTTGCATCTGTTTTGCCGCAGAAAGCGGGACGCGGTGAAATCAATCCGCCGGCAAACGCAAAGGATTTTATCGGCATGGATGCGGAAACCGTAAAAATCAGATTGGAGGAAGCTGGATTTTCTAAAATCGAATTGATTGCGCTGGACGATTTGAAATTTGGTTTGTTTGACAAAGAGGGGGAAGTAGAAGAAGTTTCTATCAACGGGGATACATCGTTTAAGAAAAAATCCGTTTTTCCGAAAAAAGCAGCAGTCAGGATACAGTACCATTCGTTTCCGGAAAATGCTGAAGAAAAGTGAAAGTATAAACCAGGCAGTGCCGTCACAAGTGTCTGCATATGCCTTTCCGGCAAATTTTGTCGGTTTTTTCGTTAAGAATTCCTGCCGTACCGCCCACCTGGCGGCTCCGCCGCTGGGGCAGCGCGGCAATGCAGCGCAACATTGTACGCCTGCGAGTTTTTAAAAGGGCAGACTGCGAAAAGGACAGTATCACCAGTGGGATATTGTCCTTTTCGTATGGTGCTTTTACAGGATTACATCAAATGTTTCAATTGCCATTTCAGCAGAGGAAAGCCTGCCCAGCTCCGGCAGTACGGAGGTGAAATGCGGGGAGGCGTTATGCCTGTCGATTGCCTTCTGATCCTCCCAGCCTTCCATGAATACCACTTTTTCAGGGTTCATGCGGGAACGGTGCATATGGTAGAATATGTTGCCGGGTTCCTTCTGCGATGCGGCGACAAGCGGTGCGGCAAGGGCGGCGAAGGCTTCATAGTTTTCCTTTGGCACGCGTGTTTCAGCGATTATTTTTATCATAGGGATACATCTCCTTTTTGTTTTGAATGATAAACCGGTTTATGCTATGATTATACCAGAGGACTGCATTTCCGCAAGTACGCACTTTTTTGTAAAGGACTATACAAAAGGAAAGGGTGGAAGGATTGAAGAATTATAATGCGGCATATAACTGCCCAATGGAAGTGACGCTGGAACTGATTGGAGGGAAGTATAAAACGCTCATATTATGGCATTTGATGGATAAAACGCTGCGTTTTTCGGAGCTGGAGCGGCTGATTCCGCAGGCTACACCCAAAATGCTTGCGCAGCAGCTCAGGGATTTGGAGCGGAGCGGATTCCTCCTGCGGAAGGTTTACCCCGTCGTGCCGCCAAAGGTGGAATACAGCCTTTCGGCGCAGGGAAAAACGCTGATTCCGATACTGAATGTAATGTGCGACTGGGGAAGAGAGTATATGGCGCGGAATGAAATGACGGAAACATGCTGCGGCAAAGAGGCATGAAGAGCATTTCTGCCGCAGCGTGTAAAATTATTCCGGATATGTTTCATTCAGCAGGGCAAAAAAAGCGTTCATCTGCGGTGTGACAGATTTATCAGGATGGTAAAGTGCCTGAATCCATATAGTGTTATCCACCTCTGGTACGTCCAGCACGCAGAGCTCTCCTGCCTCCTCAGCCTTTGCCACCAGATAATGCGGAACAAGCAGGATACCTGCCCCCAGTTTGACAAGCTCTACTGCGGAAGGAGTGTCAAACACATCAAACGCGGGATTCAGCTTATAGTTTTTGAAAGCGTCATATTTTCCCTTGAAATCAAAATCAAAAGAGATATGCTTGTTGGATACAATCAGGGATTCGTTTGCAATCTCCTCCAGCGGGATATTTTTCTTTTGGGCAAGAGAATGGCCAGGCGGGGCCACGAAAAAGACCTTATCTTTTCGGGAAAACCGACAGATCAGATTTTTGATTTCCGGTTTTTCGGAGAAGGCAAAACAAAGGTCGGCTTCATTTCGGGAAAGTATATTTCTGGTTTCAGCAAAATTGTCAGAGGTCTTAACAACGATGGAAACTTTTGGGTGGCGTTTGTGGTATTCAAACAAAATATTTGGCAGAACGCCATAGGAAAGAGAATCGTAGGAAACGATGGTAAGCGCCCCCTGCAATTCTTCGGTGTCTGCGCCTACAAGTGAAATCTTTTCGGAAAGGCGGACCATCTGGCGGGCATATTCCGCGACTTCGCGCCCTTTTTCCGTAACAAAAACCTTTTTGCCGATACGGTCGAAAAGCAGAATATTCAACTCCTCCTCCAGCTGCTGAATCTGTATGGTAACAGTAGACTGGGAATAAAGGAGCTGTTCGGCGGCTTTGGAAAAACTGCCGGTTTCGATAATCTTCAAAAATGTAATCAGGTTGCGCAGTTCCATAAATGCCTCCTTATTCTGGTTGGAAAGTGTGCAGGACTCTGGAATGTACCAGAGCCCTGCCTGTTATTTTGCTGTGGAAAAATCCGGAACAGGCCGGATACCTCCTGCCGTCTGCCGCTCATCGGGCGTTTGGGAAAGCCTTCCGCAGAAGTAGACAAATGATGCGGCGGAAGTGAGTATAACAGCCATAAAAATTTTCATGACGCCCGCAGTCCATGGCTCCGAAAAAGCGATGTAGCAGGAAACAATATAGCATACCAGAGAAACAATGGTGCTCATAGCCTGACGGTTTGTGATTTCATTCCTCATAAGAAAACCTCCTTCATAAAATAACATTTTTGCGATAGCAGGCATTGCCGTAAGAAAATAGCAATCATTAAAAGAAACTTACTCAGCCTGCCTGAAATGATGTTGTTTTAAGAGATCTCTTTTATGTACTTATATTAGCACATAAGGGAGTATTTGTAAAATTCAAGGAATGAAATATATGAATCGAAAAAATTGATATAGAGTAAACGGGCAGACCTTATGCGATGGGCCTGCCCGTATTTCATTGTTTACAGAAGTGCTACGCCTGCCGCATTGCATACATCGTAGGTTTCCTGATCCCATATAGAGGACTGCACCTCGCCGATATGTGCTTTGCCCAGCAGCAGCATGCAGATTCTGGACTGGCCGATGCCGCCGCCGATGGTGCAGGGCAGCTTGCCTTCCAGCAGCATCCTGTGGTAAGGCAGAGCGCGGCGGTCCTCACAGCCAGCCTTACGCAGCTGTTGGTCAAGGGTGAAGGGATCCACGCGGATACCCATAGAGGATACCTCCAGAGCGCTATCCAGAACAGTGTTGTAAAACAGCAAATCACCATTCAGCTGCCAGTCGTCATAGTCCGGGGAACGGCTGTCATGCGGTTCGCCGGAGCGCAGCTTATCACCAATCTGCATAATGAATACAGTTTTATGTTCTTTAGTGATGGCATTTTCACGTTCCTTTGGCGTCAGGTCCGGATAAAGGTCCTCCAGCTCCTGGGAAGTGATAAACGTAACCTCGCGGCAAAGCTCCGTCTTAATGCGGGGATATTTCTTTTTCAGCACATCCAGCGTATCGCAGACGGCAATCACAATGCCCTGTACCGTAAATTTCAGTTCCTGCAGGTTTCGCTTTTCCGGTGTGATAACTTTTTCCCAGTCCCACTGGTCAACATAAATAGAATGTAAATTATCCAGTGTTTCATCTCTGCGGATTGCGTTCATATCCGTATAAAGGCCCTTGCCGGGGCGGAAATCGTAGCGGTAAAGAGCCATGCGCTTCCATTTTGCCAGAGAATGTACAACCTCGGCAGTCACACCCGTTGCAGGCACTTCAAAGCTGACGGGACGCTCCACGCCGCTCAGGTTGTCATTCAGACCCGTCGAGGGGTCAACGAACAGGGGCGCAGATACACGCTTGAGGTTTAATGTCTGGGAAAGATTTTCCTCAAACGTATGATGGATCACGCCGATGGCGTTTTGTGTTTCATAAAGCGTAAGGGCAGATTCATAACCCTGTGGAATGATTGTTTTACTCATATTGAAAGCCCCATTTCATAATAAAATTTTCCATTATAGGATACCCCCGCGAGGGCGGGTTGTCAAGGCAGAAAAAAGCATTTGCAGGGCTTCTGGTTCATACCCTGTAAGTTTTTTGCCGTTTCGCTCTGTGCCAGCCGGGGCAGAAACACGCCTGCCAAAGGCGGCTTTAATTCTGCGGGGTGTCCGATCCTGCATTCAGCAGACGCAAAGCGTTCTCCACGTTTGACATTTGGTTGGAATCAGGGTAGTCCGTGACAATCTGCTCATAATATTTTTTTGCGGTTTCATTATCGCCGTCATGCTCGGCAATCCGCGCCAGATAATAGAGGATGTCATCTACAAAATTTTCGCCGTTAATATATTCCATTGCGTTTTCGAGGCTCACTTTTGCCTCCGCAAAATGGTTGCTCAGGAATTCACCCTTGCCGTTGGTATAATACGCGTATGCGGCGTTTGGATAAACGGTACTTTTGATAGAATTGTATAACGCGAGATCCTCTTCGCCGAAGCCGATGGTGTCAATTGCGGCGAGCGTTGTAACACAGTCAATATACTTTTCGTCTGAAAGCTGGGAAGCGGCAGTTTGCAAAAGCTCCAGATTCGCCTGCTTGTTTTCCTCGCTGCGGAGCAGCCTGTTTTCTTCCTGCAATTTTTGCAGTTCTTCCCGCATGGAAAGCACTTCCTCCGGCGTCATTTCTGTTTCGCCGGCATAATGGTCCACCTTTGCCTGCAAATCTTTGATAGACTTGTCCTTGCTGTCATTCAGCGCGGGCATAACCAGCACAAGCATCACTACGGCTGTGGCGACGATGCCCAGCAGGAAAGCAAGCAGGTCGCGCTTTTCCAGCACGCTGTTCGTTGTCTTTTCCTTGCGCTTGTAGCGCGGTATAGGCGGGCTGCTGTCCGTTTTTTTGATGCTTACGGCAGCGTTTTTCTCCGCTTTTTTCACAGGCGGCGGCACGGGTGTGCTGCCCATCAGCTGGGCGTAATGCAGTGCCAGCGGGTTCAGCGTGTCCCGCTTGAGCACAATCTCATTATAATGCTGTGCCCGCTTCATATTTTTATCCTCAATGCAGCAGAGCGTCATGAGGTTGTACGCATCCAGAAAATCAGGGTTGTTGTCAAGGGCTTTTTTCAGCTGGATGATTGCCAGGTCATCGCTGCCCTGTTTCAGGTAATAGATAGCCTGATTATACATTCGTACGGCGTCATTGCATTTTTCCATTTCCCGCCCGTTTTTTTGCAGGAAGTCAATATATCCGGCGGCGGGATTATTTTTATTCGAGATAGACGTGCTGATGATCCAATGCTTGAGCGCGTCCGCAATATGTCCTGTTTCGGACAGTATCAGGCCCAGAAGGTTCCGCGCGGGAATGTTATTTTTATCAAAAAGAAGGCTCTGCTCCAGATTTGCAGCTGCGCCGGAAAGATCACGGCTTGCCGCTTTTTGCAGGGCTTCATTGTAAAGCCGTATGGAAACGTTCCGCGCCTTATGGAAAATATAGGCGTCAGCCCCGCAGCTGGGACAGATATAGCCTTCGGTAATTTCATAGCCACAGTTAAGACATTTCATGATATCGCTCCTTTGGCTCATTCGAAGGACGGCGGCTGTGTGCTGCTTTTCGCGATGTGCTGTAAAATATCCAGCAGATCCTGCATCTGGGAGGGATGCAGAGCGTCCTCTATATCTTTCAGCTCCAAAATCGGCTGGTAGCGGGAAAGTTCATCTTTGAAATTAAACACAGAAAAATTACCTCCGTTTCAAGTCGTAGGGGGAAAGGGATTTTATAAAACTTCTCAGTGCGCCGACCATATACAAAGAACCGCAGGCAAGCACCACTCCATTCTCAGGCGTGACGGAGAGAGCCTTGCGGTATGCTTTTTCCAGATTTTTTTCCAGATAGATCTCCCCGGAAAATCCGGAGATAGAGCGGGAAAGCGTCAGGACGTCCAGCCTGCGGTGGCTTTCCGGCTCTGTCAATATGGCGGTGCGGGCGAAGGGCAGTATTTCCTCCGCCATTTTTCGATATTCTTTATCACCCAGAACACCAAGGATCAGGGTGGCTTTATTCTCTTGAATATAAACAGAAAGGGATTCCGCAAGCCGCGAAATTCCGTCAGCGTTATGCGCCCCGTCCAAAATAACGAGGGGCTTTCTGCCGCAGATTTCCATTCTGCCAGCCCAGCGGGCGTCTGCCAGCCCTTTGCGCACAGCTTCCTCAGTCAGGGAAAGTCCCTGCCTGCGCAGAACGGTGCAGGCGGATAAAACAGTGACGCAGTTGGAGATTTGATAGCTCCCCAAAAGCGGCAGACAAATGTTTTTGTAAGCTGCCAGTCTGCTGTGTACAGAAAAAACTGTCTCCTCCAGTGTCTGGGAAAAAACAGAAATTTCCGCATCATCAGGGCAGAAGAAAGGCGCGTCCTTTTCACAGGCATACGTCTTTACTATATTATATACTATTTGTCCTTGAGAATACAACACCACAGGGCAATTTTTCTTGATAATTCCCGCTTTTTCTTTCGCGATTCTCTCAAGGGAGCTGCCTAAAAATTCAGTATGGTCAATACTGATAGACATAATCAGGCTCAGAAGGGGCTTTTCCACAACATTCGTCGCGTCAAATGTCCCGCCTAAGCCGACCTCCAGCACAAGGACGTCTACGTTCTGGCGGGCGAAATAATGGAACGCCGCACCGGTGATGATTTCAAACAGGGTCGGAACGTCTTTGCCCTCGGCTTCCAGTTCCTCACATGCCTGTTTTGCCAATGTAATTTCATAACAGAAATCCTCGTCACTGATTTCTTCCCCGCTGATGAGGAAACGCTCGTTGTACCGCTCCAGATGGGGGGAGGTATACGTTCCCGTGCGGTAGCCCGCGGCGGTCAGGATAGAGGAAAGCATAGCGGCGGCGGAGCCTTTGCCGTTTGTGCCGGCAATATGGATGACGGAAAGTTTTTTTTCCGGACTGCCTAATTTATCACATAAAAGCCGTATGCGTTCCAGCCCGGGGCGGGACGCAAAGCCGACTTCTTCTTCTAAATAATGGATACATTCCTGCATATTCATGGGAAACACCCTTTCTAAATCTTAGGTATTGTGATATTTATTATAGCAACTGGGCGGATTTCTGCAATATTTTGAAGGGAAAAAACATTTTTTCAGCTGTTGTTTTGGACAGGCCTGCTTTGTGGGTCAGATTTCCCGGTAAAAAAGGATTTCCACTGAAATGGATACAGGCTAAGATTTGCAGTTTGCCGCAGGGTGTGCTATAATTGGAAAATCGTACCGGCTGGCTGTTTCAGCCGGAAAAGGAAGGAGTATTCCCAATATGGAATGGATAGAAGTATTTGTTTCTGCCAGCCAGGAAGGGCTGGAGGCGGCGGCAGGCGTGCTGTATCAGTGCGGGCTGACGGGGCTGATGATACACGATGAAACGGATTTCGCTGAATTTTTGGAAAACCCAAACCGCGAATGGGATTATATCGCAGATGAGCTGGTGGAGGAAAAGGAGAAACAGGAAACGGGGATAACATTTTTTCTGCGGGACAACCTTTACGGCAGGGAACAGCTTGCGCAGATTCGCGGCGCGCTTGCGGCGGCAAAGGCAGCAGAACAGGAAACCGGCGTAAAACTTGGCACGCTGGAGATGACGATGAAAAACGTTCAGGAAGAAGACTGGGCGAATAACTGGAAGAAATATTTTAAGCCTTTCCCTGTTGGGGAACGGCTGATTGTCAAGCCCTCGTGGGAGGAACTGGACGCGCCGACGGGCAAGGCTGTGCTGAATATCGACCCGGGGCATATTTTCGGTACGGGTACGCATGAAACGACCCAGCTCTGCATGGAGCTGATGGAAAGTGTACTGAAAGAGGAGGACAGGGTCCTTGATATCGGCTGCGGGAGCGGGATACTTTCCATTGCTGCCCTGCTTCTGGGGGCAGGGGAGGCCGATGCTGTGGATATCGACCCCAATGCCATGCAGGTCGTGCGGGAGAACTGCGAACGGAATGGAATCGGTGATGAAAAATGCTGCGTTTGTGCCGGAAATATTTTGGAGGACAAGGAACTGCATACGCGTTACAGCGGGAAAAAGTATGACATGGTATTTGCCAATATTGTGGCGGACATTGTTATTGCGCTGACGAAGCAGGTGCCGGAGTATATCAGGGACGGCGGGCTGTTCCTTGCCAGCGGCATCATTTCCGAGCGGAAAGATGATGTACTTGCCGCGCTGGCGGCAGGCGGTTTCCGTGTGGAGGAAATCCGGCAGAAAAAGGACTGGGTGGCAGTATTATCCAGATATGCGGGGTGAAAAAACCATGCCGAAATTTTTTATAAATAAAAACGAAATCAGCCGGGGGCAGGTACGCCTGCTGGGTGAGGACGAAAAACATATCAAAACCGTTCTGCGCGCAAGGGAGGGCGAGGAAGTGACCCTTTGCGATGGGGAAGGCATGGATTACCTATGCCGCATAGCTTCGCTGGAACGCGGCGTGCTGCTGGATGTGCTGTCCAAAACACCCTGTGAAACGGAGCCGGAAATCAGGCTGACGCTTTATCAGGGCTTACCCAAAGCGGATAAAATGGAATGGATTATACAGAAATGCGTGGAAATCGGTATTGACCGGATTGTGCCTGTGGCAACGGAACGCGCGATTGTGAAGCTGGATAAAAAAGAGGGCAAAAAGCTGGAACGCTGGCAGAAGATTGCCGAAGCGGCCGCAAAGCAGAGCGGGCGCGGCAAGATACCGGAGGTCAGCCAGAGGGTGCTGAAATTCGCTGAGGCTGTGGAAGAAGCCGCGAGGCTTTCCGGCGCGGTCATCCCCTATGAAAAGGAGCCGCCGGAAAACGGGCTGAGGCAGTTTGCTTCAGGCTTTTCCGGTACAACGGCGGGCATTTTCATCGGGCCGGAGGGCGGCTTTTCGGAAGAAGAAGTTGCGCTGGCACAGGAAAAAGGGATACGCTCTGTTTCTCTGGGAAAGCGTATCCTGCGGACGGAAACGGCAGGCATGGTGACGGCGGCGATACTGCTGTATGAATGGGAATAGAGGAGGAAGTCTGATGATATATTTTGACAATGCGGCGACGACAAGGGCTATGCCGGAAGCTGTGGAAAAAATGGCGCATATGCTCTGCGAGGAATACGGCAACCCTGCGTCTGTCAGCTCGATGGGGCTGGCGGTTGAGAAGGAAATTAAAAAAGCAGCGGAAAGCATTGCCAGAGGTATCCATTGCAATCCGGACGAGGTGTTTTTTACCAGCGGAGGCACGGAGGGGGATAACTGGGCAATCTATGGTACTGCGGAGGGCTATAAGCGGCAGGGGCGTCATTTTATTACAACGCAGATTGAGCATCCGGCGGTCAAGAACCCTATGAAAAAGCTGGAGGAAGATGGCGCGGAGGTAACCTGGCTGAGCGTGGACAGGCAGGGGCATATTTCCCTTGCGGAGCTGGAAGCAGCAATCCGACCGGATACTGTCCTGGCGAGCGTGATACTTGTGAATAATGAAACGGGGACAGTACAGGACGCGGCGGCAATCGGGAAGCTGATAAAAGAGAAGAACCCGCAGACGCTGTTCCATCTGGATGCGGTGCAGGCGTTCGGGAAATACCCGATTGATGTAGAAAAAATGAAAGCTGATCTGCTGACGATGAGCGGGCATAAAATACACGGACCGAAGGGGACAGGCATGCTTTTCATGCGCAAAGGGCTAAAGGTAAAGCCGCTGATGCTGGGCGGCGGACAGCAGAGGGGACAGCGTCCCGGTACGGAGAACGGCCCCGGCGCGGCGGCTCTGGGCGTTGCGGCAGATGCGGCGTTTTCTTCCCAGAAGGAAAGCATTGAAGCGGTGCGGGAGGTCAAAAAAATACTGCTGGACGGTATCCTTGCCATACCGGATACACAGCTGAACGGCGATGGGCTGGATGCGGCAAGCCCCTATGTGCTGAATGTGACATTTAAGGGGCTGCGTAGTGAAGTACTCCTGCACGCGCTGGAAAGCAAAGGCATTGTGGTATCTGCCGGTTCTGCGTGCGACAGCAAAAAGAAAGTGGGCAGCCCTGTGCTGACGGCGATGGGCCTGCCTTTTGCGGAGATAGAAGGCGCGGTGCGGTTCAGCTTCTGCCGCCATAATACGGCGGAGGAGGCGCGGGAATGCCTGAAGGTTCTGGAGGAACTCGTGCCGTTTCTGCGGAAATACAACAGATAAGGGGGCGGAGTCATGGCAGAGAAAGTTTTGATTATAAAATATGGTGAGATTGCCATGCGGGGGAATAACCGGTATCTTTTTATCAACCGGCTGATTTCCGCAATTCGCCGGAATATTGACCCTTTTGGGAAATACTATGTTGTGCGCGACCCGGGGCGTCTGATCGTGGAGGACAGAGGCGGGGAACTGGATTATGACCTGCTTATTCCGAAGCTGAAAACGATTTTCGGGCTGGCGGCGATATGCCCCGGCGTGCGTCTGGAAGATATGTCATTTGAGAGCATCTGCGAAGAAAGCCTGCTGCACATGCAGGAATTCTGCGGGGATAAGGAAATGACATTCAAGGTGGATACAAGACGGGCAAACAAGGGTTTTCCGATGCCTTCCATGGAGGTCAGCATGGAGGTCGGCGCGTATATACTGGAACGGATGCCGAATCTGAAGGTTGATGTGAAAAATCCGGATGTGACGCTGCATATCGAGATACGCAACAGCGTGTACCTCCATTCCAAAATCATCCGTACCTACGGCGGTCTGCCCTACGCAAGCAACGGCAGGGCGGTCAGCCTGCTTTCCGGCGGGATTGACAGCCCTGTGGCAACGTGGATGATGGCAAAGCGTGGTGTGGAAGTAGAGGGCGTTTATTTCCACAGTCCCCCGTATACAAGCGAATGGGCAAAAGAAAAGGTCGTTGACCTTGCGAAGCGCATTGCGGATTTTACAGGGGAATTTCGGCTGTATGTTGTACCGTTTACGGAATTGCAGCTTTATCTGCTGGACAACGTGGCACATGACAAGCTGACGATACACCTCAAACGCGCAATGATGCGGGCGGGAGAGATGATTGCGAAGCAGGACGATGCACTTGCTTTGATTACAGGGGAAAGTGTGGGGCAGGTTGCAAGCCAGACCATGCAGGGCATACACGCAATCAATGCCGCCTGCACGCTGCCTGTACTGCGGCCTTTGGCAGGCATGGATAAACAGGAGATTATCAACAGGGCGGAGGAAATCGGGACGTTTGAGATTTCCGCAAGGCCATATGAGGACTGCTGTACAGTGTTTGTGGCAAAGCATCCGGTGACGAAGCCGCGGCTGAATTTTATTGAGAAAGCGGAACACAGGCTGACGGAACTGGACAGGCTGCTGGATGAGGCTGTGAAAAACGCTGAGGTGATAGAGCTATAAAGAAGATTTTGCGAAACTGTGTTTCGCTGGGGAAAGGAAGGTGTATCAAAAAAATGGAGGAACAGACCGCGCTGACGAAGCGGATTAACGAATTAGCAAGAAAGAGCAAGGCGGAAGGGCTGACAGAGGCGGAAAAGGCGGAGCAGGCAAAGCTCCGGCAGGAATTTCTGGTAAAATTCCGCGCGAACTTCAGGGCGCAGCTGGATAACATTGAGCTTGTAGATGATTAAGAGCATATCCATAAATTATCTGCGCACATCCTGCTTCATCTTTTCCGGCAGTCTTTGTTGCTTTTCCCTGCCGTACCACCCGGTACGCCTGCAAAAAAGCTCCCTGCCTGCCGAAAAATCTGGCTGCGCAATCTGCACGTATCTTATTTATGGATAGGCTCTAAGGATTTTGCTAAGGAGGGATATGATGAAGTTTCAGAGAATGAGAGATTTTGTGATGGGTGCGGTGACGGCTTCGCTTGTTTTGGGCGTTACACCTGCGGCGTTTGCGAAAGTCGCAAGCATGAATATCCCGGTGCAGTATAATAATATCAAAGTGCTTGTCGACGGAGAGGAACTGTGGACGGAGAAAGAACCGTTTCTTTATGATGGGACGACATACCTGCCATTGCGGGCAGTCGCTGAGGCTGTCGGGAAAGAGGTTTCCTGGGATTCCGCGACAAAAACGGCTGTTTTATCCGGAGGCGCGGCAGAACTGCCCCCGGAGGATAAAGAACCAGATGAACCGGAAAACAAGGAAGAAACACAGCCCGGCAGATGGATTCGTGTGACAAATAAAACGAGCGCGGTGGGCGGCAGTGTGGAGATCAAGTGTGTAGATATCAGGGAAAATCTGGATGATAATATGCTGGAGCTGGATTTCAAATTTGATAATACAGGCGATGACAACTATCATGTCTGGATAGATGAATGCCATATCAACGGGAAAAGAATGCCGGTTGAATATGAAATATTTGCAAATGCCTACAACAACCGAAAGACAGAAGAAACCCTGAAAATCAAGCTGTCCGAACTGGACGCGGCGGACATTAACAAACTCCATGAAATTTCAATGACATTCCATGGATATAATGTAGACGGCGGGAAAGGCTTTGATACGAACGCTCTGAGAGTACAGTTTAAGTCCTGATTCTGCGAATCAGAACGGATATGGAAATGAAACATAAAATACCCCTGCAGATAAAATGTTTGACGGAGGAGCATTGCTTTCTCGTGCCAGACGGTTGTTTTGCAGGGGTGTTTTCATGCACAGGTGAGGTTTAGCTGCTCTTACGCAGGCAAAGGAATATGCAGATAGCTGACGCGGCAGAGCCTGTCATGAGGGGCAAAGTTGCGCCATTCGTGATATTCCAAAGCCATTCGACTTCCCAGCACAGCTGGTCGAGAAATAACATCACAGCAAATGCCAAAAGGAAAACTGCGGCGCAGATAAGGCGTATCCGGTGTTTTCTTTCGGCTGTTTCCGAAAAAGCGGACATTTGGGGCTGCGGGCCTGGGGAGGCGGCGATTTCGGGCAGATTTCCTGCGTTGTCGAGTCTCAGGAGATAATCTGTTGTTACGCCGAACAGGTCGGCAAGCGCAACAATTTTATCAGGCTCGGGCATTGCCTGCCCTGCTTCCCATTTGGATATGGACTGCCTGGAAACATCCAGCTGTTCGGCAAGCTGTTCCTGTGTGTAGCCTTTGTCTTTGCGCAGTGCGTATATTTTTTCTGAAAAATCCATAGTTCACCCTCCTTTATACTGTCGCAATGGATTTTGACATGGAAAGAATACCATAAATGAGGAGGGTTTTCCAGAAACCCGGCTTTCCAATCTGCGCAACCAGAGGTTGCATAATGCGGAAAACAGGGTATTTACTCTGTGCGGACAGCCAGCTTTTGCAGCAGAAGGAAAAGTTGTTCCCGTTCTTCCTGCGAAAGCGGGGAGAAAAAAGCCGAGAGCTGTTCAGCGCGGGCGTTTTCCACTTCATGCCTGCGTTCCTGCCCTGCTTCTGTCAGGGAAACCAGCATGACCCGTTTATCCCGTTCGTCAGTGCTTCGGAGGATAAGGCCATCATTTTCCAGCTTTGCAAGTTGCTCCGAAAGGGACTGCGGACGAATGGCAAGATGGTCTGCCAATGCAGTCTGACTTATGGGCTCCCATTCGCCGATAAGCCGAAGGATACGTTCCCGCGCAAGCGGCGGGCGGTGGTCATGCGGGGAATGGGAATGCTGGCGGCGAAATGGCGCAGCCCCTTCCGGAGGAAGATCCCTTCCCGTATCCCGAAAAGAACCGTGTGGAGGCATCTGCCTTCTGGGATCAAAGCGTGCCCGCGAAGCCGGAAAATGTTCCATGCCGCAGGGAGCGGCGGCTGGAAAGCCGGATTCTCTCCGATTGTGTGCATGGCGGAGATTATGTGCCAGGGAAAGAAGCATCTTGTACAGGTTTTCATCTGAGTAAGTCATAATAACACAATCCTTTCTTTTGTCATACTGAGAGATAAATAGTAAGGCACCTTATTAAATAGAATATAGCAGAGATTTGATGCGATGTCAATATAGTAAGGCGCCTTATTATATTTTTTTTATTTTTTCGGAACTTTTCAAAAATGCCTGCGTCTGAATGGGTGTAAGGACAAGACGAGAAAACAAAAATAAAAAAGATGATAATATTTTTAGGAGGAATTTAATAATGAAAAAGAATTTGACAAAAGCAATGGCACTGGGTATGGCGTTTGCAATGGTAGGAACAGCAACAGCATTTGCAGAGGAAATCTCCAAGGGGCTGCCCCTTGCGAACACAGCGGCGGCAGAGCAGGCTGAAACGGAAAAGGAAGATGAAGCGGTACAGGAAGCGTACATCACACAGAGCGGCAAAGTATCTTCTGTCAGCGAGGAAGATGAAAAGGGTCTTCGCGTGGTAACAATCGACAATGAGCAGGGCGGCCTGCGTTTCGTTCTGGACAGCATGACACCGGTACTGAACAGGGAAAACAGCAGCCTCATTCAGGCGGGTGATTTGAAGGAAGGCATGGAAATTGCGGTAGTTTATGAAGCAAACAGCCCGATGGGCCTGAGCATGCCGCCTTACCTTGGCAAGGTTACAGCAGTAGTTGCAAATACGGATAAAGGTTTTTTCGTGGTCGGGCATTTTGATGAAGAACTGACGGATATGAAAAACAGCCTGAAACTGAACATTTCCGCGGAAACTTCTATCCTTAATACAATGGGTACGCGTCAGGTGATGACTGCGGAGGACGTTAAGGGCCAGGACGCGATTGTGTTCTATGATATCACGACAAGAAGCATTCCCGCGCAGACAAATCCTTCCCTCGTAATGGTGCTGGCGGCTGCGCCGGAAGATACTGCGGTGGAACCGATGGGCGCACTGCCGGAAAAGGAAGAAGAGGCGCCTCAGCTTGTCCCCCTGCGGAAAACAGCGGAAACAATTGGCTGGGAAGTAAAATGGCAGGGCAAAAACAAACCCGTGCTGATGGAAAAGGGCAGCATTTCTATTGAAATTACAGCCGGCAAGGCGGAGTACGTTGTAGACGGCGACATGGTAAAACAGGCTCAGGTTGCTGCTGAATTGAAAGACGGCGTACTGTTCGTTTCCAATGAGGTATTTGTGGAGTAAAAGAAGCTTTTGCGGTGAAACTGAAAACTGCATAAAAAGAACTGTCAAAAATATGCTCTTTCTGTCGGGTTATTACGAATTTGATGGAAAGAGCACTTTTTGTGCGTGAAAAAAGGCAGACAGACCAGAGCAAAGAAACAGTTTATTATTGACAATCCCCAAAGAAATCAGTACCATAGAGATAAGGAAGGAAACGGAAGCGGGGGAGTTTCCAAAAGAACAACTATATTTTGGAGGAAGCCATGACAAAAGACAAGGAACCGATTTTGCAGTTTGAACGGTCAAAACAGGACGTCATGGACTATTTCGGCTGCGAAGGGGATTTTTTTGTGAAGCCTCAGCTTGAGCTGGAATGGGCCGTATGGCAGGATGAGGACTTTACGTTCCTTTGCTATTGGACGGAAGATGGAAAGAAGATTGATGCGGTCGTGGTGAAAAAAGGCGGCGCACCTATGATTTATAAAGCGGAGGAGTACACGATGGTGGTCGCGATAGACTGTGTGAAAATCGGCTTTATTTTCTGCAACAGCAAAAACCAGACGAAGTTTTGAGAAAGGGACAGTGGCCTGTGGAGGAAACAGAAAAAGCGGCGCAGACAAGACTTCTAAAGCCTTTTTTTTTGCATAGACTGTTATACTGAAGGAAACAATGCCGGGAAGAAGGAAAACTGCCGGCGGAGAAAAGGGGAGAAAAAGATGCAGATGGATGGACTGCCGGAAAACAATTCGGTAACAATCGCTGGAACGATTGCGGAGGGATGTGTTTTCAGCCATGAGGTATATGGGGAGGGCTTTTATACATTCCGGATTTCTTCCGAGCGCCTCAGTGATAAAGAAGATATACTGCCAGTCACAGTATCGGAACGCCTGGTTGATAAGGATGCGCTCAGGGTGGGCGTCCGGGTGGATATCAGCGGGCAGCTCCGGAGTTATAACAATTACAGCAACAGGAAAAACCACCTTGTTTTGACGATATTTGCGAGAGAACTGTGCATTTTGGAGGAAAACGAGGAGAAAAATGAGAATCAGATCAGCCTGAACGGGTTTATCTGCAAGCCGCCTGTATACCGTAAAACGCCTTTTGGCAGGGAAATTTCGGATATTCTTATCGCGGTAAACAGGGCATACAACAAATCGGATTACATTCCCTGCATTGCATGGGGGCGAAATGCCAGATATATGGCAGGGCTGGAGGTTGGCTCGAACGTCCGTGTCTGGGGACGTATCCAGAGCAGGGTTTATCAAAAGAAAATCGGTGAGGCAACGGAGGAACGGACCGCTTATGAAGTTTCCGTTTCTAAAATAGAGGTGCAGGGACAGCAGAAGCCGGAGCGCGCGGAAAGCGCGGCGGAACACATGGACTGGAACGGTGACCCGCCGGAAGCGGAAAAACAGGAGTGAATCAGCGTGAGAAAAGGAAAGATTATAGTTTATTACGGCGGCGGAAAGGGCAAGACCTGTGTTGCCGTGGGCAGAGGCCTGCGGGCAATCGGGGATGGGCTGCGCGTGGTGATGATTCAGTTTATGGATTATTACAACAGCAGGGAAATGTCGCTGCTGAAAAAGCTGGAGCCGGATTTCAGGATTTTCCGCTTTGAAAAAGACCGCAGCGGCGAAGAAGTTTGCAGTGCGGAAGTTGACAGTACCGTGCGGAAGGAGATTTCTGGGGAAATCCGCAATGCGTATAATTTCGCGAAAAAAATTGTGGACACCGGAGAATGCGAAATGCTGATGCTGGATGGCGTGCTGGAATGTGTGGAAAAGGAGTATATTGAAGAAGCGGAGCTGGAGGAACTGCTGGAACGGCGGCCGGAGTATATGGATATCCTGATGACAGGGGCGGTGCTGCCGGAGGAACTTGCCGGGATGGCAGAATGCGTTTACCAGATTGTCGCGGAGAAGTAAAAGATGGCTACTGCGTGCCGTAATGTGCGTAAATCATCTAAATCTATTTTAATGTTGAAATGGGACAGCGGCAGCCTTTGGAAACAGAGGTTTCCGCTGTTTTACTGTTTTTTCGGTGCGGAATGGAGAATAAATGAAACTTTTTCAGAAAAATTGGAAAAAAGTGTTGACAAATACTGTGAATGGGGTATAATGATAAAGCC
>ERZ777306.2007-NODE-2007-length-28171-cov-11.644544_pt1 | contig 28171 bp, 20 predicted proteins | sample MGYA00374966_ERZ777306 | MGnify/ENA primary metagenome ERZ777306 (study PRJEB29329, sample SAMN06343882) | mouse gut metagenome | isolation source: Mouse cecum | place: Austria: Vienna | collected 2014-11-15 ... | reverse complement strand
TGTCGTTGTTCTCGACGCGCCATTTGAGGGTGCGGAGGTGGAACTCGCCCTGGCCCGAGAGTATGGTCTGTTTCAGTTCTTTGGATTGCTCCACGACCCATGTGGGGTCTTCCTCGTGCATGCGTGTGAGTATTACGTTGAGCTTCTCGGCGTCGCTTTCGGTGACGGGGCGCACGGCGCGCTGATATTTGGGAGCGGGATATTTTATGAAGTCGAACTCGATGTCGCAGCCTTTCTCGTCGAGGGTGTTGCCGGTGCGCACGTCTTTGAGCTTGACGGCGGCGCCGATGTCGCCGGCTTCGAGGCTGTCGACGGGTGTCTTTATCTGGCCGCACACGCAGTAGATCTGGGCGAGGCGTTCTTTGGAGCCGCGGGTCACGTTGTCGAGGTCGGCGCCGGCTTTAAGGGTGCCCGACATTACTTTGAAGTAGGACACTTCGCCGATGTGCGGCTCCACGGTGGTCTTGAACATGTAGATGGAGAGGGGGCCGTCGGCCAGAGGCTTCACTTCGTTGCCGGCGGTGTCGACAGGGGCGGGCATGTCTTCGACGAAGGGCACTACGTTGCCCAGGAATTCCATCATGCGGCGCACGCCCATGTCTTTGAGGGCCGACACGCAGAACACGGGGAATATCGAGCGGTCGACAAGGCCCTTGCGGATGCCTTCGCGCATCTCGTCCTCGGTGAGGTGCTCCTCGACGAAGAATTTTTCCATGAGCGTCTCGTCGTTTTCGGCAGCGGCCTCCACCAGGGCTTTGTGCAGCTCCATGGCGCGGTCCATTTCTTCGGCGGGAATTTCCTCGATAACGGGCACGCCGCCGTCGGGGCCCCACGAGTATTTTTTCATAAGCAGCACGTCGATCATGGCGTTGAAGCCTGCTCCACATGCCAGCGGATATTGGATTTGCACCACCTTCGGGCCGAAGATTTCGCGCATCTGCTCAATCACGTTGTCGTAGTCGGCCTTGTCGCCGTCGAGCTGGTTGAGGGCGAAAATCACGGGCTTGCCGAGCTGCGCGGTGGTGCGGAAAATGTTTTGTGTGCCCACTTCCACGCCATACTGGGCGTCGATGAGAATCACGCCGGTGTCGGTGACGTTGAGGGCGGTGATGGCGTTGCCCACGAAGTCGTCGGCGCCGGGGCAGTCGATCACATTGAGTTTCTTGCCGAGGAATTCGGCGTAGAATATGGTGGAGAATACCGACGAGCCGTATTCTTTTTCAACGGGGAAATAATCGGAAACAGTGTTCTTGGCTTCTACGGAGCCGCGGCGTTTTATAACTCCACACTCGAAAAGCATGGCTTCGGCGAGTGTGGTTTTGCCCGAGCCTTTGCTGCCAAGCAAGGCTATGTTCTTGATTTCTTGAGTTTTGTAGATCTTCATGATATCAGAAGTTTTTTATAATTATTCATGGTATTGAAATGCCAAGGCGCGAATCCTTAACAAATCGGTTGCAATTTATAAAAAAATACTTAATATCCGACAAATTTTTTATATGTTTTACAACATACTCGATTGCTCGATTACTCGATTGCTCGATTTTCCCTTCTTGCCCCTCTGCAAAAAATTCCGTACCTTTGCACCCATGAGCAAATTTTCAGTAAACATACTCGGTTGCGGCTCGGCCACGCCAAGCAACCGCCACCTGCCATCGGCCCAGGTGGTCGACTTCCGCGACACCCTCTATATGGTCGACTGCGGCGAGTGCGCCCAGCTGCAAATGCGCCGCATGCGCCTGCGATTCTCTCACCTGCGCCACATATTCATATCCCACCTCCACGGCGACCATTTCCTGGGCCTGCCCGGGCTGCTCTCCACCCTGTCGCTGCACGAATGCTCGGGGCAAGTCCACGTCTACATGTTTGCCGAAGGCATCGAGCTGATGCGCCGCATGATGAAAATGCTCGTGCACGAGCCCACCATAGAGATAGTATATCACCCCGTGCCCCCCGAGGGAGGGACAGTGTTCGAGAGCGACGCCCTCACCGTCGAAGCCTTCCCCCTCTACCACCGCGTGCGCTGTGCGGGCTACATCTTCCGCGAGAAGCCCCGCCCCAGGCCCCTGCGCGCCGACATGCTCGAATTCTTCGACGTGCCCGTGCGCGAGCGCGCGGCCATAAAAGCCGGCGCCGACTTCGTCACGCCCGACGGCCGCGTGATAGAAAACGCCCGCCTCACCACCGACCCCGGCCCCTCGCTGAGCTACGCCTACTGCTCCGACACAGCCTTCGACCCCCGCGTGGCAGCCGCCGTCGAAGGCGTCACCACCATCTACCACGAAGCCACCTACACCGACGAATTCGAAGCCCTCGCCGCCCCGCGCGGGCACTCCACAGCCCGACAGGCCGGAAAGATTGCCGCCGCGGCAGGCGCGCGCAAGCTCATCCTCGGCCACTTCTCAAAAAAATACCACGACGAAAGCGGCCACCTGCGCGAAGCCTCCGAAGAATTCCCCAACACAGTGGTGGCCAACGAAGGCATGAAAATCGACATAGAATGACAACAGTCCCCAAGCACATATCGCCCCTGCGCGGCTGGCTCGCCCTCAGCCCCCTGATAGTGTTCACGGCCCTCTACCTGGGCGTGTCGGTGTCGGCGGCCGACTTCTACGCCATGCCCGTGGCCGTGGCCTTCCTCATCGCGTCGGTCTACGCCCTGGCCCTCGTCCCCGGCATGGACGCCAGAGCGCGCCTCGACCTGTTCTCGCGCGGAGCCGCCGACCCCGGCATCCTGCTCATGATCTGGATATTCATCCTGGCCGGAGCCTTCGCCGCCTCGGCCAAAAGCATAGGGTGCATCGACGCCACCGTGGGCCTCGTGCTCCACTTCCTGCCCGGGCGCATGGTGCCCGCGGGCCTCTTTGTGGGAGCCTGCTTCATATCCCTGTCGATAGGCACGTCGGTGGGCACCATCGTGGCCCTCGCGCCCATGGCCGCCGGCATAGCCGCGTCCACCGGAGCCGACCCCGCCATGACAGTGGCCATAGTGGTAGGAGGAGCCTTCTTCGGCGACAACCTCTCGTTCATCTCCGACACCACCATAGCCGCCACGCGCACCCAGGGCTGCGGCATGGCCGACAAATTCCGCGCCAACTTCCGCATCGTCATGCCCGCCGCCGTGGCCGTGCTCATATATTATATATGGTACGGGTGGAGCCACCCCATGCCCGCCGTCGACACCGGCGAAATCGACTTCGTGAAAGTCGTGCCCTACCTCATCGTGCTGGCAGGCGCCCTCGCCGGCGTGAACGTGGCCGTGGTGCTCGTGCTCGGCACCGTCTCCGTATTCATCATCGACATGGCCTCCGGAAGCCCCGCCCTTACAGGCTGGCTCGCCGCCATGGGCACAGGCATCGGCTCGATGGGCGACCTCATCACCGTCACCCTCCTCGCCGGAGGCATGCTCCAGGTGATACGCCATCTCGGAGGCATCGACTACCTGCTCGGCGCCATGACACGCCGCGTGAGCCGCCGCCGAGGCGCAGCCCTCACCATCGCCGCCCTCGTCTCCGTGGCCAACATATGCACCGCCAACAACACCATAGCCATCATCACCGTGGGCAACCTCGCCGCCGACATCTCCCGCCGCTTCGGCCTCGAGCCCCGTCGCGTGGCCAGCCTGCTCGACACCTTCTCGTGCGTCGTCCAAGGCATCCTCCCCTACGGCGCCCAGCTGCTCATGGCCGGCAGCCTCGCCATGCTCTCCCCCCTTGCCATCATCGGCCACCTCTACTATCCCATGGCCCTGCTCGTCTGCGCCCTCGCCTCCATCGCCCTGATGCGGAAATAGGCAGTAGGAACACAAGCACGGATGCAGGAACACAAGCCTCCGGCTTGTGACTGTTTTCCACAAGCCGGAGGCTTGTGTTCCTGCACCCATAAAAAATGTTAAAAGGTAAATAAGCCTATTGTAAATTGCAAAATATCCATTATCTTTGCAGTAGATAAATTGTTTTTACCTTTTTCATTCTTAATCTATGACCTATATCGATCTCATCAACAATTTTTGGCGAATGCACGGAAGCCAAGAGTTTGGCCCGAATGAGATTGCGCTCTACTTCTACCTCCTGAACGAGTGCAACCGACAGGGCTGGCCATCTCCGCTGGTGCGTCCCAATTCGAAGATCTGTCTTGGTCTGGGTATGACTGAGCCGACACTCATACGCTGTCGCAACAAACTGAAATTAAGAGGCGTCCTCGACTTTGAATCCGGCAAAAAATCGAGAAAAGCCCCCTCTTACTACTTAAAAGATATAAGTAGCAACATCAGTAGCGGCGTAAGCAGCGACGTATGCAGCAACGAGAGCAGCGGCGTAAGCATATATAAGACTATAAGACAAGAAGAAAAAAAGACAAAAGAAAATTTTGTTGTTGTTGACGCGCGAGGCGATGATAAAATCTTTTTTGAAAGGTTTTTCCACAGCAGCAACACAAGCCTGCACCAAACCCTCGTAGCCGAGCTCCGCCGCGTGAATCACGCCACAGCCACCGTGGCCGACTTCCGCGCCCTGGCCGAGGCTGTCGTGGCACAATGGCAACTCTCGGGCGAGACTCACGACGACTACCGCCTTTGGGTAAACCACCTTTTGTCGCAAATCCGCGTCAAAAACCGCGACGTGGCCCGTGTCGCCGCCCGGCCTGTGAGAAACAATCAGCATGTGAAACCTAAAAATCCTTTCGATGAATACATTGACAGCATCGTCTGACTATGCCGGTTTCGCCGCATTATACGCCCCGGAGAATATAGCCCGCTTCGTATCCTCCGATTTGCGCCGGATGTATCTGGGCACCGCCCCGACGCTCGCGCAAGTGGCCGCTGCATTCGGCCCCGACAAGTATCGTAAATGGATTGCAGGGATGATAAAATTCATCATCGACTTCGCAGGCCTTTCCGAGCGTTTCGACATATCGCAGATGACATCTCTCGCCGAGATAATCCTCACACGTTTTCCGGCGCTGAAAGTGACCGAGGTGATGCACTTTGTCTACCTTTGCCAGTGCGGCGACTACGAGAGCTTCTACGGCAACCCCTCGGGGCGCGCCCTGCTCGGGCTCATGACGCGATATGTACGCACCGACCGCGAGCGCATCCTCGCCTCCTACCGCGACGACACCGGCCGCGACAGCGAGCTGTCCCGCCCGCGCGCCGAGCTATCGCCCCAAGAGGCCGCCGTGGTGACCGAAGTGCTCGCGGCCATGGCCGACCCCGACTTCCGCTCCCGCAACGGCGGCTGGCGATACGAGCCCGGCGCCGACATCCTGGCCCGCGCCTATTTCGTCGACCGCACCCTCGCCACCTTCCCCGGCGACATGTCGCTCCCGGCCCGCCGCCGCTTCCTGAGCAGGCAGTAATTTTTTTAGACAGAAGAACAGAAGGAACAAGAGTTATTTTTTAGACAGAAGAACAGAAGGAACAGGAGAAATTTAATCCTCTTGTTCCTTCTGTTCTCTTGTCTAATATTTCACATGTCTAATATTTCACAAGCCGGAGGGTTCTTTGCCTTGCAAAGCGCTTCGCGATTAGTGTTCCTGCCGGGGTTAGCGGACGAGGGCTTTTGTGCTTGTGGTGGGGGTGGTGACGATGTAGACGCCGGGGGCGGCCAAGATGGTGGCGGGGGCCGAGGTGGCGTCGACACGGGCTATGACGCGGCCTGTGGTGTCGGCCACGGTGGCGAGTCCGGCTCCGGCGCCGATGGTGATGGTGCCCGCTGCCGTGGTGACGGTGATGGCCGGGGCGGCTTCGGCGGAGGTGATGCCGTCGGTGCCGACGGTGACGTCGACGGATTGCGTGGTGGATTCGTTGCCGCCGGCGTAGAGGCTCGACAGGGTGTAGGTGTGCGCGCCGGCGGGCACGTTGTCGTCGCGGAAGGCGCGGCCGTCGGTGGTGGCGATGAGGGTGCCGTCGCGGTACACGGCGAAGCCTGCGGGGTAGCAGAAGTCGATGTCGGAGGCGTCGCCGGGGGCTATTTCGACGGGGCTTCCGGCGGTGGCGTCGGGCTCGGCGAGGGTGGCGTAGATGAAGAATGAGCCGTCGGCTTCGGGGTCGGCTTCCCATGCTCCGCCGTCGACGCTGATACATGAGCCGAGGGCGCCGGGGTTGGAGGCGTTGTCGGAGATGATCTGCACGGTGCCGTTGTTGCTTTCGAAGCGCACGGCTATCCAGAGCTCTTTGCCGGGGGTGATTTCGACGGGTTTGGTGAGCAGTATGTCGTTCCACTGGGCCACGCCTGTTTCCGACACTTTGCGGGTCGACACCGGGGTGAGGGCGCCGGTGGCGGGGTCGGCTTCGTAGACGGTGAGGGTGCATGCCACCACGCGCTGGGGCTGCACGGGGAAGAATGATATGCGGCGTATTTTGTAGCCGGCATACACGGCGAGGTCTTCGGCGCGGAAGCGGTGGGCCACTTCTACGGAGGAGGCCAGCAGCTCGTAGACGGTGTAGCGGTCGATGGTGCCTTGCATGCGCGTGAGGCGTGTGGGCAGGTTCCACCGCAGGTCCACGGCGTCGGCGTCGGCGGTGGCTGAGAGCGAGGCGATGAAGTTGCGCGGGATTGTCACTTTTGCCGACACGAAGGGCGAGATGAGGCCCGAGGGGTATTCGGCGTCGACGGTGTAGGATATGTTGGTGAGGGAGCCGGTGGAGCTGTCGGTGTATCCGGTGGAGGTGGTGGAGGCCAGCAGGGTGTTGTTGCGGTAGATGTTGTAGCGCGTGGGGGCTATGTCGGATTCGGGGGCGTCCCACGTCAGGTCCACGATGCCTTTGCGGGCTACGGCCGAGAAGTTGGCGGGCGAGGCGGGGGTGGGGTAGGTGGCGAAGTCGAACGATATGGTGCCGTCGGCGTTTTCAGTGATGTTTTCGAGTCCGCAGTAGGAGTATCGGCCCGACACGGAGCGTGTGGAGGGGACGGTGGTGTCGGAGAAGGCTGTCTTGCCTGTTGAGCCGGGGAATGGGGCCATGTCGGAGTCGACGGCGCCGTACGACGCGGGCGAGTAGTCGGGCTCGGTGCCGGCTCCGGCGCATACGGTGTAGATGGCCTGGGGGTAGGTGATGTTGAGGGTGTTGGCGTAGATTGTGGATGCGATGTGGCTTTCGTCGACGTGGTATATCAACATGCCGTGGTGGGCGAGGGCCGAGTCGAAGGGGCCTTGCTGCTGCCGGTTTTCGATTATGAAGTATTCGCCGGGCACTTTTGTGTCGAATCGGCAGGCGGCGGGGTTGTCGTGTGCCGGGGCCAGCGACTCTACATGCTGCGATTCGGCGAGGATGCGAGGCTGGACCCATCCGAGTTGTATTTTCTGCCACATGTTTGTGCCGGCGGGGCGGTCGCCGAGGTCGCCGTTCCATGCTCCGGAGGCCATGAGGTCCCATTTGCCGGTGCCGGGGAATTCGCCTCCTGTGCCGTCGTAGTCGGTGTCGTAGAAGTCGGGGGCGCCGAGGTTGTGGCCGAATTCGTGGCACATGACGCCTATCGTTGATATTTCGTTGTCGAGCAGTTCGGGCTGTATGGTGTATCGCCGCACCTGCACGCCGTCGAATTCCACGCCGTAGAGCGTGGACGAGTGCGACCATATTTCCATTGCCGAGCCGGAGGATTCGGCTCCTGTGCCCTGGTGTATCACGGCCAGGCCGTCGAGCACTCCGTCGCCGTCGTTGTCGAAGTCGCGCAGGTCAATCTCGGCATCGAGTATCCTGAGGGCGTCTACTATCATGTTTGCCGCTCCTTCGGAGCCGTATGAGAATTTTGTGCGGGGGAGTGTCACCCAGCGTGTCACGGTGGTGGCGATGTCGAGCTGGCCGTAGGAGTTCTCGAGGTAGTAGTCGCGGAAACTGCCTATGCCTTTGTAGCCGGGCTGGTTCATGTAGTTGTCGAAGTCGGCGCTTGTGTATTTGGGCTGCGTGTCGGAGTAGTTGAGCAGGAGCATGAGCAGTTTGCGCTTGCCTTTTGCGGGGAATGTGCCGTCGATTTGCGTGGCTCGCGATGCGGCTTTTTTGCGCGCGGCCTCGGGCATGGCGGGGCGCAGGTGCTTGGCATAGCCTTGGGCGGCGGCTTTGCGCGCGCTTTCGGCTCCGCGATAGCGTATGTCGCCGGCTACTACGCCTTGGTCGGTCTGCCGGGCGAATACCCATCCTTTTTCGGGGTCGGGTAGCAGGGTGAATCCTTCGGGGGTGGTGGCGTAATGGAAAAATTCGTCGCCGTGGAGTGTGAGCGGGGCCTGGGTGCCGTCGGGCATGGTGGTCATGATCATGCCGGGCCGCGCGGGCATCGCCGATGCGCTAAAAGCAAGGGCCAGGGCCGCCAATGTGGTCAATGATGGTAGTAAATGGTTCATTTTGCTTTATTTGAAACGGGCGTGCCATTGCTAAGGTGGCACGCCCGATATTATTCATTGTTTATCGAGTTATCGAGCATTCTCGAGTAATCGAGAAATCGAGTGTTCGAGTGTTTGAACAATCGTGCATTGGATAATTATTTAACTGTTTTCACGGTCTGTGTTCCGGCCTTCACCAGGTAGATGCCGGCGGGGAGGCCTGCTATGGCAGCGGAGGGTGCGGCGAAGGATGCCACGCGCGCTCCGGCAATGTTGTAGACGTCGACTGCTGTGCCTTCGGCTACGCCGCCCACGGTGAGGGTGTCGCCGTGGAAGCAGGCGGTGAGGGCTGCGGCGTTGTCGGCGGCCACGCCTTCGATGGCGTTGGTCTCGTCGTAGGCGTTGAGCCAAAGCATCCAGTAGGGGCTCATGCCGGCGAAGGCGGAGTCGAGGGCGTCGACGGTGGTCCATTTGCCTGTCTCGGCCTTGGAGCCTTCGGGGGTGTCGACGGGCTTGACGTAGAGCGACGACTGGCCGTGGCCGTGGCGCACGACAGATGTGGCTATGTAGGAGCGGCCCAGCTGTGAGTCTTGGGGCACCACTTCCATGCTGCGGTCGAAAATCATGGCCACGTAGATTGTGCCTGTGGCTTCGATCGGGGTGTCGAACACGATGTCGTGGTTGGCGGGGGCGTTGCCGCCGAGGCCGGAGGAGCCGAGGGCTTCGCCTATGGTGGTGTCGATGCGGCCCAGCTCGTTGGATTCGTCAAGGTTGCCGTTGGCGTCGGAGCCGTACACTGCGAGCGAGAAGGGCTTGGTGCGCTGGTCGTCGTAGAATTCGGTGGTGCCTCGGTAGCGGCGGTCGGTAACGTAGAACGAGAGCTGTTTGAGCTTCACGGGGATTTCGTCGGAGAGGTCGAAGCGTTGAGCCAGTTCGAAATAGTAGTGGTTGTAGCCGGTGATGAAATCGTAGGGGTCGATGCTGAAAGCCGGTGTCTCGCCGCGCTCGTAGAGGCGGTCGGTGGCGGAGTTGTAGAGGCTCAGAGGCTGGTCGCCCTTGGTGTCCTTGCCCACGAGCTGCACGTTGTAGGTGTGCTGGGTGGTGCGAGTCCCGCGGGGGTTGGTGGCTTTGAGCGTCACGGTGTAGGTGCCGGAGGCGGGGAAGGTGAATTCGGGCTCGGCCTCGGTGGATGTGGCGGGCTCGGCGCCGTCGACGCTCCATTCATAGGATGTGGCGAAGCGTGTCTGGTTCACGATTTTCAGGGGCTGACCTTCGAAGAGCACGGTCTTGGAGTTGTCGAAGAGCGAGTAGAGGGCTTTTGCCGCGAATGCGGGTTCTACGCGGGCAATGAGGTCGGGAGCGGAAACCTGCACGTCGTCGATGGCCACATATCCGGAGTTGACGGGGCCTGAGAGGGCAAACGAGAAGCAGTAGGGGCCCGAAACCTCGGGGGTGAACTTGTGTTCTTGCTTAACCCAGCCGTCGGTGCGGTCGCTGAATTTCGAGATGGTGTTGTGGAATTCGCTGTCGTGCTCGGTGCCTACGGTGAAGCGCATGGTGGGGAGGTAGAGCGTGCCGTCTTCGTTGTAGTCGTTGCCCTGCATGTAGACGTAGTAGGAAACGGTGTATTCGGTGCCGGCGTCGAGGTTGAAGAAGGGTGTGTAGGCCTTGTCGTCGCGTTCACCTTCGGTGTTGTGGTTGGTGATAAGGTAGTACTGGCCTGCCTTGGCGGGGAGGGCGTCGACGCTTGCCGTTACCCAAGTCACGGAGCCGGTAGAGCGCCATCCGCGGGGCACGTAGCTGTCGCCGGTGAAGTGGGTCTGGTCGGAGAAGGTCTCGAAGTAGGGGAGCTCGATGCACTCGCCGGCGTTGTCTTCGTTGGGGTAGAGCTCGATTACGGGGTCGTCGTCGCCGCCGCCCTGTGTTGAGCCGTAGCAAGTGCCGGAGATGAAGAACGAGTCGAGGCCCACTGCGCCGCAGTTGGTTGTCATGCCATAATCGTTGACGAATTTGAGGGCGAAGCACATGTCGCCGTCGGCCTCGGGGGTGACGGTTACGGAGAATTCAGTCCAGTCTTTGTAATTATCCTGCTTGATTGCGCCCACCTTCACGGCTCCGTCCATCGACTGCGATGCCGAGGTGTATATTTCCATGCCGGTGGCGTAGACGAAGTTGGAGCCGCCGGAGAGGAAGTATTGGAATTCGAGGGTGTAAGGCTTGCCGGCCACGAGGTTGTAGAGCGGAGTATATATCACCTCGTCGAACTTGGCCGAAGCCGCTCCGAGGATATAGTCGCCCGACTGGTTGGAGAGGCCGAGGGGCGCGCCTGATGTGCGTTTGAGCGGGGTGCCGTCCTGCTTCCAGCCTGCGGGGAGGTTGGCTCCGTCGGGGAAGTCGGCGTCTACGTCGAAATTGAATTCAGCCTCGAAAGCCTCGGGAGTGCCGGCCGGGGGAGCGGGCACGTCGGGAGTCTCGGGCTGCTCGTCGGCTTCGTAGCCGGTGATGTGGATGTTGTCGAACGCCACGGGGCCGCCGGGGGTGAAGCCCGATTCGTTTGCGGGCGAGATGATGAAGTAATATTTGCCTGTGGCCTCGGGGGTGAAGGTGAATGTCTCCGACGACAGCCACTCGTTGCGGTGGTCGAGATACTCGGCTATGGAGCCGACCTTTACGGCTTCTTCCATCGACTGCGATGGGGCGGCATAGACGGTGAATCCGTAGCCGAACTCCTCGAGCTGGGGCACGGTGAGATAGTCGAACGCGATGGTGAAAGGAGTGCCTTTCTCAATATTGTAGAGAGGAGTGATGAGCACGTTGTCGCCCTTGGTTGTCGCGCCCACGTTGCCCACGACCCGGCTGCCGTCGGCCGGGGCGGCGATGCGCAGCGTCTCGGGAGATTTGCGCATGAAAGGCTTGGTGCCGGTCGAGAGCCAGCCCTTGGGCAGATAGGCCACGCCGGGGAAGTCGGCGTCGTCCTCGAAGTCGAAAGTCACGTCAAACGGCGTGCCGGCCGGCTCGTCGACGGCGTAGGTGCCGGAGATGAAAAACGAGTCGAGGCCCACTGCGCCGCAGTTCACGGTCATGCCATAATCGTTGACAAATTTGAGGGCGAAGCACATCTCGCCGTCGGCCTCGGGGGTGACGGTTACGGAGAACTTTGTCCAGTCTTTGTAATTATCCTGCTTGATGGCGCCCACCTTCACGGCTCCGGTCATCGACTGCGATGCCGAGGTGTATATTTCCATGCCGGTGGCGTAGACGAAGTTGGTGCCGCCGGGGAGGAAATATTGGAATTCGAGAGAGCAGGGCTTTCCTGCCGCCACTTTTATTAGCGGAGTGTATATCACCTCGTCGAACTTGGCCGAAGCCGCTCCGAGGATATAGTCGCCCGAGTGGTTGGAGAGGCCGAGGGGCACGCCTGATGTGCGTTTGAGCGGGGTGCCGTCCTGAGCCCATCCTGCGGGGAGGTTGGCTCCGTCGGGGAAGTCGGCGTCTACGTCGAAATTGTATTCAATGTCGAATACTTCGCCCTCCGCAGCGGCCACAGTCGGCGAACCCGACAGCCCGAGCGCGAGCAAACACGCAAAAGTAAAGATTTTTTTCATATGGATAAGGTTATGAAGATAATTGCCGGAAATTGTGGCGAGGAAAGAGGCAATTGAAATGACAAGACAAAGGTAATATAAATGATTTAATAAATTGCAAATATTTCAAACAAAAATTAACAGAAACATGCGTTTTTCTGCCAAACTGTTTTGTAATGGCAATAAATGATAAAGAAATGCAACCTCTCTTAGGCAGCTTAGGCATCTTAGGAAGCATAGGATTCCTAGGCTGCCTAGGAATCCTAAGAATCCTAAATACCAGCCCTGCCTTGCTCAACTCACCGCCTTGGCAATCAAAATCACCGAGATGAGCACCGGGGCCACGTAGCGCACGGCAAAGCGCACCACCCCCACCGAGCGGCCGCCCAAGGTGCCGAAGTTGGTGAGCTGCTCGGCGATGAAGCTCTTGGGCAGCACCCAGCCCACATATATGCTTATGGCAAGCGAGCTCACGGGCAGAAGAAGGTTGGTGGTGAAAGTGTCGAAGAAATCGAACAGCGGCATGCCCGCCACCGACAGCCACGGCGCGCCTCCCAGCGACAGCGAGCAAGCCGTCGACGTAAGCATAAGCGGCACTATCACGATTAGGCAAGCCCGTCGCCGCGACACCCGGAAGCGGTCGCGCACAAACGCCACCGACACCTCGGCTATCGAGATAGTGGACGTGAGCGCGGCCACGCTCAGCAGCAGGAAGAACAGCGCGGCCCACAGCCGCTCGTTGCCCATCGAGGCGAAAATCTCGGGCAGCGTCACAAACACCAGGGTAGTGCCCTCGAGCTCGCCCGTGGTGGAGCCGATGCCGAAGCTCTTCACCGCCGGGAAGATGATAAGCCCCATGAGCAGGGCCATGAAAAAGTCGAGCAGCGAGACAGACACGGCCGTCGTGGTGAGATTCGTCTCCTTGGGGTAGTAGGCCGAATAGGTGACGAGGATGCCCATGCCGAGGCTCAGCGAGAAAAAGGCTTGCCCCAAGGCGTTGATTATCACGTCGATGTCGATTTTAGAAAAATCGGGATACAGGAAAAACTTCACGCCCTCCGAGGCCCCCGGCAGCGACAGCGACACGTAGCAGAACACCAGCATCAGCACAAAAAGCAGGGGCATGAGCACATTCGACAGCTTCTCGATGCCCTTGCGCACCCCTATGAGCAGCACCGCAAGGTTGAGGCCGATCATCACCGCCGTCCATATCAGCGGATTCCATGTCGACGTTACATACTCGCCCATCTTGTCGGCGAAGAAAGTGGCGTTGGCGCTCTCGGTGGTCGGCACATAGCCCCGGTAGAGGTCGCCCGAGATGGAGTCGAACATATACTCTATGGTCCAGCCCGCCACCACCATATAGAACGACAGGATAAGATAAGACGCCACGAGCCCCAGCGTGCCCGCTATCCACCAGCGGCTGCGCGGGGTGAGATTCTTGAAATTGCCCACCGAGTCGGAGCCTCCGGCGCGGCCAAGCGAGAACTCGGCCAGCATCATCGGCACGCCCAGGATAAACACACATATAATATATATAAGGAGAAAAGCCGCGCCGCCGTTGGCCTGCGCCTCGGCCGGAAAACGCCACACGTTGCCAAGCCCGATGGCCGACCCCACGGTGGCGGCGATAACGCCCAGTTTAGATCCGAAAGTGGATTTTTCTTGTGCCATAATTAGGAAATGCCGAAAAGAAGTCTTATTTTTGTGTTTTGTAAATTGAAATATAAAAAAGTACCGCGCGTTTCGGGCAACCGAATTTTATAATGGTCGATTGGCTCATCAGAAGCATTTTTGTGGCGGAGCCACATCCTTTTATATAACCCGGGGTTTTATACCCCGGGAATGGGAGATATGCAGGCATGGCGGAGCCATGTCCTTGCAGATATAGCACATGGCTCCGCCATGCCTCGGTTAGCCGAAGCTCCCCGCGTTGAAACGCGGGGTTATACAATAATATGTCGCTCCGCGACACTTTTGCATACATTAAATCAAATTTGATAGATTTTTCGGGTGCAAATTTACAAATTAACATACGATTGTTGAAACGTTTGTAACATATTAAACATTTATAGTCACAATTTGTTGCTTTTTGCGTTAAAAAAATAAAAAACGATGAAAAAGAAACTCGTCATATCCACAGGCGCAGGCATAAGCGCCGAAAGCGGCATATCCACATTCCGCGACGCCGGAGGCCTTTGGGAAAACTATCCCGTGATGGACGTGGCCTCGGCCGACGGATTCGCACGCAACCCCGCCCTGGTGCACAAATTCTACTCCGAACGCCGCGCGCAGCTGCTCCAAGCCCGTCCCAACGCAGCCCACCTCGGCCTTGTCGACCTCGAAAAGGACTACGACGTGTACGTCATAACCCAAAATGTCGACGACCTCCACGAGCGCGCCGGCTCATCCAACGTGCTCCACCTCCACGGCGAGCTTATGAAAGTGCGCGCCCTCGACGACGAAAGCAAGGTGTACCAACTGCGCCCCGACAGCCTTGTCACCACCCCCGACACCATAATCGACGGCCACCGCGTGCGCCCTCACATCGTATTCTTCCAGGAAGCCGTGCCTGCCTTCGAGCCGGCCACGGCCCTCGCCGCCGAAGCCGACATATTCGTAATCATAGGCACATCGCTCGTGGTGTATCCCGCCGCCGCGCTGCTCCACTACGTGAAGCCCGGCACGCCCGTCTACTATATCGACCCCAACCCCGCCGCCGTGCCCGCCGGCGTGAACGTAATACCCCTCAAAGCCTCCGAAGGCGTGGCTCGTCTGGCTCAAATACTGAAATCGTGAAAATACGCCTCACCTGCATAGGGCGCACTACTTACAAGCCCCTGCGCGAGGCCATCGACCGCTACGCCGCGCGCATCCCCCACTATATCCCGTTCGAGCTCCGCGAGCTCCCCGACGTGAAAACGACAAAGGGCATGACCGCCGAGCGGCAGAAAGAGCTCGAAGGCCGCGCCCTGCTCGACACCCTGGCCCCCGCCGACTTCCTGCTGCTCCTCGACGAGCGCGGACGCGAGCTATCGTCGCGCGAATTCGCCACATTCATATCCGAGAAGATGATAAACCTGCCGTCGACCCTGGTCCTGGCCATCGGCGGCCCTTACGGCTTCTCGCCCGAGGTCTACGCCCGCGCCAACCAAAAGCTCTCGCTCTCGCGCATGACCTTCCCCCACGAGATGGTGCGCCTCTTCATCGTAGAGCAAATCTACCGCGCCATGACCATCCTCCGCGGCGAGCCCTACCACCACGACTAAGCAGTATTTTAATAAATTTTAGACAGGAGAACAGGAGAACAAGATTTTTAAGATTAATTAAAAAAATTAAATCTCCTGTTTCTCCTGTTCTCCTGTCTAAAAAATTTACAAACCAACTACGGTGAACGACGGGGCGAGGGTGTCGATGAGCAGGAGGCGGTCGTAGAGCGGCGAGCCCGTCGAGGTGATTATTTTCAGAGCCTCGGTGGCCTGTATCGACCCCACGATGCCCGGCGCCGTGGCCAGCACGCCGCCTTGGGCTGCCGAGAGATAGTCGGACTCGTCGGGGAAGATGTCGCGGTAGCCCGCGCACCCCGGCCGCCAGGCCATAACCTGTCCGCGATACTGCGCTATGCCCCCCACCACATAAGGCACGCCGGCGGCCTCGCAGGCTGCCGTCACGGCATATTTCGTGGCCGGGTTGTCGGAACATTCGAGCACCACCGTGCGCCCCGCCACCATCTGCGGCAGGTTCTCGGCTGTGAGCCGGCGGTTGACGGCCTCCACCTCGATAGTGGAGTTGGCGGCCCGCACCTTCGAGGCAAGCGTCTCGGCCTTGGGACGGCCCACGTCGCCTTCGGTGTACGACAGCTGACGTTGCAGGTTGGAGATGTCGATGGTGTCGAAATCCACAATAGTAATCTTGCCCGTGCCCGCGCTGCCGAGATAGAGCGAGGCCACCGTGCCCAGTGCTCCGGCGCCCACGACAAGCGCCGAGGCCCCGCCCAGCAGGCTCTGCCCCCGCAGCCCGAACCCCTCGAGCTGCACATGACGAATATATCGGTCCATAATTTAAACTGTTAAGTAAGAATGTAGGGACGCACGGCTCGTGCGTCCGCGATAAATTCTGCATACGAGATTATCGTCAATTGATAACGGACGCACGAGCCGTGCGTCCCTACACTCTTGATGTACTTCAATCAAACACGGCGTCCCAGTCTTTCCACACCGGGTCGTAGCCGCCGGCGCGGATGGCCTCGGTGACCTCGCGCGGCGAGCGTCCGTCGCTCACGGCAAACTGCTCCAGGGCTTCGGGCGAGGTGGCATATCCGCCCGGCTCGGTCTTAGAGCCGGCGCTCATCGACGTAACGCCCAGGCGCATCATGTTGGCGCGGAAGCGGGGATTCTCGCGGGTGGAGTACGATATGTCGATGTCGTGGTCGAAAAGACGGAAAGCCATGGTGAGCTGGGCCAGCTGGCGGTCGGTCATCACCACATTGGGCTGGAAGCCGCTCTCCGACGGGCACATGCGGGGGAAGTTGACAGAATAGCGCGTGCGCCAGTACTTGCGCTGGAGATAGCGCAGGTGACGGGCCATCATCGTCACGTCGGCGCGCCAGTCCTCGAGGCCTATGAGCACGCCCATGCCAATCTTGTGCACCCCGGCGCGGCCCATGCGGTCGTAGCCGTTGAGACGCCACTCGTAGTGCGACTTCATGCCCTTGGGGTGGTAGCACTTGTAACGCTCGCGGCGGTAAGTCTCCTGAAAGCACACCACGCCGTTGAGCCCCGAGCGCGTGAGCCGGGCATACTCCTCCTCTTTCATGGGCTGCACCTCGATGGTGAGGTTGTGGAAATACGGCCGGCACGTCTTTAACACATTTTCGTAATAGTCCACGCCCGTTATTGTCGGGGCCTCGCCGCTCACTATGAGCAGATTCTCAAACGGAGCAAGACGGCGTATAGCTTCGCACTCGGCCTTCACCTGGTCCATGGTAAGGACGGTGCGCGTAAACGGATTGTCGTGGTTGAATCCGCAGTAGACGCAGAAATTGGTGCAGGCGTTCGACACGTACATGGGGATGTACATCGATATGGTCTTGCCGAAACGCTCTTGGGTGTAGCGCATGGCAAGCTGTGCCATCTCCTCGAGATGAGGCACCGCGGCCTCGGAGATCAGGGCCATGAAATCGGTGTCGGTCAACGCGGCGGTGTTGCGCCGCGCCTTGCGCAAGGCGCGGGCCACATCGTCGTCGGTCATGGCCTCGATGGCGGCCACGGTGTCGTCCCAGGAGTAGAGTTCGTCGATTACGTCGGCGAACCCGTGGCCCCAGGGCGATTCAGATTTTATTGGTTGCATTTTTCGGCAGTGTTTTGGGAAATGCGCATGGCGCAGAAGTTGGGGCCGCACATCGTGCAGAAACGGTCGTCGGCATCGGGAGCGTCGCGGCGCGATTCCAGATAGAAGCGGCGCGCCTTCTCGGGGTCGAGCGAGAGGTTGAACTGGTCTTTCCAGCGGAAATCGTAGCGAGCCTTGCTCAGGGCATCGTCGCGCACCGAGGCGCCGGGGAAGCCCTTGGCCAGGTCGGCGGCATGGGCGGCGATTTTGTAGGCTATCACGCCCTCGCGCACGTCTTCGAGCGTGGGCAGCGACAGGTGCTCCTTGGGCGTTACGTAGCAAATCATGGCCGTGCCCAGGCGCGAAATTATGGCCGCGCCGATGGCCGAGGTGATGTGGTCGTAGCCCGGGGCGATGTCGGTGGTGAGCGGGCCCAGGGTGTAGAAGGGAGCCTCGTGGCACACGGCCATCTGGCGGTCCATATTCTCCTTTATCTTGTGCATGGGCACATGGCCGGGGCCTTCGATGAGCACCTGCACGTCGTGTTCCCACGCCTTGGCGGTGAGCTCGCCCAGCACGTCGAGCTCGAGGAACTGGCTGCGGTCGTTGGCGTCGTGGGTCGAGCCGGGGCGCATGCCGTCGCCGAGCGACACGGCCACGTCATATTTGTTCAGAATCTCGCATATCTCGTCGAAATGGGTGTAGAGGAAGCTCTGCTCGTTGTGGAGCACGCACCATTCCACCATGATAGAGCCGCCTCGGCTCACGCAGCCCGTGAGACGCTCGCCGATAAGGTCGGCATGCTCGCGCAGCGCGCCGGCATGTATCGTGAAATAGTCCACGCCCTGCTCGGCCTGCTCGATGAGCGTGTCGCGGTAAAGTTCCCATGTGAGTTTTTTTACGTCGCCGTTCACTTTTTCCAGAGCCTGATAGATGGGCACGGTGCCTACGGGCACAGGGCAGTTGCGGATAATCCACTCGCGGGTCTCGTGGATATTGTCGCCCGTGGAAAGGTCCATGAGCGTGTCGCCGCCCCAGTAGCAGCTCCACACGGCCTTGGCCACTTCCTCCTCGATGCCCGACGACAGCGCCGAGTTGCCGATGTTGGTGTTGAGCTTCACGGCAAAGTTGCGGCCAATAATCATAGGCTCGGCCTCGGGGTGGTTGGGGTTGGCCGGGATTATGGCGCGTCCGGCGGCAATCTCCTGGCGCACGAATTCGGGCGTGATATACGATTCGATGCCCAGTTCGGCATTGTTGAGGTTCTCGCGGATAGCCACATACTCCATCTCGGCGGTGATGATGCCTTGGCGGGCGTAAGCCATCTGGGTGATGCGGCGGCCCTCCTTGGCGCGGCGCGGACGGTGGCGCAAGGGGAAGCGGATGGCGTCGAGCTCGGCCATGGAGGCGCGGGCGCGGCCATATTCAGAGGTGATGTCACAGAGCAGGTCGGTGTCGCCGCGCTGCTCCACCCACGCCTCGCGCAGGCGCGGGATGCCGGCGTTCACGTCGTGGGCGAAAGCCGGGTCGGTGTACACGCCCGACGTGTCGTAGACGGTTACGGGCGCGTTGGGATACTCCACGCGGCGTCCGTCCTCGATTTTCACCGTGGGGTAGAGCTTGATGCGGCGCATGCCCACCTTAATCTCGGGGAACAGCGTGCCGCCGACATATATCTTCTCGGAATTGGGATACGACGATACGTCGATATTTTCAATCTTCATAGGTTTGATAATTTAATAAATATTTCAACGTTAATTGCCGTTAATTATTCATTAATAAGGAAATCAGATTAAAAAGATAATGTAATCACGGTGTAGGGACGCACGGCTCGTGCGTCCGCGTAAATATCATTAACACAATTAATTAATATTGTTTCGCATCGGACGCACGGGCCGTGCGTCCCTACACTCAACGTATTAACTCTTTCTTGTAACATGCTTATTAATGGTCAATTAATGATAATTAACGTGAAAAAGGCTGTCAGTCGTTAAGGAATGAGGTGAGCGGGCTTGTGGCCTGGGCGTGGGTCGACACGGCGCCCATGCCGGCGAGGCGGCCCTTGCGGCCGGCCTCCACGGCCAGGCGGAAAGCGTCGGCCATCATCACGGGGTCGTCGGCCACGGCTATGGCGGTGTTCACCAGCACGGCGTCGGCGCCCATCTCCATGGCGTCGGCGGCATGAGAGGGCGCGCCCAATCCGGCGTCGACCACCACGGGCACGCCGCTCTGCTCAATGATTATTTCGAGGAAATCGCGCGTGCGTATGCCCTTGTTGGTGCCGATCGGCGCGGCCAGCGGCATCACGGCGGCGGCTCCGGCTTCTTCGAGGCGTTTGCACAGCACGGGGTCGGCCTGGATGTAGGGAAGCACCACGAAACCCTCGGCGGCCAGCTGCTCGGTGGCGCGGAGCGTCTCCACGGGGTCGGGCATCAAGTACTTGGGGTCGGGGTGGATTTCCAGCTTGATAAACGGCGTGCCAAACACCTCGCGGCTCATCTGCGCGGCCAGCACGGCCTCCTCGGCGGTGCGCACCCCCGACGTGTTGGGAAGCAGCTGCACATGCTCGCGGTTGATGTGGGTGAGCATGTCGTCGGTGGCCTCGTTCATCATGTTCACGCGTTTGAGAGCCACGGTAATCATCTCCGAGCCGGAAGCCACTATGGCGTCGAGCATCTTCTGCGGCGACTGGAACTTGCCCGTGCCCACAAACAGGCGCGAGCCAAATTCACGTCCTCCGATAATAAGTTTGTCTGTCATATATTGTGTAGTTTACAGTGTTTATTTATGTGTGTAGGGACGCACGGCTCGTGCGTCCGCGCTTAGATACTCGCTCGTGCGTCCGGCGGGGGATGGGGCGCGGCGGATGTCGCCCGACACGGCCACGCCCTGCGCTCCGGCGCGGCGCAGAGGCTCCACGTCGGCAGGGGTTACGCCCCCGATTGCCACCACGGGCAGGTCGATGCCCCCGGCGGCCATCGAGGCGAAAATCTCGCGGTAGCCGTCGAGGCCGAGGGTGGGGGCCAGACGCTTCTTGGTGGTGGTGAACCGCAGAGGCCCCACGCCCAGGTAGTCCGACGCCTGTGCATCGGCAATCTTGCCGATGTCGGCAAACGAATTTGCCGTCGACCCTATAATCTTGCCCTCGCCCAAAATCTTGCGGGCCTCGGCCGGAGCCATGTCGCCCTTGCCGAGGTGCACGCCGTCGGCTCCCGTCGCGGCGCAAAGGTCCACGCGGTCGTCGAGCAGCAGCAGCGCGCCGGCGCGGCGGCACAGCGGCAGCACGCGCTCCACGGCATCGGCCACAACGGCGTCGGAGGCATCCTTCATGCGTATCTGCACCCATCGGCATCCGCCTTCGAGCACAGCCGCCACCTCGCGCTCCACCTCGGCGGCCGTGGCCCCGTCGGTGATATATTGCAGGGCGAAACGTCCCGGGCGCATCATGCGTATCCTCCGCAGGCGCGCGCCGAGCGGCATGTCGTCGGCCCATATCCGGCCAAGCATGGCAGCTCCGGCATATCCTTTGGCGGCAAGCTCGCCGAAACGTTCGGGCGTGACGCCTCCGAGCGCTATCACCGGGCACGCCGCGTCGGCAGGCACCTCGGCGGGCGAGGCCCCGGTGCCGTAGCCCGGCTTGGAAATGGAAGGGTAGGCGGGCGAGAGCGTGGCATACTCCATCGTGCCGCAGCCGGCGAGCTCCTCGACGCTGTGGCAGCTGCGCGTCACGGTCCGTGCCCACTGCGGAGCCTCGGGGCACCGGCTGTTGACCTGCACTCCGGCGAGGCCAAACTCCTCCGTAAGCTCGAAATGCCCGTGCAGCCTCAGCCGCCCGTGATAAGCCTCGGGCACCAGCTCGATAAGCCGGCGCACACGCTCAGCAGGCTCCTCAGGCTTGCGGATATGCACGAAGTCGACCTCGCCCGAGGCAAGCATGGCCGTGATGTCGGCCGCCTCGCGGGCCAAGTCGGCGCACTCCGGCGCGGTAATCGCCACCACTTTGAAATCAGCCGCCATAAGCCGCCTTGATAAGAAGCACCTTGTCGCCGTCGACAAGTTTGTGGCCGGTCCAGTCGTCGCGGCGCACCATGCGGTTGTTCACGGCCACAGCCGTGCCTTTTTCAGGCACATTCATCTCTTTGAGCAGGTCGGTCACCGTCACAGGGGCGTCCTCGCGCTCTTTGAGCGTTATCTTTTTCTCATTCACAATAACAGTCATAATCGTGTATTATTAATGTAGGGACGCACGGCTCGTGCGTCCGCGAAAGTCAGAAAAAATTGGCGGCTCCGTGCCATCCCGAGGCGAACCGCACGTCGGCTCCCCGTTCGAGAGCCTCGCAAAGCCAGTCGACGGCATCCTCGAAGGCATCGGCGGCAGGGCGGCCCTGCGCCATACGCGCCGCTATGGCCGCCGACAGCGAGCATCCGGTGCCGTGAGTGTTGGGCGTGTCGACGATGCAATGCGGGATGCGGCGCACCTTGCCGCCGTCGTAATACAGCACGTCCATCAGCTCGTCGGGACCAATCTCCACACCCGTCACAGCCACGGCCCGCGAGCCGTAGCGGCGGCAGAAACCGTCCATGGCCGTGGAGAGGCCTTTCTCATAAGGATACAGGGCGCGGAACTCGCTGTGGTTGGGAGTGGCCACGGTGGCGATGCGCAAAAGCGGCTCCATCTTGGCCGCGAAGTCATCGGCCGAGGCCGCGAAGCCGCGCCCCGCCGTGGGATTCATGATAGTGTCCACCACAATCGGCGTCCCTTCGGGCAGCGATTCAAGCCGCGAGGCAATCTCCCGGGCCTGCCCGGCCGACGCCACAAGGCCAATCTTCACGGCGTCCACGCCAATGCGCAACGCCTCGTCGATCTGCGCCCCGACATTAGCCGTAGGCTCCACGGCCACAACGCCGCCGAGCCCCTGCACGGTCACCGCCGTCACCGCCGTCATGGCATATGCTCCCGCGGCAGCCGCAGCGCGTATGTCGGCCTGGATGCCTGCTCCCGAGGTGTTGTCGCTTCCCGCTATTGAAAGTATTACGGGCAATCTTTCGATTCGGTCCATTCTCCTATATAATATATGTGGTTACACATCACAGCATAAGCGGAGAAATATCGCTGCCCGCGAGCCTCCCTGCGTCGGCATTACCCGCATCAGGTTCATAGGGTATAATCTCAGACGAACTCGTGGTTCGACACCCCCGCTATGTTCTTGTCGGCAAAATTACAAATTATGAAAATACAAAATTCTTAAAAAGTGTTAATTAATTTGGAGGTTTGAAATAAATTGTCGTATCTTTGCACCGCAAACGGCGATTTAGTGTAGTGGCCTAGCACGCCACCCTCTCACGGTGGAGACCTGGGTTCGATTCCCAGATTCGCTACAAGAAATGGAAACCCCCTCAGGGCTTCCATTTTTTTGTGCCCTTTTTTATTTTTACGTGAATGGCCGTGAATGAGCCATTAATTTTGAATCAATTTTGTAGGAACACTAACCGCGAAGCGCTTTGCCACAGGCAAAGAACCCTCCGGCTTGTGAAAAAAATGGCACAAGCCGTAATTACGGTGCAATGCGTCTCCGTTAGGAGACAAATATTGTAGCGCAGGGCGACAGCCCTGGGGGGGGGCGTGGATGTTATTTATTATGGTATCGGAGCGGAGCCTGCCGGAGCGTTCGATAATGCCAAACATGCCGCGAGGCACAGCTTCGCAGTGCTTTTTAGCGCTCATGACATACCGGGCTTGTCGGCATTCTGCCTCCAAACCCGGTTAACCGAGGAATCACGGCTTCGCCGTGGCAATCTTGCGAAACTTGATTCAAAAAATCCACCCGGCAGGAACACTGACCGCGAAGCGCTTTGCCACAGGCAAAGCGCTTCGCGGTTAGTGTTCCTACAAAATTAATGGATAATTCGCGGCCATTAACGTGAAAAATCCTGCCCCTCCTGTTCTCCTGTCTATATAATAAAAACAGGCCGCGTCGGGGGTGACACGGCCTGATTCTTTATGTGATGGTGGGGTTAGCCTTTGATGGCTGCGATGCCGGGGAGGATTTTGCCCTCGATGGCTTCGAGGAGGGCGCCGCCGCCGGTAGATACGTAGGATACCTGGTCGGCAAGGCCGAACTTGTTGACGCAAGCCACGGAGTCGCCGCCGCCTACGAGCGAGAACGCGCCGTTGTCGGTAGCTTCAACGATGGCTTCGGCGATAGCGCGCGAACCTGCGGTGAAGTTGTCGAATTCGAATACGCCGGCAGGACCGTTCCAGAGGATGGTCTTTGCGCCCTTGATGGCGTCGGCGAAGAGTTTGCGGGTCTCGGGACCGGCATCCATGCCTTCCCAGCCGTCGGGAATTTCCATTACAGACACAACCTGGGTGTTGGCGTCGTTGGAGAAAGCGTCGCCGGCCACGCAGTCGGTGCCGAGCACGAGGTTAACGCCCTTGGCCTTGGCTTTGGCCATGATGTCGAGGGCAAGCTGGAGCTTGTCGTCCTCGCAGATCGACTGGCCGATGTGGCCGCCCATAGCCTTGGCGAAGGTGTAGGTCATGCCGCCGCAGAGGATAAGGTTGTCGACCTTGTCCATGAGGTTTTCGATGATGCCGATTTTGGTCGACACTTTCGAGCCGCCCATGATAGCGGTGAAGGGACGCTTGATGTCGGAAAGGATGTTGTCGACAGCGGTTACTTCTTTTTCCATGAGGTAGCCGAGCATCTTGGAGTCGGCGTCGAAGTAGTCGGCGATAACGGCTGTGGAAGCGTGCTTGCGGTGAGCGGTGCCGAAGGCGTCGTTTACATATACGTCGGCGTAAGAAGCGAGTTTCTTGGCGAAATCTTTCTGACGCTTTTTCATTTCGTCCTTGGCGGCTGCGTAAGCGGGGTCTTCCTTGTCGATGCCCACGGGCTTGCCTTCTTCTTCGGGATAGAAGCGGAGGTTTTCGAGCAGGAGCACTTCGCCGGGCTTGAGGTTGGCGGCGGCTTCGGCTGCGTCGGCGCAGTCGGGACCGAATTTCACGTCACGGCCGAGGGCTGCGGCAACGGCATCCTTGATTTGGCCGAGGGAGAATTTGGGGTTGACCTTGCCTTTGGGCTTGCCCATGTGGCTCATGATGATGAGCGAACCGCCGTCTTCAAGAATTTTCTTGAGGGTGGGGAGGGCGCCGCGGATGCGGGTGTCGTCGGTGATATTGCCGTTTTCGTCCAGGGGCACATTGAAGTCGACGCGGACGATAGCCTTTTTGCCGGCAAAGTTGAAATTGTCAATTTTCATTTTTAGCTAAAATTTATTTATGGTTTGACAGTATAGTGTTTAACGTGAATTACGTGTATTGTCAGGATTTTGTGAAATTTTCACATTAATTGCCGTTAAGTATGTCACAAAAGAAAGTTAATACTTTGAGTGTAGGGACGCACGGCTCGTGCGTCCGTTACAAAACAATATTAATAAATTGTGTCAATGATATTTATGCGGACGCACGAGCCGTGCGTCCCTACACCGTGATTTCATTAACTTTTTAATCAGGCATACTTAATTTTTCATTAATCAAAATTAATGGCTCATTGACGGGCATTAACGTGAAATATTAAAACGTTGCGTTCCTGCATTAAATCACATTGTGCTCGCGCAGCTGCTCGGCCATGCGCTTGGCCAGCTTCTCGGCCTCGCGTGCGGCGGCTTCGGCGAAGTCCTCGCCAAGCGATGCGTAGATGATGCCGCGCGACGAGTTCACCAGCAGGCCGCACTCGTCGATCATGCCGTAGCGGCACACTTCTTCAAGGCTGCCGCCCTGCGCGCCCACGCCGGGCACGAGCAGGAACGAGCGGGGAGCCACCTTGCGCACGGTCTCGAACATGTCGCCGCGCGTTGCGCCCACGACATACATCATGTTCACCGGGCTGCCCCAGTGCGACGTGCGCTTTATCACGCGCTCGAAAAGGAGATGGCCGTTCTTGTCGGGTATCATCTGGAAGTCCTGGCTGCCGTCGTTGGATGTGAGGGCGAGCACTATGGCCCATTTGTCCTCGAAGTCGAGAAACGGCGTCACCGAGTCTTGGCCCATGTAGGGCGAGAGGGTCACGGCGTCGAAATCCATGTGCTCGAAGAACGTGCGGGCATACATCTTGGCGGTGTTGCCGATGTCGCCGCGCTTGGCGTCGGCTATGATAAACTGGTCGGGATAGTGCTCGCGGATATAGGCCACGGTGAGTTCGAGGGCTTCCCAGCCTTTGAGGCCCTGGCATTCGTAGAAGGCGAGGTTGGGCTTGTAGGCCACGGCAAAGGGAGCGGTGGCGTCGATAATGGCCTTGTTGAATTCGAAGATGGGATTCTCGGCATCGAGCAGATGCTTGGGAAGTTTCTTCATGTCGGGGTCGAGGCCCACGCAAAGGAACGAGCCTTTCTTGCGTATGTTTTCAACTAAATCGTTGCGTTTCATATCTTTTGTTTGTTAAGTTTTTTTTGTGAGTGTAGGGACGCACGGCTCGTGCGTCCGTTGCGTTGTCGCCGTTACAGCTCCGAAGCGCGCAGCTTCTCGGCGTTCTCGGCCACGATGAGCTTGTCGATGCAGTCCTGGATGTCGCCGTCGACAAACGCTTGCAGGTTGTAGATGGTGTAGTTGATGCGGTGGTCGGTGATGCGGCCCTGCGGATAGTTGTAGGTGCGTATCTTGGCCGAGCGGTCGCCGGTCGACACCATTGTCTTGCGGCGCGACGCTATGTCGTCGAGATATTTCTGGTGCTCCTTGTCGTAGATGAAAGTGCGCAGGCGGCTGAGGGCGCGTTCCTTGTTCTTGGGCTGGTCGCGCGTCTCGGTACACTCGATGAGGATTTCCTCGGTGACGCCCGTGTTGGGGTTGCGCCACATATAGCGCAAGCGCACGCCCGACTCCACCTTGTTCACATTCTGGCCGCCGGCGCCGCCCGAGCGGAAGGTGTCCCATTTTATCTCGCCTTCGTTTATCTCCACGTCGAAAGCCTCGGCCTCGGGCAGCACGGCCACGGTGGCCGCCGACGTGTGCACGCGGCCTTGTGTCTCGGTGGCCGGCACACGCTGCACGCGGTGCACGCCCGACTCGTATTTGAGCGTGCCGTAGACGCCGTCGCCGGTCACTGTCATCACTATTTCCTTGAAACCGCCCGCCGCGCCTTCGCTGAATGAGGATACGGCCACCGACCAGCCTTTCGACTCGCAGTATTTGGTGTACATCTTGCAGAGGTCGCCGGCAAAAATGGCGGCCTCGTCGCCTCCGGTGCCGGCGCGTATTTCGAGTATGGCGTTCTTGCTGTCCTCGGGGTCGGCGGGGATGAGGAGCAGCTTTATTTCCTCCTCCACTTCGGGGATGGCCGCCGCCGCGTTGTCGATTTCCTCCTTGGCCATGGCGCGCAGGTCCTCGTCGCTTTCAGTTTCGAGTATGGCGCGAGCCTCCTTTTCGCCCTCTACCAGCGCGCGGTAGCGGCGCGTGGTGGCGGTGAGTTTTTCCAGGTCCTTGTATTCCTTGGTGAGGCGCACGTAGCGTTTCATGTCGGCAATCACCGACGGGTCGGTAATCAGGGTCGACACTTCCTCAAATCTGGACTCGATGCCGTCGAGGCGGTCAAGAAGCGATGGGTTGTTATCTGCCATTTATATTTTTATTTTTTGCAAATATAGTAATTTTTCGATTAATTCCAGGTGTAATTTTTGCCCGGGAAAAGAAGACAGCGCACTTTCAGCGCCAGATTGCGGGCCGGGCGTGTGGCCGCCAGCCACGGCAGGGTAAAGAACATGCGGCGCGAGCCAAGAGCTGTCAAGGTCTTGCGCCACGTCGCGGCCACGGCAGTGATGCCGGTGAGCGCGAGCACGGCGGCCACGGCCCATCCGAAAATGTTGGCCGCTCCGCACGCTATCGCGCCTGCGAGAGCCGTGATTACAGACGCGGAGAACATCACTTCGCCCGTGGCCATGAGCACGCGCCGGCCGTGGGGCACGTAGCGGCCAGTGAACTCGTGGGAGAGGCGGTGGCGCGTAATCGACGCGCGGTAGTTGTAAATATTCCACCGGGTAGTGGCCTCGGGCGAAAGCTCCACCACGGTGTTGGAGCCGTCGGTAATCTCGTTTATGAATATGTCGTCGTCGCCGCTGCGCAGGTTCAGCGACGAGGAAAACCCTTTATTGTCGAAAAACTTGTCGCGGCGGAAAGCGATGTTGCCGCTCGCGCCGCGGTAGGGATGTCCGGCGATAGCCGCCGACAGCCATGTCACAGCCGAGGCCGTGAAATCGAAGGCGCGGCGCCGGCGTCCCCACGCCGTGTCTTTCTTGGGCGAAGGCATCGACAGTCCGAGCACCACCTCCGTGGCCGGGTCGGCGAAATGCCGCATCATCTTGCGCAGCCAGCGCGTCGACCGCACCACGGTGGCGTCGTCGGTAATCACCACCACAGGGTTGCGGGCCGCCTTAACGCCGATGGTTATGGCCAGCTTCTTGCGGCTGAGGCTGCGCGCGCCGTCGGGCGTGTAAGTGAGGTAGAGGTTGGGATAAGTGTTTTTCAGCATCGACACCACCGAGAGAGTCGTGTCCGACGACCCCTCGTTCACCACTATCACCTCGTAGCCTCCGGGATAATCCTGCTTGAGAAGATTGGTGAGCGCATGCTCGAGATTGTCGCTGTTGTCGTGAGCATAGACAATTACAGACACATCAGGGAAGCCGGCAGAGCCGTCGTCGGCCATAGCCCGGCACTCCTCCTTGCGGCGGCGCGGCGAGCGCACCTGCGGAAGATAGAAAACGAATACAAAAACGAGGGCTAAAAGGCTGATGCCGAATAATATATATGCTGATGTGGATATGTCGGGGTTAAAATACATTTCCAATAGGTAAGAGTTGGACGTGCAAAATTAACAAAAAAAAACAAAAGCGCCAAAAAAAGGTAACTATTCAGCGGACATGTTACGGCGATAATGTTGAATAGACGTTATACC
>ERZ777306.2004-NODE-2004-length-28185-cov-12.721436_pt1 | contig 28185 bp, 25 predicted proteins | sample MGYA00374966_ERZ777306 | MGnify/ENA primary metagenome ERZ777306 (study PRJEB29329, sample SAMN06343882) | mouse gut metagenome | isolation source: Mouse cecum | place: Austria: Vienna | collected 2014-11-15 ... | reverse complement strand
TCGTCTAAACTGACGGGCTATATCTTCGCATCCTTTGTTTTCGCTGAATAGTTACGTAGGGAGGGCGCTGCCGTTTTTTTCCTTGCGTTGGAATAAATATCTTTGCAAATGCTCCCTTGCCAATGTCATCGTTTTCGCTCGGCCGAATTTCCAAACGAAAGTGCGCCGAATTCCCAAATAATTTGCAAAATGAATTGAAATACAAAAAAATGTACTACTCTGTGTCAAAATATAATTTTATGGAACAATTTTTTTGGAAAAATTTATGTACATAATTTAACGTACCTTTCCAAAGTTTAACCTATAGGTTTTTCGGAAAACGAACGGAAACGGACCTATTTTTTACAACATAGTATCTTTTTTGAAAAAGATAGGACCTTTTTTCAACAAGATCGGATGTTTTTTTCACGTTAAGTGACGAAAAAAACCGCCCTTCAGGCGGCTTTTCAGGGTTCTTCTGCTTCGGTAGTGCAATATACAGTCTCGGCGGGCGAAAAGCAAATGTTAATTAACTTTCGTTTACACTTGGACGGAAACGGCCCTTTTGCTTATCGCCGCTAAACGTGAAACGCCGCGGACCCTTCCTGCGGACTGCCAGGCAGGGTGATGCGGAACAGCAGGCCTCCCCCGTCGCGGTTCTCCACGGTGATGTTCCCGCCGTGGAAGGCCACGGCGTTTTTCACGATGGCGAGCCCAAGTCCCGTTCCGCCCGCACTGCGGGACCGCCCTTTGTCGATGCGGTAGAAACGCTCGAAGAGGCGGGGCAGGTGCTCCGGGGGAACTCCCGTCCCGTTGTCGCTGACGGTGAGGACAACTTGTCCGTCGGCGGCGGAGACGAGGTCCAGACGGATACGGGTGCCGCCGCTGTAGGCGATGGCGTTGTCGATGAGGTTGCTGAAGACGGATTCCAGCAGGGGGGCGTTGCCTTGCGCCACCGTGAGCGCAGGGAGGGCGGGGACGTGGTTTTCGAGGGCGATGTTCCGGCGGAGAGCGATGGGGGCTTTCTCCGCTACAGTCTCGGCGATGAGGTCCGTCAGGTTCACGGGACCGCGGACGATGGCGGCGCCGCCGTCGTCCATGCGTGTGACGAGCGAGACATCGGCCAGCAGGCGCCGCAGCCTTTCGGTGCCGGCGAGGCAGCGGCGGAGGAACTCCGTTCGTTTGCGCTCGTCCAGTTCCGGATGGGCCAGCAGCGTCTCTATACAGATCTGGATGGAGGCCACGGGCGTTTTCAGTTCGTGGTTGATGTTGTTGGTAAGCTGTTTCTTGATGCGCTGTTTCTCCTGCTGCTCGCGCAGGGCGGCGCGGTGCTGGCTGTCGCGGTCGGCAAGGGCCTGCTGCAGGCGGGCGTAGAGGCGCACGATCTGGCTGGAGATGTTGCCCAGCTCGTCGCGGGGGAAGGGCTGTGTGTCGGAGATCTTTATGCCCCGCTCCACGTCCTCGGCAAACCGGCTGAGGCGCACGATGTGCTGCCCCACACGCCGGGTGGCGAAGTAGCCGAGCGTGCACATGAGCAGGGTGATGGCCGCCATGGTCCACAGGAAGCCGTAGTCGGCCTGCAGAAGGGCGGTGAGCGACACAGTGTAGGGGACGGCCGTCCGCACCAGATAGCCGCGGGGGCTGCGGGTGGCGGAATAGAAGTAGTAGGAGCCGGTGCTCTCGCTGTGGCGGCGCACGGCATAGCCGGAGCCGTGGCGCAGGGCCTGGCGTATCTCTTCGCGGTCGGAATGGTCGGTGCGGCGGATGGAGCCGGCGGCGTTGTCGTAAAGGATGCCGCCCTTGTCGGAGATGATGCTGACGCGGATGTCGCGGAAGGGGTGGAACTCGTCCAGGTTTATCTCTGCGGGGGCGCGTCCCTCGTCCAGTTCGGTGAGGATATATGTATTGATGAGCTGGAGACGGGAGTTGACCTCGGCGGCCTTGAATTCCTTCTCGCGGTGGTACTGGAAGACGGTGAAGCAGCCCGTCAGCAGCGCCGAGTAGCCCAGCAGCCAGAGAAAGAGCCGCCGGTGGTAGGTCAGTCTATTCCAGGAAGCCATAGCCGTAGCCCGAGCGTGTGACGATGTTCTTGCCGTAGACGCCTATCTTCTGCCGGATGCGGGTGATGTTCACGTCGATGACCCTGTCGAGGACCACCACCTCGTCGGGCCAGATCTCGCGGAGGAGTTCGCCGCGCGAGAAAATCTGTCCGCGGTGGGAGAGGAGCTTGCGCAGGATCTCGAATTCCTTTCTGGGCATCCTGACCTCCGTGCCGTCGACGGTGCAGCATTTTTTGTCCGTGAGCAGGCTGAGACCCTTGTAGGAGACGCTGTCCGGATGGCGGCCGGCGGCCGGCGCGGAGGCGGCGCGTCGCAGGACGGTCCTGACGCGGGCCAGCACCGTCCGGAGCGAATAGGGCTTCGTGATGTAGTCGTCGGCGCCGAGGTCCAGTCCCTTTACCATGTCCTCCTCCGTGTCTTTCGCCGTACAGAAGATGATGGGGACATGGGCCGTTTCGGGGTTCGACTTCAGGATGCGGCCCAGCTGCGTTCCCGAGATGTCGCCCATCATGATGTCGAGCAGAATGAGGTCGTAGCGCGCCAGAGGGAGTGTCAGGGCCTGTTCGGAACTGTAGGCGGTGTCCACCTCGTAGCCTTCGGTTTCCAGATTGAAGCCCAGCGTGTCGCAGAGAGTTTCCTCGTCGTCGACAACAAGAATCTTTTTGGTCGTGTCCATAAATATTACGGATATGTCATGAGATGCTGCAAAGTTAGTGATAAAAGAGACTGCCGCCCGCTGCTGGACCGCAGGTTTAATAAAACTTTAACAGCCCCGGCAGGTTTCATGAAAACGCAATGATTCTGACAATTCCATGAAATAACGGATGGGGAATTTTGCGGCGTGAAATCAAAATTAATGACAAGCACGATGAAAATGAAAAAAGCAATGTCCCTGATGCTGGGCTTGCAAGTGGCGGGACTGGCCGTGTGGGCGGAGGGAAATCCCACGGACGGATTGTTGAAAGGACGCATTCTTGACAGGGAGAAGAATCCCTTGCCCGGCGCGGTGGTGGTTCTTGACGGTAGCCGGCGGTCCGTCCTGGCCGATGCCGACGGTTTCTATTCGTTTGCCGGCCTGGCGGCGGGACGGCACCGGCTGAAGGTTTCCTATCTCGGTTTCCAGCCAGTGGACAGGGTGGTGTCGGTGACAGCAGCCGGAGCCAGCGAGGATGTAGTCATGACGGATTCGTCGCGGGTGCTGAGAGAGGCGGTGGTGACGGGAGTCTTCTCGGGTCAGAAGAAGGCCCTCAACGCGCAGAAGAACAATCTGAATGTCACCAACGTAGTCTCGGCGGACCAGATAGGCAAGTTTCCCGATTCCAACATCGGAGACGCGCTGAAGCGCATCAGTGGTATCAATGTGCAGTATGATCAGGGCGAGGCGCGTTTCGGTCAGGTGCGTGGTACTCCGGCAGAGTTCAGTTCCGTGACAGTCAATGGCTCTCGAGTACCGTCGGCTGAGGGAGATGTCCGGAGCGTGCAACTTGACCTGATTCCCTCGGACATGATTCAGACCATCGAGGTCAGCAAGACCCTTATGCCTGATCAGGACGGCGATGCCATCGGAGGTTCCATTAACCTTGTCATCAAGAGCTCCCCATGTCATCTGACGGTAGGCGCTGTTGCCGGGACGGGATATAACTGGGTGAGTGGAAAGGGCCAGACAAATTTTGCTTTGACCGTGGGTAATCGCTTTTTCAATGATCGATTGGGACTGATGCTATCAGGCTCTTACAACAATGCCCCGGTTGGTTCATATAATACCGAATTTCTGTGGGAAAAGGATGAAGACGGGAAAATATATATCAGCGATTATCAGTTGCGGCAGTATTATGTCACACGCGAACGGCAGAGCTACTCTATGTCACTCGACTGGAAGTTCGACGATTTCAACAAGATATGGTTCAAGGGCATCTTCAACAACCGAAATGACTGGGAGAACCGGTACCGCATGACGCTGAAGGACATCTCTCCCGAAGGAAAGGCGGATGTTAGGGTACAGACCAAGGGCGGTTCCGGCGACGAGCGCGACGCCCGTCTGGAGCGGCAGCGCACGATGGACTTCACCCTGGGCGGAGAGAACCGGCTGGGCGTCTTCGACGTGGGCTGGAAGGTGGGATATGCGCGCGCCTCCGAGCAGCGTCCCAATGAAAGGTACATCGACTACCGCCTCAAATCGCAGCATTTCGTGTTCGATCTGACCGATCCGCGCCGGCCTTTCGCCCTTCCCGAAGAGGGATCTACCATGTTTCTGAACGATGATTTCTCGCTGAAGGAACTCACCCAGCAGCAGGAGGACATCGTGGAGCAGGACCTCAGGATGGCCTTGGACTTCAGGACGCGGATAGGCGAGCGGTCGAAAATAAAGTTCGGTGCCAAGTTTGTCAGCAAGTCGAAAGACAAGGAGATAGATTTTTACGAGTACACTCCCGTCAGCAAGAAGCAGTTCAATGCCGACGCCCTTGCCCACGCTGTCAGCCAGAGCTCCGGACGCTTCATGCCCTCGGCGGCCTATCAGGTAGGAACGTTTGTCAGCAAGGAATTTCTGGGTTCTCTGGACCTGGAGGACGGAAGCCGGTTCGAGAAAGCGCAGGTGGCCGAGGAACTGGCCGGAAACTATGACGCGAGGGAGAATGTGGCGGCCGGATATGTGCGGTTTGACACCCGCCTTGCCGAAAACCTGAAATTCATGGGCGGACTGCGTGTGGAGAACACGGCGGTCAGATATACGGGCCGCATTTATGACGAGGAGGCCAATACTGTGGTGAAGACCTCGCCCGCCACATCAGGCTATGTGAATTTCCTTCCCTCGCTGATACTCAAATGGGATGCCGGCAGGAACTTCCTCCTGCGGGCCGGATACAACCAGTCGCTGGCCCGCCCCAAATATTCCGCTCTGGTGCCCGGAGTGAGCATCAGACGCGGTGATAACGAGATCAAGATAGGCAATCCGGAACTCAAGGCCATTACCTCCCATAACATGGACCTGAGTGCCGAGTACTACTGGAATTCCGTAGGGCTGGTGACGGCCGGGGTCTTCTTTAAGAGGGTGGACGGCTTCATTGTCGAGGAAGTGGCCTACAACAAGGAATACGAGGGACATGTCTGGACAAAGCTGACGCAGCCCAGGAATGCGGGGAACGCCAACATCCTCGGCGTGGAGATGGCCTGGCAGCGGGACTTCGGTTTCATTGCGCCGGCCATGAAGTGTGTGGGCCTGTACGGAACCTACACCTACACGCATTCGCGGGTCATGGACTTCAACTTCGAGGGCCGCGAGGGCGAGACGGGACTGAGCCTGCCCGGTTCGCCGGCACACACGGCCAACGTCTCTCTGTATTTTGAGAAATACGGACTGTCGGCCCGCGTGTCGTTCAATTACGCCTCGGCCTTTATTGACGAGATGGGCGTGAACGCGTTCTATGACCGTTATTACGACTCGGTGAAATATATGGACCTCAACCTGGGCTATACCTTCGGCCGGAAAGCCAAGTGTACGGTCTATGCCGACTGCACCAACCTTCTCAACCAGCCGCTCCGCTATTATCAGGGCACCAGGGAGCGCACCATGCAGGCCGAATACTACGGCGTGAAAGTCAATGGAGGAGTAAAAATAAATTTCTGATCGGAATAAACCCCAAAAACAAATGGATATGATAAGAAAACTTGTATTTGCAGTTGTAGCCCTTTTCGGTCTCATGGCTCCGGCCCAGACCGCCAGAGGGTGGAAAGAGTGCGCCAAAGGCGATCTCAGCTTTATTGTGGCGAACGATCTCGGCCGGAACGGTTACTACGACCAGAAGCCGGTGGCGGCCCTGATGGGCGAGGTGGCCGGAGGCATCGGACCGGAGGCCGTGCTCGCGCTGGGCGACGTCCATCATTACGGCGGTGTGAGGAGCGTGTCCGATCCTTTGTGGACAACCAACTACGAATGGATCTATTCCCATCCCGAACTGATGGTGGACTGGCTGCCGGTATGCGGTAATCATGAATACAGGGGCGACACGCAGGCGGTGATAGACTACAGCAAGGTGTCCCGCCGGTGGAATATGCCCGGCAGGTATTATGTCCGGACGTTCGAGCATAAGGGAACAACGGTGAGGATAGTGTTCATCGACACCACGCCGCTCATCTCGAAATACCGGAAAAATCCGGAGACCTATCCCGATGCTCCGAAGCAGGACCCCGAGGCGCAGTTGCAGTGGCTTGACCGGACGCTGGCGGAGGCAACGGAGGACTGGGTGGTTGTCGTAGGCCACCATCCCGTCTATGCCGACACCGACAAGTCGGAGGCCGAGCGCCGCGACATGCAGCAGAAGGTGGATCCCCTGTTGCGCCGGCACAACGTGGACATGTATATCTGCGGCCACATCCATAACTTCCAGCATATCCGCCGGCCCGGCTCGGAGGTGGACTATGTGGTCAACACGTCGGGCTCTCTGACAAGAGTTCCCCGGAAGACGGAAGGCACGGTGTTCTGTAGCGATGCCCCCGGATTTTCCGTGTTGACGGCCGGCAAGAACACGCTCAGCCTCGACCTGATAGACAAGCACGGAAACATTCTCCATACCGTGACCCGCGGCCACCGGTAGCGGTGGCCGCGGGCTGCCCGCTCTCTCCCTGTGCCTCTGTTCCCTGACAGGAAGAAAGGCACCGTAAGGATCCTGCCCTCCGGTCGGGCAGGTTCTTTTTTTGTTTCTGCAAGAAAAGGTGACGTGTGTGGCTTGTCCCGTTAAAAAACTGTACGGGTTTGCTTGCAGGGGCAAATAAATTCTTAGCTTTGCAATTGCGGGCGATAGCACGGACGGGATTTGCGGATAAAAGTTCTTAATTGATATACAGTATGAAACCACAGGAATATAGTCGGTCGGTGGGCAAGTATGCGGACGTCATTGCCCGGATACAGGTAAGTGCGCATGCCCTGCACGAACATGTGAACCAGACATACGACAAGGTGCATCCGTACGGTTTCCATCTTGACATGGTGGCCGATGCCGTCCGGAAGGATATGCCGTCTGTGACAACGAAGAAGACATTGTCCCGCTGTTTTTCGGCGCGTTCTATCACGACAGCATCGAGGATGCCCGTCAGACATACAATGACGTGAAACGTATTGCCGGACAATGGATGACCGGCCGCCAGGCCCTGATGGCTGCGGAGATGGTATATGCGCTTACCAACGAGAAGGGGAGGACACGGGCCGAGCGTGCCGACGACAGATATTATCAGGGCATTCGCGAAACTGCGTATGCTCCATTCCTGAAACTGGCTGACAGATTGGCCAACATCTCCTATTCCTGTTCCCGTTCCAATGAGAGCAATGAGCACATGAGGCAGGTGTACCGTTCGGAATGGCCTCATTTTCTGGAATCCATCACTTCGGACAAGACAGGTTTGTGCCATACTCTTCCCAAAGAGATGATTGACGAGATTGAGAACATGATCCTTTCAAGGTAGTATATTCCGGATTTTCCATGATGGAAGGTGTGGCGTGCGAAGGTTTTTCCTTGAAAAGTAGGGGAATGTAAAGGGAATTGCGTAATTTTGCTCCCTTGATAAAAACTGAAATCATGGAGATAAAGATAGTGAACCGCTCGCGTCATGCCCTGCCGGCATACGCCACGCCGCTGAGCGCGGGGATGGACCTGCGGGCCAGTCTGGACGAACCGGTGGTGCTGCGCCCCTTGCAGCGCTGCCTCATTCCCACGGGGCTGTCTATCGCCTTGCCGCCCGGGTATGAGGCTCAGGTGAGGCCGCGTTCGGGGCTGGCACTGAAGAAAGGCATAAGCCTGCTCAATTCGCCCGGAACCATCGACGCGGACTATCGCGGCGAGATAGGCGTGATACTCGTGAACCTCTCGGACGAGGACTTCACGGTTTGCGACGGAGAACGCATTGCCCAGTTGGTGGTGGCCCGTCACGAAACGGTGGAGTGGGCGCCCGTGGAAGAACTGGACGCGACGGAGCGCGGAGCCGGCGGTTTCGGACATACGGGCCGGAAATGACCGTGGCAATCTAAGGGAATACAGATAAACAGACGTATATAAATATGCGCTTCTTATTCAAAATAGCATTTTTCTCCTTATGGACCGGGGCGGTGCTCTCCGGCATCGTTCTGTTCGGGGCGTGTTCCTCCTCGCGGAAGGCCGGAGAGGCGGGGCCTGCCGTCAGGGTGGCGCGTCCGGAAGCGCCTGCGCTCCCCTACGAGGTGCAGAGAAGGTTTGACGAACTGTTTCTGGAAGCCGTCCGGCAGAAGGAAAAGGGTAACTACGATGCCGAGCACGAACTGCTGGAAGGCGCCCTGAGGGTACATCCCGACGCTCCGGAAGCACTCTACGAGATGGCGCTGCTGAAAATTTCGTTCAGCGGATCGGCGGACAGTCTCCGGCGGGCCGCAGGCGAGGAAATGCTGTGTCGTGCCGTGGAGTTGGCTCCCGACAATGAATATTACAAGGAAGCGCTGGGCAGCTATTATGCCCAGCGGCGGAGTTTCGACAAGGCCGTGGAGTTGTATGAGGAACTGGCGGCCGGCAATCCCTCGTCGGAGAACCTGTCGATGCTGGTGGGGCTGTATGAGGAGACGGACAATTATCAGGGAGCCATCCGGACACTGGAGCGTCTGGAAAAAATCGAGGGGAAGAGCGAGACCTACAGCGTGGAGAAATTCAAGATATACACGCAGATGGGTGACAACCAACACGCCTACGCCGCCATTGAGGACTTGTGTGCCGAATATCCCGCGGACCTGCGCTACCGGGTGCTGCTGGGAGACCTTTACCGGCAGAACGGCTACAACGAAATGGCACTCGCTATCTATCGCGATGTGCTCACGCTGGAACCGGAGAACAGTTTCGCCCAGCTCTCGTTGCTGGCCTATCACAATACCTCGGGCGAGGATTCGCTCTATAACGACCTGGTGCGGAAAGTGGTGCTCAATCCCCAGACGCGCCCCGAGGCGAAAGTGGAGGTCATGAAAAGTTTCTCGGCCGACAATCTGCGTCGCGGAGAAGACAGCACGCGGGTGCTCTCCCTTTTCAAGGAAGCGCTCGAACAGCCGCAGGAGAGCCGTGAACTGGCCGAACTGTACGCCTATTACATCATGTCGGTGAAGATGCCTGTCGACTCGCTGGCACCAGTCATGCGCCGCATTCTGGACATAGAACCAGACTATTCGCGGGCGCGTCTGCAACTCTTGCAGATTCTTCTGCGGAAGGACGATATGAAGGCTGTGGCGGAGCTGTGCCGCGACGGCCGTATCTACGATCCCTCGCAGATCGTTTTTTATCTCTACGAGGGTCTGTCACTGTCCCGTCTCGGACGTGACGGAGAGGCTGTCCGCACACTGCGGCACGGCACGGAGCACGTGGACGAAGGCTCGGATGCCGGCGTAGTGTCGGATCTGTATGCTACGTTGGGCGACCTGCTGCACGAGAGCGGAGACTGCAAGGCGGCATACACGGCCTATGACTCGGCCATCACCTACAACAGCGAGAATCTGGTCTGCCTGAACAACTATGCCTATTTCCTTTCGCTCGAAGGTCGGGAACTGGACCATGCGGCGGGCATGAGCAAACGCACCATCGAGGCGGAGCCGGAAAATCCTACCTATCTCGACACCTATGCCTGGATTCTCTACAGACAGCACCGCTACACGCAGGCACGCATCTATATAGACCAGACTTTGAAATATGCGGCCGGAGACGCTTCCGATGCCGGACTTTACGAACATGCCGGTGACATCTACTTCCGTTGCGGCGAGCGGACGCAGGCCGTGGCATTCTGGCGGAAGGCGCTCTCGCTCAGCGATGACGCGGAGCAGCGGGCCGTCCTGAAAAGGAAGATCCGGAACCGCAGGCCGTAGTCCGTTCTCTCATTCTGATTTTATCAACCATCAACTCTTTGAACCGATGAAATATGTTCTGAATTTAGTTTTCCTGTCCGTACTTTTGCTGATGGCTTCCTGTCACGGCTCGCGGCAAGTGCAGTCTCCGACTTCCGTTCCGACGGATCCGGCGGTGCAGAAGGCGGATCTCTATAAAAAGCAGGTGGCCGCGACGGCCGTGACCGCGCGGGCCCTGACGGCCCGCATCAAGATGGACATCAACGCTGCGGAACGCAATGTCTCCGTTGGCGGAAGCCTGCGCATGAAGCGTGACGAGGTGGTTCAGCTCTCGCTTACCTTCCTCGGGATGGAAGTGGGCCGCATGGAGTTCTCGCCGGAAAACGTGCTCATCATTGACCGCATCAACTCCCAGTTTGTGCGGGCCACCTATGATCAGGTAAGTTTCCTGCGTCAGGCCGGTCTGGATTTCTATGCCTTGCAGTCCTTGTTCTGGAACGAGCTTTTCGTGCCCGGCCAGCATAAGGACGAAGTGCCTTTGGGACGCTTCCGGGTATCCTCGGCCGGCTCGCACACACTGCTTTCGCTTCCCGATGCGCCGAAACTCGAATATTCCTTCCTGACGGTCACGTCCACGGCCCTCATCGACCGTGTCACGGTGCGCGGAAAGGACGTCTCGCAGAAAGGGGAGCTGGTATGGCGCTACGGAGACTTCACGGCCTTCGACGGAAAGAAATTCCCCTCCACGATGTCCGTGGCCGTCACCGGGCTGGGCAAGGATGCGGGCTTCACGCTCAGCCTGAGCCGCCTTGGAACTTCGGCCGACTGGGAATCCCATACGAAAGTATCAGCCAAATACAAGCAGCGCAATGCGGATGACATACTGAAACGGCTGTTGTCCATGTAACTATCCCGATGAAACCATCTACCCGTACTTTGAGAAAACCGATGCATACATTCCTTCCGGACTTCCGGATGCTGCGGAGCCTGGCCGCATGTGTCCTGCTGTTGTTTGCCGTGCTGGCCGTGCCGGCACAGACGAACAAGAAGATCAAACAGCTCCAGTCGCAGCGCAACGAGTTGAAAAAGCAGATCGCCGAATCCGAAAAAATGCTCCGCAGCACCAAAAAGGACGTCCGTTCACAACTGGGCAATCTGGTCGTGTTGAACACGCAGATCGGCGAGCAGCAGAAATTTGTGGAGGGCATACAGAGTGAGATCTCGCTTCTGGACGGCGACATTTCCGTGCTGGAGAAGCGTCTGGACAGTCTCGGCCGCGACCTTTCCTCCTGCAAGGCCAAGTATCAGCGGGCCGTGATGTATATGTTCCGCAACCGCTTGACGCAGAGCCGGTGGATGTTTGTGCTTCAGGCAAAGGATTTCCGTCAGATGTACCGCCGCATGCGTTATGTCACCGAATATACCAAGTACCAGCGGGTGCAGGGAGAGGTCATCCGGCGCAAGGAAGAGAACGTCAAGGCACGGCAGGCCGAACTTCAGGCCGCCCGCAAAGAGAAGGACAAGCTGCTTTCCGAAGGCCGGAGTGAGCAGCAGAAACTGGAAGAGCGCAAGCGCGAGCGCGAAACCCTTGTGGAGCGCCTCAAGGGAAAGGAATCGCAGCTCCAGGCCTCTATCAACCAGACCCGTAAGAAATATTCCAATCTGAATGCCCGCATAGATCAGCTCATACAGCAGGAGATAGCGGCCGCCGAGCGCCGGCGCAAGCAGGCCGAGGCCCGTCGCAAAGCCGAGGCCGAACGCAAGCGGCGCGAGCAGGCTGCCCGCGAGAAAGCCTCGCGCTCCGGTGCACGGAGCCAGGCGTCCCGCGGAAAGTCCTCCTCACGTTCCTCTTCCCGTTCGGAGCGCACCGCCGTTCCCGATTTTCAGGCCGCCGACAACGCCGACCGCGTTCTTTCCGGCAGTTTCGCCGCCAACAAGGGACGCCTGCCTGTTCCCGTCACCGGTCCTTACTCCATCTCCAGCCGTTACGGACAATACAAGGTGGAGGGGCTGCGCGACGTGCATCTGGACAACAAGGGTATCAACATCACCGGCCGGAGCGGAGCGAAGGCACGGTGCGTCTTTCAGGGCGAGGTGACCGCGGTCTTCGCTTACGGCGGAATGTACAACGTGATCGTGCGCCACGGCAGCTACATCACGGTCTACTGCAACCTTTCCTCCGCTTCCGTGAGGCAGGGGCAGAAAGTCTCGGCCCGCCAGACGCTGGGTAGCATCGCTCCCGATGCCGCCGGCAACTGCACCCTTCATTTCCAGCTCCGGAAGGAAACCTCCAAGCTCAATCCCGAAGCGTGGATTGCCCGCTGAGACAGGGGTGGGGCAGGGCAGACAAACGGCCCAAAACGGCCCAAAAGACGTGAAGACAGAAAAAAATCTGTGTTTTTTTGGTCAATTTGCTGAAACTCCGTATCTTTGCGCCGCTGTTTCAGCAAATCAAACCATTATTTAATTTCATTACACAATGTATTTAGATTCTGAAAAGAAGAAGGAGATCTTTGGAAAGTACGGACAGTCTAACTCGGATACCGGTTCCGCAGAGAGCCAGGTAGCTTTGTTTTCTTACCGTATTTCCCACTTGACGGAACACATGAGAGCCAACCGTAAAGATCATATGACCGAACGCTCTCTCGTTAAACTCGTAGGTAAGCGCCGCGCCCTGCTCAACTATCTCAAGGAGCGTGACATCGAGCGTTACCGTGCCATCGTGAAGGCTCTCGGCCTCCGTAAGTAATCCCTTTGTCTCCCCTCCTTCCGTCGGAAGAAGAGAGAGGGGAAGGAACACAACCATTGACAGACGTCCCGCAGGTACCGACAGACACTGCGCGGCGTCTGTTTTTCATGCCGGTCCGTGGCATGAGGTTTCCCCGAAGCCCGACGAAATAAAAAATACGTATTTTTGCCCGGTCCTGTCCAAAAGAAGGGAGGGCATCAGAAGCAATGAATCCCCAAGAATGTAAGATATTAGTGACAGGAGCCAGCGGCTTCATCGGGAGCTTTCTGGTAGAGAAAGCTCTGGCGCTTGGCTTCGAGACGTGGGCCGCGGTGCGGCCCGCCAGCAGCCGTCGCTATCTGACGGACCCGCGCATCCGTTTCGTCGAACTCGATCTGGAGGACGACAGCCGCCTCAGGCAGCAGCTCTCGGACCATGTAGGGCGGAACGGGGCCTGGGACTATGTGATACATGCCGCCGGCGCCACCAAATGCCGCCGCGCCGAAGATTTCTTCCGCATCAATACCGGCGGCACGGAGCGGCTGGCCCGTCTGCTGGTGGCGACGGCGGCCCTGCGGCGCCGTTTTGTCTTTATCAGTTCGCTCAGCGTGTTCGGCGATGTTTGCGGGAGCAACATGCAGCGCGTCATCACCGGTACCGACACGCCGCGTCCCGACACGGCATACGGCCGTTCCAAGCTCGAGGCCGAACGCTGGCTGGCGCGGACGGAAGGGCTGAAGGACTATGTCGTGCTGCGTCCCACGGGAGTTTACGGGCCCCGCGAGCGCGACTATTTTCTGATGGCCCGGAGCATCAGCCGCCATGTTGATTTCGCCGTGGGCCGCGAACGGCAGATTCTGACCTTCATCTATGTGCGCGACCTTGTCGAGGCCGTCTTTCTCGCTTTGGAAAAGGGCCGGAGCGGACAGGCCTATTTCCTCACCGACGGCCATGTCTACTCCTCGCGCACTTTCTCCGACCTTCTTCAGGCGGAGCTCGGTGTGCGTACCGTTTTCCACTTCACGGCTCCGCTGTGGGTGTTGCGGGCGGTGTGTCTCGTGGCCGGTCGGGTAGCGGCCCTGCTGGGGAAAACCTCTACACTCAATACCGATAAGTATAATATCATGAAACAACGCAACTGGCAATGCGACATTTCGCCGGCCTGCCGCGAACTGGGATATCGGCCCGTATGGCCGCTCGAAGCCGGTGTGCCCGAAGCAGTTGCCTGGTATAAGAAAGAAAAATGGATATAGACATTCTGCAACGGCAGCCGCGTTATGGCGGGCTGTTGGGCATCGAGAAGGTGACGGTGGCATACGTGCTTTTCACGGCCTTGCTCATCCTGCTTTTCGGGTCGGACATCCGCGAGCCGGTGCGCCTGCTCACGGGGCGTGCCCTTGTCCTGTCCGGCATGGCCTGTACGGGACTGTTCTACCGTCTGCGGCCCTGCCGCGCCACGCGCTTTCTGCGCAACCTCTACCCCCTGACACTCCTGGGCTACTGGTACCCGGACACCTACGAGTTCTGCCAGGTCTTTCCCAATCTGGACCATCTGTTCGCCACGGCCGATCAGCGGCTGTTCGGCGGCCAGCCCGCCCTGACCTTCGCACAGGTGCTGCCCGGAAAGCTCTGGAGCGAGTTGTTCCACATGGGCTACTTTTCCTATTATCCCATGATTTTCATCACCGTGCTGGCCCCCCTCGTCACAGACCGGCGGCTCTTCGAGCCTACAGCCTTTGTCGTGCTCACGGCCTTCATGCTCTACTATCTCATCTACCTGTTTCTGCCTGTGGCCGGTCCGCAGTATTATTTCCGGGCCGTGGGGCCCGAGGCGGTGGACAGCGGACTGTTCCCCCATCTGGGCGATTATTTCCGTTACCATACGGAGCTGCGGCCTTCGCCCGGTCCCGACGGTTTTTTTCGCGAGATGGTAGAGCAGACACAGGCCAGCGGAGAAAGGCCTACGGCGGCCTTTCCCTCCTCCCATGTGGGCATGAGCACCGTGCTCATGCTCCTGTTGTGGCGCAACCGGCGGTGGCTGGCTTGTGTGGCGGCTCCTTTCTATGTATTGCTGTGCTGTTCCACCGTCTATATAGAGGCCCATTATCTGGTCGATGTCTTCGGCGGTCTGCTCACGGCCGTCCTTTTCTACCGGCTCTGTCTGTGGCTCTACGGCCGTCCCTTCTTTGGCGGCGCCCGGTCGGAACCGGAACCGACAGCCAAGAATTCTATCATTAATCGTCAATAAAAAATAACCTACATGAAAAAGACATTTCTCACGCTCCTTCTGTCCGTGCCGTTTGCCGTGCTGACGGCCCAGACTCCCGAAGGAGGCATCTCGCCCGAGATGCTCGGAAAAATCCGTGCCGCCCGGCCTGTGACCGATGCCGACCGCGCGCTGCGCAACGCACTGGCGGGCAGCAGCATCAATACGCTGGCCACCACGGCGGTCAATCCTGCCGCCACCGACACCTGGTTCTCGCACAAGGTGGACACCAAAGGCATCACCGACCAGCAGCAGAGCGGCCGTTGCTGGCTCTTTACGGGAATGAACGTCATGCGTTCCAAAATGATCGGCAAGTTCGGTCTGGGCGAGTTCCAGTTCTCGCAGAGCTATAATTTTTTCTATGATCAGTTGGAGAAGTCCAACCTCTTCCTCCAGGCCGTCATCGACAATGCCGGCAAGCCGATGAACGACCAGCTCGTGGAGTGGCTCTTCAAGAATCCCCTCTCCGACGGCGGTACCTTCTGCGGCGTGCAGGACATCGTTTCCAAGTACGGCCTTGTGCCCGCCGAGGTGATGCCCGAGAGCTTCAATGCCAACAATACGTCGCGCATGGCCTCGCTTCTCTCCCTGAAGCTGCGCGAGTACGGCCTTGCCCTGCGCCGTGCCGCCGAAAAGGGCGAGAAGAAGAAGGACCTCATGAAGCGCAAACAGGAAATGCTGGCCACGGTCTACCACATGCTGGCCGTCTGTCTGGGCGAGCCGCCTGCCGAGTTCACGTGGACGCGCCGCGACGCCTCGGGCAAGCCTGCCGACACGCGCAAGTACACCCCGCAGAGTTTTTATAAGGAATATGTGGGCGCCGACCTGAAGAACGGCTACGTCCTGCTGATGAACGACCCCACCCGTCCCTACCACAAGACCTATACCATCGACATGGACCGCCACTCCTACGACGGTTCCAACTGGACTTACATCAATCTGCCGATGGACGAGATCAAGGCCATGGCCATTGCCTCGATCAAGGACAGCACGATGATGTATTTCTCCTGCGATGTAGGCAAGTTCCTCAACAGCAAGACGGGAGTGCTCAGTCTCGACAACTATGACTATGCCTCGCTGATGGGCACGGATTTCCCGATGGACAAGGCCGACCGCATCCGCACGTTCGCCTCGGTTTCGAGCCATGCCATGACGCTCATGGCCGTCGATCTCGATGCCGACGGAAAGCCGGTGAAGTGGATGGTGGAGAACTCCTGGGGCCCCACTTCCGGCTACCGCGGTCATCTCATCATGACCGACCGCTGGTTTGACGAATACATGTTCCGCTTGGTGGTGGAGAAACGTTTCGTGCCCGCCGCCACGCTCGAACTGCTCAAGCAGAAGCCGCAGGTTCTGCCCGCATGGGACCCGCTTTTCGCCCCCGAACAGTAAGCCGGCGAGAGGCCTGGTAAAAAGCGTGAACGGAATTTTTCAGAAAAATTCCGTTCACGCTTTTTAATACCTGTCTTCAATGTTTAACTTTCGGGTTTTTCGGAAAACGAACGGGAACGGACCTGTTTTTCACAACATAGTATCTTTTTTGAAAAAGATAGGACCTTTTTTTAACAAGATCCTATGTTTTTTTCACGTTAAGCGCCGAAAAAAGCCGCCTATCGGGCGGCTTTTCAGGGTTCCTCCACTTTGCTGGTGCAAATATAATACTTCAGGAAGCGAAAAGCAAATGCCGTTTAACCTTCGTTTACGTTTGGTGCCGCCGGCCTGTTTTGTTTATCGACGCCAAACGTGAAACGCCGCCGGCCCTTTTTCCTTCCTGCTCCGCTCAGATTTCAGACAGGCGTTGCAACAGGATTTGCAGTCCGCGCGAGGCCACTTCGCGTATCGTCTCTACGGGGCGCGATGCCGGCACCCGCACTTCCTGGGGGTCGATGAGCCAGACGGGAGAGCCGTCCGGAACGTGGCGCACCAGTCCGGCGGCGGGGTAGACGTTGAGCGATGTTCCGATGATGACGAAAAGGTCGGCCTGCGCTATCTCGTCCGCCGCTTCGGCCAGCCGGGGAACGGCCTCGCCGAACCATACGATCCAGGGGCGCAGCAGGGAGCCGTCACCGGCCAGCTGTCCGTGGGCCACGTCCGGATGCTCTTCGGAGAGACGGCGGATGTAGCGCGGGTCATTGGGGGTGCGCGAGGAGCATACCTTCATCAGTTCGCCGTGCAGGTGGATGACGTGCGAGGAGCCGGCCCGTTCGTGCAGGTCGTCAACGTTCTGTGTGACGACGGTCACGCGGAAGCGTTCTTCCAGTTCCGCCAGAATCCGGTGTCCCTCATTGGGACGGGCCGCTATCAGCTGGCGGCGAAGTCCGTTGTAGAAATCCGTAACCAAAGCCGGATCGCGCTCCCATCCCTCGGGCGTGGCCACCGCCTCCACGGGATAGCGTTCCCACAGGCCGCCCGCATCGCGGAAGGTCTCGAAACCGCTTTCGGCGCTCATGCCCGCGCCTGTCAGCACCACCAGTTTTTTCATAATCTTGTCTTTTTAGGGAGTCACTGTCGCCTATCTTCGGCAAAGTTATGAAAAAAGGCGCTGGCGGCCCTGCTTTATGAAATAAAAATCGTACTTTTGCCCCGGTTTTGCATCTTATAAAAAACTTAGAAACATATCATTTATGGAAAAACTCAGCTACGCTTTGGGCATGGTGATAGGCCATAACCTGAAAGGCATGGGAATCAGCAGTCTCGATACGACCGAATTTGCCCGCGCCGCGGAAGATGTCCTCAAAGGAAACGCCACGGCCCTGACCGATGCCGAAGCACAGAAAATCGTTACCGGATACCTCGAGGCTTGCGAGGCCGAAAAAGGAAAGGCCGCCCGCGAGGCCGGCGAGAAGTTCCTGGCAGAGAATGCCCGGAAGGAAGGCGTGACCGTATTGCCCAGCGGACTGCAATATACCGTGCTGGCCGAAGGCAAGGGCCGCAAGCCCGCCGCCACCGACAGCGTGAAGTGCCACTACGAGGGCACGCTCATCGACGGCACCGTCTTCGATTCCTCCTATCGCCGCGGCGAGCCGGCCGTGTTCCCCCTCAACGGAGTGATCCGGGGATGGACCGAAGGCGTGCAGCTCATGGCCGAAGGCTCCAAATACCGCTTCTTCATTCCCTATCAGCTGGCCTATGGCGAACGCGGTGCCGGTGCCTCCATTCCGCCCTACGCCGCTTTGGTCTTCGATGTGGAGCTGATTGAGATTTGCTGAGGAAAAACTCAATACACAACCAAATAGCAGACAATAAAAACAAACAGGAAAATATGAAAAAGATTATTTTGGCAACAGCCGTTGCCGCTACCGCACTGCTGAGCGCCTGCAACAACGGAGCGCCCAAGGCCAACCTGAAAACGGAAGCCGACACACTGAGTTACGAACTGGGAATGGCCGTATCGGCTCCTGCCGACCAGCTGGGCAACTATCTGGCACAGACCGGCAGTGACTCCGCCTACGTGGATGAGTTTCTCAAAGGTGTCAAGGACGGTGTGACCGCTGCCGAGGACAAAAAGAAAATGGCTTATTACATGGGTGTGCAGAGCGGTATGCAGATGAAGATGCAGATGTTCGCACAGATCGAGAGCCAGATCTACGGAAACGATTCCACCAAAAAACTCAGCGCCAAGAATTTCATGGCCGGTTTCTCCGCCGTGGTGAAGAACAACAGCACGCTCAAGGTGGACGGAAAAATCATTGACAAGGACATGGCAGGCACGTTGCTCAACCAGCGCATAGAGGAAATGTCGAAGGCACGTATGGCCGAGGAGCATGCCGCCGAGAAGAAAGCCAGCGATGACTTCATGGCCAAGATGGCCAAAGAGGCCGGCGTGAAGCGTCTGGACAGCGGAGTGCTCTATAAAGTGCTGAAGGAAGGCAACGGAGCCATTCCCGACGAGAAGGCCACCGTCGAAGTGCTCTACGAAGGCAAGCTCGTAGACGGCACAGTGTTCGATTCTACCGACCGCCTCGGCGGCAAACCCGCGGAGTTCCCCGTAGGCAGCGTGATCAAGGGATGGACCTCCGCACTCACCCACATGCCTGTAGGCTCCGAATGGGAGATCTACGTTCCCTGGGACCTCGCCTACGGAGAGCAGGGCCGCGGAAACATTCCTCCCTTTGCCGCCCTCATTTTCAAAGTGCAGCTGGTGGGCATCAAATAAACCCGATTCTAAAAAAACTCATATACCGGATATGAAATTCAGAAACGTCTTGGTCATCGCGCTTGCCGTTTGCTGCGTCGGTGCCACAGGCCGTTCCCGCAAAAAGGTGAAGCCGGCCAAAAAGAATGCTGTCGAGGCGGTGCGGCCCGTACCTGCCGATTCGTTCAGCTATGCTATTGGGGCTGTTCAGAGCGCCAGCCTGAAGCAGTACCTCATGATGCGCGAAGGGGTTGATTCCGCCTATCTGGAATACGCCGCCAAAGGACTTTCCGCCCAGCTCAGCGAACAGCAGCTCAAACAGCAGCTGGCCTATGCCGCCGGACTGAGAATAGCCCTCATGAACCGCGACCAGGTGATTCCCGCCCTCAACAAACAGGCTACGGGAAAGAGCGATACCGTCTATGTCAATTCCGAAATTTTCAGTCGCGCCCTCTGCGACGGTTTGCTCGACCGCCTCACCATCATGCCGGATTCTGCCGAGCGCATGGCAGAGCGTCAGCAGAAGTTCGTTGCCTCGCAGGCCCGTGAAGCCAATCGTGCCTGGTTGGAGGCCAACAAAAAACTGAAAGGAGTGGTCACCACGCCTTCCGGCCTGCAATACCGCATCCTCTCCGAAGGGAAAGGTGCCGTTGCCCCCGCCGACAGCAGCGAAGTGGAGGTTCACTACGAAGGGAAACTGATCGACGGAACAGAGTTCGACTCTTCCTACAAGCGCAACAAGCCGGCCACGTTCCGTTGCAACCAGGTTATCAAGGGTTGGACCGAGGCGCTGAAAATGATGCCCGAAGGTTCCGTGTGGGAGCTTTACATCCCTTACGATCTGGCCTACGGCGAGCAGGGCAACCGCAACATCCCCCCCTATGCCACCCTGATTTTCAAGGTGGAACTGCTGAAGGTGAAGAAATAGAGCATACTGTGTCCGCGTTGTAAAGACCGGAAAGACAGATGTATACGTAAACGCGGGGCCGCACCGGTATAAGGATGCGGCCCCGCGTCATTACATATCCTCCAGCGTAAGCAGACGGGTTCAATTTTGATAGCTGTCAAACGAGAGCTTTTGTATGCGTTGCAGTTCTTTGATTTCGGATGTCCGGTTGTAAAATCTCATAAGAATGGATTTTTTGTAACCTTCGTAACTGTTACGGAGGTCACAAAATTAGCAAATACTATCGAATGGGGAAATAATCTGTTTGATATTAATGAATTATGGGATGTATTTTTTTCTGCATGGTCTGACATCCATCAGGATTTTGTCCGCTGTTATTTCTTTCCGTTCTTATTGAATTTCCATGTCTGTAACAGCATGCGGCCCCTCTTAGGCTTCGGTCCGGATGGATATGGAAACTGCCGGAGAGGGTAGATACACTCCTCCGGCAGTTTGTTTCAGGTTTTGTAGGGAGGCTTTCTTCAGGGTATCCCCTGTTTTCAGCGCACACCCTCCATTTCTGTCATCTTGTTATTTTGCCATTTTCTTCACGCCACCCTCGATGTAGAATCCGTGGGCGGGTTTTTCGGAAAGGCGCCGGCCGTCGATGCCGTAAAGGGCAGACCGGTCCGAAGCGGGGAGAACTGTTGCAGACGAGATTCCCGTATAGTCATCGTGGCGGTAGAGCACTTCGCCGTTCACCTTGCACTCCAACAGTCGCAGTCCGCTGCCCGCCATGTCGAAACGTCCGTTATTGATGGGACCATACCAGGTGCCGATTCCTTCTATCCACGACATACGGGCCTGTTCATCTTCTTCGCGTCTTGGATCCATAGGGTTTTTGTCTTGGATGAGGATTTCGCGGAAGTCCTGTCCGCCATACGAGAAGGTTCCCGTGCTGATCACCTTGCACTCCCTTTCCCTCCACATATCCATGTTATAATAGTTGATGGTTTCGGATTCCCGGGCTGTGAAGTCATAAATCATGTGGACCTCTTTATCATTCCGGCAATATACTTTTCCGTTCTCTTCGCGCAGCAGTGCCACCAGTTGTGTGGCGGTCTTTTCCGCGCCGTCTGCCCGTATGGAACTATGCGTCATGCGTTTCCAGTTCTCACCGTCAATCACGGTGTCGCCGGAGATGGTGTAGGTTTTATAGGTAAGCGGAAAGTCGGGTTCCACCACGACGATGTTAGGGGTGTATTCCACCAGCCACGTTTTACCTTCTTCTATAAAAGAGCGTAATTGTGCGTTGGCCGCCAGCAAGGAGACCGATACTGTGAGGAGTGTAAAAATTCTTTTCATAATACAACTTTTTATAGGTTATTCAATATTATGTGGTTTTGTTGTTTTCGGAAGGATCCGTGAGGGGATTGACGGAAAACTGGTACCGAAGATGTTTTTCTTGTCTTGATGTCGGTTTTTTCCAAGGGATGGTTCTTCTTTCCGATGTGATTTTTGCTCTATGTTACTTTAAAACAGTTATTACAAAGTTACAAAAATTTAATCAATATACACTTATTGCATCGTATGTTTTTTATGCCGTTCCGCTCATACGGGATACCCGTGCCCTCATTCCGTGATCTGTATCTGTGCCTCCCGCTTGATTTCCCGTATTGTCTGGGAAGGGATCTTTACGGGCTGGCGAAGAATCCTGACTGCTGTTTTGTGCGCGTTCAGAGAATCTTTTTCGTGAATGTAGGACAGCAACATGCCATAGAGAGGCATGAACCGAGCCGGTATCATTTCGTGCGCCCGTTGCAAATGCAGTCTTGCGCGGCTGTTCCTGCCCGTGCACAGAGCGTTGTCTGCTGCCAGTAGTTCCGTGTCGTAGTCGTTCAGGAGCAAACGGAGAGAAGCCAGCTGCCTGTCACTTTTCCTGTATTCTCCGGCCTGGTTCAGTTCTGCCGCATAGCTGTACAGGAAATCGGGGCGTTTTCTCATTCCGTTGCGGATGCGGTGCAGCCTTTCCAGTCCCTCGGAGACTTTTCCCTCCGAGATAAGGGCAAGTCCGTCTCTCCAGAGGGTTTCACATCTGACTCTCCGGACTATATGGTAACTTCCCGCCACCAACAAGGCCATGACAACAAGCCGTGTCGGAACGGAGCCGGCATTTTCCTGTCCGTACCCCAATGAAAATGCCAATGTAGCAACCATGGATAATGATATGTAAGGAAAGGAAAAAGGATAGGAGAATAAGGACATTCCTGCCGCGGCCACCCATGACGAAGTCAGGATCGCATACAGCAGTGCATTCTTCGGGAGCAGGTTCCGGGAAGCATGCCTTACGGTACTTCCGACCAGTCCGATGACGGCAGCCAGTCCGACTACGCCGTAATGGACCAGAATATCCAGAATCCCGTTGAACGGATAAGATACGTTATCGGCCAGCTTTCCGAAGGCATGACCGGGATGCGTGCGAAAGAAATTTGCCTGCTCCGTCATGTAAGTCCTAAGGAACCCACTGTGTCCATGTCCCGTCACCGGTGCGTCCGCTATGCACTCCAGCGTGATCCTGTATATGAAAAGACGTCCGTTCGCCGAATCGCGGCGCAGGTAATACAGCGCAACCAGAAGACAGGCCAGAAGACAGGCCAGAAAAACGACATGCCGTCTTCTTATCCTCCGGTTGGGGAAGAACAGGCATCTCGACAGCCACAGCAGCGATAGCGTAAGCGCAAACCATCCGCTCCGGGAATCCGTAAGAACAAAAGCATACGCGACCAAGCAGACAAGCAGGCAGACCATGGCCTTTTCGTGCCACTGACGCGCACACTCTTTCAGAAGTCCTATAAGGAAAGGCCACCCCACGGCCAGTGCGGCGGCATATCCCGCAGGATTGCCGAACAGTTCCAGTCCGGCAATGCCCCATCGGAACAAAACCAGATGGGCGGCGATGACAGCTGTCAGCAGCGAGAATATGCGGTATAGGACCTTCTTGTCCATGTGTTGCCGGTAGACATAGCCGAAAAGCAGCAGCAGGCAACCCCACCAGATGATATGGCCTGTATCGGGGCTGGAATGGAAGAAGTCAACAAGGACACACCAGAGGATAAGAGCTGCCCCGTACAGTTCATGCTTGTTCAGGCTGGCCGTTGGGTGCCGGAACAGAAAATGCGCACCGGCAGCCAGCAGGACGGCAGCTTCGGGCAACCAGTATGCGGCAGTGTATTGTTCGGCAGGAAAAAGAACGGCGCCCCATAATGGTAGCGAAAGAATCAGTCCCAAAGGGACGGAAGCGTTCAGCGTCTTTTTCCTATATCTTCCAGAATCCATGTATGCGGGAAATGAATATCTCCGTTTCGGTCAACAGTAAAAGGAAGTTCCTCTCTTCCTTTCGTCAGATCGGAAAGCCAGTATAAGGTCCCGACTTTCAGACTTCCCGCATCCAGCACATCGGCCTCGGCGGTCTTTATCCAGATCTGTTCCCATCCGTTCTCTCCCCATTCCGACAAAAGATACTCGTGACCCTTTTCTATGCCGTTTCCCGCATTCTTTACAACAAAGCGCAGACATTCCGCCATTTGCGGCTCAGGCAGTTTCAATGTGACATCCGGATATGCTTCCGGAGCAGTCTGTACGTTTCCGTCATATTCGGCTTTCCACCGGCATTTTTCCATAGGCTCGTCCATGAGGCGGACCCAAACGGAGTCTGCTGCGGTCTGGCCGTGCCTCATGGCCGGCACCTCCACGTTCGTGTAACCGTATTTCCGCGAAGTGAGAAACTGTATTTCCGCCAGATGCAGATGCGGATCCGTCTTGGGAGCGCGTATCCGGTAGAACCGATAGGGACGACGCACGGATAAGATCAGGTCGGTCCAGTAAGGATCCGGTGGAGCGGTGATCATCCCCAAGGTGTCGGCATCTGCGAAAGACAGATCGTCGGCTCCCAGTACCATTGTTCCCACCGTTTGTTCTGCCAGCCGTTTCAGATGGGGCTTGCGGGGATATTTGCGTTCTACTCTTACCGGCACGGTCAGTTCCTCCTCGTGCGCGACGGGTATTGCCTGCCATCCGTGTTTCTTGTTCTCCCGTATGCAGAAAGGTGCCCCGTAAGGTTTCAGCTTTCCGTCCTGCCCGCATGTTACGGGGAAATAGAGATGGTTGGTGACGACATTCCTGAAATGTATCATGCCCTTTTTCCGGTCTACGGTGCCCCATGTGACGGCGGTCAGTCCCGTTCCGGGCTGGAACGACGCCAGATATACCAGTCTGTGCGTGGCAGGCAGCGGCTGTGTGACGGGAATGTCCAGTTCAGTCACAGACAGATAGTTTCGCGAGACATCCTCTATGCAGGGGTCCGACAGTTCCTCGGGCACAGGCTCGCCGACGGCGCGCAGGCTGTACGGATTCCCTTCCTGTTTCCCGAAATGCAGCCGGAAGATGTTCAGGCTCGGATAAAGTTCTTTCGTGTCGTGCGTCGGCAGGCCGCTCTCGGGGTTATAGGACATCCACTTCCCGTTTCCGTCGGGCAGAGAGACCATGTAGTGCCTCGTGTCCCATATCTTGTAAGCCGTATTATAGTCTACAGCGGCGGGAATGCCGCACGAGCGGAATATCAGGGAACAGTAGTTGGCAATGTCAATACAATCGTGAAAGCCCGTGTAGAACAGATCCGGAAATCCGATCGTCGTGTCGAAGGGGTATTTCCCGTGCCAGCGGCGCAACCACCAGAGCACACGGTTATAGCGTGCCCCGATTTCTTCCGGCCCGGCCGTGTCATCGGGATGCAGGTATTTGCCGAAAAAGGCGGACAGGGTTTTGCTCTCCACCACAAGGGGATAGTTCCCGATGCTTCGGTAGGGAAGGACGTATTCGCAGAAGTCGGCGAAGGACAGGTTCCTTATCCGTTCCTTTTCCCGTCTCAACCGGAAAGCGGATTCTATTTGCGAAGCGATGAAATGGCCGTCCAGAATCTGTATGTCCGACTTTTCAAAGACCTCAATCTCGGGTTCGGCAAAGGACATGGCCTGTACCCTTGCGGCTGCGGCGGCCGAAGAGTCGCCTAAGGTCTTGTGCAGAGGGGTCTGTTCCTGCGCTTCTGCTGTCGTTCCTTTGATGAGACGGTAATAGATGCTGTCGGCCCTGTCGCGCAAACTGTCTACACGGGAGTCATAGGAAACTACCCTTCCTCCCAATGAGTGCCAGCCCATGTTACTTACCAGAAAGCACGCGGCCTCATACCGTTCCTTGTCCTTCCCCTTTTTGTAGTGTCTGAGCATTTCTATAAGGGACTTCCTATTCCCGCCTGCCTTCTCTAAAGTCAACATTACATTATCAGGAAATTCATCGTCTATAAAAGGCCTGCCTTCCATAGAAGGAATCAAAAAGCAGAAAAGAATAAAAAGTCCCTTTTTCATTATATCATCAGATTTATTATTGTGCGCAATACTTCTCTAACAGTTGTCTGTAGTAGGCTAAGCTGATGACGAAAAGCACTCCGGGGTCCGTTTCCAATCGGACGGTGGAGGGATAATTCTTAAACCAGTACATCCGCTTTTTGTTCAGCAGGAAGGATTTTTTGTACAGATGGTCCACATACCGGGCAATGTCTCCGTTGAAGTCCTTTCGGATGATCTCGAAGATATAGGGTTTCTGTGTGGCGTGCTGGGCAAACTGTTTGAGCGATTCCACAAGCTCCGCTTTTTCTTTTTTAGGGTTGCGCGTCTGGCGGTAGCTGTGATAATTGAACCAAAGCCATCCGCGCAGTTCGGTCGGGAAAATACGGTTTGAAGGGTAGATGGCATTGAGGAGATAACCGCCACCGGAACTTCCTCCTTCGTCTACTGTTGGAGAAACGATCACAGCACCGTCGCTCGTGAAATTATCATAGGAAGACGGGCCCCATGAAGTCCTTCTGTCGCGATTCTCCATTATAAATTTCCTATGAATCTGCCCAGTCTGCAATTTGTAGAGAGTGGAAAGCAGCTGAGGGTCATAGTGGCAGGCGAAATTATGGCACAGATGGGTCTCGAACAGTGACAGGTCTCTCTCCCTGATCTCCTCGTTCTGCGCTGTATCATTCTGTCCCTGTAGAAAACAGGACGTGAAGAACAGACATAACGTTATGGCTAATTTTAAGTTTTTCATTATCGATACATTTAATGAATATTAATTATTACTATTCAGTCTCTTCCACTTCCCCACTCTTTATTTAATTTATTGTGAGCAATATTTCTCTAACAGTTGTCTGTAGTAGGCTAAGCTGATGACGAAAAGCACTCCGGGGTCCGTTTCCAATCGGACGGTGGAGGGATAATTCTTAAACCAGTACATCCGCTTTTTGTTCAGCAGGAAGGATTTTTTGTACAGATGGTCCACATACCGGGCAATGTCTCCGTTGAAGTCCTTTCGGATGATCTCGAAGATATAGGGTTTCTGTGTGGCGTGCTGGGCAAACTGTTTGAGCGATTCCACAAGCTCCGCTTTTTCTTTTTTCGGGTTGCGTGTCTGGCGGTAGTTGTCATAATTTTGCCAAAGCCATCCGCGTAACACTCCCGGAAAAGTGCGGCTCGGTAGAAAAGCTGAATTGAAGTAATAAACTCCGTCAGAACTTCCTCCCTCGTCCATAGTCGAGGAAGTGATAGTCGTACCATTACTTGTAAAATTGTCATAGGCCGACGGACTCCAAGAGGTTTGCCTATCAAGATTCGGTGGTGACACAAAATCCCAGCGCATCTTCCCCGTCTGCAACTTATAGAGCAGAGAAAGCAACGGAGGATCATAGTGGCAGGCAAAATTATGGCACAGATGGGTCTCGAACAGTGACAGATCCTTCTCCTGGCTCTTCTCATTCTGTCCGGATAGAAGGCAAAACGAGAAGAACAGATATATAACCGTTAATAATTTAAAATGTTTCATGCTGGAAAATCTGAATCAACATGTATACTTTTGTTACCATTCTCATGGTAATATACAGAACAAGCAAACTCATAATTATACCTCATAGTCTTTAGATGAATTTTTCCAGAAGCTGTAAAGTTAAAACCACCGTTGGTCGAAAATGATGGTGTTATTTCTCCTGAACAAGAAGCTGATCCCGGACGAAGATTCGAAATTTCCATCTTTGCATAACTAACTCCTTTTAATAAATATCTCCAGCTTACAGTAATATCACATTTGTAACTACAACTTCTACTGGGTTTATTATTGTTTATTCTTATCAATTCTATGTCCAATTTTTTAAAAGATCCCTCCTCAACTTTTTCTCTTTCCTCTTCTAAGTTTTTCGTTCTTTTGATGGTCAGTCTTTTTTCTACTTTTTTTGTTTTTTCGGTATCATCAAAGGTATATACTTTGGGATGTTTTTGCTCTTCGGCAAACATGCGGAAGTCGTTTTCCATTTCTTCGACAGACAAGGTTTCTGCCAGATATTCTATGTTTTCCTCGTTCAGGCTCATCCGGACGTTATACTTTTTTGCAAACTCTTTGGCTTTGAGGCGGAGCAAGTCCGCCTTGCTGGCCATGGCCCCGTTTTCTTCGTTCTCTTCACCGGAGCAACTGCCGAATAAAACAAAAGCAGAAGCACAGATCAAGGCCATGACCGGCCACATCATTAATTTTTTCATGGTTGTAGTTTTTAAATTATAATTAGGGTTAAATTGAAAATTCTCCTGAATATACATTGTCGTTTATGGTGATTCTTATTTCATATTCTCCGTGCGCGAGGTCTGCCACAGAAATAACCATCGGCTCGTCCTTTCTGAGATTCATCAAGCCTTCGTCTATCGTGCTTTCCTCTTCCGCAACGATAACGTAGGGCAGGCTCATACTGATACATGACTGGAAAGTCAGTCCGGCATCCGATATGAAAGCTGTCGGAAGATATACTCCGGACCGGCCTCTTTTATCTTTAACCGGTCCATTCTTATATAATGACCAACGGATGTCATTCTCATTATCCGGAAACTGTGCGTTGGCAGAGAGCGGAGCCAGTATCAGAATAAATAAAAGGATTAAAATGTTCTTCATGTCTGTTAGGCTTTAAGAATGCGGCAAATATAGAAGATTCAAAATAAACCGGCGTAAAATATTGTAAATACTTTGTAAAAACTTTGTCCACATTTGTCGCATTTTGTAAACGACTTGTAAACGCTTTGTAAACTACGCCTGTTTTTTTCGCTGATTTATAGCCTTTTCTGTATTTCCAGCGCATTTTTCGAAATTTTGTTGTTAATTATTATTGCTGTCCGATAAAACACAAATAGCGCAATAAAGTATGGCTCGAACGC
>ERZ777306.2001-NODE-2001-length-28216-cov-4.250027_pt1 | contig 28216 bp, 27 predicted proteins | sample MGYA00374966_ERZ777306 | MGnify/ENA primary metagenome ERZ777306 (study PRJEB29329, sample SAMN06343882) | mouse gut metagenome | isolation source: Mouse cecum | place: Austria: Vienna | collected 2014-11-15 ... | reverse complement strand
AGCGGAATCAGGTCGTCGAGCTGACGCTTTACAAAGCGGAAACTGTTCCCGTCTTCTGGATTCAGCGTAGAGGCGGGCGTGCGCACGCCGTAAAAAGAAAATCCTTCCGGACATTCCGCAAGCGGATTGAGTTCCTCTTCCGCAAGCCATTCCGACATGTGTCCGAAACAGTTCTGATTGGGCACGAATTCGACGAACCGCTCTTTACAGTATGCGTCCAGTTCGGCGACGTCCGATGCGGTCAAAACGTCGCAATCCGCGCCGTAGAACTTTTCAAGGGAAGGATAGCGGAACGACTTTCCCTCTATGTAGAGCTGGAATTGATTGATTTTGAGCGCCGCGAGGAAGTCGACGGTCTTTTTCAGCGTTTCCGTGGTCGGGATCTTATTGCGGCTGATGTCCAGCATCAGTCCGCGCACCCGCAGATCGGGTTCGTCCCGAATTTCCGCGCATGCGATTTTTCCGTTCTCGGCCTGCGACAGCAACTGGCGCAGGGTAAGCAATCCGTAAAACTCCCCCGCCGCCTCCGAACGCCTTAAAACGATCCCGTCCGTTCGCACCGACAGGCAATACCCCTCGGCGCCGCACGTTCCGTCCCTTTCGATCGAAACGGGAACGCCGTCTTCCGACAGAAATCCGCCGAGCGCAAAGTCCAAAGATGCTTCTTGCAAGCAGGACCCGACGACGCGCACGCCCGAAGGGACGGCTGTTTCGCCGCCGTCCGTCCGAAACTCCCGCGGTTGCGGCAACAGAATCGGTCGATTCATCCTTTCAACCCTCCTACCGACATATTTTTCATGATCGTCTTTTGAAAACAGGCAAAGAAAATGATGATCGGCGTCACCGCAACGAGAATGCACGCAAACATGAGCGGATAGTTACTGCCGAAATCGCCCGAAGACGAACGCTTGACTTCGTTCAAAAGCGTATTGATGCCGTAAGCGAGCGTCGGATGGTCCGCATAGTAAACCGCAGGCGTGGTATAATCGTTCCAAAAACTGATCGCAGTCACGACCGCGATGGACACGATCGCGGGACGCATCAACGGCAGCATCACGCTGAAAAAGGTTCGGAACGGTCCCGCGCCGTCCAGCGAAGCGGCTTCCGCATAGCTCCAAGAAAGGTTCTGGAATCCTCCGTACAGGATGAGGAACGCGAATCCCAGCCCGTTCACGCACAGCAAAATCATTCCGGGAATGGTATTCAGCAGATGCGCGCGGGCGAAGAAATCGTAACACACGGGTAACGTGCCGACGAGCGGCACCACCATCGTAAACACCACGATGCCGTAAATGAGCTTGCGGCCCGGAAAACGGTAGTACGTAATCACGTACGCCGCGCAAGTAGAAACGAAGACTTCGAGAACGGTAAGGATCACGGTGAGATAGATGCTGTTCCAGAACATTTCGAGCAGTTTCACCTTGTGCGCGCCCGTACCCGAACCCGCCGTTACGTAAACGCCGAACAGCGCGTCGGAAAAGTTAGACCACTTGTACGCCGCGGGGAAGGACAGTTTATCGCGGAAAAATTCCATCTGCGTTTTTCCCGCGTTGAGGAACATCCAGATAAACGGCCAGACCAGCGTGAACGCGTAAACGAAAAAGATCGCAAAAACCGCCCACAGCGTAATCTTCTGCGCGGTGGTTATTTTTTCTTTGTTGGTAATTCTCTTTTTCATATCAATACCCCACGTCTTTGAAGAATCTGTTCAGGAACCAGCGCGAGCCGAGTACGATCGGCACGAACACCGCCGAACAGAACAAACCGAACGCCGCAAGATACGGCCCCTGCGCGGGCGTTGCGTAATTGTTGAAGATATAAAGCGAGATCGTGCAGGTGTTGAACGGCGTGGTGGAAGAAGAATCCATGAGAAAAAACGGTTGCAGGAAGACCGTCAGCACCGAAGTCATGCCGAGCATGAACGTGGTGACGAAGGTCGGCCAGACGCAGGGAAGCATGATCTGCACCAGCTCCCGCCCGAACCCGACGCCTTCCAGGCGGTTGTATTCGAGAATCTCTTTCGGCACGCGCGACATCGCGCCCGAAAAGAGTACGACGTTCAGCCCCAGCCCCGCCCAGATACAGTAGGCAAAGACCATGATCGGGGTGATCGTCGAATCCCCCCACCATAGCGGCAGGTCTTTGATCCCCATCGAATGCAGGATCTGATCGACAAAGCCGGACGAGCCGAACGAATACTTGAACGTCATCGTAAGCACGGCGATCGGCATGATCGAAGGCAGATAAAAAATCACTCTGTAAATCGCGCCGCCGGGAACGTTTTTAAACAACAGATAGGCGAACACGATCGAAAGCGGTAACGAGATCCCGCAGGTCACGAAAAAGTAAAGCACCGAAGTGATGATCGTATGCTGGGTGTATTCGTCGGTCGCGAGCCTTTGGAACAGGACTTTGTACTGCAAGAACCCGACGAACACGTTGCTGTCCGTCAAGAGATCGTAACGGGTGAACGACGTGTACAGCGCGCGAACGTTCACGTACCCCCACATCACCCCGAACCGCGCCAGCGGATAGATCAGCATGGTGACGATGAATACGGCGATGATCACCTTTCCTTTCGTAATTTTCTTTTTCTTTTTCGAGACCGGCTCCTGCCGCTCTTCCTCAGCTTCTTTCGGCTGTACGGCTTCCGCCGCGTTTGCTTCCATAATGCTCCTCCTTGTAGTCCGAATATAAATTTCGGGCCCCCGACCGAAAGTGCGGTTATCCGTACCCGCGTGCCGGAGGCCCGTTCCCAAACTCTGCAATGCGTTAAGGCTTAACGCCCGCCGCCTGACACATTGTTTCCCACTCTTTCTGGATTTTCTCCCATCTGCTCGCAAAAACTCCGTCCGGCGTTTTCTTATCCGCGCTGTTAAAGGTTTCAAATGCTTCGAGGTACATGTTCCCTTCGGGATAAGGGCTGAGCGGCGTACCCGAGTTGTATACCAACGGGCTGCTGCTGTACAGGTTGAACCTCGTCGCCGAACTCAGAAGATTGACGGAATCTTTTGCCCAAGTCGATTTTTCGTTCTCTTTCAGATACTTGAAATCGTACTTCATCGCCAGATGCAGACCGTTCGTGTTTTCGGGGAAGAGCCGCGCGTTCTCTTCGATCGCCATCCACTTGAAGAACTCCACGGCGACCTGTTTGTTCTTGCCCTTCTGCGCGATGACCATGCAGTCTTTTCCCGCCATATCGTACGCAACGCGGATGGGCTTCCCGTTTTCGTCCTTCTTCGCTTCCTTTACGAACGGCGTCGGAATCAGCCCGATATCATTTCCGAACGCTTCGAGAAGCGCGGACCCGATTTCGTTCGCCGTCCAGCAGGAAGCGGGCATCATCGCCGCCTGCCCCGCCGCAAACGCCGTGTTCGCCTGCAAATGGTCGAGCGCGAGCGATTCGGGGTGCGAATAATTCTGATTCTTGCATACGAGATCGTACCAGTACGTCCACGCCTGTTTGAGCGCGGGATACTTTTCCGAATCGAACAGATCCTTCGAACCGTACTTCATAAATTCGTTGAATTCGTCCGTTCCCGCGATCTGGACCCACATGTCGTACACAAAACTGTCCCACATGTACGCGACCGTCCCGCTCCAAACAAAGGGATAGATCTTTTCGCCGTCCGCGTTCTTGAAATCCCCTTCCGCGATCGTCTTGGCGAGCGCGGAAAGTTCCTCGTACGTTTCGGGAATCTTCCAGCCGTTCTGTTCGAACACCGTCTTATTATAGGCGATCCCGCCCGCGCCCTGAATTTCGGGGATCGCGACGTAATGCCCGTTAAAGCGCACTACGTTGAGCGAAGAAGGCGCGATTCGGTCCACGAAGCGGATCGGCACGTCGTCGTCCGTCGTCTCGGTGTTCTTCGTATCCGTATAGATCACGGAGTTGTAAAGGTTATCGAGATTCATGACGAGATTTCTGACCGAAAGCCGTTCGTAGGGAATGTTGTGACAGATATAAATATCGTCGGGCGAACCGTCGAGCGTCGTTGCAATCGTCTGCGTGAACTCCGTCTCGTTCGAGGAAGGCGTCAAAACCACGTCCACGCCCGGATAATCCTTTTCGAACTGCTTCTCCATGGCTTTCAGCCAATCGTCGCCGTAACCGCCCTTGAAATACTTGATCCGAAGCTGCGTCCCCGCGTTGAACTCGCGTTTTTCAAACGGCACCCAACCGGAACGGTCGGTATCGTCCGCCTGAATAATATCTTCGTCCGGCGTCTTGATCGGTCCGTCGTTTCCTTCGCCGCAGGCGCACATCGAGAACAGCATTGCTCCGCCCAACGCAAGCGCAGCGATCTTTTTAAAGCTCATAACATCCTCCGCAATGGTTTAGTTTTTCTTTCTTCTCACGATCATGACGGCGCCGAGCGTCACAAGCGCGCCCGCAACGATACCGAGACTGCCGAAGCCGAGAATACTGCTGCCGCAACCGCCTTTCTTTTCCGGTTCGGGCTTTTCGGGATCGGGCGTCGCCGCTTTCTTGGTCACGGTGATCGCACAGGAGGCGGTCGCGCCGTTTCCGTCGTTCGCTTCCGCAATAATGTTCACCGTACCCTCTTTCAACGCGGTCACTTTGCCGTTTTCGTCCACCGTCGCAATCGACTCGTCGGAAGAATACCAGTAAATGCTCGTATCGTCTGCGTCTGCGGGAGCCGCAGTCGCTTTCAGTTCGACCGTACCGCCGACCTCGACGGAAGCCGTCGTCTTATCGAGCGTGATTTCCGAAACGTATTTCTTGACGACGGGCGCGGGAGCGGACTGGTTCCAGAAGTTGGTGCCCGTTACGAGATATTTGTCGCCCGCGGAAAGCCCGTGGGTCGCGGCGGGAGTCCCCACGCCGGACGTACCGTACACGTCGCCCGCATAGGCGTACAGACGGATACAAGCCCAGACTTCGCCCCAGCCGTCTCTGTAATACTGTCCGACTTTCGTATCCCCTTTCGTTTCGTCGGGCGCCTCAACGCAGTTGCTGTTCGCCGCCGTGGGATCCGCGCCTGTTCCGCGCATAAACCCGTCCGAAGTCACTTTGGCGCGGAAAGGAAGATAATTGCCCGCCGCATCCAGACCGATCTGCGTCCACTGATTGGCAGGCACGAAGAATCTTCTGCCCATGTCCCAATAGACCTGCGCGTGATCCGCTTTCGCGCCGTAAGAAATGCCAACGTCGAACCACATGTCCTGTTCCGCTTTGACCCATGCGGTAAAGTAAAACGCTTCCTGATTGACTTCTCCGTACATCATATCGTCGAGCGTGGAATAAGTAAGCGAGTCCGCCAGCGTATCCTGATTGTCCTTGTTGATGGTAATTTCGAGCGCCGTCGTGATCTTGTCGCCCTGACCCGCCATCTTGCCCATGCCGTCCACCGAGTCGTTGATATTCACGACCTGAAAGGTGGAGTACTGCGCGAGATATTCGCTGTAATCTTCTTTATCCCAGCCTACGGTATCCTTAATATTCGCAAACGACCAGGGTCCGCCGTAGTCCAGACGCGAAACGGGATTTCCGTCCTCGAAGTTGGGATTTACCATGCCGCCTTCCGCGCGGAAACCCTGCTTCTTCATTGCCTCCAACGAATCGGGCGTACGCGCTTGGAGCGTCGCCGCGTCGTCCGCAGTATATGCGCCCGCGTGCATTGCGGCAGGGATTCCCAACCCGCCTGCGGCAAGCATTGCCGCTACGGAAAGCGCCAGCACTTTTTTACTCTTTGCCAAAGTTCTCATTTTTTCCTTCTCCTTAACTGAAAGTTTTTATTTCCGCCCGTGGGCGATGAAACCTGATTGATTGATCGGCGGTCAGAGGAACGCCAGATCGGATTTTAAGTGCATTTTGACCCGCTTGACGGTGAAAACGGTGCCGTCGTCCGCTTCGAACACGATGCGGAGATTGTTCGCGCCTTCGGGAACGGTGAACTCGGTATGCAGGGTCTGCGCCGAAGTGAAAATCACGGCGTCGCTGCGCCCGATCACGGTCTCTTTCATTTTGCGGTTGTCGTTCGATCGCTCGGGATATTCCCCTTTCACGTACTCCACATACATCTTTCCGCTTTTTCCCGCGGTGACGCCCGCCGCTTCCGCTTCGAGATAGAACGTGTATCCCTCGTATTGCGCGGAAACCGATTGTTTCGCGCTTCCGCCTTCGATCACGAGTCCGGCATCCGTCCGCGCCGCGTCTTTCAGTTCCCAGCCAACCGCGTCGCCGTCCTCGCCGTGCAGGAATTTTCCGTTCGAAACGTAGTCGTTGATCGGGAGTTTTCCCGCCCAGTTGGTGTTTCCGCCGGGCGACGTGGAGAACATGATGCAGCCGCCGAGTTCGGGTCTGATTCCGTTCCCCTGTTTATCCGTCGTGCGGTATTCGTCGGTATACTCGGTGATCCGCACCCAGTCGAGGTACATATACGCTTCGTCGAAATCGGCAAAGCCGAGCCAATCGGTGGAATTGTCGGGGAACCAGTTTCCGATCCAGAGCTGATCGGGATAGTACGGCGTATTCTTGGCGGTACGCCCGACCTCTTTACCGTCCATGTACCAGATGACGGCGCCGGGGTTTTCGCCCTTGCTCTCGTCGTAATCGTACCCCTGTGTACGCCATTCGAAGGCGAACGTGTGCCATTGTCCGTCGTTGTACGGCGATTCCGTCGCCACGGGTACGCCCGTGGATTTGTTGACGACTTTTCCCTGCCCGTCTTCCCGCAGATCTTCTTCGTTCTGATAATATTCCTCGTACGCAACGCCGCCCCAGCCGCGGAAACCCTGACCGATGCGCGGACATTCCATGTCGATCTCGTGATAGACGATATTGTCCGCCGTGTTGTGTCCGTATATCTGTCCGTCCGGCGTCGTGATCGCGTAACTGTTCGTGTAGTACGACCACGCCGTGGAACAAGGTCCGAAACGGGGAACGACTTTCATCCGCACCTCGTATTTTCCGGGTCCGAACAGGCGGTTGCTGATAAGACAGCCCCCCTGTCCGCGTTTGCTCGCCGCGGAATAATAGTCTCCGTACGAATTGAGGACGACGATCCCGCCCGTTGCGCCCGCCTTTTTCACCACGCCGGGCGAACGGGTAAACCCGACGTTATCGCGCGTGACGCCGTTCTGTCCCCAGCCGTAATTGACGACTGACCAGTTTTCCCCGATCACCTCGTTGCTTCCGAAATCGCTGTAAAACGTACCCTTCACGACGGGTTCCGCCGTCCAGGGCGATTTCGCCGGCTCTTCGGGTTTGGGAACAACGGGCTGCTCGGGAGAAGGGTCCGATTTTCCGCAGCCCGCAAACGCTCCCAACGCGAAGACCGCGCACATGAAACACGCTGCCAATTTTGTTCGCTTAGCTTTCATCGCGCCCTCCGCGTTATTTGAGATACATGGACACGCCGTTCAGACGCGCCGTGGTACCGTCTTCCGTTTCGATCACGATTCTCAGATCGCTGACCTGGGGATTGGAGATCGTAAATTCGAGTTGTTTTTTACCGACGTCCGCCGCCGTAAATTCGATCGCGTCCGATTTGCCCATGCGCACGGAACCGTACATATATTCCGCGTACACCTTGCATTTTCCGGAGCCGGTCACTTCGAGCGCTTTCGCGCTCAGCGTAAAGGAATAGCCGCCGTATTGCGCGCGGATCATCTGCGTCAGCTTTTTGCCCGCGCCGAGGGAGAGATAGGTTTCCGCGCCGCTTCCGCCCTTCTCGCCGCCCTCGCCTTCCCAGCCGATCGGCTTGCCGTTATCTTCGCCCTTAAAGGAGCCGTTCGCAATGTAATCGGTCTGCGGAATGGGTCTATCGCCGAGATCTGTCGCCTCCGCGCGCGCCGTGGAACCTCCGCCGCCCTGCTTGCAGGGATCGTTGTATTCCGTCACGCGGATCCAATCGACATACATGTACGCCTCTTCGAAGTCGGGCGTCCCGACCCAGCTCGTGTCGGGCGGGAACCAATTTCCGATCCAGAGCGCCGCCGTATGCACGGGAACGAATTCGCGCGCCTCGCCCAGCTTCACGCCGTCGCGGTACCAGACCACGCCCCTGTCCCCGTTTTCGGCGTCCGTGCGCCATTCGAAACAGTAAGTATGCCATTTGCCGTCGTTCAGGCCCTCCGTATCGTCGGAGGTGATCGTCTGCCGGTCGGCAAGGATATTCCAGTCGATAAAGCGTTCGTAGGACGTTCCCGACCATTTCTTGAACGAACCCTGCATGGGCATTTCGATATCGATTTCGCTGTATATGTTCGTTTCCGCAGTGTTGCCGCCGCCGTTGTAATAGGTCCAGAACGCGGTGCACTGTCCGAGTCTGGGAAGGACCTTCATGCGGACTTCGTATTTTCCGGGTCCGAACGCGCGGCGGGAAATGAGCGCCGATCCCGTTCTGCGCTTCGCCTGTTCCGCTTGCAGGTCGCCGAGCGAACGCAACACCGCGATCCCGCCGCTTGCGTCCGCCGCGCTGACTCTCTGCGCGTTTTTGGTATAGAACACGTTCGCGGAAGAAGTGCCGTGATTCCCCGCGCCCCACTGCTGGTTGGAAACCTCCCAAAGATCGGAACTGATCCCGTTGGAGAAATCCTCGTAAAACGTATCTTTCACCGTCGGTTCGCGATTCCAGACCGAAGCGGGAGCCGGCGGTTTTGGATCGGGCTTCTCTTCATCCGGAGCGCCGCCCGAACAGCCCGTCGCCGCTGCAAGCATCATCAGCGCCGCAAGCGATACGCAAGTTAATTTTCTGGCCATAATTTCCTCCTTGTTTTCAGGGCCTCAGCCCTTTCCGTCCGAAAGATACCGGACTGTCCGCAGTTTCCGAACGCAATGTCGTAATTTAGTAATTATTGTTTACTATTGTAAGTATAGCACATAATTTGTTCATAGTCAATACTTTTAGAAAAATTTCTTTGAGAATTTTTTTCGCCCTTCTTTCCGGTAAGTATTGACAAAACTGCTTTTTCCCGTTAAAATTGATTATAAATATATTTAACGGATCGGATTATGGATTATATCGAACGAAAACCGCATACGGAATCGGGCAAAAATCAGACGCTTACGCGCGACATCAACCTCTCGCTGATTATGCGCGTTTTTATGAAACAAGCGATGTCGAAAGTGGATATTTCGCGATATTTCAAGCTCAGCAAACCCACTTCCGCAAAAATCATTTCGGAACTTGAAAAACTCGACTTCATCTGTCCCGATCCGAGCTGCGAACTCGACCGCAGTCTCCCGGGCGTCAAGCCCTTGAAATACCGCCTGAACAGCCGTTTCGGCTTGCTTGCCGTGATCGACATGTCGAGCGTCGAAACCCGCATCCAGCTTTGCGACTTCGGCGGCGCGATCCTCTGCGAAAAGAAAATCGCCAACAAAGAACTCATCACGTACCGCGACATTCTCGCTTTCTGCGACGTGCTGGACGGGATATACGCGGAATACCGCGCTTACGGAAAGACCCTGCTCGCCGTATGCGCCGCAATGCCCTGCGCCGTAAACCGCAGAAACGGGAAAATCGATTGGTCGTCCCGTTTCGAAATCGAAGAGAGTTTCGATCTGAACGCACTGCTCGCACAGCGGTATCCCGAGAGCAAGATCATCATCGAAAACGACGTTCAGCTCATGCTTTCGGGCGAAATTTACAGCGGACTTCTCGCCGACGGGTCGATCTCCTACGCGCTTCTCATGTACGTGGACGCGGGCCTCGGCGGAAGTTTTTACATGAACGGCAAACTCGAAAGCGGCGAAGACGGCAAAGCGGGCGACCTCGGCTTTCTGCCCTTTCTGAACAGGAACGGCGAATACGTCTACCTCGACAGCGCGATTTCCATCAACGCAATGAAAAAGACCATTCGTCGGGAATTGCTCGGCGGCGCGAAGTCCTGCCTCGCAAATACCGAAAAACTCCATTTCGCCGATATCCTGCAAGCGTATGCCGACCGCGATCCCCTTGCCGTGAGAATCGTGGAAGAGACCGCGCACGAGACCGCGCAGGCATTGCAGAGCATCGTGGAAATCCTCAACATCAACTTCATCATCGTCAGCGGACGGATCACCCAATTCGGCGACAGCTATAAAAACGTCGTCGAAACCGATTTGAAAAAGCGCTTTCCTGACGTGCGCATCCAATACAGCGCCATTCAGGATTTTGCCATTCACGAAGGCGCGGTGTTCGTCGCCTCGGACAGGATTATCGGCGACGTCATCTCCAACCGCACGAAAAAAATTCAATAAACGGCTTTCGCAAACGCCTCGCTTTCGAGGAACTCCCTGCGGCTGAAAGCGATCGGTCTGTCCGATTGCTTTTTTTTCGCCTCTTCCAGCGCCCAGATCACCGCGCCCGCCACGGGCGGCTGTCGCAGTTTTTCACACGAAAACGCACCGTCGCCGTATGCATCGAGATGTTTTTTGAACGTATAAAACATGGTGTTGAAACTCCCCTTTGCCCAAACGGAACCGGCAAGCACCACAGGAACGTTTCCGCGTAGATTCAGCTTTTTCGCACAGCCGACGACGTTCCGCGCAAGTTCTTCTCCGATTTCGGAGAGCACGCCGATCACCGCCCCGTCCCCCTGCCGTTCCGCCTCTTCCATCATCTTGTTGATGCGGAACACGCCGTCTTTGCTTTGCAGCGCTTCTCCCGCGCGGATGGAAAAATCCGCCTCGTCGGAAATATCAAACGCGCGAAAGACCATCTCTTTCAAAACCGTATCCTTACCGCAGCGATAGATCGCGTCGTACACCGCCGCCATGCCGCGCTCCGCAATGTATTCCGCGCCCGCTTTGTCGGAACTGATCCCGCCGAGTCCGCCGATCTGCAAGCGCTCTCCCGTTTCTCCGATCCCGACCGTGACGGTGCCCGTTCCGTTGATATTGCAGATCCCGATGCCGTTGGGGCTTCCCGCCTTCAAACCGAGGTATCCGTCGTTCTCCACGAGAAAGCGGCGGAATCCCAGCCGCGCGACAATCGCGGAAAGCGCCTCTTTCTGATGCGCGAAGTCCGCGCCCGCCAGACCGAACACGGCAAAGTCGATCATGTCGGCGACGATCCCGTTGCGCGCGAACAGTTCCCCGATCCGCTTGCCAAGTTCCCGCTCGGCGCCCGCGTAAGAATCTGGGAGCGCCTCGTGACTGCACGTGCCCGCCGCCACGTAATCCACGAACCTGCCGTCCGAATCGTGCAGAAAATAGAGCGTTTTCGTGTTTCCTCCGTCTACGCCCAATAGATAACCCTTTTCCATATCCTCACCCTTTTTTCTTTCTCACGTCAAAAATTCTCTGTTCGCTTCCCGCATTTCGTCGTAACAGTCGCAAACGGATCGATAATCGCCGCACAGCGGATTGAGCAGCAGCGCCGCGATCGCCGTGTGCCGATCGCCCGTGATTGCGGCTTCCACCGCGAGTTTTTCGTAACTCTTCATCTGGCGCATCAATCCGATGATATGTTCGTTGCGGAAGTCCTTTATCGGAAGCGGCGCGATCTCCTCCCGTCCTACGATCGCGGCGCATTCCACGATATCGTCTTTTTCCATAAACGGAATCGCGCCGTCGTTTTTCACGTTTACGACGTGCCGCGTTTTGCGGTCGTTTTCGATCGCTTCGAGCAGTTCCACCGCCACCGTGGAATAGTACGCCCCGCCGCGCTGTTCCAGCTCGGGCGGTTTCACGTCGAGCGCGGGATTTTTGTATTTTTCCAACAGTTCTTTTTCGAGCGCAAGACACACCTCGCCGCGCGAAGCCTTTTCGCCCGTTAATTTTTTGAGCTTATCCGCTTTGAAATAGTAATATTCGAGATAGGTCGAAGGGATCCCGTGAACGGACTGCAATATTTCACGGTCGAAGCCGTTCGCGGGGATATTCTTCATCGCCGCGCTGTTCACGCCCTCTCCGAGCGCGCGGTCGAGATAATCCACGCCGCCGGAACGAATCGCCGTCAGCCAGGAAAGATGGTTCAATCCCACGTACTCGATTTCCGCATCGGCAAGACCGAGCGTCTCTTTTACGCTCTTCTCCATCGCATACGGACAGTTGCACAGCCCCACCGAGCGCACGGGCTTTCTCAACAGCGCCTGCGCGACGATCCCGGAAGGATTGGTAAAATTGATCATCACGGCGTTCGGGCAGAGTTCCCGCATCCTGTCCGCGATCCGATACAGGACGGGGATCGTACGCATCGCTTTGAAAAACCCGCCGATGCCGCAAGTCTCCTGTCCGATCATGCCGTATTTCAGCGGAATCTTCTCGTCGCGGATCCGCGCCGCAAGTTTTCCCACGCGGATCTGCGTAATCACGTAATCCGCGCCCGCAACGCAATCGTAAGAATCACAGAACACTACCTTCCAATCGATCCCCGCCGCCGCAAGCATCCGTTTCGCCATGCCGCCGACGATCTCCAATTTCTCCGCGTCGATATCCATAAGCGCCAGTTCGCTTACATCAAGATCGCCGCGTTTGCGGATCAGCCCTTCGATCAGTTCGGGCGTATACGTACTCCCCGCCCCGATGATCACGATTTTGATTTTCCGTTTCACAAACCCTTTTCTCCTTACAGCTCTATTTGTAAATAATAATTACTATTATAGTATAACACGAATTCGAGATTTGTCAATACTTTTTAAAATTTTTCCGCAAATAAAAAACGGGGCGGCTGCCCCGTTCCGGTGATTCGGATAAATTCAGCGGCGGATCCGCGCGCGCAGTTCCTCCGCGCTTTCGGAAAAGCGCACGAGTTCGGCCGCGGAATCCCCGCGGCACCGACAAAACCGCCATACGATCAGAACGGCGGCAAGAATGCCGACTGCGGCGGTAAGCGCGATTTCAGGCGGATTCCAAACCGCATGAAACTCCCCGAAACCGAGCGTTGGCACGATCAGCCCGCAGAAGTTGTAACAGGCATGCGCCAATGCGCACAGGAGCACGCTTCCGCCCGAGAACAGGAGCGCCGCAAGCATTCCGCCGATCAGGAACGAATACCCCGCCTGCAACGCGACCGCACCTAAGGGCGCGCCGGAGAGAAGATTCAGAAAATGCAGAGCGCCGAACAGCGCGGAAGAGACGACCGCCGCCGCAAGCCGCCCCTTCCGCGCGGCGCCGAATCGTTGCAGAAGAAGCGGGAATACGATCCCGCGGAAACACAGTTCTTCAAAAGCCGCGACAAAGAGACATTGCAGGGCAAACAGAGCGACAAGATCCGCAGACGCGGAAACCCCCGCCGTTCCGCGGGCAAGCGCGACGATAGGCAGATTGTTCACGGCGACGCACAGCGCGGGGATCGCGCAAATCAAAACTTCTTTTCCGCTCCCGCGCGGGAAGAGCGTCCCGCCCAAACCGAGACCGATCAACGCCGTCAGCGCAAACGCCGCCGCGACGAGACGGCATATCAGCAAGCCGCCGATTTCCGCCGCAAGCGCGTCTTTTAAAAAGAGCGCGCCGATTTCGGCGTAAGGCAAACCGAAGAATCCAATCGCGAACAGCACCGCGATCGCTGCGGTTTCCGTTGGATTTTTGCGCAAAAAGTACAGCTTCATACGCCCATTATATCTTTCGAACGCGAAAAAGTAAAGCGGCAAAATGATTTTAAACGCATTTTTTGCAACGCCGCCCAAACCCTTCCCCGTCCCCCGCTCCCCGATTACCGCAAAAACGCCGTCTTGACAATCGGAAACAATTCTGTTATAATCAACTCGTTCCACTACGGAGAAACTTATGTATCCTGACGTCGTATTTCTCGGGTTCACCCTATACGAATGGTGTCTGCTGCTCGGAATCACCGCCGCGCTGATCGTCGCGCGCGTCTATGCCGACCGGCTGAACGTGCCCGCGAAACTTCAAAATTTTACCTTCATCGTCGCGATCTTTGCGATCGTACTCGGCTTGGGAAGCGCGGTCCTGTTTCAGGCAACGTACGACTTTTTCGAAACGGGCGTGTTCGAAATCGGAAAAAATACGGGCGCGACGTTCTACGGCGGATTCCTCGGCGGCGCGGCGGTTTTCCTGAACGGGTATTTTTTGATCGGAAAAAAACTGTTCGGCGATCTGCCGATGCGCTATTGCAAGCAGGTCACGGGCTTCGCCGCCTGCGGCGTTGCGGCGGCGCACGGCATCGGGCGGATCGGGTGCTTCCTCGCGGGCTGCTGTTACGGCGCAAAAACGAACGCATGGTACGGAATCTATCTGCCCGCGGTCGGCGCAAAAGTCGTTCCCACCCAGCTGTACGAAGCGATCTTTCTCTTTCTGCTCTTCGCGGTCCTCTCCGTCCTGCTTTTAAAAACCCGCGTCGGCTGTCTCGGCGTCTATCTCTCCGCCTACGCGCTCTTCCGCTTTCTGATCGAATTTCTGCGCGACGACGACCGCGGCTCCCTCGTCGGAAACGCGCTTTCCCCCTCGCAGTTCTGGGCGATCGCGCTCTTTCTGGCGGGCATCGCGTTGATCGCAATTCCGCTTTTCCGAGAGATACGCAAACGAAAACAAAAATAAACGCGCAAAAAAATCCCCCGCCCGTTACCGTAGGGAATTATGGTAAAACGCGAGCAAGATAGAATTGACGTTGCGTAGAGCTATGCCTTTTCGCTTGTATTTTTTATGTGTAGTCGAATTTCCCGAACGGCGCAAGGTAAACGCCGTTCTCGGTCGTCGTTTGCGCGGTATAATGAGCTATACTTACCGCATGTTTTTTGATTCTAATATGCTTAGGTCGCTTTATAAATGTTTACGTTACCACAATTGATTATTTTTGCCAAAGAAGTTTACTGAATTGACAAAAATATTTTCTTGTAATTTGAGAGAAGCTGTGCCATAATTGAGAAAAAAGGAGAATTATTATGAAAAGACTTAATCTCGGTTTCGGTATTACGGCACTTGCGGTAATCGTTGTTGGGTTGATACACGGCGGTATAGCGTGGATTGTTGCCGATGCAACGTGGAATCCGTTGGAAACGAGTTTGCCTACATGGGCGGCGTTTGTGTACCCAGTACTGTTTTATAGTGTGGTTGTTTCGGTCATTCTAATCGCGTGGCTTATCACGTGGCTCATTGTCCGCAGTAGTAAAAAATGATTGTAAAAAAGCGGTAAAAGTAGTAAAATTCAATCATGAAGAAGTTGGGTGAAAAAATTCGGCGACTGCGCGAAGAAAAAGGACTTTCACAGGAAGTGCTTGCGGAAAAGCTTGACGTGTCGCGGCAAACCGTTTCAAATTGGGAGAACGATAGAGCAACGCCCGATGCCTACAAGCTAAAACAGCTTTGTGAGATATTGGGTATCAGCGCGAACGGAATCTTAGAAATGGAAGAACGCGATTTCATTGCGGGAGAAGAAAAATCCGAATTGTCCAAAGAAGATTCCGACTTTGTTGAGCAAAAGAACGATAAAAGGCAGGTATGGCGGATATTATTGATAGCTGCTATTGGAGTTATTGCGGTATTCCTGCTTGCTGTTGCCATAGTGCTGTTTACATTACCAGATGAAGAAAAAGCGCAGGTTATCACATCGGCGTTCACGCTGACTCCGACTATGGGCGGTGCTTTTCTGCTCGTGCTTATTGCCGCACTCCTTGTTGCCTGTACAGTCATATTGTTCAAAAGAAGGTAAACTTCAATTTTTCTTTGTAAATGATATATCGTTAAAAGCTCTCGGACAATATGTCCGAGAGCTTTCTTCATAGCTTGAAAGCGCAACTTTTTTTATTCTCCATGTGAAGTGCGCTTTACGGGGGATTTTGTTATTCCATGCCTTTGTTCTTCCGCGTCTTTTTCACTTCCCGCTCATATCCGTGATCGGAAGGCTTGTAATACACGCGGTCCTTTAACGAATCGGGAAGATACTGTTGGTCGACCCACCCGCCGTAACTGTGCGGGTACCGATACTTCCCGCTCTCCCGCTTCGCATCGCGACTGCCGTAAGAATTATCGCGCAGGTATTTCGGAATGTCGTCGTCTTTGTTCGCGATCGCGTCCGCTTTCGCCGCGTCGAGCGCGCACACCACCGAATTGCTCTTTTCCGCCTCGCACACGTAGATGATCGCTTCCGTAAGCGGAAGAAGCCCTTCCGGATACCCCATGTTCTTGAACGCCGTCAGCGCGGAAACCGCCATCACGAGCGCGTTCGGATCCGCCATGCCCACGTCCTCCGCGGAATGCGCGATCAAACGTCGCAACACCAACAGCGGATCGCACCCGCCTTCGATGAGGCGCATGGCGTAATAGAGCGCCGCGTTCGCGTCGCTTCCGCGAAGCGATTTGCAGAACGCCGACAAGATGTCGTAATACAGGTCTTCGTTGTAGGAAAGCGCCTTGCGCTGAATGGACTGTTCGGCGTCCGCAAGGGTGACGGTAATCTTCCCGCTTGCCTGCGGCGGCGTGGTAAGCACCGCGAGTTCCAAAGCGTTATAAGCCGTACGAAGATCGCCGTTTGCCGTCACGGCGATATGCACGAGCGCGGCGTCCTCCACTTCGGCGTCGTATGCGCCGAGTCCCTTCCGCTTGTCGTGCAACGCGCGGTCGAGCGCGCCTTTCACGTCCTGCGAAGTAAGCGGAAGAAATTCGAAAACCCGACAACGCGACACGATCGCGGGCGTCATGGAAGCGTACGGGTTTTCCGTCGTCGACCCGATGAACAGAATGGTCCCCTTTTCAATGGCGGGCAACAGCGAATCGGACTGCGTTTTGCTGAAACGGTGACACTCGTCGAGAAGCAGATAGGTGCGTCTGCCGTAGAGTTTTAAGTTGTCGCGCGCCTGTTCGACCGCCTTTTTCACGTCCGCCACGCCCGAACTGACGGCGTTGAGCTTGATGAAGGCGGCGTTCGTCTGCGCCGCGATCACGTTGGCAAGCGTCGTCTTTCCGCAGCCGGGCGGGCCCCAGAAGATACAGCTTCCCAAACGGTCTAGCGAGATCGCCCGCCGCAGAAGAGACCCTTCCGCGACGATATGCCGCTGTCCGACGAAATCGTCGAGCGTGGACGCGCGCATGCGCTCCGCAAGCGGTTTCGCCTTTTCTTCGTTGTCGTTAAAATCAAACAAATCCATGATCATTCCGTCAGTTCTTTTATTTTCTCCGCGTTCGCAAGTCCGAGTTCATAGCCCTTTTCGTATGCAAACTGTAAATTCTTCGCCTTGACCCGATACTGGTCCATTGCGCCGAGATCGGGTTCCAGCCACAGATCAACCATGCGCGCTCGCGAACGTTTTTTGGACTGCGTCTGTCTGGTATCCATGATATCGACGCACCGCAACAGCGTATCCACGAGATTGTTCGTAAACCGTTTCTGCATCAGATCGCCGAGCACGTCCACCGCAACGATCACTTCCGCGCCCATGTCCCGCAACTCTTTCGTGGGAACGCGCTCCGTGATCCCGCCGTCCACAAGACGCATTTCCCCTTTTTCGATCGGCACGAACGCGCCGGGCATCGCGCTCGAAGCCAGCACTGCGTCGATGACGTTTCCGCCTTTTAAGACGACGACTTTGCCTTCGAAAAGATCGGTCGCAACGCACTGGAAGGGAATTTCAAGCTCGTTAAAATCTCTGTTCTCGCCGATCAGTTCCCCCAACAGTTTGCGCGTCTTAGTCATGCGGAACAGCCCGTTGGCGTGAATGGGCGCAACATTGAGGGTCGCGATCTGCGAAAGTTTCAGTTTCAACGCGCGCTCTTTCATCGACGCTACGGAAACGCCCGCGCAATAGCACGCGCCGACCACGGAACCCATCGAACAGCCGGTCACGAAATCCGCTTTGATCCCCGCTTCGTCGAGCGCCTGCAAAAATCCCACGTGCGCGATCCCGCGCGCCCCGCCCGAACCGAGCGCAAGTCCCAATTTTTTTCGCATAATTTCCTCCGTTTGCACGTATCTTTTATCGTGATTACCAAAAAATCGATCCTTTCCGCCGCCGCTTCGGCGGCGGTGCTTGCCGCGATGGCGTTCTTTCTCGCCTCGCCCGCGCGCTATACGCAGAGCGTGCGCGACGGAATCTCCCTTTGGGCGGTAAGCGTCCTCCCCGCGGTCTTTCCCTTTCTGTTTTTAACGGCGCTGTTCACGCGGTTTCCCGTCTACGGAAAGCTGTCCCGCGCCGTATCCCCCGTTGCGGGAAAACTGTTCGGCGTTTCGGGCGCGGGCGGTTGCGCCGCGTTTCTCGCCCTGCTTTCCGGCTATCCCGTAGGTGCGCGCGCCGTTCTCGACCTCTCCGAACGCGGCGCGATCGCACAGGACGAACGCTTCCGTCTCGCCTGTCTTGCAACGACGAGCGGTCCCATGTTCCTCGTCGGCGTCGTAGGCGGAGCGATGTTTGGCAATCCGCTTGCGGGCTGGATACTGCTGCTCGCGCACTTCGCCGCCGTTTGGCTCGTCTGTCTGTTCCTCAAAATCGGCAAAAAAGCCGCCCGTACGCCACTGCCGCCCGTGCAGTCGGGAGGAAACGCTTTATACGATAGTTTGTATTCGTCGGTAATTTCTATCCTCTGCGTCGGCGGTTCGATCGCGGTATTTTACGCGTTCGGACAAATGCTTTCGGACGCCGCGGCTTTTCTCCCTCTCGGCGATACGGGAAACGCCTTTTTAAGGGGCTTGCTCGAAATGACCGCGGGTTGCAACCTCTTCTCGCAAGATCCCCGCCCGCTCTCGCTCGCGCTGTGCGCCTTTCTCGTCACCTTCGGCGGATTCTGCGTGCTGGTTCAGCAACTCGCGTTCCTCACCCGCGCCGGCATCAAACCGCTTCCGTTCCTTGCCGTAAAATTCGTGCAGGGTCTGCTTGCGGCGGCAATCTGTTTTCCGCTCTCCCTGCTTGCCCTTTAACGATACGCGCCGAGAATTTTAAACTGCGCGCAGTACCCGCTTGCCTCTTCGAGCATACGCCCGACTTTTTCGTCCGCAAGATCCGCTTCCAATTCGATAAAAAAGCGATATTCCCCGAACACGTCCCTGATCGGCCTGCTCTCGATTCTGGTAAGATTTTTTCCGTGGTCCGCAAAAATCCTCAACAGTTGATACAGCGATCCCGGCTTGTGTTTCAGCACCGCGCACAGAAAAATCATTCCGCTGCGGCGGCGCTCTCCGCTACGCCGCACAAGACGCAGAAAACGGGTGAAATTCTTTTTTTCATCCGCAATGTTCTCTTCGGAAAGCGTGATGCCTTCCGCCCGCACGTGCGCTCCGACGATCCCCGCCGAGGTATCGTCGATTTTCGAAAGGCTTTCCGCGGTCGAAGAAGTAAAGATGCATTGCGCGTTCGGAAGACGGGTACGCAAAAATTCCGCGCACTGCCCGATCGCCTGTTCGTGCGAATACACCCGCTTGATCTCCGAAAGCTCCGCGCCCGCTTTGACCGCCAGACGGTGATCGATGGGAAGCACGAGTTCTTCCACCGCAAAAACGTCCGAACGTTCCAAGAGATCGAGATTCTGCAAAACCCCGCCGCGAATGGAATTTTCGATGGGAATCACCGCCGAATCCGTCTCGCCCGACAAAAGCGCGTCCACCGTCTCGGCAAAATTTCGGCACAGCACAATCCTGCCCTTGCCGTTTAAAAACCTCTTCGCCGCATATTCCGAATAACTCCCCGCAGGACCCAGACAACTGATTATATCCATAATTCACCCGTGCGCGCAACTTATCAAACGCGTTACGCCTTTTCCGCGATGTCGAAAATGAGTCGCTCGGTATCCGCCCAGCCGAGACAGGGATCCGTGATCGATTTCCCGAACACGACGTCGTGCTGCTGACACCCTTCTTCGAGAAAGCTCTCGATCATAAACCCTTTTACCGCATGTTTGAAATCCCCGTCGTAAAGACGGTTCTGCAACACTTCTTCGACGATCCTGATCTGCTGGCGGAACCGCTTTCCGGAATTGGAATGGTTCGCGTCGATCACGACGGCGGGATTCTTGATTTCCCCGTTCGATTTCCCGTACCCTTCGTAAACCCGCATCACCGTTTCGTAATGATAATTGGGAATGTCGTTCCCGTAACTGTCCACAAGACCGCGCAGTACGGCGTGCGCGTACTCGTTCCCCTCGGTGCATACCTGCCAGTCGCGATACTTGAAAACCTGTCCGCTCTGCGCCGCGTAAATCGAATTGAGCAAAACGGGAATGCTCCCGCTCATGGGATTTTTGATCCCGACGGGCAGTTCGATTCCGCTCGACACCAAGCGGTGCATCTGGTTTTCGCTCGACCGCGCGCCGACGGCGACGTAAGTGAGCAGATCTTCCACGTACGCGTAATTTTCGGGATAGAGCATTTCGTCCGCCGCCGACAGACCTGAAATTTCGATCGCGTGAAGGTGCAGATCGCGGATGGTGCGGATCCCTTTTAAGATATCCTCTTTGTTTTCGGGATCGGGCTGCGAGAACATGCCTTTATAGCCTACGCCTTTGGTGCGCGGCTTGTTCGTGTAAATGCGGGGAACGAGAACGAGTTTATCCTTTACCCGCTCGTTGAGTTTCCCGAGCCGGCGAACGTATTCGAGCACCGGCTTGGATTCGTGCGCGGAACAGGGCCCCACGATCACGAGAAGCTTTTCCGACTCCCCTTTTATCACCGCTTTGCATAGCTCGTCCCGCTCGCGCTTGATCGCGGCGAGCGGCTTCGGAAGAGGCTGTTGCGCCAGAATTTCCTCCGCGCTCGGAATGACGATCTGTTTTTCAAACATGCTTTTTCCTCTTTGTAAGATAATCGTACACCGCGTCCGGAACGTATTCCCGATAGGGCTTTCCGAAAGCGATACTGTTTTTAACCAGCGTAGAACTTACGTGCAACAGGTTCTGTTCGGACGGAAGATATATTTCGATCAGATCCGCGCTCAGCTTTCTGCTTGCGAAAAAATCCGCGTTTTCGTATTCGAAGTCGATCGTATTGCGGATCCCCCGCACGTAAAAGGGCGTTTCTTCTCTTTCGAGCAGATCGACGATCGCGCCTTCCCAGACGGTCACGCGCACGCGCGGCTCCTCCGCATATACCGACCGGATCATCTCCGCGCGTTCGGTTTCGGAAAACAGACACCGCTTGCCCGCGTTCTTCGCAACCGCGATAAGAACCTCGTCGAACAGCGCGAGACTCTTCCGCACCGTATCTTCATGCCCGACCGTGAACGGGTCGAACGTACCCGCAAAAACGCATTTTTTCACGATGTCACCTCCGTTTCGCGCAACATGTAAATCTTCGTGCGTCCGTAATTCCGCCGATCCGCGAATTCGAATCCCGCAGGCGCGCTTTCTTCCCGCTCGCTCTCGAAAATCACGAGTCCGCCCCCGGACAGAAGTCTCCGCTCCTTGATCAGCGCAAGCGCACGTCCCATGCAATCCTCCCGATAGGGCGGATCGCAGAAGATCAGCTCGAACGTTCCCGTCACGCTTTTCAGGCAGTCTTCGTAACCGAGGCGGTACGCCCTGCAACTTTCTCCCAACGCGGCGAGATTCTTTTTGAGAACGGCGAGGCTCTCTTCCGAAACGTCGTTGAAGACCGCCTCCCGCGCGCCGCGCGAAAGACATTCCAGCCCGAGCGCGCCGCTCCCGCAGAACAGATCGAGCACGCGCGCGTTCGTCAGGCGCGCGGACAGGATCTGAAAGAGCGATTCTTTGACCCGATCCGCCGTCGGGCGGATTTCCTGACCGCGAAACGAAGCGAGCGCGCGTCCGCGGTATTTTCCCGCAATGATTCTCATTTCTTCTTTTTTGACTGCGCCGTCTTGCGCCGCTGTTCCTCCGTCTGCACGCGCGTTTCGCGCTCCTGCCGCTTCTGTTTCTGTTCCTCGCGGATGCGTTCCACTTCCGCGGCGCGCGCGTCCGCCTGCTCTTTTTCCGTCCTGCGTTTTCTTGCGCCGAGCAGATAGAACGCCCCGCTCACGGCGATCGGCAACAGCAACATGAACAGCGTCCATGCGCCGTTGATATTCAGATTCCCCGAAATCTGGCGCGCCCAGGCGAGCGGAAGATACGCCCAGCCCGCAAACATGAGATAGACGAAATCGGCGGCGCGCGTAAATGCCGAGACGGTGCCGAAAATCAGTACGGGAAGCCCCGTAAGCAAACCGATATAGAATCCCTTCCAGACGCGGAACTCTTCGTGCGCACGGTAATCCCCGCCCGATTCGATCCCGAACGCTTCGTTGCGACGGCGGAACTCCCCCGTCAAATAAACTTCGTAATGCTTTTTGCCGGTATGGAAACACAGGTGGGCGTTGTACACCGCGCCGCAGACGATGCAAACGATTCCGAGCGCAATGCTCCACCACGACACCACGCCCTTCGAGACGGTCTGCATGACAAGCGCGATCATACTCATAAACACGTACATGAGACATGGCGTGATCGCGCGCCGCAGACACTCCGCCTGCGTACGCCAAAACATCTGCGCCCTCGTGGGGTGCGCATAATCCTTTTTCTTTTTCGGCAATTCCTGTAACATTTCGCTCCTCTGCTCCGCATCCGAAGCACTTCTTCCGTATCAATGTCTGTATTATTTTCGCGCAAACCGCGTCACGCCCGTCTCCGTCACCGCCGCGTGCAGCGGAACGTCGTATTCGGAACGCGGAAGCCGCCCGACGGCTTGTCCCGCATAACAGAACCCGACGCGCAACGTATCCGGATGCGCCGCAAAATATCTGTCGTAATATCCTCCGCCGTAACCGAGACGGTACCCCTGCCCGTCGACCGCCAACAGCGGCACGACGGCGATCTCGCAAGGCTCGTCCCCCGCGGCGGGTTCCGGAATCCCGAAACGGTTGGGCGACATCTCCGCCGCATAGGGCGCGGCGAACATCCGCTCCCCCTCCAAACGCGGCACGCATACCCGCTTTCCCTCGCGCAACAGCGCGCGGATCACCGATTCCGTATCCGCCTCCGTCCCGCGGGAGAGATAGACGAAGTACGATCCCGCGGAAAAACAACCGAGAAAATTCCGCGCGATCGCCGCATCCCGCTCGGCGCTTTTGAGCGACACGCGTTCCGCGGCGCAGATTTTGCGCAACGCGCGCTTTTCTTCCGCAAGCTCAAACGTACCGTTTCACCGCCTTTTTCCCGATGCCGACAAGCACCTCGTATTCCGTCGTTCCGCGGCCGCGCGCATAGGCAGTCACGTCTTTGAAAACAAGTTTGCGTTTTCCGAATCTGCCACGTCCCTCGCGCACGCACGCATCCATGCACAATTTGCCTACGCCCAGCCCTCCGGAACGGAAAAAACCGTCGCCGTAACCGAGCCTAAGCGTATGTAACTTCCCGTATTTCCTTTCCGCGGCGCCGTATCCCGCGCCCCCGCCCGTGAACGTACCCGCCTGCGCGACGGTCGCGAACACCCGCATGGCGGGGCGCACTTCGAGCGCCTCTGCGAACCCCGCGGGAAGATAGCCGTAGAGCGCGATCCCGCAACGGACCGCGTCGAACAGTTCTCCGCCGGCAAGCACTCCGCCCGTCGCCGCGATATGACGCACGCATTCCGGAAAGTATTCCCGCGCGACGGCGCAGGTCTCTTCAAACAGCTCCCGCTGACGCGCCGTTTCCGCCGGCGACTCCGGCGCGTAATAATGCGAATAGATCCCCTCAACGGAAAGCCCTCTCTCCCGCGCGATCCTGCAAGCCGTGCGCACCCGTTCGGGACGGAACCCGTAGCGATTCATGCCCGTATTGACGGCGAGATGCGCGCGGTACACGCCGCCGAACTTCGCCGCCGCCCGCAGCGTCATGCGCAGGCACGCCAAAGAAGAGACGGTCGCGATCAATCCGTACGAAGCGATCCTGAGCGCGTCTTCTTCGCTGAGCGCGGGCGTCAGCACGAGGATATCCTCCGTAATGCCCGCGACGCGCAACGCCGCCCCTTCGTCGGCGGTCGATACCGCAAACGAGGACGCGATCCCGCGCAGCGCGCAGGCGACTTCCTCCGCGCCGTGTCCGTAAGCGTCGTCTTTCACCACGGCGATCAAGGGCTTACCCGCCGCAAGAACGACCGTTTCCGCGTTTTTTGCAATCGTTTTTAAAGATACTTCGGCAATTACGTTCTGCATACCGCCATTCTATGCGGCGATCGCGTTTTTTGCCCTTACTGTTTGTAAACGAATCTGCGGCAATGCTCGCATTCAACCACGTTTCCGCCCGCGAGTTTCCCCTGTTGCGCGAGCGGGAAATCCATGCCGCAGACGCAACGGTCCGCCGTAAGCGGCACGAGAATGGGAAATATCCTTTCCTTCCTCTTCGCGCTGTACTTTTCGAGGATTTCGGGCGGAATTTTTTTCCCTGCGGCTTTCAGCTTCGCGTTGATCTTCCCGACGTCCTCCGCATAGTTGTTCTTCACCGCCTCGTACTTTTCCTTGTACTCCTTATACTGCTTCTGCATGAGAATCGTCTGTTCCTTGAATTTCTTGTACTCCTCCGTCACGCTGCCGATATCCGCAATCAGCTTGTTCAGCTCCGTTTTCAGCGCGCGCAAACGGTCGAGCAACGCCTGCGCGTTCTTTTTATAGAACGCGATATCCCCGCCGCCGTCCACCAGCTCGTCGAGATCGGCGTATTCTTCGATCGCCTTCGTCGTCTCCTCGCAACGGGCGATGAGCGCGTCGCGAAGCTGTTTGAGTTCGACGGCGCGCTTGTCCTGCGCGTCGAGCTTCTCCTGCGCGCTCTTCATGAATTTCCGCGCCTGCATGTACTTCTTGTATTCCTCGCTGCCCGCAAGTTCCTGCTCGATCTTGCGCAACTCGCCGTCCACCTTCTGATACTCCAACAATTCGTTTAAAGCCGACATAATTCACTCCTTATATTACAGAAACCGTTCGTCGGAAAAATACTCCGTCCGAATTCCCGTTTCTTTGATTTCGTTTTCAAATTTTTCGTAAAATTTACGGAATCCGTAATTCTCCGCCGCGTAGTGCGTGAGGATCACGACGTTCAGCCCCGCTTCCGCAAGCGCGGCAATGAGATGATGTTTGGGATCGGATGACACAAAAGTATCCGCTCCGTGCGAGATCGCAAACGCGACGGTCTCGTCGTCCGTGCCCGCGCCGCAAAAACTCGCGACCCGCGCAACGCGGCGGTCGCCCGCATAGAATAGCACGCGCCGCGCGCCGAACTCCCTTTCGATCCGTTTAAGAAAAACTTCCGGACCGGCTGGCGCGATTTCCGAAATCCTGCCGTAACCGCCGCCCGTCAGCGAATCCATCACGCATTCCGCCGCTTCTCCGCCAAGTCCGCGCATCAGACAATCGTCGATCCCGCCTTCCGCCGCGTCAAGATTGAGGTGCGCCGAAACGATCGAAATCCCCGCCCGCGCACAGGCAAGCACCTGTTTTCCGACGCCCGCTTCTTCCAACGTATACAGCGGTCTGTATATGGCGGGATGATGGGTAAACACGCAATCCGCGCCGAACGCTTTCGCCCGCGCGACCGCTTCGGAAGAGAGGTCGAGCGAGAACAGAATCCGACGGATCTCGCCGCCGCAGTCGAGCTGGACGCCGCTGTTGTCGTGCGCGCCGTATTTTTCGCAGTATTCGCGCGAGAGCGCAAACGGCGCAAGCCCGTCCGCGATCTCACAGATCGTTTTCAATCGCATCGAGTACCACCTCCAATTCGTTCAGCCGATCGAGAATTCCGCGCCGACTGACGTTCGACATGGGCGTTCCCGCAAGCGCGCGCAATTCCGCCCGTTCTTTGCCGATTTTTTCGCAAAACGCCGCCGAGGGTCGCAGAAGATTGTCCCGCCCGAACCGCAGTTCGCTGTCGGTATATCCGTCGTTGCCGCCGCGCCTTCCCGCGATCAGGTCGTAATGCTTTCCGTCGAAAAAGGTGTAATCCCGCTCGATCGTCACCCCGCGGGAGAGCAGATACGCCCGCACTTTTTCGGAATTCTTCATGGGCTGCAACACAAAGCGCGGCGGCAGTCCGTACCCTTCGAGAATCCGGACGATCTCCTCGCCGCCCATACCCGCTATGAGCACGCAATCCACGCCCTGCGGCACGCCCGAAAGCCCGTCGCAACACACGGGAACGCACTTCCCCGCCGCGATTTCCGCCGCGAGCAACGACTCCGCTTTTTGCAGACATTTTTTGCCGATGTCGGTGACGTACGCCCGCTCGCACAGCCCGCGTTCGAACATGTACCGCGTACAGTAACCGTGATCGCAACCGACGTCCGCGAAGACGGAGACGCGCGGGAGCGCGGAGCAGATTTCGCGAATACGCTTCGTCATTATTCGAGAAAATCTTTCAGCTTTCTGCTGCGACTGGGGTGTCGCAGTTTGCGAAGCGCCTTCGCCTCGATCTGACGGATGCGTTCGCGCGTGACGTTGAATTCTTTACCCACCTCTTCAAGCGTGCGCGGCTTTCCGTCGTCGATCCCGTAACGCAGGCGAAGCACCTTCTCCTCGCGCGGGGTGAGCGTATCGAGCACGCCGAGCAACTGTTCCTTCAACAGGATTCCCGCGACGGAATCCCCCGGCGTCTGCGTCTTGTCGTCTTCGATAAAGTCGCCGAGGTGAGAATCTTCCTCCTCGCCGATCGGCGTTTCGAGGGAAACGGGATCCTGCGCGATCTTCTGGATCTCGCGCACTTTCACGACGTCTACGCCCATCGCTTCGGCGATCTCTTCGGGCGAAGGCTCTCTGCCGAGTTCCTGCACGAGGATCCGCGTCACGCGGGTCAGTTTGTTGATGGTCTCCACCATGTGAACGGGGATCCGGATGGTACGCGCCTGATCGGCGATCGCGCGCGTGATCGACTGACGGATCCACCAGGTCGCGTACGTGGAAAATTTGAACCCTTTCAGATAATCGAACTTTTCCACCGCCTTCATCAGTCCGAGGTTGCCCTCCTGAATGAGGTCCAAAAAGAGCATCCCCCGCCCCACGTACCGCTTTGCGATCGAGACCACAAGGCGGAGATTGGCTTCGGAAAGCCGCTGTTTCGCCTCTTCGTCCCCCTCCTGCATTCTGCGGGCAAGATCGATCTCGTCGTCCCCCGAAAGAAGAGGCACCCTGCCGATGTCTTTTAAATACATCTTTACGGGATCGTCGAATCCGATATCGGAGAGCGCTTGCTCGAACAGCTCTTTATCGCGCTCGTCCTCGTCGAAAATCGATACGCCGCGTTCGGGCAGCGTTTTGTAGACGACTTCGATCTGCGTGGGATTCAAGTCGTATTTTTCAAGCGCGTCGCACAGCGCGTTCGTGGAGATGCTTCCCTTCATCTTGTACGCGTTCGCGATATTCTCCACCAACTCGTGCACCTGCTGATCCGTCAAATTCATATTCTTCCTCCGAATGAAAGCTTTTTCATATTTTTCGTATATTCGTCGATACGGGAAAGAATCTCCCGTTTCTCCTCGCTTGTAGCCGCGTTGCGGTATTTTTCCCGCTCGTGCGCGATCCGCTCTCCCAGCGATTTGCGGGCGAGAGAAACCTTGCAGTCGTTGAAATAGCGGACGGCGGAATCGGAATCGAGGTTGTCTCCGAAATCCAGATTCAAAACCTCGCTCAATTCCGCGCTGTCCGAACCGAGAACGTCGAAAATCCCGCTCGGACGAACCGTGCCCGTCGCGCGGCTCGATATTACGTATTCCGCGATCGCGCGGTGATCGGGATCGGCAAACTCAAACGAAGCAAGATCGCAATCCGCCGCGTATTTTTTCGAAAGCAGGCACGCCGCCAGAATAAAGCGCGCGGCTTTTTTCTCTTTGTCCGCGTTGTCCTCTTTCGCGGGAGGTCGTTCTTCTTCCGCCGCAGGCGGCGCTTTCGCGCCTTCCAGATCGCGTTGCAAAGACGAAAGCGTCACGCCCGTCTCCGAAGCGATTCGTTTTAACAGAACCTCCCGTTCTGTCGCGCTCTCCGCCTCTTTCACGATGGGAAGCGCCTCGCGGATAAAATCCCGCTTTTCGTCCGTCTTTTTCAGATCGTATTTCAAGCCCGCCGCATGGATCCGGAAATCGATGAGCGGCATCGCCCGATCGAGACAGGCGCGATAGCCGTCCGCGCCCTGCCGCCTGATCACGTCGTCGGGATCCAATCCGTCCGGCATGGGCACGACGCGCACTTTCACGCCCTCCTGTTTCAAAATTTCCAGACCGCGCAAATTCGCTTTCTGCCCCGCGAAATCGCCGTCGTAGCTGATCAGCACGTGTTCCGAATACCGCTTGCAGAGCCGCGCCTGCTCCTTGGTGAGCGAAGTCCCCATGCTCGCGACGACGTTTTTAAACCCCGCTTCGTACAGAGAAATCGCGTCCATATACCCCTCGACCATGATGATCGAAGAAGCCCGCTCGCGCGTTTTTTCTTT